>Ga0157376_10000432_pt1 | contig 27016 bp, 17 predicted proteins | sample M45metaG_FD_121801 | JGI IMG/M metagenome (GOLD analysis project Ga0157376, IMG submission 121801) | Miscanthus rhizosphere microbial communities from Kellogg Biological Station, Michigan, USA - M4-5 metaG | ecosystem: Host-associated > Plants > Roots > Rhizosphere > Soil | place: USA: Michigan...
CCAATTCCTCTTCAGTATAGCCGAAGCTTTCATTGGCGGCGGCCTTCATGGCTGCATTGATTTCCTCCAAGGTCACTTTTTTTCCGAGCACGGTGGTGAGTTCAGTCAAAGAACCTGTGAGTACGGGTACGCGTTGCGCGCCACCGTCCAGCCTGCCTTTAAGATTTGGCAAAACCAGTCCGATGGCCTTAGCAGCGCCGGTGCTGTTGGGGACGATGTTTTGCGCAGCGGCGCGGGCCCTGCGCAAATCACCTTTTGGATGTGGAGCATCTTGCGTGTTCTGATCGTTCGTGTAGGCGTGCACGGTAGTCATCTGACCGGCCACGATTCCGAATTTCTCGTCCAACACCTGGGCCATGGGCGCGAGGCAGTTGGTGGTGCAGGAAGCGCAGCTGATAATAGTTTCGCTGCCATCCAGTATACTATGGTTTACATTGAAAACAATCGTTTTGAGATCGCCGGTGGCGGGTGCAGAGATCACCACTTTGCGGGCGCCGGCTGTAATATGTGCAGCTGCTTTATCCTTGTCGGTAAAGAAACCGGTGCATTCCAGTACAACGTCTACTTCGTGTGATTTCCAGGGAATCTCAGCGGGGTTTTTAAGGGCATAGATCTTAATCTCCTCTCCGTTTACGATGATGGAGTTCTCAGTCGACTTCACGTCTTGTTCGAAGCGACCCTGGGCAGTGTCGTATTTGAGGAGATGGGCAAGCACTTTGGGACTGGTCAGATCGTTAATCGCTACAACCTCGATACCTTCCATTTTGTAAATCTGGCGGTAAACAAGTCGTCCGATCCTTCCGAAACCATTAATTGCTACTTTAACTGTGCTCATGGAGTGATTGATTTGATGAATGAGATTTTTTAAGAGGGCGAAGTTACAATTTATAAGCATCACACCCATTCCGGTTTAGCGAACGGTTATTTGATTAGATAATCGAAAAAATTTTGGCAGATTTTTATACTCCGGCTATCTTTGCACTCCCAATTCCGACCCCTTCCGTTGAAAATTTCAATGTAACGGCCCGTTGGTCAATCGGTTAAGACGCCTCCCTTTCACGGAGGAATGACGAGTTCGACTCTCGTACGGGCTACCAAACGTGAAATCAAGCCATCTTTAAACGGATGGCTTTTTTCATTACCACTAAGCCGGACTGTTTTATATAGTTCACGCTAACTGCTGCTTTTTCTCTTGGTCATTTTGGTTTTCAATTCTCTCGTGACCTTTTTTACAAATTTGTCCTTGTCTTCCTTCGCTTCTCTGATTGTCCTTTTTAGGTCGGTTGGCATTTCATAATATTTTTCTGACCAAATGTAAACTTCCATAATGATAGGCAGTAGGTCAATTCCTTTTGGGGTCAGCTGGAGAAGTGGTAAAATTAGGTCAGCTTCATTTTCGGACTAATTGCAAAATATCTAATTTAACTTTAATCGACTTAAAGAAGGAAGCATAACTACAAATCTTATAATCATGAAGACATTGGTAGCTTTCCTGATAAGCATTCCTGTTGTTTGCTGTTTTTTTTCAACCGCTGCCAACGGTATGCACGGCATCGCTGATACGAGTATTATTATCAGTCTTAAGGAAATGAAATATCTCGGCAGCGTAGATGAACGATATCAATCCTATAATGTAGAAATGGTTGAAGTGCTTGGAGGCGAGTTCTGGAGACCTTATAAAACAATGGATAGCTTGCCAACATCATCATTTGATTTTGCGAACAGGAATCAAATGTTTCGTAAACTTCCTCCCATAAATCTTGCAGATAAAAGATTAATGAATTTAGCCAAAGCGCTTGCACCTGCTTATGTACGTGTAAGCGGTTCATGGGCAAATACTGTTTACTTTCAGAACAATGATAGTCTTCAAACAAAAGTTCGGGAAGGCTTTGCAAATACATTGACCAGAAGCCAATGGAAAGGAGTTATTGATTTTGTAAAGGCCACTAATTCTAAACTGATTACTTCATTTGCTGTTTCTAAAGGTGTAAGAGACCCCGGTGGAATCTGGACCTCGAAAGAAGCTCAGAAAATTATAAACTATACCAAAAGCATCGGCGGAAATATTGAGGGTGCAGAACTTTTTAATGAACCTACCATACCTATTGCGGGAGGTGTAGATACAAATTATAACGGGCGCAATTTTGCAAAAGATATAGCCGTTTTCAAAGCGTGGGCAAAAAAAGAGGTTCCGCATATGTTGCTCATTGGTCCGGGATCAACTGCGGAAGGAATTCCGGGTCAATCTTTTGCCGGAATTTTGAAGCACTTTATTTCAACAGATTCTTTGATGGCTCCCGAGCCCATACCACTCTTTGATATTTTTTCCTATCATTATTACGGGGCTATGTCAATGCGTGTAATGCGAGGGGGTCCGTTTTCAATCAAAGCGGAAAATGCACTCGATCCTGAATGGTTACAAAGGACAAATATCGTTGCTGATTATTACATAAGGCTGCGAGATGAATACAATCCCGGTAAGCCTGTTTGGGTTACAGAAACAGCAGAGGCTTCACAAGGTGGAGACCCTTTTGCTGCTACTTATTTAGATTGTTTTCGGTATTTATATCAACTTGGCTCTTTAGCTAAGAAAGGAGTGAAGGTTGTGATGCACAATACACTTGCTGCAAGTGAATACAGTCTTGTTGACCAGGACACGCATCTGCCCAAACCCGATTACTGGGCAGCACTGTTATGGGCTAAACTGATGGGAACGAAAGTATATGAAGCCGGTGAAGGAGCGCCGGGAGTTTATTTATTTGCGCATAACTTGAAAGGGCATTATGCTGGAATAACCCTTTTAGTTCTCAACACGAATAAAGCATCCGCTACAATTAATATCGCTTCCGGCGGTGAGCAATACACTCTAAGCTCAAATGACTTGCAAAGTGACCATGTACAGTTAAACGGCGAAGATTTAAAATTGAGCGTTGATGATATGCTGCCTGCTATAAAGGGGAAAAAAATAAACGCAGGAAATGTAAAATTGCCTTCTGCAAGTATCACCTTCATTGCGTTTGAAAGTGCAGGAAAATAAAAATGAAATAGTTTAAGATTGGTTTCACCCATTCATGGTTATGAAATAACCCGGATTCAAAGTTCGAACCAGGGCTATTCTGATCCACATTGCCCCGACACCATTGTAGGGCTTTTTCATTTATGGACGGTGAGCAGCTCCTTCACGTTGATTCCATAGATCAACCAAAAAATCCAACTGATGGTGGTGAGAATGGCGATGGGAACCGGGAACCAAATGGCGAGGATCGCGCAAAGTGAATAGAGAACGAATGCAAAAATTCCGAATTTATAATTGTTGCGAATGATCAAAACCGAGCGTTCTTCTTTACATAAATTATATTTGATCGCTGTTCGGGTGAGCATGATCCAAGCTATTGCCTGCAGCGCTAAAGTAGAATTATAAAGGATGACCGATGGGGCGGCATGATCCGTCAAAATGTATTCCCCCATTAATGAAGTAGGAAACGGAACGAACACAACGGTCAACAGCATTAAACCGTTTGCATAGATGAAGGCATTTGCGGATTTATTCAGCAGCTTTAAGTTGTTATGATGATTCACCCAGGTGATAAAAATGATTGTAAAGCTTAAAAGGAAAGCAAGGATGGAGGGGAGGATATGTTTTAACGCAAGCCAGAAATCAGGTGTGGAATGGATGGGTGCAGTAGACGGGATCCGGATATCTATAATCAACAGTGTCAGGGCTATGGCAAATACGCCATCACAAAAGGCTTCCAGCCGGGAATTGACATTTGATTCTGACATTTTTTATGCCTGGTTTAATTAGCCTCAATATATAAGTTAAGAGGGTTAATCTCAAGCCGTCCTTTTTGACTATCTTTTGAAGACGGGATTGCAAAAAGCAGGTTCAATCTGTTCTCTTCTTCGAGCAATATTTCGTCAAACACTCATGCAGACAGCCAAAACTCAAATCTCCTCTCAAGGGTTTCGGGCTGTGCTATGGATTTCGATGGTGCTGCTTTGTGGTCTGCAGGCTTTTAACCAGGACAAACCTTCTATCAAATGGGGGCGATATGATTTCCTGCGAGTTGATGCAACAGATACAGTGTGGAAATACCAGGCGGGTTTAGCGAAGCCCGAATTCTTCGACCCAAAATTTAACGATTCAGGTTGGCAAACGGTCAGCCATAAAATGCTGGATACGCTTACCCTTCGCACGGTAGGCTGGCCTGGAATTGGCACTTTTAGAAAGCGATTTACAGTTCCAGACTCACTAAAAAACACACACGCAGAATTGTTCCTGGGACAAGTTGGTGCATCGCGGATATACCTTGACGGAAAACTAATATGTCAATTTGGTGTGGTGGACGGGAAACCCAAGGATGAATTTGCGAATCAATATCCGGTCAAAGTTGAGCTTGACAGTCTGTCTGCTCATGTACTAGTCTTATACTACTCGCTTCACATTAGCGCTGCCATGGCTTCAAAGTTTGATTTCGCGGGTTACGGCATCGAACTATCCCCAGTTGACGATTCTCTTCATGACGCGACGACTGCTTTCCCGCATATGATGATTTCCTTGTGCATCATCCTCAGTTTTTGCTTATTCTTTTGTTTCGTCTATGGTTTCTACCCGCACAGATTGGCCAGCCTGATGAGCGTTCTTTTCCTGGCCGCATTCGCCTGCATTTTTGCGGGAGGGTACCTGGCCTCCGAAACCCACGACATCAAGAACCTTAATTTAGGCGAGGATCTTTGGAGATTTGGATTCGCCTGGCATGCAGGGTTCCTCTTGCTATTTCATTATTCGATCTATTACAACCGGCTGCCCAAGCGATCACTGATCGTTGCTGCCGCGATGATCATTGAGCTCATCATTTGGGATTACCATTTCGATCAACCCAGGCCTCAACATTTAATCATGCCTTTTACATTGCTGTTTCAAGTGGAATCCTGGCGGATCATCATTCTGGGAATTCGAAAGAAAAAAACCGGCTTTTGGATCCTAGCGATAGGAATGTTGGCTTCGATCATTGGTGTCATCTTTACAATCTTCGATCTCTTGAAAGTATTTCCCTGGTACCTTACCTATACCCAGGCCATCTTATCCGTAGCTACCGATCTGTCGTTCCCGCTTACGCTCGCTTTGCAGCTCGCCTGGGAATTTGGCTCCGCCAACCGCGATCTCCGCAGGCAATTGAAGCAGGTCAATAATCTGTCAGCTAAAAACCTGGAACAGGAGCGTGAAAAACAACAAATACTCTCTGCACAAAATGAAACCCTGGAACAGCAGGTCGCCGAAAGAACCTCAGTAGTGTTGGCTCAAAACAAGGAGATTGAAAAGCAAAGAGACAACGTAACCCATACGCTCGAAGAACTTCGCGCAACGCAAAACCAATTGATTCAATCGGAAAAGATGGCTTCTCTTGGACAACTCACCGCCGGAATTGCGCATGAAATACAGAACCCCCTAAACTTCGTTAATAACTTTTCAGAAGTTAACCGCGAACTGTTAATTGAAATGAACGATGAAATCAGCAAGGGCAATAGTGCTGGAGCAAAGTCCATCGCGGAAGAAATCATCGTCAACGAAGAGAAAATAAGTCATCACGGTAAGCGGGCAGATGCCATTGTAAAAGGCATGCTGCAACACAGTCGAAGCAGTACAGGTCAAAAAGACCTGATCGACATCAATGCTTTGGCGGAGGAATACCTGCGTCTTTCCTTCCAGGGCCTGCGGGCAAAGGACAGATCTTTCAATTCATCTATTGACACTCATTTCGACCCCAACCTCAAAAAGGCAAATGTGATTCCGCAAGAGATTGGAAGGGTGTTGTTGAATTTATACAACAATGCATTTTACGCTGTGTTTGAAAAAGAAAAAATGAATGCTGCCGATGAAAAAAATGAATACGCACCGCTGGTTGCAGTTTCCACAAAACAGGTGAATGGTAAAATAGAAATTGTTGTGCAGGACAATGGCAGGGGGATTGCCAAAAATATCATCGACAAAATCTTTCAGCCCTTCTTTACCACCAAACCAACCGGGCAGGGAACGGGATTGGGTCTAAGCCTGAGTTATGATATAATACAGGCGCACGGAGGCGAGATTAATGTTGAGAGTTCTGAAAATAATTTCACGCGATTTACGGTGCTATTACCTGCGTCCTGATGGCTCAGGCATGCATCAATATGCCAGCCATGCCCATCACACTCGCCAGGATGATCACACATTTCCAACAATTTGTTCTGTTCATAATCGATTTTTGGAACACAAATTTACGTTTTCAACATCTCATGAATAGTTAAAATTTACCCAGCCCTAATAACGCTACCTTGCCTTTCCGGCTTCAGAGGCTGCTGGTACTTCGATGAGTTTACCCGACTTTACATCATAGATATATCCATACACCGGGATGTCTTTCGGCACGAGAGGATGTTTTTTGATTCGAACCACATCTTCCACCACACTTCCTTGAAGGTCCTTAAACGTGAGGAATGAGATATGTTTTGCTTCATCCGAACCCCCGCTTTCCTCCACGTTTCTCCATCCTTTTTCGTCAATAGTGGCCGTTTTTAAGCTTTTCGACAATAGGTCCCTAATGATATCGTCTGTAAAAAGTGCCATTCCGCAGTCTGTGTGATGAATGACGAACCATTCGCGCGTACCAAGTAACTTATATGAGATAACCAAGGATCGAATGGCATCATCGCTGGCCCTTCCACCTGCATTCCTGATGACGTGTGCATCGCCTTCCGACAATCCGGCGTACTTCGCAGGATCAAGCCTGGCGTCCATGCAGGTTAAGATGGCAAATTTTCTGGCCGGAGGCAGTGACAGTTCGCCCTTTTTGCCAAAGGAATTCACATACGCTGAATTCGCATCAAGTACTTCCTTGTGTACCTGGCTATTTTCCTTCTGTATCAAAGCATTGCTTGCCATGATGATAATTTTTAGAGGTGTAAGAAATGCGACGAAATCCGCCAATCGGCCGGCCGCTCCTGGTAGCCCCAGCAAAAATTGCACCCCAAATGCCGCAATGGGCACTCTTTTTCCGATGAGATTTATTTCCTCAATAAGCGCATCACCCAACCGCCACCGGGAGCCATTTTTATATTAATGCTATCCTTCTTCGTGACGTTCAAGTGCCTGATCAAATAATCTGAAGGGTACCGGTCTGCGTTAACCCCATCTTCACAGATCTCCGCTTCAAAATTTCCTTCGCCCAAAAAGTCCAGTTTCAAACCCAGTTCCCTGGCAGTACTGTTCGACATCGCTCCCACAAACCAATCCTTGCCCTTCTTTCGAACCGTCAAGATGTATTCTCCAAGCCTGGCATCCGGGATGATCGTTTCGTCCCAGGTGGTAGGAATACTGCCCAATAATTTCATGAATTCCGGTTCCATCATTCCCTGCGAAGGGTTGCCTGAGAAAAATTGCATCGGACTCTCATATACCACGAACATGGCTAGCTGCTGGCAGCGCGTGCCAATGGTCATGACCTTATCTGAAATGGGTCGGAAGGTTTTTGGCGTCGCATTGTCCAGGATCCCGGGCTCATAATCCATAGGTCCCGAAACCATACGAATGAACGGCAGTAGCAGATTGTGATCTGGTGTTGCGCGATCGCTCCAGATATTATATTCGGAACCGAGCACCGCTTCACGTGTCATTGCATTTGGGAACGTGCGCGTGAATCCGGCGGGTTTAAAGGCGCCATGATACATGAGCATGAGCTTGTGCCGGGCACAGGCTTCGGCCACGCGGTAATAAAAATTCACCATCTTCTGATCATCCCGATCCATAAAATCGGTCATGATAAAAGTCACACCCCATTTGTTAAACTGGTCCAGCGCTTTTTCCAATTGCCGGTCGAGGGTCATCGCCAGCGTCCACATGCTTAGTCCAATTCCCTGGGTCTTGGCGTAGGCTGCGATCTCATCCATGTTGATATCGGGATTGATGGCGAAGAGATCCTTGGGATCGCTCCAACCGGCGTCCATCATAATGCGTTCAAATCCGAATTTTTTCGCGAAGTCGATATAATATTTATAGGTGGCCGTGTTGACGCCTGTTTTAAAAGCAACGTTGAAGAGGTTGATGCCGATGGTCCATTCGTCGGTTCCCTTGCCCGGGTGGATCCAGGAAACATCGGTTACGCGTGAAGGTGAGGCTAGCCGATATACCAGGTCGTTGGAAGGCAGTTCCCTGTCTTCTTTAGCCACCACAAAGACCCTCCAGGGGAAATCTCTTTTTCCTTTCGTACGCGCTATGAAATCCGCGCGCCTGGTCACAACGGCCTCAGGGAATTCTGCACCCACCACTCTAAATTCAAGTGGGTATGCTGCAAATTCTGCTTTTAGTTTTCCTTCCCCGCCCCTCAGGAACATACCCGGAAAATCTTCCAGGGCCGATTCTGTGATGATCATCTTGGGCCCGGTTCCGAAACTCGCGAGCAGGGGTGTAAAGCAAAGCGCCGAAGAAGGGATGCTATCGATCGCCTTTTTATTATAATTTTCTTCATAGGCTGTATGATATTGATCTGCGTCTTCGCGGGGTTTGACCTGCGGATAGTAGATGGTTGCAAAAGGTGGTATTTCAAATTCGGCCCTTTCCTTTTTCACCGTGATGGTGTCTTTGAATTGCGTTGACCATCGATAAGCGAATCCATCGTCGTAGACTCTTAGGTTAAGCGAATAGGGGTTGCCAAACTTTATCGTTAAATCGTTGTAGTTGTCGATGATCCTGGATCGTTTTTCCGGAACGGGAGAAGAAACGAATCCGGTGACTTGGTGTTCCTCAGCCTTCTTAAGGTTTGCGCGCTGTGGACTGGTGCCGTCGGCCAATTCCAGGTTAATGGGAGAAGGGCGCAGAAGGGGTTGGTATTCGTATTTCGCTGAAATAGTCAATTCGTCGCCGTCCAATTGGATGAGCACTGCAATTTTACCATTTGGTGATTTGATCTGTCGCTGCTGCTGGGCGAAAGATGCGCAGGAAAAAACAAGGAAAAAAACAAGCAATGGCGATTTGAATTCAAGCATAGATGAAGATAAAATCAAAATCCCGCATTCACTACATGCTGCGGTTTGCCATTCAAGAATTTTTGAATATTCTCAACAGTCGTATTCATGATTCGCTGTCGCGCTTCAAAACTGATCCATGCATTATGCGGCGTAATGATGCAATTCGATAAACCAATCAACGGATGATATTCAGGCGGCGGTTCCTTGCTGAGTACGTCCAGTGCCGCACCCGCGATCCTGTTGCTCTTTAGTGCCTCAGCTAAATCTGCTTCATGGATCAACTGTCCGCGGGACGTGTTGATTAAAAATGCAGTCGGCTTCATCAACGCAATCATACCGGCATTCACAAATCCTTCATTGCCGGCCTTAAGCGGACAATGAAGCGAAACAAAATCACTTTCCCTAAACAGTTCGTCTAATTTTTTCGCCTTCGTGCCCTTCATTCGTTTCCCCGGATCATTAAAAATAACATTCATGCCCAGGGCCATTGCAACGCCTGCGACCTTCTTTCCTATTCTTCCCAGGCCAACGATGCCAATGGTTTTTTGCGCCAGTTCAATGATGGGCGTTTTCGCAAGGCACCAATCCTGCGCCGACTGCCATTCTCCTTTTCTAACCGCCTGCTCGTGGAGCCCAACGTGGTTGGTGAGTTCCAGCATCAGCGCGATGGTATGCTGCGCCACCGAATCCGTACCATAAGCCGGCACATTACAAACCGGAATCCTTCGCTTTGTTGCGGCTTGTACATCCACGATATTAAACCCCGTAGCCGCAACGGTGATCATTTTTAAATGCTTTGCGCCGGCAATGGTTTCTGCGCTGATCGGAGTCTTGTTCGTAATAATGATATCTGCGGCAGCACACCTGTCTGGCACCTCCTCTGAAGATGACCTGTCGTAATACTGAAGTTCACCAAACTTTGAAATGCCAGACCAGCTAAGATCGCCGGGGTTCAGCGCGTAGCCATCGGTGACGACAATTATCATTATGTAAATTTAGTGAATGGAGTGATCAGTGGACGGTGGACGGTTGACAGTTTAAAATACTTATCTTTCTGCAAACTATTCCTGCTTGATGACAGCAACTCACCCTTCCGGAGCCAGGCTGGCTTCCGTTGACATTCTCCGCGCCCTCACGATGTTGCTCATGATTTTCGTGAATGATCTCTGGACGCTCAAGGGAATACCCGATTGGCTGGAACACGTTTCGGCTAAAGCCGACGGTCTGGGTTTTGCCGATACCATCTTCCCGGCTTTTCTATTCATTACCGGCATGTCTGTTCCGCTTGCCATTCAACAAAGGCAAAAAAAGGGTGACAGTACCGGCCAGATCTTCTGGCATATTGGAAAAAGATTTCTTGCATTAATCATCATGGGACTTTGGCTGGTGAACGGTGAATATCTGAATGAAGCTGCTGCCGGCATCAAAAGAATCTCATGGAACGTGCTCTGCTGCACTTCCTTCGTCCTGCTTTGGAACGATTGGCCGAAAACATGGAAGCCGCTCACCCTTTGGATCATGCGGATCATTGCAATGGGCGTGCTCGCCTTCCTGGCATTTATTTGCAAGGCCGGGGAACCCGGGCAAATTCACGGCTTTGAAACTTATTGGTGGGGCATATTGGGACTGATCGGATGGGCATATGGCGCAGCGGCCGTAGTTTACGCGTTGTCAAAAGGGAAGCTCTGGATTTGCGTCGCCGCATTTTTATTTTTCTTACTTCTCTGTGTTGCACATCACGCAAAATGGACTTCCAATAGCAGCATCATTGGAATACTATTCGGGCCTCTACAATCGGGTTCCATGCCGGCTTTCAGCATGGCGGGCGTGGTCACCATGATGGTGTTTCAATATTTCACTTCTAAGAATGAAATCAGCAAAATGACCTGGGCCCTCTTCGCCATGGGAATCGTCATGTTGCTGGTTGGTTTCTGGCTTAGGGGCTTCTGGGGAATCAATAAGATCCGCGCAACACCGGCCTGGGTATTGATCTGCAGTGCAGCCACCATTTTCATGTTCCTGATTGTATACAATATTGCCGACATCTGGGGAAAGGCGAAGTGGTTTGAAATCATTAAACCGGGTGGAAACAATACTTTGTTATGTTACCTGCTGCCATACTTCGCATATGCGTTCGCGGTAGTATCCAGGATCCACCTGCCGGATTTCGCTTTGACGGCCGGCGTCGGATTGGTGAAGTCATTCCTTTTTGCCTTGTTGATTATTGTAATAGCAGGAGCCCTGGGGAGGAGGGGGCTGAGGTTGAAGCTTTAGGGGATACCAGATACCAGATCGTGTGAGTGAGAGGTTTGAGTTCGAGTGCTTTTTAATTTTTCCTTTTTAATTTTGACTTTATAATTCAATTACCATGTCCTTAACTTTCGAATGGCACGGCGTATTTCCCGCACTAACCACGCCCTTTACCTCGAGCGATGAGCTGGACCTTGATATGTTCGCCAAAACTATCAACGCACAGGTGGATGCAGGCGTGCACGGTCTCATCCTGGGTGGCACATTGGGAGAAGCCAGCACACTCACCACCGATGAAAAAGAGAAGTTGGTGAAATTCGCTGTGGCGCACACCAAAAAACAAATTCCGGTCATCTTGAATATCGCCGAAGGCGCTACCAGGGCTGCGATTGAGCAGGCAGCATGGGCTGTGAAATGGGGCGCAGACGGATTAATGCTCCTGCCTCCCATGCGTTATAAGAGTGATGCGCGTGAAACGGTTCAATATTTCAAACAAGTGGCAGAATCCGCGCCGCTACCCATCATGATTTATAACAACCCGGTTGATTACAAGGTAGAAGTGACGGCCGACATGTTTGCAGAACTGGCTCCCTGTTCGAATATCCAGGCAGTAAAAGAAAGCACGCGCGATATTTCCAACGTCACCAAAATGATCAGTCGTCATGGTGAACGATTCAAAATTCTTTGCGGCGTGGATACCATCGCCATGGAAGCGCTGATCATGGGCGCACATGGTTGGGTAGCCGGACTCGTATGCGCATTTCCGCAGGAAACCGTCGATATTTATGAACTGGTGCAAGAAGGCCGCATCGAGGAAGCACTTGAAATTCACCGTTGGTTTATGCCCCTTCTTGAACTCGACCTTCATCCGAAACTCGTTCAGTATATCAAGCTGGCAGCCCAGGAAACAGGTATAGGTTCTGAATACGTACGTGCACCAAGACTCACGCTGACGGGTGAAGAAAGAGAAAAAATACTTGGCATCATCAGGGGAGGAATCAAGAAAAGGCCCGCGCGTCAAATGGCGTAAGACTGATCCTCTCTTCAAAATTTTCAATCAGCTATGTTCGCAGATACTCCATTGCAGGAATTAGATCCCATTTTGAAAAAATCCTGGGCTGCCTTTCATGCCTATCGCAAAATGAGTTTGAAACAAAGGGCCTCATTCATGAAAGCCATCGCAGTTGAATTAGAAAACAGCGGCGATGAACTGATACAAATTACGATGCGCGAAACCAATTTGCCCGAAGCCCGGCTCAAGGGCGAGCGCGCCCGGACTGTATTTCAATTGACGAGTTATGCAGAAGCATGTGAAGAAGGATCCTGGCTGGAGGCAAGAATTGACACCGCCATTCCAGATAAGACACCTCCCAGGCCCGATATCAGAAAGTATCTGATTCCTCTTGGACCCATTGTGGTTTTTGGATCCAGCAATTTTCCCTTTGCCTATTCAACAGCAGGTGGCGACACGGCTTGTGCATTCGCCGCCGGATGCCCGGTCATTGTAAAGGCGCATCCCGCTCACGCCGAAACTTCCCATTTTGTTGCACAATTAATTGATCGCGCCGCAAAACAAACCGGCATGCCCGATGGCATTTTCGCGCACGTCTTTGGCTTTTCAAATGAAGTGGGTAAGGCACTCGTCACGCATCCGTTCACCAAGGCCGTTGGCTTCACCGGCTCATTCGGAGGCGGCAAGGCTTTATTCGACTGGGCCAATCAACGTTCCGAACCCATTCCGGTATTTTCAGAAATGGGAAGTGTGAACCCTGTATTCCTGTTTCCTGAAAAATTGAAACAATCCGCCGCAGAAATTGCGGGCATGTATAGCACATCCATCACGCTTGGCGTGGGACAATTCTGCACCAATCCCGGGCTCATCATTGGCATTGAATCCCCAATGCTGGACGCGTTCACCAATGCATTAGGACAAGAGATAGAAAAGATAGCACCCGGCAAAATGCTGCATTCCGGCATTGCAAAGGCATATGCAGATAAGAGCGACAGAGCCATTCACCAGGAAGGCGTAAGCGTGGTCGCAAAGTCGGCTACAAAACCAGTAGAAAGCCAGGGACTGCCCCTGATCGCTACCGTTAGTGGGGCAGCGTTCATCAAAAATCCATTGCTGCACCAGGAAGTGTTTGGGCCTTATTCCCTGGTAGTGAAGTGCAAAGACAAATCGGAAATGCTGGAACTCTCAAAGAAACTGGAAGGACAGTTAACCGCTTCGCTCATGGCAACTGAACAGGATATTTTGGATCACCCGGATTTGGTGGAGTCTGTTAAAAATATTTGCGGCAGGTTCATCGTGAACGGCGTTCCAACCGGCGTTGAAGTTTGTCTCAGCATGCACCATGGCGGACCCTTCCCTGCCACCACCGACAGTCGTTTTACATCGGTTGGAGCAGACGGCATCAAGCGTTTTGCAAGACCAATCGCTCTTCAAAACTGGCCGAATGCCCTCTTACCCGAAGAACTGAAAAATGAAAACACGTTGCAAATCTGGCGGACCGTTAATAATAAATTGACAAAAGAGAAAATTTCCTCCTGATGAAATATATTTTGTTCCCGTTTTTCATTTTTCTTGTAACCCTCACAACCCAAGCCCAGCCAAAGTCAACTGCGATTTCACCGCTGATCGATAGCATCCTTTCGGAAATCAAGTTTTTTCAAAAGGCCGAATCGAAGTCCGACAGCACTGCTGGGCATACCTTGGGTTCCTTCAAAGAAGAAGACTTTCTGCGTCGCTACAAATTTTATGTCGCTGAAAAACAAAAATTGGATGCGATTCCTCCAAACGACCTTTCATTTGAAGACCAGGTCAACAAGGAATTGTTGAATTATTCTATAGAGGATGAAATTTCCAGCTATCGATTCAAATCTTATCTCAATCCCATTTTATCGGATGAAGGGTTTCACACCGGACTTGCCGGCATGTCAGGCCAGGTCATTACCACAAAAAAAGAGGCAGAGGATTATTTGACAAACCTGCGTGATATACCGCGGTTCGTAGAGGAGAACCTGGCACTTATGCGTCTCGGACTTTCGCTAGGTATCTGCCAGCCTAAGATTATTCTGAACGGTTACCAAAATACGTACACGCAACACATTGTTGACAATCCGGAAAAAAGTGTTTTTTGGAATCCATTCCTCAAAAAGCCGTTTGCCATCAGCGATGCCGACTGGGGGAAAATAAAAACAGACGCCAGAAAAGTGATCGCAGATGATGTGGTAACGAGCTATAAGAAGATCAAGACATTTTTTGACACCGAATACTTACCAAAGACCAGGACCACCCTGGGTGCTTCTCATTTTCCCGACGGACTTGCTTTTTACCAGGATAGAGTTGCGCACTACACGACGACTACATTATCTTATGAAGAGATTTACCAACTGGGGCTAAAAGAAGTGGCGAGAATCCAGCTGGAAATGTTGGAGGTGTTGAAGGAAGTGAAATTCAAGGGTAGCCTTCGGGATTTCATCCAAATGCTTAGAACGAATCCAAAATTTTATGTCACTACCGGCGATCAGTTGCTGAAAGAAGCATCATGGATTGCAAAAAAATCTGAGGCACAACTGCCTGCGCTTTTTGGAAAATTGCCCAGGCAGCCCTTTGGCGTTGCGCCCGTGCCTGCCTACCTCGCTCCCACTTACACCGCGGGAAGATATTCAGGGGCTTCTATTCATAGCAGGCAGGCCGGGTATTATTGGGTGAACACGTATGATTTGAAAAGCCGCCCGCTGTATGCTTTGGAAGCACTCACCCTGCATGAAGCCGTGCCCGGACATCATTTGCAGACTGCGCTTACCCAGGAATTGGACAGTTTGCCCGAATTCAGGAGAAACCTATATGTAAATGCATTCGGCGAAGGCTGGGGATTGTACAGCGAATACCTGGGCAATGAAATGGGATTCTACAAGGATCCCTACAGTCATTTTGGCCGCCTCACCTATGAAATGTGGCGAGCCTGCAGGCTCGTGATTGATGTTGGCCTTCATACCAAGGATTGGACGCGCGACCAGGCCGTCAAATATCTGGCAGAGCACACCGCCTTGTCCATGCGCGAAGTGAATACAGAAATCAACCGATACATTTCATGGCCCGGCCAGGCTCTCGCCTACAAAATGGGTGAATTAAAAATTAAGGAACTGCGCAAACGGGCAGAAGACAAATTGAAAGAGAAATTTGATGTGCGCGAGTTTCATGACCTGATCCTGTCAGAGGGAACCGTCACCCTGACAATCATGGACAAGATGGTCGACAATTTTATCGATCGGAAGTTAAAGGCTGTTGCGAATAACGGGAACTGAATATCCTGGTCGTAATAATTGCCGAAGCGATAAAGTATGCGATCAGGAAATATTTGATGCCCGGAATAAAATCATTCGCGCCGAACCAATCGCGTTGCACATATATAATGGTGAGACCCAGCACATTTTTCGCGAGTTCCCAAATCCAGGCGTGCTGATTTCGATCCATCAATTCCGTTAAGGCGTAAACGTAAAGGAAGACAAAGCCTCCGTAAATGAACATGCCCGGAGATCCGATCTTAGCGATGAATCCAAACAGATAACTGACGAAGAGCAAAAGCAGGATGATCTGAACCCATGACCAGGCCAGCAATGCCGGGGAAGTTGATGGATCGTACTTCTGAAAATTGTATACGTCGGTAATTTTATACACCGGGTATTTTTCATCCACGTCTGCAGGACGCCAACCCGTGGGCATGAACCAGATTCTGAATTTATCCCTGATGCTTTTTGTCCTCCATGCATCTTTGATCAGCAACCAGAGATGCTGAAAATTGATCTTGATCGGGTTCCAGGTGGCCGCGGGCCGCGTGATGCCATATATAGGCGGCGTTTCAGGCAACTCGGCCTGGAAGGTTCCGAACAGTTTATCCCAGAAAATAAATATCTGCGAAAGGTTCTTATCCAGATATTCCGGGTTGATTGCGTGGTGAACGCGATGGTGTGAGGGTGTCACAATAATATGTTCCAGGAATCCCATTTTTTTGATGTGCTGCGTGTGGTACCAGAACTGCGCAAACAGGTGAAGGGGAGCAACAATCGCAACCACCTGGGTGGGCACGCCCAACAATGCAGCGGGCAACAAAAAGATGGTGAATAAATTGACGAATTGTGAAATGCTTTGACGAAGCGCACAGGCCAGATTAAATTCCTCGCTGCTGTGGTGAATGATGTGATTGTTCCAGAAGAAATTTACCTTATGACTGATGCGGTGAACCCAATAACCCATGAGGTCGAGCGCCATGAAGGCGATAACATAAGTCCAGACGGTGGATTTAACATGAGTGATGGCCACGTGTTCAACCAGCCATTGATAGCTGATGATGGAAATACTTAAACCCAGAACGTCTTTTGTGACATTGGTGACACCCGAAGTAAGACTTGAGATCATGTCCATATGACGCACGGTATTTTTCCCTTTTCTTGAACCCCACCATTTTTCAAATAATACCAGCCCAAGAAAAATCGGCATGGCAATTAAAAGTATCTTTCCGTACGTTTCCATGATGAATCGTTGATGATGTAAAGATAAAGATTCAGGATTCAGGATTCAAGATTCAAGACCGGGTTAAATTAGATCCTAGAGGGTCGAGGGCGGAAATATGGCTTTTTCGGAACTAAATGGATAGTATTAAATGCCAAACGAATCGGACCATGGTTTCGTATGCTTTTTTTCAATTGCTAAAAGGAATTTGTGAAGCATTCTACCCAACTCCTCTATTTCTAATTTTAGTTCGTTGTAAGTGCCTTCATCCATCAGTGAATTGGTTTCAAACAACATGTCTAAATGATCCGCTGTCTCATCTTTTGACGCAATTGCAAAAATTAAAAACCGTACAAATTCCTGTTTATAACGCCGGCGCTCATAACCTTCGACGATATTTGAACGGACAGACTTTATGGACCGTCGAATTTGCTTTCCTTCTTCAAATTGTTCAAGGGGAGGCAGGCCCAAGGTCATTTTATGTATTTTGGTTGTCAATTCGCGGGCTTTTTGCCAAATCTTCAGATTCCTGTAGCTCATTTGTCCAATTTGAAAATGGTAAAATAGAATTTTCAAAATGAACTCATTTGGCAGTCTTACGCACACAATTCCATATTTTTAGAAAGGAGAAACAGTAAAATTCCCGGATAATTCGGGAGAATTTGCAAACCCAATCTTGAATCCTGAATCCTGAATCTTGAATCTTGTATGAACCACATTTTCGAATGCATTGATGCTCACACCTGTGGTAATCCTGTTCGACTCGTAAAGACCGGGGGCCCGGAGTTGATTGGGAAGAACATGTCGGAAAAACGTCAACACTTCCTTCGCGAATTCGACTGGATCAGGAAGGGCCTCATGTTCGAACCGCGCGGACACGACATGATGAGCGGAAGCATTCTTTACCCGCCACATGATCCTGCAAATGATGTTGCAGTATTATTCATTGAAACGAGCGGATGTTTGCCCATGTGTGGCCATGGCACGATCGGAACAATCACGATAGGCATCCAGGAGGGATTGATCACGCCGAAGACACCTGGAAAAGTAAGGATGGAAGCGCCCGCAGGACTGGTGGAGATTGAATACAAAATGTCGCCGGATCATAAAAAAGTTGAAAGTGTTAAATTGAAAAACGTGCCTTCCTTTCTTTTTGCAGAAAATCTCAGCGTCGAATGCCCGGATTTAGGTAAATTGATGGTTGATGTGAGCTATGGCGGAAATTTTTATGCCATTGTGGATGTGCAGGAAAATTTTCGCGGACTTGAACACCACAGCGCAGATCAATTGATCAGTTGGGCAAGGGTGATCCGGAAACGGATGAACGAACAATATCAATTTGTTCATCCAGAAAATTCAACCATCAAAACCTGCACCCATGTGCTCTGGACAGGAGCTGTGATTGACAGGAACTCAACCGCCCGCAATGCCGTGTTTTACGGCGACAAGGCCATTGACCGTTCGCCCTGCGGAACAGGAACATCAGCGAGGATGGCGCAGTGGTATGCAAAAGGAAGGCTAAAAAAGGGCGATGCATTCATTCACGAAAGCATCATCGGGTCAAAATTCACCGGAACAATTGAGGAAGAAATGGAGTTGGCAGGAAGACCGGCCATCAGGCCAGGAATCGAGGGATGGGCCAGGGTTTATGGCAACAATACCATTTCAATTGATCCGGAAGATGATCCTTACGCCTATGGATTCAGCGTGATTTGAGCTGGCGTAATTGTAGAAATTTCTTACACATCCATTTCAATATGAACAAACGTTTATTCTCAACGGGCATCCTGCTTGCCGGAATTTTATTTCTCATTTCCTGCAACGGTGGTGGTTCCAAAGATGCTTCTCAAAAAGACAGTAGCCAGGTTATGAAATCAAGTTTAACCTCGGCGCCATTTGGTAAAATTGGCGACCAGGAAATTGTACAGTACACGTTGACCAATCCAAGTGGAATGGTAGTGAAGATTCTCAACTATGGTGGAACGGTCACCAATATTTTGGTGGCCGACAGGAATGCCAACACCGGTGATGTGGTGCTGGGCTACGATTCGCTTTCCGGATACCTACAAAAGGGAAATCCCTACCTGGGATGTCTCGTAGGTCGATACGCAAATCGAATCGCAAACGCGAAATTCCAGCTGGATGGGAAAACATACACACTCGCAGCAAACGATCACGGAAATACCTTACATGGCGGATTGAAGGGATTTGATAAAGTGGTTTGGTCGGGAGAGCCCTTGCCCGGAGATAGCAGCTTGAGGTTGACCTATATCAGCCCCGAAGGCGAAGAAGGATATCCCGGTGAGTTGGTGGCAACGGTGATCTATACCCTAACTCCCGACAATACGCTCAAGATTGACTATACTGCAAAGAGTGACAAACCCACGCCGGTGAACCTCACCAATCATAGCTATTTCAATTTATCGGCCGGGAAAGACTCGACGATTGTGCAACACCAACTCATGTTAAATGCAAATCGATTTACGCCGCCAAACGACAAGCTGATTCCCACTGGCGCCCTGCAGGGCGTAAAGGGCACGCTGCTTGATTTTACGACACCAAAAAAAATCGGCAAAGACCTGGATTCTGTGAAGGGTGGATACGACCACAATTATGTTTTGAACAAAACAGGAAGTGAAATGAGCTTAGCGGCCGCGGTTTGGGATTCTGCAAGCGGCAGGTATATGGAGATGTTTACGACTCAGCCCGGCGTTCAATTCTATACCGGGAATTTCCTGGATGGAACATTGACCGGCACCAAAAGCAATAGCAAATACGTGAAACATTCCGGCCTCTGCCTGGAATCGCAGCATTTTCCTGATTCACCAAATCAACCGGCCTTTCCAAACACCATCCTGAAGCCAGGCGAGACTTATCACGAGGTGACAGCATATAAATTTTCGATTAAATTATGAGAATAGTCTTCGTTGCGCTTTTTCTTTTTTATTCGGCCAGCTTTTTCGGACAGGTTACCAGGGCACCCGCTTATCCGCTGGTGACACATGATCCTTATTTCAGTGTTTGGAGCACAACAGACAAGTTGAACGAAAGCAATACCACGCATTGGACGGGCAAACAGCAGTCGTTGCTGGGACTGATTTCCGTTGACGGCAAAGTCTATAATTATATGGGGGTGCCGGAAATGCCAATGGATACTATCCTGGCTACGGGTGAAGAGAATTCCTACTCCTGCATTTATACAGAAAGTAACCCGGGTGCGGATTGGATGAAAACCGATGCTGATGTATCAACCTGGAAGTCGGGAAAGGCGCCGTTCGGAACGGCGGAAAACAAACCTGCCACGCTTTGGACTTCACACGATATCTGGATGAAGAGAAGTTTTGACTTCAACGGCACGATTCAAAGTCAGTTCATCCTTTTTCTCCGTCATGATGATAACATTGAAGTGTACCTCAACGGCGAGAGAATTTATTCCAAACGGGGTTGGTTGAATGGTTACACCTATTATAAGTTGGATGATGTAGCAAAGGCAAAATTGAAAAAAGGACGCAATGTGTTGGCTTTGCATTGCGAGAATACGGCAGGGGGAGGCTGGCTCGATGTAGGCTTGGGCCAGCAGTCGAGGGTTGAGGGAATTTCTCCGGCAATTCAAAAATCTGTTGAGGTCACAGCACTTCAGACAAAGTATGAATTTGAATGCGGCCCGGTCAATTTAAAATTGAATTTTCTTTCGCCACTGATGATGGATAATCTCGATTTGTTTTCGAGTCCGGTGACTTACGTGAGCTTTGAGGTGCAATCAACAGATGGAGTGGGACACCACATTACAGTAAGTTTGGTGGCTTCTTCAAGCCTCGCTGTTAACGCCGAAAAGCAGTTGGTAACGGCGTCTGTACAAAAAACAGCGAGCCTCGGGATTTTGAAGATAGGAACAGTTGAGCAGCCCGTTTTAAAGAAGAAGGGCGATGATCTTAGGATTGATTGGGGTTATTTATATACGGCAGTAAATAAAGGACCGGGAATAAATTCAAGCCAGGATTGTCAGAATCTTAAAACAGTTCTGGAAAATGCATTGAAACCAAACCAGAAGAAAAGCGGTTTTATAAGCAAAGGGACCCAACTGGCTTTAAAAAATAGTTACTCCTACACAGCCGCTCAAACAAACAAAGGCAGCGTTGGCAACTTCTTCATGATCGCTTACGATGATCTCTATTCCATTCAATATTTCGGTAAGAATTACCAAGCCTGGTGGAAAAAAGATTTCGGTACGATGGAAAATCTACTTAAAAAATCGGCCGCAAATTATAAAGCGGTTAAATCGAAAGCAGATCAATTCGATCAAAAACTTTATAGTGATGCGATCGCCGCAGGCGGAGAAGAATATGCGAAACTCTGCGTGCTGGCATATCGTCAATCACTGGCTGCCCACAAATTGGTGCGCGGACTGAACAATTCAATTTTATTTCCGCAGAAAGAAAATTTCAGCAATGGTTCTATCTGGACCGTCGATGTCACTTATCCTTCGGCGCCCCTGACACTCATTTACAATTCCGATCTGCTGAAAGGAATGGTTGAACCCCTGATCTACTACACGGAGAGTGGAAGATGGACCAAACCTTTCCCGGCACATGACCTTGGCACATATCCGCTGGCGAATGGCCAAACTTACGGAGAAGACATGCCGGTTGAAGAGGCAGGAAACATGATCATCCTAATCGCTGCGATCTGCAAAGCAGAAAACAGATTTGATTTTGCGAAAGCACACTGGAAAACGATCAGCCAATGGGTAGAATTCCTGGTGAAAGACGGTTTTGATCCCGCCAACCAGTTGTGCACAGATGATTTTGCCGGCCACCTCGCGCGAAATGCAAATCTTTCTGTGAAAGCTATCGTTGGCATCGCCGCTTACGCTCAAATGGCGAAGAATTTGGGTTATGCAGACGTTGCCGCCAAATATGAAGGCATCGCAAAAGACTACGCTGTGAAATGGCAATCGATGGCAGACGAGGGCGATCACTTCGCACTCACCTTCGACAAAAAGGGAAATGACTGGAGCCAGAAATACAACCTGGTTTGGGACAAATTACTTGGCCTGAATTTATTTCCATCGAGTGTACCAGAGAAAGAGGTCAAATTTTATCTCACCAAACAAAATGAATTTGGCCTTCCCCTCGACAGCAGGAAGACGTATACTAAATCGGACTGGATCATATGGACGGCAACACTGGCCGGCAATCAAAACGATTTCCAGGCCCTGGTTCATCCCGTCTATCAATATGCTTCGTCTACACCTACCCGTGTGCCACTGAGCGACTGGCACGAAACAACAGATGGATCCCAGGTGGGTTTCCAGGCCAGGAGCGTGGTGGGCGGATATTTCATAAAAATGCTGGAATACAAGTGGCGAAGGTGACAGTTTCGTTGGCCGTTGACCGTTGTCCATTGTTCGTTGACCGTTGACCGTGGTAGAAAAAATGCAAAACTGAAATGAAAAAGTTTCTTCTTTTATTCATCATCTTTTGGTCTGCATCCGTATTTTCACAGCCCATCTGGACGGCTGAAAAAGCCAATGCCTGGTATAAACAACAGGGCTGGCTGGTGGGATGCAACTATATTCCAAACACGGCCATCAATCAACTGGAATGCTGGCAGGCTGACAGCTTCGATACCACCACAATCAACAAGGAATTGGGCTGGGCCGAGGGAATTGGCTTTAATGTCATCAGGGTCTACCTGCATGACCTGGCCTGGAAAGAAGACGCCGCAGGTTTTAAGAATCGAATGGGTCAATTTCTTACCATCGCCAGCCGGCATCAGATTAAGGTCCTGTTCACCATCTTCGACGACTGCTGGAATGCAGAAGCTTTTTCGGGAAAGCAGCCCGCTCCGAAGCCGGGAATCCACAACTCAGGCTGGGTGCGGAGTCCCTCGAGAAGCGTACACAACGATTCTTCCAAATGGGCCTACCTGGAGAACTATGTCAAAGACATTTTGGCAACATTTAAAGACGATCAACGAATTTTGCTGTGGGACCTTTACAATGAGCCCGGCAACAGCAATTATAATGACAGTTCGCTCGCCTTGCTAAAAAACGTATTTAAGTGGGCATGGTCGGTGCGACCTTCTCAGCCGTTGAGTTCAGCCACCTGGTACGACAACAAGGTTCTGAGTGAATACCAGTTGACCCATTCAGACGTCATCACCTTTCACAACTATAATGATACCACCAGCCTTGTGAAAGAAATAAACGAACTTGAAAAGAGAGGGAAGCCCATCATCTGTACAGAATATATGGCGAGAATTCGAAACAGCCGATTTGAAACACACCTGCCCATCTTTAAGAGATATCATGTGGGTGCCATCAATTGGGGATTCGTATCAGGAAAGACAAATACCATTTACCAGTGGGGCACGCCCATTCCCGACGGATCTGAACCCAAACTTTGGTTTCATGATATTTTTAGAAAAGACGGAACACCTTATGATGTAAAAGAAACTACATTTATCAGGAACATCACTTCATCCAAATAGCTTGTCATGTTAAAGAAAATTTTCACGGCCCTGCTTTCAGTTATAACTGTGAGCACTATGAGCCAGCAGGATTACCCCATTCATTCAGTGCCCTTCACCCAGGTGAAGCTCACCGATAATTTTTGGCTGCCCAGGATCGAAACCAATCGAACGGTGACGATTCCTGCGTCTTTTGAGCGGTGCAGGAATACCGGCCGCGTAAAAAATTTCGAAATGGCGGTTGCCCATTCGGGTAAGTTTTGCACTACCTATCCATTCGATGATACAGATATATATAAAACGATCGAAGGAGCTTCCTTCTCTCTCGCGGTTCACCCCGACAAACAATTGGAAGCCTACCTGGATTCGCTGATTGCGCTCATTGGGAAGGCACAGGAACCAGACGGTTATTTGTACACCGCGCGTACCATCGATCCTGCACATCCGCACCCCTGGTCGGGTGACCAGCGCTGGGTATTGGAACACGTAAACAGCCATGAACTTTACAACGCAGGTCATATGTATGAAGCTGCCTATGCACACTACATGGCAACAGGAAAGCGCAATTTCCTTGACATCGCGCTGAAGAATGCCGATCTGCTGGTGAGCGTATTTGGACCCAATAAAATGCACGTGGCTCCGGGCCACGAAATCGTTGAAATGGGTTTGGTGAAGCTTTATCGCGTAACAGGAAAGAAAGAATACCTGGACCTCGCGAAATTTTTTGTAGACCAGCGCGGTGAAAGAAAATATGATGACAAGAGTACCAATGTTTGGGAAAACGGAAAATACTGGCAGGACGATAAACCCGTGGTTGATCAGGATGAGGCAGTAGGCCATGCCGTTAGAGCCATGTATTTGTATTCAGCAGTGGCCGACATTGCTGCGTTGACAGGAGATCCGAAATACCTGAGCGCAATTGACAAAATCTGGGATAACGTGGTATCCAAGAAGATCTACGTCCAGGGAGGTATCGGTGCAAAAGGAGACGGCGAGCGTTTTGGCGAAAATTATGAATTGCCCAATCTCACTGCCTATAATGAAACCTGCGCTGCGATCGGGGAAGTGTATTGGAATTACAGGATGTTTCTTTTGCATGGAGACTCCAAGTACATGGATGTGTTGGAGAAAGCATTATACAACGGCTTGATTTCCGGAGTGGGCATGGATGGAAAATCATTTTTCTATACGAACGCCATGCAGATGACGAATGGTGGTAATAATCCAAGAGGCGAACCCGAGCGGTCAGGCTGGTTTGAGTGCTCATGCTGCCCAACCAATATCTGCCGGCTTATTCCCTCTGTACCCGGTTACATGTACGCGCAAAAGGACAACAATATTTATGTGAATCTTTTCATCAGTGGATCGGCACAATTCACCGTTGGCAAAAACCAGGTAGAACTGGTGCAACAGAACAATTATCCATGGGACGGTGATTTGCAAATCACGGTGAATCCTAAGAGCAAATCCAACTTTGGCTTGCTGGTGAGAATACCAGGCTGGGCAAGGGGTGAAGCCATTCCATCTGACCTCTATAAATTTCAAAATGCCGGGTCAGGCAAAACAGTAATCAGTGTAAATGGCCAGCCAGTTGAGTATACCCTGCAAAATGGTTATGCAGTCCTGAACAGGCCATGGAAAAAAGGCGACCGGGTGAAGGTTAGCTTCCCGATGGATGTACAAAAAATTGCGGCCAATCCTAAGGTGAAAGAAGATATCGGCAAACTCGCACTACAACGAGGTCCGCTTATCTACTGTGCTGAATGGACCGATAACAATGGCAAAACAGGAAATATTATCCTGCCGGCTGAGGCCAGCTTTACAACTGAATATAAGGCCGATCTGTTGCACGGTGTGATGGTTTTGAAATCGCAGGTAACCGGTGTTAACATCAGCCAGGATGGCCAGGCCATCAGCACGGGCACACAAAATTTCTTAGCCATCCCCTATTATGCCTGGGCCCATCGCGGCAAGGGTGAAATGAATGTCTGGTTTCCGGAAAGGGTAAAGAATGTGGAACTGATTAGCGGCAAGGAGCCTCCAAAGGATAGGAGTTTGCAGGCTTTGAAATAAAGACTGTCAACATATTCAATTTTAAGCATGACCAGGAATTTGCTGGCAACATTGATATTATGGTGTGCCTTTGCTCCCTGCTTCGCTCAATCGTATGTGCCGGAGGCGCAGCAGGCACGCATTAAAATAGCTCCCGTTTCGAAAATCAAGGCTTACAGCTTTAATCTCTCCGACGTTCAGTTATTACCGGGAAGTCCGTTTGCGAATGCGCGAAGCCGGGATTCGGCCTATCTCCTCTTACTCGATCCTAACCGGTTATTGCATCGTTTTTATTCCAATGCGGGACTTCCTACAAAGGGTGTCGTTTATGGCGGATGGGAATCTGAGGGTTTGTCGGGACATAGCCTGGGCCACTATCTTTCGGCATGCGCCATGATGTATGCGTCTACTAAAAATTCTGAATTCAAAAAGCGGATAGACTACATCGTTAGTGAATTGGCGAAGTGCCAAACGGCAAGAAAAACCGGCTATGTGGGTGCGATTCCCAATGAAGATTCAATCTTTGGAAAACTGACCCGGGGCGAAATCAAATCGAGTGGTTTTGATTTGAATGGCGGCTGGAGTCCCTGGTATACCGTGCACAAACTAATGGCTGGCCTGCTGGATGCATACCTCTACTGCGGGAACAAGCAGGCCCTCCAGGTGGACCTGGCCATGGCAGCCTGGACAGAGAAAATTCTGCAACCGCTCAAGCACGAGCAAATCCTTAAGATGTTGAATTGCGAATATGGAGGAATGAATGATGTGCTCGTGAACCTATATTCCATCTCCGGAAATCGTCGATGGCTTGACCTCTCTCACAAATTTCATGATGAATTTGTGTTGGGTGCGCTGGCGAAACAGGTTGATCCCCTGCCCGGCCGGCATTCCAATACCAATGTGCCAAAGGCCATTGGTTGTGCACGCAGGTTTGAACTGGCCGGCGACCCCACGGATTCCACCATTGCCTCATTTTTTTGGACGACGATGGTGAATCACCATAGCTATGTGATTGGCGGAAACAGCAACAACGAGTATTGCGGAGAACGTGACAAGCTGAATGACAAGCTCAGCGACAAAACCTGTGAGACCTGCAATACCTATAATATGTTGAAGTTGACGCGTCACTTATTTAGCTGGAACCCTGGAAACGAATACGCCGATTATTATGAGCGCGCTTTGTATAATCACATCCTTTCTTCCCAAAACCCAAATACGGGCATGATGTGTTATTTCGTGCCGCTCCGGATGGGCACGCGCAAGGTATTCAGCGATTCATTCAACACGTTTACGTGCTGCGTTGGAAGTGGAATGGAGAACCATTCAAAATACCAGGAAGCAATCTACTACCAGGGCGCTACCGGTGACCTATACCTGAACTTATTCATCGCTTCAAAATTGAATTGGAAAAGGAAAGGATTGGTCATCACCCAGCAAACCAATTTTCCTTCGGCAAACTCGACGCTTCTTTTATTCAATGCGACAAAGGCGGTTGAAGCTACCATTCGTTTGAGAAATCCATATTGGTCGAAGGACAAGATTTCGGTAGCCGTCAATGGCAAATCGATCAAGCCTGATTTGGGCGCAGATGGATACTATATTATCAGGCGAACCTGGAAAACGGGAGACCGGCTGGAAGTTAAATACGAAATGGATTTGCATACAGAATCCATGCCCGACAATCCCGATCGAATCGCCATTCTTTATGGGCCGCTGGTCATGGCC
>Ga0157376_10000433_pt1 | contig 27001 bp, 26 predicted proteins | sample M45metaG_FD_121801 | JGI IMG/M metagenome (GOLD analysis project Ga0157376, IMG submission 121801) | Miscanthus rhizosphere microbial communities from Kellogg Biological Station, Michigan, USA - M4-5 metaG | ecosystem: Host-associated > Plants > Roots > Rhizosphere > Soil | place: USA: Michigan...
GCGCGGCGGGCCGCTCCACGGACCCGACGCCGGTGGCGTAGTCGAGCGGGAGCCGCGACTTCGTCTCCGGCTCGAGCGACGTGGGGCCCGCGAGCGCAGAGGCCTCGCCCCCGCCGATCGCTTCCCGCGGCGCGTCCTCGGGCTCGTACTCGAGCGACGGCTCGGCGTCGGGCGACGGGACGGGCTCCGCCGCGCTCGCGCCGGGCTCGGCGATCTCGTAGTCGCCTACGGCGGATTCCGGGATCTCCTCGGCCGACGCCTCCGCCTGGTCGAGCTCCCCGTCCAGCTCTCCGTCGAGCTCCTCGTCGATATCCGGCTCCGCGGGCTCCGGCGGCGGCGGTACATCGAGCTCGTGGAATCGCGCGGAGTGCTCGCCGGTCTCCTCTTCCTCGAATTCCTCGACCGCCTCTTCCGAGACCTCCGTTTCGGCGGTGAGCGGCTCGGCGGGAACGGGCGCGGGCCGTTCCGGCGCGGAGGGGTCGGCGTGCTTCGCCGCCGGCGGCGGGGCTTCTCTCTGCGGCCCCGGGCCCTCGAGGACTCCACGTTGCGCGCTCTCCGGTGCACCCTTGGGCGCACCCTCTGGTGCGACGAACTCCGGATAGACGAGGCCCAGCGTCACGAGGGCCGCGAGCAGCTTCTCGACCGCGAACGGCTCGGCCGGGCCCTCGCTCGCGATGTGGGCGGCCGTCGCCTTTCCGTCGATCAGCCTCACGACCGCCTCGGCGTCCGCGGTCAGGCCGAAGGCCGCGAACTCCGCCTCGAAGTGCGGGCCGCGCGCGAGCGGCACGTCGGCGCCGCCCAGGTAATGCAGGATGAGGCCGCGGTCGCGCGAGCGCAGGAACAGCTCGAGGATGAGGCGCGGCACCGTCAGGCGGAACTCGCCCGCTTCCGCGTGCGAGCCCCGGTCGAAGACGTAGTCGCCCTCGATCCACGTGAGAAGGTCCGAGAGGACCTCGACGGCGCGGATCTTCTCGCCCCAGCGCCACTCGCGCTTGGTCAGGATTCCGGCGTGCAGCGCCGCGAGCGCTCGGTCGCCGCCCTGAGGAGTCACGAGGCGATCGATGTTCGCGGCCTCGAGCTTGCCGGCCCGCATGAGGATCGCGGCGGTCTCGTAGCGTGCGTCGGACGAGGTGACCGCGGTCAGCTCCCCCGCGGAGAGCTGGAACCCGGCCGTGGCTCCCGAGCGCGAGAAGTGGATCGCCCCGCTCGCGCCCTCGCGCCAGAGGGCGACGAGGGCGGCCAGGACGTCGACGGAACGGATGTCGCCTTCTTCGGAGAAGATGGTCTTCAAGGGTGCGCCCCCGCTCCGCCGAGATAGGCGGCGACGGCCCGCGCGGTGCTCGGCCCCACCGCGGCCTCGATCTCCCGGGGATCCGCCCCGCGCAGCGCGGCGACCGAGCCGAAGCGCCGCAGCAGGAGGCGCGCGCGGACGGGTCCGATGCCCGGGATCTCCGTCAAGCCGGTCTGCCGCATCCGCTTCCCCCGCCGCGCGCGATGCCGCGTGATCGCGAAGCGGTGGGCCTCGTCCCGCACGCGCTGGATCCACTGCAGCGCGGGGTCCTTGCGCGAGAGGCGGATCGGCTCCGGACGGTCGGGCACCCAGATTTCCTCCTCGCGCTTCGCGAGGCCGACGGTCGGCAGCTCGATGCCGAGGCGGTCGAGCGCGGTCAGCGCGGCCTGGAGCTGTCCGCGGCCGCCGTCCACGAGGACGAGGTCGGGCCACGGCCCGTCCTTCTCCTGGACGCGGCGGTAGCGGCGCTCCACGACCTCCGCCATGCTCTTGAAATCGTCCGGCGCCAGGAGCTCCTGCGACGCGATGTTGAAGAGACGGTAGTCGGACTTCTTCGGCTTCCCGTCCTCGAAGACCACCATCGACGCCACGCTGTCGGTCCCCTGCAGGTGCGAGATGTCGAAGCCCTCGATGCGGTGGGGAGGGATCGCGAGGCCGATCGCGCGGGACAGCCGTTCGACCGCGAGGGCCTCGTCCCCGCCCGCGCGGCGGAAGCGGACCCGGTGACGTTCGCTCGCATTGCGCTCGGAGAGCCGGACGCGCTCGGCCGCGGCGCCCCGCTGCGGGACCCGTACTACGACCCTGGCGCCCCGGCGGGCCGCGAGGAACTCCTCGAGGAGGCCCGGATCGGACACGGCCACCGGGAGGTGGATCTCGGAGGGCAGGAAGGGATTCGCGTCGTAGAACTGGGGCAGGAACGCCTCCAGGAACCGCGCGGCGTCGAGCTCCTGTGCCTTCTCGAAGAAGAAGTCGCGCCGGTCCTGGATGGCTCCCCCTCGGACCACGAGCACGACGACCGCCACGTCCTGGCCGGACTCGAAAAATCCGAAGACGTCGACGTTCTCGCCCTTCATGGACTGGACGACCTGGCGCTCGGCGACGTCGCGGACCGTGCGGAGCGCGTCGCGGTAGGCGGCCGCCATCTCGAAGTCCTGCGCCTCGGACGCGGCCAGCATCTTGCGCTCGAGGCTCCCCTGCAGCTCCTGGTTGCGGCCCTCGAGGAACAGGACGACGTCGGAGACGGCCGCGTCGTAGGCCTCCTTCGTGGTCAGGCCGGCGACGCAAGGGCCCAGGCATGCGTGCAGGTCGTAGTACAGGCACGGGCGCGGGAGGTTCCCGTCGATCTCGAGGGTGCACGTCCGGATCTGGAAGTGGCGCGTGATCATGCGCATGATCCGCCGGGCGAGGCCGCCCCAGAACGGACCGAAATAGGAGTGTCCGTCCTCCAGGACGCGGCGGGTGATCAGGGCGCGGGGCCAGGGCTCGCCCGTCGTGATCTTGACGTACGGGTACGTCTTGTCGTCCCGCAGGCACACGTTGTACCGGGGCCGGTGCTTCTTGATGAGGGTGTTCTCGAGGAGCAGCGCCTCCAGCTCGGTGTTCGTGACGATCGTCTCGATGTCCTTGAAATGGCGCAGCAACGCCCCGGTCTTGGCGTCCTCGCCGCCGCCGAAGTAGGTCGCGATCCGTTTCCTGAGCGAGCGCGCCTTGCCGACGTAGAGGAGCTTTCCCTTGTCGCCCCGGAAGAGATAGACACCGGGGGAATCGGGGAGATTCTCCGGCGCCCGACGCTCGGCCACGAGGGGAGTGTAGCAAGAGTCCTCGCAGCCGGTTCGATATGATCATGTCGTGCCCATGTACGAATGTCCGTACTGCTACACCCCGGTGGAGCCCGGCACGCCGGTGTGTCCGAAGTGCGGTCGCGAGATCGAACGGTGGCAGACCGGCTTCTACACGCGACAGCGGCCGCTCGCCGCCAAGTCGCGGACGGCGGTCTGGGCGGCGGCCTCCGCCGCACTTCTTCTCGTCCTCGCGGGATTTGCCAGGGCCTGTCACTTGTTGTAGGGGGTATGAGGCGTACGGCGCTGCTCGCCGCCTTCGTCGGGACCCTGATGCTGGTCGCCACGGAGGTGCATGCGCAGCTGGTGCCGCTCTCCGAGTGCGGTTCCGCCATCCCCTGCAACATCCCGAAGGGCCTGCGTCCGGCGGACGCCGCCGCGCTGTCGCCCTACAGCCGCGTGGGCAACGGAAACGCTCTCGTCGGCGTTCAGCTGGTCCCGGCGGAAGGCTTCAAGCCCGAGGTCGTGACGCGCTCGATCGCCGAGGATCCGTCCGAGCGCGCCGCGCGCATCTTCTTCAAGCGCAACCCCGGGTTCGCGATGCCGCGCACGGCGCCGACGCCGTCCGAGCCTGCATCGACGGCGCCGACGCCGTCCGAGCCTGGGGCGCCGGAGAAGGATCAGCACTCCGAGAAGAAGCCCGACGCCGGTGCCGCGAAGCCGGAGACACCGCCGGCGACTCCCGTCCTGCCCGACCGCTGAAGCCGCTGAAAACCTGACCTGGGACCGCGCAACCTCAACCCGGGCAGACGAGCGCGATCCGCGCCTCCGGGAATTCCTGGCTGAGCGGGACCGGCCTCGCGAATCGCCACCCGGCCCGCGCGAACGCCTCGAACCCGCGTGCGTCGGTCACCATCCAGAAGGACGCGGGAGGGCGCCGCGCGAGCACCTCGTCGACCGTCTCGCGAGGAATCCTCTGGATGGGACGAGAGGGATCGGTGCCGCCGGCGAGGGCCTCGAAGACCAGCGGATTGCGGACCACGGCGGGGTCGAGAACGGTCTCGCGGTCCGCGAGCTCGCGGCGGATCCGCCCTCCGGCCGTCTCGTTGAAGCAGAACGCGGCCTGGACGCGCCGGTCCTCGGGCCAGAGCCGCAGCAGGACCGGCGTCTCGACGGCCAGCACGACGGCGAGCGCGAGGGCCCAGAGAAACGCGGGCCGCGCCCGGACGCGCGGCCGCAGCCACACGATCGCCCGGTCCAGGCCGAGCGCGCACAACACGATCAGCGGACCGAGGAATCCACAAGCGCGCAGCGTGTTCGGAGCCCCGACGGGGTACGCGAGGATGCCCGCGAGCAGGCTCCCGGCCGCCGTCCAGAGCAGGAGCGCGTGCGGCTCGCTCCCGGCGCGCGACCGCTCGAGGCTGACCGCGACGCCGACGAGCGCGGCGACGCCGAGGAGCGGGTCCACGACGGAGCGGCCGGGCAGGGAGTGGCGCGCGTTGGGATCCCCGGTCCAGAGCGGGATTCCGGCATAGAGGACGACGTTCGACAGCAACCCGCCGACGAGCGCCTCGGCCTTGCGGAGGGTCGTGCCCGGCGTGAGATCGAGGACGCGCAGGAGCGAGACGTCGCGCGGGTGCCCCCCGAAGTGCCCGGGGTGCTGGAGGAAGAAGACGCCGACCGGCACCAGCGCGACGAAGGCGGCGAGGAAGGCGGCCGCGACGAGACGACGGCGCTCCGGCCGCCGGAGCGAGAGCAGGGCAAACAGCCCGATTCCCGCGAAGGCCGCCGGCGCGGCCGGGTGCGTGTGCTCCGAGAGCCCCGCGGCCAGGCCGGAGAGAATCGCGAGCGAGAGCCGCCCCGTCCGGACGGCGGCGAGCGCCGCGGCCGCCGAGAGGAGCAACAGCGTGACCATGGCCGTCGCGAGCCAGCCCCAGCGGGAGAGGAGCAGCGGCCACTGCGCGAACGCCGCGATCCCGAGCGCCCCGATGGCGCAGCGCCAGCCGCCGACCTCCCTGGCGAACCACGCGGCGGCGGGGAGCATGAGCGTCCCGCCCATCGCCGAGAGCGCGAGGAAGCCGACGTCGCCGCGCCCGAACGCGCGGAACAGCGCCCCGCAGTAGTGCAGGTAGACGTACGAGGTGAAGGCGCGGTTCTGAACGCCGAAGGCCTCTCCCCCGAGCCACGGGAGTCCGTGCGGCCGGCGCAGCACGCCCTCCGCGTCGAGGACGCTGTCCTCCCAGAGGCCCGGCGGAATCGCCGCGGGCAGGATCCAGCGCAGCGCGATGCCGGCGCCCGTCAGGAGGACCGCCGCCAGCGCGGCCGCCACGGTCAGCCGGACGGCATACGAAGAGCGCTCGGCCGCGGCGACGGGCTCCGCCAGGAGCGTCCGGATCAGGAGCCGGACCGCGAGGAAGGCCGCCACGGCGAGCGCGAGGTCGCGGAGCCAGAGCCCGAGCACCAGCGGCCAACCCTGCGCGTCCCACCAGAAGAGGACCTCGGGGCGATCGTGGCGGATCAGGAGGAGCAGCGTCTCGAGGGCCGCGAACAGCGCGACCGCGTTCTCGGTCCGGAATCTTGGCCTGGAGTGTGGGGCGCCGTCGGGCCGACGGCTCAACGAAAGATCTCCAGCTCCCGTAACCCGCGGATCTCGTCGCGGATCGCCGCGGCGGTCTCGAAGTCGAGCTCCTTCGCGGCCGCCTTCATCTTCTTTTCGAGGTCGGCGATCCTCCGGTGGATCGACTCCGCGTCGGGAAGCTCCGACTTCGAGATCTTCGTCGGGATGTCGTAGTAGTCCAGGTTCGCCATGCGGACGAGGGGCGATCCGATCTCCTTGATGATCGACGCCGGGACGACGCCGTGCTCGACGTTGTAGGCCTCCTGGATGCCGCGCCGCCGCGCCGTCTCCTCGATCGCGCGACGCATCGAGTCGGTCATGGCGTCCGCGTAGAACAGGACGCGCCCCCGCAGGTTCCGCGCGGCGCGCCCCGCCGTCTGGATGAGGGAGGTCTCGCTGCGGAGGAAGCCCTCCTTGTCCGCGTCGAGGATCGCGACGACGGCGACCTCGGGCAGGTCGAGTCCCTCTCGGAGCAGGTTGATGCCGATCAGGCAGTCGAACACGCCGCGACGGAAGTCCGAGAGGATCGTGACGCGGTCGAGCGTTTCGATGTCGGAGTGCAGGTAGCGGCACCGCACCCCGACCTCGGAGAAGTAGTTGGTCAGCTCCTCGGCCATGCGCTTCGTCAGGGTCGTGACGAGGACCCGCTCGCCCGCCGCGGCGGCCTCGCGGACGACGGCGAGGAGGTCGTCGACCTGGCCCTTCACCGGCCTCACCGAGATCTCCGGGTCGAGCAGTCCCGTGGGACGGATGACCTGCTCGACGATCTCGCCACCCGAGCGCTGGAGCTCCTCGGGGCCGGGCGTGGCCGACACGTTGAGGACCTGGTTCAGGCGGGCGCGGAACTCGTCGTAGGTCAGCGGCCGGTTGTCGAGCGCCGAGGGCAACCGGAACCCGTAATCCACGAGGACCTGCTTGCGCGAGCGGTCGCCGTGGAACATGCCGCGCACCTGGGGCAGGGTCACGTGGGACTCGTCGACCACGAGGATGAAGTCCTTCGGGAAGTAGTCGATCAGGGTCGGCGGCGGTTCCCCCGGCGCGCGTCCCGAGAGATGACGCGAGTAGTTCTCGATCCCGTTGCAGAACCCGAGCTCCTTCATCATCTCGAGGTCGAACATCGTGCGCTGGTGGAGGCGTTGCGCCTCGAGCAGCCGGCCCGCCGCCGTCAGCTCGGCCATCCGCGCGTCGAGCTCCAGGCGGATCGACCCGATCGCCCGCTCCATCGTCTCGCGGGGCGTGGCGTAGAACGTGCGGGGATAGAGCGCGAGGCGCTGCAGGCGCTGGAGCGGCGTGCCGCGGATCGGGTCCGTGCGGGAGATCTTCTCGATCTCGTCGCCGAAGAACTCGACGCGCACGGCGGTGTCCTCGTACGCCGGCTGGATCTCCAGGACGTCGCCACGCACCCGAAACGTCCCGCGCGTCACGTCCATCGAGGTCCGCTCGTACTGCATCTCCACCAGCCGCGCGAGGAGCGCGGGCATCCCCTGCGCGTCGCCGACCTCGAGGTACGCGAGCATGTCGTAGTACGTCTCGGGCGCGCCGAGGCCGTAGATGCAGGACACCGAGGACACCACGATCACGTCGCGCCGCTCGAAGAGCGCCTTCGAGGCGGCCAGCCGGAGCTTGTCGATCTCGTCGTTTCGGGACGCGTCCTTCTCGATGTACGTGTCGGTCTGCGGCACGTACGCCTCCGGCTGGTAGTAGTCGTAGTAGGAGACGAAGTACTCGACGGCGTTCTCGGGGAAGAAGCTCCGGAACTCCTGGTAGAGCTGGGCGGCCAGGGTCTTGTTGTGGGAGAGCACGAGGGTCGGCCGGTTGACCGCCTCGATCGTCTTCGCGATCGTGAACGTCTTGCCCGAGCCCGTCACGCCGAGGAGCACCTGGTCGGGGCGGCCGTCCCGGAGGCCGGCCACGAGGCGTTCGATCGCCTGGGCCTGGTCCCCCTGCGGAGCGAAATCCGTGACGAGCTTGAACCGGCCGCCGGCGCGCGCCTGGGCGTCCAGGTACGTCGCGGGCTTGGCGAAGGAATCGGGAGATCTCGGCGGCTTCTCCGTCGAGCCGGGACGCGGGCTCACGGCGTCACGCCGGAGAGGAGATCGGTCCGCGGGAGGGACGGGAGGGGGACGCTCACGGAGCACCCGCTTATAGCATAACGGGACCGCTTGCCTCACAATCGGACCGTGCGGTCCCTGGGGCGCTTCCTGGTGGCGATCCTTCCCCTTCCCGTGGTCGCGCTGCTCGGCAGCGTCGCGGGCGGCTACGCCACCGAGTTCGTCCGCGTGCCGCGAGTCTCCCAGCTGGCGACCTACCGTCCCGACATCATCACCGAGATCGTGGCGCGCGACGGCTCGACGATCGCCCGCTACGCCATCGAGCGGCGCATCCTCGTACCGCGCTCGGCGATCCCCGCCGTCGTGCGCAATGCGATCGTGGCGACGGAGGACAAGAACTTCTACCGCCACGGCGGCGTGGACCTGCCCCGCACCTTCTCCGCGCTCGTCACCAACGTCCAGGCCGGCGGCTACGCGCAGGGCGGATCCACGCTGACGCAGCAGCTCGCCCGCGCGATCTTCCTCTCGCCCAACAAGACCCTCTCGCGCAAGATCAACGAGGCCCTCGTGGCGTTCGAGATCGAGCGCCGGTACTCGAAGGACCAGATCCTGACGATGTACGCGAACGAGATCTACCTGGGCCACGGCAACTACGGCGTCGAGGCCGCCTGCCGCTACTACTTCGGCAAGAGCGTCTCGGCGGTGTCGCTCGCCGAGGCGGCGCTCCTCGCGGGCATCGTGCAGCGCCCCGAGGACCAGTCGCCGTTCCGCAACCCGGCGCTCGCCCGGGCGCGGCGGTCGACGGCGCTGCGCCGGATGCACTCGGCGGGCTTCATCTCGGAGGCCGAGCGCGTCGCCGCCGAGGCGGAGCCGCTGCCGAAGTCGCCGTTCCTGCCGGAGTCGATCATCGGTCCGTACTACTGCGAGGAGATCCGGCAGTACCTCGAGCGAACGTACGGCGAGAAGGACCTCTATCGACGCGGCCTGCGCGTCGAGTCGACGCTCGACCCGGAGATGCAGGCGTGGTCGGAGGAGGCGCTGGGCTGGGGGCTCCGCGCGATCTCGCGAAAGCACGGCTTCCACAAGCCCCGCAACCTCACGGCGGAGGGCTACCGCTCGCTCGACACCTACGTCGACCCGAGCTGGGAGGGCGTCAAGATCGCCGACGGCGTCAGCGTCCGCGGAGTCGTGACGAAACTGACGGCGGCCGGCGCGGAAGTCCGCATCGGCGGCCAGTCCTGGTCCCTCCCCAACGCCAACGTCGCCTGGACGGGGTCCACGGCGGCCAGCAAGATCCTCCACCCCGGCGACCTGATCACGGTCTCCGTGCAGAAGAACAAGTCCGGCAGCCTCGAGCTGGGCCTCGACCAGGAGCCGCGCGAGGAGGGTGCGGTCATGATCCTGGAGAACTCGAGCGGCGCGATCCGCGCGATGGTCGGCGGCTCCGACTGGTCGCAGACCAAGTTCAACCGCGCGACGCAGGCCCTGCGGCAGGCGGGCTCGGCGTTCAAGCCGTTCGTCTACCTGACGGCGCTCGAACAGGGCTACACCGGCGCCGACACGGTCTTCGACGGGCCGCTCTCGATCACGATCGATCCCCGCCAGCCGCCGTACCGGCCCATGAACTACGACGGCAAGTTCCACGGGATCGTGACCTTCCGCAAGGCGCTCGAGCACTCGATGAACATCCCGGCCGTGCGGGTGGGGCGGATGGTCGGCCTCTCCAACGTCATCGACACGGCGCACCGGCTGGGCGTGCGCCAGGAGCTCCACCCGTACCCGTCGCTCGCGCTGGGCGCCTTCGAGGTCAGCCTCATCGAGCTCGTGTCGTCCTATTCGATCTTCGCGAACCAGGGCCTGGCGTTCACGCCCTACCTCATCGAGCGGATCACCGACAGCAATGGCGACGTCCTCGAGCAGGCGCACCCCGACCCGCGGGAGGTCGAGAGCCCGCAGACTTCCTTCCAGCTGCTCCAGATCCTCCGCGGCGTGACGCAGCGCGGCACGGCCGGACCGGCCATCGCGCGCGCCGGCCTCAAGCTGAACATCGCCGGGAAGACGGGCACGACGAACGACTTCACCGACGCCTGGTTCATCGGCATGACGCCGCGGTACACGGTCGGCGTCTGGGTGGGAAACGACCAGAAGACGGTCTCGATCGGCAAGGGCGCGGAGGGCGCCAAGGTCGCGCTCCCCATCTGGATCCGCATCCTCGAGAAGATGCGCGACAACGGACGCATCGACCCGCAGGAGGACTTCGAGGTCCCGCCGAACATCGTCTTCACGCCGATCGACTACGACACGGGACTGAAGGCGACGGCGGACAGCCCGATCCCCGTCCTCGAGGCGTTCGTCAGCGGCTCACAACCGACCGAGGAGTGGAGCACGCGCTCGCAGGAGATCTCGCGCCTCCCCTGGTCGCTGCAGCAGCCGTTCTACGTCCCGAAGAAGGGAGAGTCGGGCGAGGACGACGGAGGGGCGGGAACTCCGGGAGCGGCTCCGGCCGCGGGAGCGCCGGCCTCGGGCGCCGCGGCCGCGCCCACACCGAAGCCGTCTCGCTGAGGCGCGACGCTCCCGGAAGACCGGCGGCGGCCGCTGCCGATCAGGCCGCGGACGAGGGCGTCGGGTTCGAGGGCTGGACGTCCACCATCAGCGTCGCGACGACGTCGCGATGCAGCCGGACGTGGACCGTGTGGGTGCCGATGCGGCGGATGGGCTCCGCGAGCTCGACGCGCCGCCGGTCGACCTCAATGCCCCGGGCGGCCAGCGCGTCGGCGATGTCCGACGAGGTCACCGAGCCGTAGAGCTGGTCCTCCTCGCCGGCCTTCTTCGTGATGACCAGCGTCGTGCCCTCCACCTTCTTGGAGACCTCCTCGGCGACGCCCTTCTCGTGGAACATCTTCTGGTCGTACTTCTTCTTCTCCTCGGAGAGCCTCCGCAGGTTGGCGTCCGTCGCCTCGTAGGCCGTGCCCTGCGGGAAGAGGAAGTTGCGGGCGTAGCCAGGCTTCACGTTGACGGTGTCGCCGCGGTGACCCAGCCCGCGGACGTCGTCGGCCAGAATGACTTTCATGGTGTCTCCTATGACCCTTTCGCATCGCCGTCGCCGCGAATGCCCTCGCCGCGCCGGCGAAAATCGACGTACCAATCGAACAGACCCATCAACGCCACCGCGACGTTGATCGGGAAGTAGCCCGCCAGGACGTACAAACCCGCCCGGAGAAACCGCGCCCGGACCCATCTCCGGAGGAAGTGGCAGATGATAGAGAGGCCGGCCACGAAATACAAGGCCACGAGGGGCAGCAGCAGGTTGCCCGCCGCCCGGCGGAGCTCCCCCGCCCCCACCGCGAAGAGCGCCCCGCTCGCCACGAACAGGGAGGCCGCGAGCGGGGGCACCCGGAGCTCGCTGTACTGCACGGCGGCCGCCGTCGTGCTCGGCCGCGCGCCGTAGGCTCCCCCGTAGAACGCGACGGCGGCCCCGAGCACCCAGAGCGCGCCGAAGATCCCCCAAAGGTACCGGCTGGCGAGCTCCTTCGCGCCCGCCAGCATGGCGCGCACGCTCGCGACCGTCGCGGCGTCGGCGCCGCTCTTCGAGTACGAGTCCACGACCGTCGGTGTCATGCGGTCGAAGGACGCCACGGCCTCGGACGACAGCGACGGCCCCGGCCCGTTCGCCGCCGCGGCGAACAGTGCGCCGAGGACGGCGCATCCCGCCAGCACGATGCCGAGATAACAGCGGGAGGGATCGGAGCCCGCTCGGAGAAAGGCGACGCTCGCCGTCGGCAGCACCGTCACGGCGCCGGCGAGGAGAGTCATCGCGATCGACTCCGCGAGGTCCCCGATCGCCCAGGTCACGCCGAACACGACCGCGGCCGCGAGCGCGCACGCGAGCGCTCCCGCGAGGAAGCCGCGGCGGTGCGCGAGCCGCACGGTCGGGACGGAGGCGAAGGCGACGCCGAGGGGGCCGATGAGCGGAACGAGGAAGATCGCCGAGAAGCACCCCGCGGCCGACAGGGCCGCGAGCGGAATCTCGAATCGACCCGTCGCGCTCTGCAGCGGCGAGGGCTCGGCGCTTTCCATGGGGCTCACCGGGCTTCCTGGGACTCGGAGCGGGACCGGGCTCCGATCAGTCCGTCGCGTATGGCAGAAGCGCGATCGAACGCGCGCGCTTGATCGCCGTCTGGAGCTTCCGCTGGTGCAGCGCGCAGGTTCCCGAGATGCGACGCGGCAGGATCTTGCCGCGCTCCGGGATGAAGCCCTGCAGCAGCTTCACGTCTTTCCAGTCGATGTACTCGAGCTTCTCCGCGCAGAACTTGCAGACCTTGCGCCGGCGGACGAAGAACTTCTTGCGCGGTCCGCCCTTGCCGTCGCGTCCCTTCGCGTCGCGGCTGCCGGAGCGGCCGCCTCCGGGTCCTCCCATTCTCATGACTCGGCGCTCCTTTCGGCGCTCTCGGCGGGCGCTGCGGGCGCTGCGGGCGATGCCGGCGATGCCGCGGGCACAGCGGCCGCCGAATCCACCGGCGGCGCGGGCGGACGGGGCGGACGCTTGGCCGCCTTCGCCTTCAGGCGCTCCGCCATCTTGCCGGCGCGCTTGAGCTCCTCATCCACGCGCACCGCGAGGTGCCGGAGGACCTGGTCGGAGAGCCCCATGCGCCGCTCGGCCTCGGCCACCGCGGCGGGCGGCGCGTCCACCTGCCAGTAGACGTAGTGGGCCTCGCGCTTGCGGCCGATGGGGAACGCCAGCCGGCGCCGCCCCCACGGCTCCTCCTTGACCACGGTGGCCCCACCGTCGGTCAGGATCTTCTTGTATTCTCCCGCGAGCTTGCTCGCGTCTTCGTCGGTCAGGTCCGGGGTGACCAGCACGACGATGTCGTACAGCCTCATGATGTCCTCCTCATGGATATCAATCCGGATCGAGGCGGTCCGGAGAGGAAGGTTGAACGTTCGAGTGCCGCATCGCGGCCTCGATCCCCTGTGTGACCCAGAGGCGCAGCGCGTCCACGGCGCGTTCGACGGTTTCGTCGAAGAGCGTCCGCTCGGCCTTTGCGAAGGGCTCCAGCACGTAGTCGCCGAGGTCGCGATCCTGCCGCGAGTACCGCTCGCCGCGGATGCCGACGCGCAGCCGGGGAAACTCCATCGTCCCGAGATGGGTCACGACGGAGCGAAGCCCCTTCTGCGTGCCGCCGGACCCCCGGGCCCGCATCCGCAGGTGGCCGAGAGCCAGGTCGATCTCGTCGACCACGACGCACAGCGCCGTCGGGTCAACGTCATGTTTCTGGCAAAGAGCGCGAACCGCCTCACCCGAGGCGTTCATGTACGTCTGCGGCAGCGCGAGCAGAACGTGCGTCTGACCCACCCTGCCCCGGCCGACGCGCGAGGAGCACTCGCGCGACCGGATCCGGATTCCCTCCTGCTCCGCGAACCTCTCGACGACCCGAAACCCCGCGTTGTGCCGGGTGTCCTCGTAGTCGCCCCCCGGATTCCCGAGGCCGACGATCGCGTGCAGAGACTACTTCTCCTTTTCCTTCTCCTTCTTCGCCGGGGCGGCCTCCTCCGCGCCCTCCTCCTCGCTCACGGCCTTGCCCTTCTTCAGCACCTCGGGCTCGGTCGGCTCGGCGACGGCGCCCTCGGCGGCCGCGGCGGAGGGCTCCTCCTCACGCATCGGGTGCGTGACGTGGACGATGACCTTCTCCGGGTTGTCGACGACGGTGACGCCCGGCATCGCCGGCAGCTCGGAGACGCGGATCGCGTCGCCGATCGCGAGCTCCGTCACGTCCACCGCGATGTGGGCGGGGATGTCGGCCGGGAGGCACTCGATCTCGATCTCGCGCGTGACGACGTCCAGGATGCCCTGGTCCGTCTTGACGCCCTTGGCGACGCCGACGACCTCGATGGGCACGCTGACCGTGACCTTCACGTCCATGAGGACGCGCACGAAGTCGATGTGCACGGGCTTGCGCGACACCGGATGGCGCTGCAGCTCGCGGATCATGGCGTGCCGGCTCTGGTCCGATCCCGCCAGCTTCAGCAGGAAGATGGCGTTCTCGCCGGCGCCCTCGCGGAACACGTCCGACAGCTCCTTGTGGCCGACGGAGATGGACACGTTGGGCTTCCCGGCGCCGTACACGACGCCCGGGATGCGGCCGTCCACCCGGCTGCGCCGGGCCTCGTTCTTTCCGGTCGTCGAGCGTTTCTCGACGTTGAGCTCGATGGTCTTCATGGCCTTACCCCGCGGGGGAAACCCCGCGCAAAGAGGCGGATTCTACACAAAAAGCGAAGAAACGGAAGTCCCTTCGTGAATCCGCTGGATGGCCTCCCCCAGGAGCGGGGCGACCGAAAGGGACCGGATCCGGGGCGCGCGGGCCATGGCCGCCTCCACCGGGATGGTATTGGTCACCAGGAGATTCTCGAGCCCGGAGGCATTGATCCGCTCCAGGGCGGGGCCCGAGAACACCCCGTGCACCGCAGCCGCGTACGTCCGCCGGGCCCCCTGGGCCCTCAGCGCGGCCTCCGCCTGGCAAAGCGTACCTGCCGTGTCGACGATGTCGTCCAGAATCAGGACGTCCTTGCCCTCGACCTCGCCGACGACATTCAGGATCTCGGTCTCGTTCTTCCCGGTCCGCCGCTTGTCGATGACCGCCAGGGCGGCGTCGAGGCGCTTGGCGATGGCCCGGGCCCGGGTCAGGCCGCCGACGTCCGGCGAGACGATGACGAGGTCCTCGAGCTCCATCTTGCGAATGGCGTCGAGCAGGACCGGCGCAGCGAAGAGGTGATCCACCGGGATGTTGAAGAAGCCCTGGATCTGGGCGGTGTGCAGGTCCATGGTCAGGATCCGGTCGGCCCCCGACGCCGTCAGGAGGTCCGCCATGAGCTTCGCCGCGATCGGCACGCGCGGCTTGTCCTTCTTGTCCTGACGCGCGTAGCCGAAGTACGGCATCACCGCGGTCAGGCGCGAGGCGGAGGACCGGCGGAAAGCGTCGAGCAGGATCAGGAGCTCCATGACGTGGTCGTTGACGGGCGAGCAGGTCGGCTGGACGACGAACACGTCGGCGCCGCGGACGTTCTCGTCGATCTGGCAGTAGTCCTCGCCGTCCGAGAAGTTGTAGAGCGTCAGCTCCCCGAGCGGGATGCCCAGGTAGGCGCAGATCTCCTGGGCCAGGGCCGGGTGCGCGCGACCCGAGAAGATTTTCAGGTCGCCGTAGTTGAAGGCGTGAGAGCTCAAGCGAAGGGATTCTAACCAAAACGGGCGTAGACTGAAGCCACAGGGCTTTCCGAGCGGAGGCGCCATGCGTAACCCCAGAATCCTCGCCGTCCTGCTCGCGCTCGCGAGTCTCGCGTCGGGCCGCTGCAGCCACAACGACATGACGACGAATCCCGGTCCGGTCCCCGCCGTGGCCGACATCCAGCCCACCTCGGAGGTCGCGGGCGGCGTCCTGATCATCATCGGGACGCACTTCGATCAGACCGCGACCTTCGACATTCGTCAGGGCAGTGTCGTCAAGGCGACCCTGACGAACGTGATTCTGGCGAGCGGCGACGATCGGACCAGGATCCAGATCAACGGCACGGTCCCGATGGGAACGGCGGCCGGCAAGTACCAGGTCTGCGTCACGACGCACACCGGGACGGGCTGCTGGTCGCAGCTGGTGGAGATCCTCTAGGCCTCTCCGCCGAAGGATTCAGGGCAGCCGGCTAAACGCCTGCGCGACCGCGGCCGCGGTCAGCCCGTAGACCACGTGCGCGCCCCACTCCGCCGCATGCTTCCTCGCGGGATAGGCATTGGGCCCCTTGCCCAGGCCGAGCAGCGGCAGCACCAGCACGCTGATTCCCCAGAGCGCGGTCCCGAACGCGGCGCCCCCCAGGAGGTCGGGGACGTCTGCCCGCCGGCGCGCGGCCCCGTAGAGGCCGCCTTGGAGCGTCCCATAGCTCCAGTGGACCGTCTTCCCCAGCGCCTTGCGTGTCTTCGGCGAGCGCGGCGACTCGCCGGCGACGGCCTCGTAGGCGATCCGGCCCACGGTCTCCGTCGAATCCTCGCCCTTCCGGCTCGGGTGGCCGACGAGCGACAGATCGGCCGACCTCGGCGGATTCTTCTTCCGGCTCTGCTTGCTCTGCCTCGGGTCGTAACCGGTGAGCGCGCCGAGCGCCTTCCAGTACCCCTCCATCGCGAGGGTGCCGGCGGCGCCGCCGACCAGTCCCCGGAGAGCGGCCCGCGCCGGGCTCGTTCCGAATCGCCGCCGCATGAGCACCTCCCGGAGGGACGAAGGTGCAATAGCCTTGCCGCGATTCCCTTTCAGGCGCCGATCACCCGGTCGATTCGCGCCGCGTAGCAGCCGCGCTTGGCGTAGTGCGCGTGGATGTAGGCGACGCGGGGGTTTTCGAAGAGCCGGCCGATCATCTCCTCTGCGCGCTCCCCGTCGACGACGTCCGCGTCGATCATGAGGTCGTCGCCGTCGAACGCACGCAGGGAGAGCAGGCGCCGGCGCATCACCTCGGGGACCTCGTCCACGACGTCGCACGGCGAGTCGGCGCCCTCCCGGACGAAGATGGCGTGGCTCGCGCGGTACGGATTGTCGGCGGGCTGGTGCGTGTGGTTCACGAGGAGGACCGTCTCGCCGGGCTCGGCGTCGCGGACCTCGATGCGATCGGGGGAATCCGGGCTTCGCGTCGACGACATAACGCCTTGCGCCCAGGCGGCGCAGCTCCTCGTCGGGCAGACCGAACAGATGGCGGAAGGGCTCGGGCGAGAGTCCCGTGATTCGAAAGGTCATGGGGCGTCTCCTTCCTTCGCTTCAACACGCGTCCGGTCGGAAAGGACGCAGGGCGGCAGGATCAACCCAGCGAAAAACGAGGCGCGGGGGATTGACGAACCGCCTCGGCGGAGTCGCGTCAGGCCTCATCGCTCCTCTTCCGTCCGAAGCCCATCCACCGGGCCGCTTGCACGAAGGCGGCCACGCCGGCGAGCTGCCCGGCGAGGAAGCCCGGCGCGTCCGCCGGCCGGATTCCCGTAAAGGTGTCGGTGAGGGACCGCGCGAGGGTGACCGCGGGATTCGCGAAGGAGGTCGAGGACGTGAACCAATAGGCGGAGGCGATGTAGCAGCCGACGCCGACGGCGGCCGCCTCGAGACTCCGACGGGAGGCCATGAAGGCGACGACGAGAAGGCCGAAGGTCGCGATTGCTTCGGAGAGGATCAGGGGCGCGCCGGCCCTCGGCTTCGTCGACGGCGCGAAGAGCGGGGCGCCGAACATCGCCTCCGCCGCCGCGACGCCGACGAGGGCTCCACCGACCTGAGCCACGACGTAGGGCAGCAGCTCGCGCGCCGGCCGACCCCGCAAGACGTCGGCGGCCGTCACCGCGGGATTGAGGTGCGCGCCCGAGATCGGCCCGAACGCCAGGATCAACGCGATGAGGCCGGCCCCCGTCGCCGTGCTGTTGGCGAGCAGCGCGATGGCGACGTTTCCTCCGGCGAGCCGCTCCCCCGCAATTCCGGAGCCCACGACGACGGCGAGAAGGAGCGCGGTCCCCAGCCCTTCCGCGACGGCTCGTCGCGCGAGCGAGGCCGGGGCGTCGGGACCGGGAGCGTCCCTTGGCCGCGGGTCTACTGCGCGCAGCACGCGGTCTTCGCCTCCCGCGAGACGTCCTCGATGTCCTCCAGAACGGTGTAGACCTCCCAGCGGTTGCCGTCCGGGTCGGTCAGCCAGAACTTTTCCTGCAGGGCATAGCAGCAGGCCTCCCGCTTCTCCTCCTCGGACACGATTCCGCGAGCCTTGAGATCGGACCGCCACCGCCGCACGTCGTCGACCGAGTCGACGCGAATGCCGAGGTGAGAGAGGGAGCCGCCGGCGCGCCCTTCGAGGCCTGGCTGCAACGCGAGGTGAAGCTCCGGTCGCTCGCCGACGAACTTCGCGTAATCCGCCTCGAGCTTCTTCGGCTCTCCGAAGAGGCCCCGGTAGAACGCGACCGACTTCGCGAGATCGCTGACGTTGAGAGAGACGTGAACGGACGCGGGCATGGGGAACTCCTTTCTATGGTTCGAGAACTTTCGAACTCCAAGGCCAAATTTTTTCAGATCCCGTTCATTGGGTCCGCGAAGCTGTGGGCGGGCCGGCGGCGACGAGCGGCCCAGGCGCTGCCTGGACGTCCCCGGGTCGCGCGGTGCGAACGGAGCAATCCCTCATGTCCGTCAGACCGCCCTCGCGATCGTGTCGGCGATTCCGGCGATGGCGGCCTCGTTGCGCGCGTAGTAGACCCACCGGCCGCGCTTCTCGGCCGTCACGAGCCCGGCCCGCCGCAGAATCCCCATGTGGTGATTGACGGCCGCCTGCGAGAGCTTGACCGCATCCTCGATGTCGCAGGCGCAGAGGCCCGGCTCGTTCCGGGCGATCAGGTCGCAGCACGAACGCCCCTTCGCCTTGAGCAGCTCGAGAACCTTGAGGCGGGTCGGGTCCCCGAGCGCCTTGCAGACCGTGACGAGGTCCGCCGCTGTCTTCATAGTTCTAGATGTATAGAACAGTCAGGCAGGCCTTGTCAACCCCGAAGGCAAGCGGAGATGCCTGGGCCCCCAGGACTCGAAGGCTGTAGCTCCTTCGATACGCTCAGGAAGTTACGATTCCGAGGTGCCATGCCGGGTGCAAGGCCGAGCATGCTAACGTCCCGGAAAAGCGCAATGAGCGAGACGCCCTCGCGGCTGCAGCGGTACTCGATTCCGCTCCTCGTCGCGCTCTGGCCGTTTGCCTATTTCTCGGACTTCGTCTTCCCCAAGAACGGCGCGATCCGCGCCGTCGGAAACGATTTCGAGTACCTCTATTTTCGCTACAAGTATTACCTCCTCGACGAGCTCAGCCGCCTTCATCTGCCGCTATGGTCGCCGAGCGAAGCGGCGGGCTTTCCATTCCTCGTCAATCCGTTCGCGCAGGCCTTGTACCCGCTCAATGTCCCCTTCGCCGCGTTCTATCGCCTCGCAGGAGGAATCCATTTTGCCGATTACCAGGCCTACGCCGTTCTCGGCATCTCGATCTATGCGCTCGGCACCTACCATTGGCTGCGAGCGCTGGGACTGCCACTCGCCGGAACCGTCGTCTCCTCACTGGTCGTGCCGGTCAGTTTCAGGCTGGCGGAGCTGCTTCGCTTTCCGAACGCGATCCACGCCGCGTCCTGGATGCCCTGGATCCTGTGGGCCATCACCAGGCTGGTCAAGACGAAGCGCACAATTCGCTATGGCGCCGCGGTGTCGGGGTTCGTGATCCTTCTGGTGACCGCGGGATACCCCTATTTCGCGTTCTACTCGATTTTTCTCTTCGTTCCCTACGGCCTCCTCTTCTGGCTGCCCGGATTCGTCGACTCGGGGAAGGCGCGGACGCTCCGGGCTCTTGCCTTTGGCGTTCTCGGATGCATTTTCACCAGTCCCTATCTGATCAAGATGCGACAGATGCTGGCGGCGACCACGGACCGTCAGGGAAAGAGCTACGCCTACTCGACGGGCTATCCGTTCTTTGGTCAGGACACCCTGGGATCGCTCGTGTACCCGCCCGCGGCGTCTCCCGAGGGTTGGTACTACTTTGGAATCGCCGGGCTGCTCCTGATCCTCTACTTCCTCGTTTGGCCGAGGAGAGTGCGCGCGCTCCCGCCTTTCTTTTCGACGTGGACCTTCAAGCTGGTGATGCTCGGCTGGTTCGCGCTCATCTCCGAGATCACCCACGGCGACCGGTCGAGACTGTTTCGCTTTCTCTGGACCCGGATGCCGGGGTTCGCGAGCCTCCGCGCCTGGGGGCGGATGAACATCATCCTGCTTCCCTTGATCGCGTGGCTCCTCGCGGCCGCCTACGAGGCGTTTGCAGAGCGCCTGACGGAGCCACCGAAGAGCCGGACCCGTACCGGGGTCGAGATCCTGGCGATCGTCGTGCCCTATCTGGGCATTCTGATGCTGCAGTCCGCGTTGGGCGACGGAAACCACTTTCACCCGTACTGGAACGTCTACGTGCAAATCGCCCATCCCGTTGCCGGGGCATTTCTGATCAATGGCCTCTATGCGTTCGCCGCCCTCCTCCTCGTCTGGCTGAGCTCGCGATTCCAGCCGTGGCAGAGTCCGTGGGCGCACGCCGGCCTGGCCGCCCTCGTCGTCGTGCTGTCGATCCGGGACATCAAGCCGGTCGGGAATTTCGCCTGGTGCGGTGGAACGGCGCGCTATCCGTCGTCGCGAAAAGAGCTGGACGTGGCGAAGAAGAATCGCGAATCGTTTTCGGTGCCGCGAACCGAAGTCCACGACTCACTCCCCTTGACCGCGAGCTTCAACGTCGGTGTCGTCCCGAACTGGGACTTCGAGCGGTACGTGACGTTCCTCCGCCGGGCGGAACGCGAGCCCGAAGCCAAGCAGCGTCTCCTCGGCATCGCCGACGGCCGCAAGATTTTCTTCTCACGGTCGATCGACAGGCCGTCAATTCGCTCCTATCTGGAAACAGAACTGGAGGGGACGTACCGCGTCGTGCAGTACGACGGAGACCGTCTGGTCGTCGACGTGGAGTCGCCCGAGAGCGGGTTCGTCAGTTTCATCGACAACTGGGATGCGAATTGGCGGGCGTCGGTCGACGGCCAACCGACCCGGATCGAGCTGCTGTTCGGGACTTTCAAGTCGGTCCCCATCGATGCCGGGAGGCACCGGGTCGTTTTTGCTTACCGATTCTGGTAGCTGCGCCTCCCCACAAACGACGAAGAGACAGCCGCATCCGACGGGTTTCGGCGATCAGCGAGAGTCAGCCGCCTCTCGGGCTCGAGCGCAGCCGCGGGGTTTGCGGATACTCGGAAACGGGTGAGATGGCTGGGGCGCTAGGACTCGAACCTAGAAATGCCGGCTCCAAAGGCCGGTGCCTTACCAGTTTGGCGACGCCCCATCCGGAGGGACGGTCCCATTTTCGCGGAAACGCCGCGGTTTCACAACGCGAGCGCGGATCTCCGCCCCTCCGGGATGGGCGCCGCGAGGACGAGGGGCTACTTCTCGAGCTTGAGCTTGAGACCCTCGGCGGCAACCTTGATGTTCGCGCCCTTGGTCTCGCTCTTCAGGTTGATGACCACGCCCTTGCTGTTGCGCAGGGAGGAGACGCCCGCACCCTTGCCGGCCGTACCCTCGGCTCCCGCCGCCGCGTAGACGCCGTCGAAGTCGTCGATGCTCTTCAGGTTGTAGACGGTGCCGCTGGCCGACGCCTTGGTGATGCCGACCTCCGCGACGGAGAGCCCGTCGATCTTGACTCTGTAGCTCTGTCCCTTGTAGTTGAGCGTGCCGTTGCCCCAGCTCCAGCCGATGCCGGCGGCCACGGTGCCTTCCGACAGCGTGAGCGTGGCGTCCGGAGCCTTGTCCTCGGCCCACACCGGCGCCACGAACGCGGCGACCGCGAGCGCGGCCAGGGCCACCCAGAAGATTTGTCCTCGACGCATGACTCCTCCTCGACCCAGGCGCCGCGCGGCCGGGCCATTCCGGCCTGGCGGCGGAGAGTCCTGAGGAGGTTCGTGCAATAACGAGGCCCGAAGTTCCAGGGCGAGACCCGCAGAGCGCCTCAGCCGGCCGCCTCCGAGCCCTCGTCTCGCGCCTGTACCGCGCCCGCGGCGGCTGGCGGCGGGAGCGTCTTGACCTTGTCGTACTCCTCGAGGATGCGCTTCTCCATCCGCTCGCGCGTCTCGCGATTGAGCGGATGCGCGACGTCCTTGAACTCGCCGTTCTTCTTGCGCTTGGAGGGCATCGAGATGAAGAGGCCGTTGGGTCCCTGGATCACCTTGAGATCCGACACCAGAAAACACTCGTCGAGGACGATCGAGACGTACGCCTTGAGCTTCTCCTCGTTGACGGGAAAGACCTTCACCTGCGTGATGTTCATGACGGGTCTCCGGATCTGGGTTGCAAGCGGTCCCGATACTCGCGGCGGGAGAGAGTCCGGCAACTCACGAGCCGGGCCTCCGGGTGGCGGCCGGCCAGGGAACGGAGCGCGTCGGGAGAGACGCCGTGCAATGCGATCGTGGATCCGGATCCGCTGATCGCAACGTCGCTCGAAGCGCGCTGCGCCGACCGAACGTACTCCTCCATCCTGGGTTCTACCCGTTGCACGGCGGATGCCAAGTCATTCGGGCCGAAGAACCGATCCGCGGACGACGCCACCGCGAGGCTTCCCGGGAGGACTCCGCGACCCGCGTACTCGCGGTACACGGCCGCGGTTGAGATCGAGAACGGCGGGACCAGCAGCACCAGCTCCACCGGCGAGGACGCCGACGGATCGTCGGGAAGCGGCAGGACGCGCTCGCCTCGGCCGGACACGTCGGCCTCGCCTCCCGTCAGGAAGAAGGGGACGTCGCTGCCGAGCTCCGACGCCACCGGGGTGAGCGCGTCCAGATCGTCCGCGATTCTCCACAGCCGCGCGAGGATCTGGAGCGCGGCGGCCGCGTCGGAGCTCCCGCCTCCGAGCCCTCCCCCCATCGGGACGCGCTTCTCGAGCCGGATGCGGGCGCCCGCCCGAATCCCCGCCCGCTTCGCGAGGAGGCGCGCGGCGCGGACGACGAGGTTGTCGTCGCCGGACGAAACCGCCGGATCGTCGCAGGAGAGCACGAGGTCGTCGGCGGGCTCGGCCGTGAGGCGGTCCGCGAGATCGATCGAGACGATCCGGGAACGGATCTCGTGGAAGCCGTCGGGCCGCAGTCCTCCGACGCGAAGCTCGCGGTTGACCTTGGCCGGGGCCAGGCCGGAGAGCCTCACGGGCGGCCGCTCGAAGGCGCCGGCCCCGGCGCCGGCGATGCGTTCAGCGGCTCCGTCGCGATGAGAGACAGGGAGAGGCTGCGTCCCGAGCTTTCTTCCTTGAGCGCGATGCGCTGCGGCCACGGACGAAACTCGCCCGCGTACGCAATCGAGAGCCTTCCGCCCGCCCCGCTCAGCGCGAGCGAGCGCAGGCGCTGCGACGAGAGATCGAGCACCGCCTCCGCGCGGTAGGCGACTCCCCCGCCACTCCACGTCAGCAGACAGTCGGCGCCGTCGCGTCCGGCGACGGTGGGAGCCGGAGAGTCGGCTGCGCCGCGCCAGACGCCGGCCAGCACGGAGCGGAGGGCGTCGGGATCCACGACGAACGCCTTACGGTCCTCGCCCGTGATCACGCCGACGCCCTGGTGGTTGCCCTCGCCCTCGCGATACTCCGCGACGCGCGAGCCGAAGGGCCCCGTCAGGGACGCGGCGCGGACGCGATCGTCTCCGTAAGTGACGGCGAGCGTCCCGGGAACCGAGGGAAGGCCCGACGTGCCCATCCGGGCGTCGTAGAGGAGCCTCGACGGCGGGAGGCTGTCCGCGCGCTGCTGCGCCGAGGTCCAGGCGGCGAGCGCCTCGCGCACGTCCTCGGGCCCGGCGGGGCCGAAGCGCCGCAGCGCGCCGCCGCCGGCGCAGGCCGTGAGGAGGACGAAGAGGGAGGAGAGTCCGGCGAGGCCGAGGAGAGCGCGCGGTCTCAACGCTGCGTGACGGGAGACCCGGCCCGGCGGAGCTTCTCGCGGACGCGCTCGGGCTCCTCGTGCTTCAGCTGAAGCGCCTTCTCCCAGTGCCGCACCGCGGACTCCGCGTTGCCGAGCTTCGCGTCGAGGTCGCCCATGTGCTCCTCGATCGTGGGATCGGTGGGCTCCCGGCGGTACGCCTCGCGAAGGTTGCGCTCGGCGCTGTCCATCTTTCCGAGCCGGAAGTACGCCCAGCCGAGCGAATCGAGGTACGCCGCGTTGCGTGGCTCGCGGCGCACGGCACGCTCGAGGAAGTCGCGCGCGCGGTCAAGCTGGACGCCCTTGTCGGCCCACATGTAGCCGAGGTAGTTGAGCGTCGGGGCGTCGTTGGGGCGCATCTCGAGGATCTGGAGGAAGACCTTCTCGCCGCCTTCGAAGTCTCCCGAGCGCTCGAGGCTCGAGCCGAGGCGGAACAGGGCCTCGGTGTTCTCGGGGTACCTGCGCGACGCCTCTCGCGCGATCGTCGCGGCCGCCTCGTAGTCCTTGAGCCGCGCGTACGCGTCGGCCGCGGCGTTCATCTTGTCGATGTCGTCCGAGGCGCCGAGCTCGTCGAGCTTCGCGGACGCCGTCTTCTTCTCGGCCTTGTCCGCGGAATGCGCCTGGAACTCGGCGGCCGTCGCGGCCCACTCCGCCTCGTTCGGGTCCGCCGCGGCGTACGCCTTCGCCCGCTGAGCGCCGTCCGTCCAGTCCTCGGAGTCCCGATCGGCCGCGAGGAGGATGCGCGCGGCGCGGCTGTTGACCTGCTTCCCGGCGGCGTCGAGGGCGACGGGCCCCAGGATCCGGCGCGCCGACGCGTAGTCGCGCTGCAGGTACGCGATGAAGCCGAGCTCGACGGTCGCGGCCTGCTTGCTCTCGGCCTTGTGCGGATCGTCTCCCGCCCGGCGGATCAGCTCGTCGTAGATCGCCTTGGCCTCGTCGAACCGCCGTTCGCGCGCGAACTCCGAGGCGAGCACGCGGCGCGGGCTCGGGTCGTCCGGATCCGCCTCGATCAGGGCGCGGAGGAGCTTCTCCCCCTCCGCCGACTGGGACTGCTCGAAGAGCACCGTCGCGAGGAGCCGCTTCGCCGCGGCGTTCTCGGGTCGCAGCGTGACGAGCTCGCGGGCCTTCTTCTCGGACTCCGCGAAGCGTCCCGCCCGCGCGAGGTCCAGCACGATGCGCTCGGTGACCGCGTTGTTGGAGGGGTCCCGCTTCTGGAGCTCCCCGAGGAGCGCCAGCGCGTCGTCCATCTTGTCCTGGTCCTCGTAGAGGTCGACGAGCGCGGCCGAGATCTCGCGGTCGGCAGGATCGATCTCGTGAAGCGAGCGGTAGAGCGCCTCGGCGTCCTTCCAGCGGCCGCTCTTGGCCTTGGCCTCGGCGGTGAGGCGCTGGATGCCCGGCTGTCCCGCGACCTCCGGCAGCCCGTCGAGGACCTGGGCGGCCTCCGCGGATCGGTCGGCGGCGAGCAGCGCCCGCGCCAGCCCGACCGCGGTCGCGACGTCGCCCGGAGCGAGGCGCCTCGCCGCGTTGAGCTGCTCGATGGCGGCCGGGAGACGCGACGGGTCCTTCTCGGCCGCCGACAGCTCGAGGGCGCCCAGGAGGCGCCGCGCCTCGGCGAGATCGGGGGCGAGCTCGACGGCCTTGCGGGCCTCGGCCGTCGCCTCGTCGACGACGTTCAGGTCCCGAAGGAGCTGGGCGTACTCCAGGTGGACGACCGGGTCGGACGGGAGGCGGGAGAGCACCTTTCGGTAGAGCCCGAGCGCCTCCTGGAACTGCCCGTCGGCGACGGCCGCCCGCGCGGCGAGGAACATCTTGCGGCTCTCGAGGAGCTCGTCGGCTCCGCCCGGCGTGGCGGCGAAGCCGACTCCGGGGGCCCATAGCGCGGAGATCCCCAGGACGGATGCCAGCACGAGCGCGAGTCGTCCGCGCGCGGGGACACGTGGTCTCTTCACCCACGCAATGTAGCACGCCGGCCCCCCGCGAAATTCCGGCGTTGGGGTCCGGCCCGCGAGCGAAACGGGGACCGCGAGTCGACGGCCGGCGGTCAGGCGTCCGTTCGAGAAATCCGGCGACCGCCGCCAACGACGAATCGACGACTCCCGTTACCGACGATCGACAACTCTCTCCCGGCCACGAGAGAGTACGCGATAATCGTCGCGTACATGCCTCGACTCGGGGTCCTCCTCGTTCGCGCCGGTGCCCTGACCGAGGAGAGCGTGAACCGCGCGCTCGCCATCCAGGGCTTCGCGGGCGGTCGCATCGGCACGCTGCTGATCGAGCGCGGCTCCGTTTCGGAGGACGACGTCGGCAAGGCGCTCGCCGAACAGCACGGCTGCGAGTACGTCCCCTGGCCCCGTCTGGGCTCGGTGCCGTCGAGCGTGACCGCGGCGCTGCCCGCGAAGTTCGCCATCCGTCACTCGGCGATCCCGGTGGAGCTCAACGAGAACTACCTGCGGATCGTCCTGCGCGATCCCGCAAACCTGCGCATCCTCGACGAGCTGTTCTTCGTGACCGGGAAGAAGATCGTCCCGGCCACCGCGCCGGAGGTCCGCATCTATCAGGCGCTCGAGAAGTACTACGGCGAGCGGCGGACTCCGCGCTTCGCCATCCTCGCGGAGAAGCTCTCGCGCCCGACGCTCGCCTCGATCATCAGGAAGCCGCTCCCTCCTCCGCCCGATTTCTCCGCGACGCCGAGGGCGATGCCCGGCGACCCGACTCCGATCGCCGACCTGGATGCGGAGAACGGCTCGCCGACGCCGCTGTGGAAGCTCGTCCCGGACGAGCCTCCCGTCGGCTGGAGCGGGCTCGCGCCGCCGCCCGAGGAGGTCGCGGACGACGAGCTCGAGTCGATCCCGTGGGAGGAGCTTCCCCCGCAGCCGGCGTGGCAGCCCGAGGCCTCCGAGTCGCGCGGAACGCGCGCGACCTCGCCCTCCGTGCCGATCCCGGGCCGGCGCCCGAGCGCGCCGAGCGAGCCGGCGCCTCCGCCGCCTCCGCAGAAGGCCGGCATCCCCTCTCCCCAGGAGTTCGCCTCCATACTCGCGGCCCGCCAGCGAGACGAGGTCTTCGACGCGGTCCTGACGGTGTTGAAGCGCCGTTTCCGGCGCAGCGCGGTGCTCGCGGTCCGCCCGGAGGGCGTCGTGGGCTGGGCGGGCGCCGGCGAGCGGGTCCGCCCCGAGGCGCTGCGTGGGCTCGACATTCCGTGGTCCGAGCCGTCGCTCTTCCTGAACGTGCGGATGAGCCGCTCCTTCTACCTGGGACCGCTGCCCCCGCTGCCCCGGCACAAGGACCTGGCGGATGCGCTGGGCGGCTGGCCGCTCGAGTGCCTCGTCCAGCCGGTCCTCATGCGCGACAAGACGGTGGCATTTCTGTACGTGGAGTGCGCGTCGGCCCAGGGCGCGACTCCGGCCGACCTGACCTTCGTCCGCGAGCTCGCCGGGGCTTCGGCCGCCGCCCTCGCCGCGGCCATCCGCTTGAAGAAACAGCGGGTTATATAATCGCCTCAGAGTCCGGAGGAACCGTGATCAAAGCCGACATCGTGGATCGTGTCGTCGATCTGGCGCAGATCCCCAGGGCGAAGGCGGCCACCGCCGTCGAAACGGTGATCGAGGCGATGCGCTCGGCGCTGGGCGCCGGCGACCGGATCGAGCTGCGCGGATTCGGCGTGTTTCAGGTGAAGCGCCGCAAGCGCGGCATCGGCCGCAACCCGAAGACCGGCGTCGAGGTCTCCATTCCGCCCGGAAACACGATTCGGTTCAAGCCCGGCAAGGACCTGCGCGATCTGAC
>Ga0157376_10000434_pt1 | contig 26914 bp, 25 predicted proteins | sample M45metaG_FD_121801 | JGI IMG/M metagenome (GOLD analysis project Ga0157376, IMG submission 121801) | Miscanthus rhizosphere microbial communities from Kellogg Biological Station, Michigan, USA - M4-5 metaG | ecosystem: Host-associated > Plants > Roots > Rhizosphere > Soil | place: USA: Michigan...
GGACCGGGGCCTGTTCTTCCGCGGCGCCGGCACCCTGCCCTTCGGCAGCCAGGTCCGTTCCGTGTTCGAGCTGATGCAATGGCTGGTCGGCGCGGTGGTGCCGTCCGGCGTGACGATGGAGCAACACGCATGAAGCGAGACGATGCGCCGGCGGCCCTGCAAGTGCAGCCCATCAGCCGCGACGTTCTCAACGAGAAGTACCTGAAACCCGGCGAAACCGACGTCGAGGACCTGTTCACGCGCGTGGCCGCCGCCTTGGCGTCGGTCGAAGCGGAAGGCGAACGCGCCCAATGGCAGGAGCGTTTCCACGCGAACCTGCGCGCCGGCGCAATCGGTGCGGGCCGCATCATGAGCGCGGCCGGCACCTCGCTCGAAGCCACGCTGATCAACTGCTTCGTGCAGCCGGTGGGCGACAGCATCCAGGGCGTGGACGACGGCGGCTATCCCGGCATCTACGAAGCGCTGCGCGAAGCGGCGGAAACGATGCGGCGCGGCGGCGGCGTGGGCTACGACTTCTCGCGCATCCGTCCGCGCGGCGCCGAGGTGCGCGCAACCGCCTCGATCGCCTCGGGCCCTTGCAGCTACATCGACGTGTTCGACCACTCGTGCGCCACGGTGGAAAGCGCGGGCGCGCGGCGCGGCGCGCAGATGGGCGTGCTGCGCATCGACCATCCCGACGTGCAGGAGTTCATCACGGCCAAGCGCAAGCCGGGCCGCTGGTCCAATTTCAACGTGTCGGTGGCGGTGCCCAACGAGTTCATGCGCGCGCTGGAAAGCGGTGGCGACTGGGACCTGGTGCATCGCGCCCGTCCCGGCGCCGCGCTGATCGCGGCCGGCGCCCACCAGCGCGAGGACGGGCTGTGGGTGTACCGCACCGTCCCGGCCGCGCAGCTGTGGGACGTGGTGATGCGCTCGGCCTACGACTTCGCCGAGCCGGGCATCCTCTTCCCCGACACGATCAACCGCGACAACAACTTGCGCTATTGCGAGGACATCGCGGCGACGAATCCTTGCGGCGAGCAGCCGCTGCCGCCTTACGGCTGCTGCGACCTCGGCCCGGTGATCCTCACACGCTTCGTGAAACATCCTTTCGGCTTCGGCGGCGTGCCGCAGTTCGACTTCGACGCATTCGCGGCCTGCGTCGCGGTGCAGGTGCGCGCGCTCGACAACGTGCTCGACCTCACCTTCTGGCCGCTGCGCCAGCAGCAGGCCGAAGCCATGGCCAAGCGCCGCATCGGCGTCGGCTTCACCGGCATGGGCGACACGCTTTCGATGCTGTGCCTTCGCTACGACGAGGCCGACGGGCGCGATATGGCCGTCGCCATCGCGCGCCGGATGCGCGACGCGGCGTACGCGGCCTCGGTGCAACTGGCGCGCGAGAAAGGCGCCTTCCCCGCCTTCGACGCGGACAAGTACCTGGCGGACGGCACGTTCGCGAGCCGCCTCGACGAGCCGCTCAAGCAATCGATCCGCGAGCACGGCATCCGCAACAGCCACCTGCTGTCGATCGCGCCGACCGGCACCGTGAGCCTCGCCTTCGCCGACAACGCGTCGAACGGCATCGAACCCGCGTTCTCCTGGACCTACACCCGGCGCAAGCGCGAAGGCGACGGCACCACCAGCGAGTACGACGTGCAGGACCATGCCTGGCGCCTGTACCGCGCGCTCGGCGGCAACGTCGACGACCTGCCGCCTTACTTCGTGTCGGCCATGCAGATGGACGCGGCCGGCCACATCGCGATGATGAAAGCGGTGCAGCCCTTCGTCGACACCGCGATCTCCAAGACCGTGAACGTGCCGGCCGACTATGCCTATGAGGATTTCAAGGACCTCTACCGCCAGGGTTGGCTCGCCGGGCTGAAAGGCCTGGCGACTTACCGGCCGAACAGCATCGTGGGAGCGGTGCTGCAAGTCGATACGCCTGCGGTGCCCGCCGCGCCTGCGCCGATCGCCGCACCGGCGACCGACCCGATGCGCGAGGTGATCGCGAGCCGGCCCAAGGGCGGCTTGTCGGCGGTGGCGGAGAAGATCGAGTATTGGACGCAGCAAGGCCGCCAGCACCTGTACCTGGTGGTGTCGTTCCTGCCGCTGCCGGACGGCCGCGAGCGCGCGATCGAGTTCTTCATGCCGGTGGGCCAGAACGGCGAGTCGCAGCAATGGGTGACGTCGAGCATGCGCATGCTGTCGCTGGCCGCGCGCGGCGGCTTCCTGGACCGCGCACTGGCCGACATGCGCAAGGTCGCGTGGGACCGCGGCCCGGTGCGCCTGGGCGTCTACACCAAGGCCGACGGCAGCCAGGTGCCGCAGTGGCACGACTCGGAAGTCGCGGCGATCGCGTACGCGGTGCAGAACATCATCGCGCGGCGCAACGGCTTGCCGGCCGCGTCCACTTCGGCCCCGCCGCCTTCCGCGGCGACGGCGCCGATGGCCGGCGCGAAATGCCCGGAGTGCGGCGCCTACGCGATGATCCGCAAGGACGGCTGCGACTACTGCACGCAGTGCGGGCACATCGGCAGCTGCGGGTAAAGCGGATCAGCGGATGCGCGGCTGTGCCGCTGTGGGTTACACCATAAGCTGCTAATCACACAGCATAAGCTGCAAGTTTTCACAGCATAAATTGCAAGTTTGCGGGGCAGCCCGCTCAAATTTGTCCGACCAGCAAGTCGCCGGCGGCAAACGCTCGCGGGCACGGAGGCGCTCCCGACTTGCGAGCCTGGTGCGCCGATCTCGATGCCTGCGTCGCCAATGAATCCGGGTCGGCTCAGCGGTGCGTTGGGAGCAAAGGGGTTAGTTTGTTCCCCCGAAAGGGACCGCCTTTGTTAAACCATGGCTTAGCTTGTCAGAGGTCCGTTGACACGCCATTTCCACATTCCTGAATACGCGGTCCAGGCGTTTGAATGCCTCCTCGGAATCATCACCAAAGGCCTCGAAGAGAAGCATCAGTTGATAGCCTCGTCCAGGATCGCCAGGTTGAGAGGAGACACAACCGTCTCGGCCAAACCGATCAGCAGGAACTAGGTCCCTAAACACCGCGGGACTGGCTGCCAGTCCTACTGCGCCTTGGTCGTCTCCCCAAGGGCCCGCGAAACAATCCACGTAGCAAATCTCGACCTTCCCTTGCGGCCGAGCGGACATTCCGATAATGAGGAGAAGCTTCTCGAGGTAGCTTTCGAGCAGTTGATGCTTAATCCATGCGTGCTCGCGACCGTCATAACTCTCCGGCATCGAGGCTGTGCCTTTTTTCATTTGCTATGCCGAACTTTGATGAGAGTAGGCTTGGCCATTTTCATTGTGAGGCTCTCCAGGATACGCCTTGCGTGATGCCGATCCATGGATTTTCGGTTTTCGGGACGCGTCGGTGCAATTTGAGCGCACTCAAAAAGCAGTGATTTATTGCCCTATCTATTGGGTCGCCAACGCGGGTAACTTGGTATCGCAACGAGCAGGTGCTCGCTAGGATCCGGATTGCAGAAGCTGATTTTTCCGTTCCAAATCCAAACACTTATCGAACGACGAGGCTGAAAAGTACCAACAAAAGTACCATCACTTCGGCGGGCGTACCTCACACCACTGAGTCAGCCTTCGCCGGTGGCTTGACGCCCGACCCAGGTGAATTGGGGCATCCAAAATTCGCTGACTCTCGCTGAAGCGCTAGGTGCGTTGGCGCACGGACGAAATGGTCGACGGCGGCGCAACCTGTCTTTGCACTAGGAGTTCCAATTGAAGAAACAGTCCACTGTTGCCGCCGTTGAGCGCCTTGAAGGCATCGCGGCCGCGTTCCTGGAGTCAAATATCGCCGACCTGGAGAAGGCTCAGCGCGTCAAGATCAAGGACGTGGAAGTCGCGCTGATCCCCGATGTGCACGGGCATAGCCCCGCCGTGACAGTGGTTGTGAGCACCTCCAGCTAGCGCATGCCTCGGCGGAGCACGCCCGCACCAAACTCTCGCGGCCAGTCATTGGGAATGACGACTGTCAATTGAGCGTATCAGCCTTCAGCGCGCTCCTGCAATAGCTCATCGGCCGCACGGCTTGGCGCCGTCCGCTTGAACAACCAGACGCCGCTCTCGGCGGCCAGGCTCAGGCCAAACCCATCGGCACGGTTGGCGCAAAGGCGCGCGCGTTGCTCCTCACTTTTCCGCGAAGGTCGCACTCTCTCAAAAGATCGAGCGGGTCGGGGCAACCATCCGCCCGCGGAGATTGGCGGGGCTCTGCTTGGTCGACCCTTGCTTGACGCAAATGCGGCGTGGCACTGGCTGCGCCCTCGCCGGTTTTTCCGGTGCGTGATGGGAGTGCGCTGAAGATCTTGATGTCGGTCATGGCGATCTTGGGTATTGGGGGAGGACATCACGACTATGAGCGCGAAGTCGATGGTGGCTCTAAGGCAATTGCCTAGCCGAGAACGTTTTGCGCATCATTTCTTGCGCACTAGAGGAAAATTGACGCCATTGCCATTGATGTTGATGAACTTGTCGTCAGGCGCGATTGTGATGTCGCGTTCGCCGGGAGATGGCCTACCTGTCCAAGGTGCCGGACTGCATAGAACTCGCCGCCGGATACACCCGGTGCATCGGCTGCATCGCGGCGCCGAGCCAGGGGCTGCATATTCAACCCATTGAAACGATTCATATTTCAGGCAAGAAGCTGCCACCGCATGGCGTGCCATGGCGCGCCGGCCAAATTGGCAACTCATCTCAGTGGCTCGGGACGACGCCCTGCTCACAAGAAGTTGACTCTCGAGTCGTCGAGATGGCTGGGGTCGCTTCGCGCTGTGGTAGCCAGCGCAGCAGCTTGGTCCAAAGCAGGTCGGGATCGAAGGGCTTGACCAGCACGTCGTCCATACCCGCTTCGATGCACCGCAGGCGGTCCTGCTCCATCGCATTGGCCGTCATCGCGATGATCGGCATGCCGGAAAGACGGCTGATCTTGCGGATTTCGCGTGTGGCCGCGAGCCCGTCCATGACCGGCATCTGCATGTCCATGAAGACGAGGTCGTAGGATGCCCGCTGAATCATGTCCAGGGAGACCTGCCCATCGTCGGCGACATCAACCGTCAGGCCCACCGCCTCCAGCAGATCCTGGGCGACCAGCTGATTGATGTCGTTATCCTCCACCAGAAGGATCCGCTTGCCGCGGACCGCCTCCAGGCACTGATCGAACTTCTGCGAATCCGACTCTCCCTCGACAGGGAGAACATGCGCGCCGATGCCAAGGCGCGCCGAAAACCAGAAAGTGCTGCCGCTGCCTAGCTCGCTTTCCACCCCCACTTCGCCGCCCATGAGCTCCGCCAGCTTTTTGGAGATCGCCAAGCCCAGGCCCGTGCCGCCGAACTTGCGCGTCGTGGACGTGTCGGCCTGGGAAAAGCTCTGGAACAGGCGCGCCATCTGCACCTGGCTGAGGCCGATACCCGTATCCCGCACCCCAAACCGCAATAGCACATCCTGCCCCATGCGCTTGCCGGCGCGCACGGAGATGACGATCTTGCCCTTAGCAGTGAACTTCACCGCATTGCTGACGTAGTTCAGGAGGATTTGGCCCAGGCGCAGCGGATCGCCGATCAGCTGCCCCGGTACGTCTGGATTTACGTCGAGCAACAGTTCCAGCCCCTTGGCTTGAACCTTTTCGGCGATCAAGCTGCAGGTATCGTCCAGCAGCTTTTGCAATTCGAACCCTGTGCTTTCCAGATCGAGTTTGCCGGCTTCGACCTTGGAAAAGTCGAGGATGTCATTGATCACGCCCAGCAGGTGCTGCCCGGAGGCCTGCACCTTGGTAATGAAATCCCTCTGGCGAGACGTGAGTTCGGTTTTCAGGACCAAGTACGACAATCCAATGATCGCGTTCATAGGTGTTCTGATTTCGTGGCTCATATTGGCCAGGAAGTCCGACTTCATCCTGGTGGCATCTTCCGCGATCTCCTTGGCGCGGCGGATTTCCTCCTCCGTCCTCTTGCGCTCGGCGATGTTGCGACTGATGCCCACGACACCGAGGGGTAGCCCCTCTTCGTCCCATATGGGCGACACGATGGTGTCGAAAGGAATGCGCTGTCCATCCGGATAGACGACCCAATGTTCCCAAGCGAGCTGCCGCGATTGCGTCAACGCTGCCTGCTGCCGTTGCCACATGCTGTCGGCAAGTTCTTTCGGATAGAGGTCTTCGGCCGCCAAACCGATGATTTCCTCGCGCGATCTTCCCATGCCCTGAGCGAACGCCGCGTTGCAGCCCAGATACCGCCCCTGGACGTCCTTGTAGAAAACCCGATCCGGGATGGAATCCATCAACGAGCTCAGCAAGGCGTGCTGACGCCTTTTTTCCTGCTCGGTACGCCTCTGTATCGTGATGTCCTTAAAGGCCGCCACACGCAGCGTGTGCTTGTCGTCGCGGGCAGTGAACGCCGTGACCTCGACATCGAGTAGCTTGCCGTCCTTGCGACGCAGGGTGCGCTCGAAAGTCAATGGCTCTCCGCGCTGCTCGCGCAGCTTCGTCGCGACAGCGTCGGCGTGCTCGCGCGAGAAGTCTGCGATGACATCGTCCAGCCGCACGCCTACGATTTCCTCGGAGCCGTAGCCCAGCGCCTCGCAGGCGGCTTTGTTGGCATAGGTGATCTCCTCCCGCACCGGATCGACCCAGCACATCGGACCGGAATTCTCGACCACCAGTGAGTGGAACGCGATCCTTTCATCATGTTGCAGGTGCCGCGTGATGTCGCGGAACGTGATCACGCTGCCCACGCATTGGCCTCGTATACGCTGCGGAATCACCTCGCGCTCCAACACGCGTCCGTCATGCAATTCGATTGTGCTCAGGTCCTCGGCTTCCGGGTTGAGCCGGCGCTGTTCGATCCTCGCCAACAACTCTTCGGGATGCTTCACGCGGCGCAATTGAAGTTCGATCACTTGACTGCGATCCAGGTCGGGCGGCTGCTCTTCAGGCAGACCCCACATTTTGGCGAAACGGGCGTTGTAGAAGAATGAATCGTCGGCGTATTGCAAGGTGAGGATTCCGTCGCTGGCGGCATTGAGCGTCGCAGCCAGCAACTCGTGCGAGGCACGCAGCCGAAGCAGGTCGCCTCGTGCACGGGACAGCTCCTGCTCGCAGCTCGAAGGGCCGGCGTCCGAGTGCGGGCAAAGAATGGTTAACGCACAAGCCATGAGGTGCTCGCAGTGAGAAGTCCCGTATCAATACGTATGCTTTACATCAAAGCACGCGCGGCTATGCCGCGCCTAGGCAATATGCCTAAGGGGACTAGGAACGTTGCCGGCCTGGTGCCGCGAAGCTGATCGCCATTGCGGTGCCGAAGACGGCCATGCGTCGTGATTCGTCGACAGCAAGGGAGCGGCGTCAGCGCCTGGACTCACTCCACCGCAGCCAGCGCGGTTCCCACGCAATCGCCGAAGCCGATCCGAGCAGCTCCGGGGCGTTCGCACCACCCCCGCAGGATCACGGTATCACCATCTTCCAGGAATGTACGTTGCTCCCCGGTTGCCTGCAGCGCTACGAGGTCGCGCCCTCCGCGACTCAGTTCCACCATCGCGCCGGCTTCGCCCGGCGTGGGACCGGATACCGTGCCCGTGCCGATCAAATCTCCCGGCTGCAGATTGCACCCACCCACGGTGTGCTGCGTCACCATCTGGGCGACGGTCCAGTACTGATGGCGAAAGCTCGTTCGGACGATCGCGCTGGGATCTGCCGTGATGTCGTGATGAGCCGGTGTGTCGACCCGAACTTCCAGTTGCACGTCGATGCAGCCCTGTTCGCGATTGCGCGCGCCATCGAGATACGGCAACGGCTGCGGGTCACCAGCCGGCCGTTGGAAGGGCTCGCGGAACGGCGCCAGCGCCTCCATGCTCACGAGCCACGGCGAAATCGTGGTGCAGAAGTTCTTGCCCAGAAACGGCCCGAGCGGATTCATCTCCCAGAACTGGTGATCCCGCGCCGACCAGTCATTGAGCAGCACCATGCCGACGATATGGTCTTCTGCCTGCGCCAGCGGGATGGGCTCGCCCAGCGCATTGCCAGCGCCGACGTAAAACCCCATCTCAAGCTCGAAGTCCAGCCGTGCGCAAGCGCGGTATTCGGGCACCTTCGCGCCTTGCGGCATGGCCTGCCCCATGGGCCGATGAAAACCGAATCCAGGCTGGCCCACGCATACGCTCGAAGCGCGGCCGTGATACGCAATGGGCATCCACTGGAAGTTGGGCGTGAGCGGATTGTCCGGGAAGAGCAACCGACCCACATTGAGCGCGTGGTGGAGCGAGGTATAGAAGTCGGTGTAGTTGCCGATGCGCGCATGCCGCAAGTAAGTCGCTTGTGCTTGTGGCACAAGGCACGCGCGCACGCGTTGCCGTACTGTGGACGACGCGTCTTCGCGCAGCAATGCGACCAGGCCGTGGCGCAAGGCCCGCCAGGCGACCGGGCCGAGCGCCATGTAGCCGTTGAGTGCAGGCTGCGCACAAGCGCGGCATGCGACCTGCGCCGTGTCTGCGAGCAATCCGGTATCGGCCAGCGCGGCGAGGTCCACGATCCGGCTGCCGATGGCGACGCCGCCGCGCGCGGCTTCGTCAGAGCCCTTGCGACGAAACACCGCCAGCGGGAGGTTTTGAATCGGGAAGTCGCCGCCGAGCACGTTGGCCGAAGCCACCCAGCTGCGCAATGCGGGATCGTGGGTTTCGTTGAGCATCGGTACTCCTGGTGGTCCGAAATCGGCACGAAGGGTCAGAACCTGTGGCGCAATCCGACGGCAAAGCCGGTACCACTGGCCAGGCCCGTCACGCGATCGCTCATCACGACGGCGTAGAGATCGGTGCGACGCGACATGTCGTAGTCGTAGCCGAGCGAGAACGTCCGCCGCTTCTGGTCGGCTGCGGCCGTCTGCTCCTTGTTCGTCATGGCGTAACTCGCCATCATTCGGCCGGATCCGAGGGGTGCCGTTACGCCGACATTCGCAGTGCGCAGCGTGATCTCGGTCGCCGGGTTGTCGAGCTTCGTGCGGATCACCTGACCGAACAGCTTGGCGACCTTGAAGTCGTACGACGCACCCCAGTTGATCGTGTTGGCATCGGTCATCAGGACCGATGCCGGCGGCTTGGAAAAACTCAGACTCATGCCACGCAGTCGGTCAACCACCAGACCCGTGGAAAACGCACCGCCGGTGTAAACCAGGCTTGCGGCCACGCGCCGGCCCGCTGTGGTGCCTTCGGCCGGTGCCGCCGCCAGCGCACCAACAAAGCCGCCCATGTCGGGCGAGGTGTAGCTCACCACGTTGCTCCAGCCCGAATCAGAAGCGCCGTTGCCGGTCATCATGGGCTGCCCAGCGCTGGGCAGGTACACGTGCAGCAGGCTCGGACCGAAGGCCGAGGAATCGCTGAAGGCGCTGTAGCGAGTCAGGTTGACGAAGCCCAGAGCCGTCTGGCGCCCGAGGCGCAGCGTCCCCCAGTTGCCCTGCAGGCCAACCCAGCTGGCGCGAGCGAAGAAGACATCGGTGTCGGAGCGGCCCGCAGCGCCCACGTCCGCGCGGACAAAGCCGCTCAGGTCGAACAACGCGCGCAAGCCGCCGCCCAGGTCCTCGGTGCCGCGGATGCCCCAATGCGACGTGGTGAGCCCCCCGCTGTCAACGCGCGTGAGGGCGCTTTCTCCGGCGAGTTGCTTGCGATAGGCCAGCGCGTCGACCACGCCGTAGAGCGTGACCGTCGATTGCGCCTGGGCTGCGCTCGCTGCCAGCATGAAGGCCGCAAGTGTGAGGTGAGATTTCTTCATCGTTGTCTCCGTAGGGTCGTTGAGGGTGAGTTCGCCCCCGCTGCCGGTGTTCGGACACTGGCGGCTTGAGGCAGGAACGAGCCATCCCCCGGCGCGCCCGCGAACGGTCGCGCCGTCCATCGGACGGCTCAAGGGGAACGGGGGACGGGCGCCTGCCCTGCTATGGACTCATGACGAGGTCGCCATCAATGCGTCGTCGAAGATCGCCACCGCACGCGTCCAACCGGCTGACGCCCCGCGGATCTTGTGCGGGAAGCAGCTGATGTAGAACCCGTCAGGAGGCAGCGCCTCGAGGTTGTGCAGTTTTTCAAGGTGGCAGTAGCCGATGTCGCGGCCGGCCTTGTGCCCCTCCCAGATCAGCGATGCGTCGCGCGTCTCGCCGTACTTCTTTGCGGTGTGCACGAACGGCGCGTCCCAGCTCCACGCATCCGTGCCAGTCAGCCGGACGCCGCGTTCCAGCAGGTACATGGTGGCCTCGTAGCCCATGCCGCAGCCGGACGACACGTAGTCGGTGTGGCCGTAACGCGAGCCCGCCCGCGTATTCACGACCACGATTTCAAGCGGGCGCAACTGGTGGCCGATGCGCTTGAGTTCCGCCTCCACGTCGGACGCGGTGACCACGTAGCCATCGGCGAAGTGGCGGAAGTCCAGCTTCACTCCGGGCTGGAAGCACCATTCCAGCGGCACCTCGTGGATGGCGATGGCGCGCTCCTTTCCACCGAGCTTGTTGTTCATCGTGGAGTGGAAGTGGTACGGCGCATCGAGGTGCGTGCCGTTGTGGGTGCACAGTTGCACGAATTCCACCGCCCAGCCTTCGCCGTCAGGCAGGTCCTCCTTCTTCAGACCGGGGAAAAAGGGCTCGATCTGGTCGACGGTGTTCTCGTGCGTGAAATACTGGATCTTGGGCGCGAACGCCGGTGGGTCCGACATCACGTCGTTTTCGAGGTAGATCGACAGGTCGACGAATTTGCGAGGCATCTTGTTCACTCCTTGGCTTGCCATTTCAAAAGACGTTGTTCGGCGACGGCCAGCAGCGCATTGCTGGCGAACCCAATTGCGCCAAGCAGCACGATGCCGGCGAACAGTTCGCTGGCGCGGAATGAGCGCGCCGCCAGCAAGATGGCTTGACCCAGGCCGGGTTGGGACGCGATCATCTCGCCCACCACCGCGACGATCAGCGACACGGTCATTGACAGACGCATGCCGGCCAGAATGTCGGGCATCGCGCTGGGCAGACCGATCTTTCGGATGAAGTCGTGGCGCGGCAGCTGCAGCGCCACGGCCACCTCACGCAACCGCGGCTCCACGTTGGCGAAGCCATGGACGGTGGCCAGCAGCACTGGCCACATCGCGCCGAATGCGACCACGGACAGCACCATGCCGCCGCCCAGTCCGAAGACCGCAATCGCCAGCGGCATCACAGCGGAAGCCGGCAGGGGTCGCACGAATTCCAGCGTAGGCTGCAGCCAGGCCCGCGCCTGCGCCGAGATGCCAATCAGCGCGCCGAGCGCGATGCCGGCGAACGACGCGAACAGCCACCCCAACAGCATGCGCTGCGTCGTCTGCGCCGTGAAATCCGCGAGCTCACCGCCGCTCAGGCCGCTGGCCAGGGCGGAGAAGGTGGCCTCGGGCGTGGGCAAGAACACCCTGCTCACCCACTGCGCATGGCTCGCCAGCCACCAGAGGCCCACCAGTGCAATCAGCACCAGGGACGACTCGACCGCGGCATGCACGCGCCGTGTCCTCATTGCGCCACTCCCATGCGACGTCCTACCGTGCGCTGCAGCGCCAACGCACCCGCGTTGATCGCGTAGCCCACCAAGCCGATCCAGAACAGCCATGCCAGCATCAGCGCCGGGTCCAGGCTTTGCTGCGCGATCATGATGGCGTAACCCATGCCGTTCGGGTTGGCCGCGATTTCAACCGTCACTGCAACTACCAGCGCGACCGCTACGCCCAGCCGAAGCGCCACGAACAACCTCGGCACCATGGCCGGGATCACGATCTTGCATACACGTGCGGCCAGCGACAGCTGCAGTGCCGAAGCCACCTCCACCAGGCACGGCTCGACTTGCCGAACGGCCGCCTGTGAGAGCACCAGCATTGGCCAGAAGGTGGCGAAGGCCACCACGCTGACTTCCATGCGCATGCCGAAGCCGAACACCAACATCGCAAGCGGAACCAGCGCGACCGATGGGACGGGGCGCAGCACTTCCACCGACAGAAATCCCATGCGCGCGGCGCGGGGGATCAACCCCAGCACGATCCCCAGCAGCAGGCCGGCCAGGGAACCGATGGCCAAGCCTATTGCTGCGGAGCCGAGCGTGAAGGCGGTTGCTTGCCACAGGCTGCCGTCACCGATTGCACGTCCGAATGCCTGCAATGCAGCGGTGGGTGGCGCGAATGCGTCGCTGCCGGCTCCGGAGGTGCGGCCATACCATTCAAGCAACGCGAGCAAGATGGCTGGGAATACGAGAGGCTTCATGATGGTCCCGCCTCAGTGGTGTCCCAGGAACTGGTAGAGCTCGCGCCGCAGCCGCAGGAACTCGGGGTGCTCCTTGGTGGAGAGCTGGTCGCGGGGCCGCGCGATGGGGACGTCGATCATCGCGGCGAGGCTCGGTTGTTCGGGTGTCGGGTTCGCGCGCAACGCGATCACACGGTCGCCCAGGTAAATGGCCTCCTCCAGATCGTGCGTGACGAACAGCACGGTGAGGCCGCTGTCACGCACAAGCCGCGACAGTTCGTCCTGCAGGCCTTCGCGCGTCATCGCATCCAATGCGCCGAAGGGTTCGTCCATCATCATCAGCTCGGGCCGCTGCGCTAAGCAGCGGGCGATCTGTACGCGCTGCTGCATGCCACCAGACAGTTGCGCTGGAAACTTTTGCGCGTGCGCGGCAAGGCCGACGGTTTGAAGGACCTCGTCGATGCGCGCCGGTCGCTCGGATGTCGGGACCCCGGCTGCTTCAAGTGCGAGGGCGATATTGCCCTGCACGGTGCGCCAGGGCAGCAGAGCACGGCCATAGTCCTGGAAAACGAATGCGGCTTCGCGCGACGGACCGATCACGGGACGGCCGTGGCGCAGCACCGCACCGGCGCTGGGCAGCGCGAACCCGGCAACCGCGCGCAGCAGCGTCGTCTTGCCGCAGCCGGAAGGTCCGATGATGCAAACGAACTCGCCGGTGCCGACCGAGAAAGAGGTGGGCGAGAGGATTTCGCGTCCGCCGAGGTGGATGGACACGCCCTCGAATGCCAGGAGTTGCTCGCGCTGCGGTGCGGGCTCGCTCCGCACGGCCATCAAGTTCGGCTTCATTTGAAGATCAGCTTGGCGGGTTCGATTTCGCCCTTGAGCAAGTCCTGGTCCTTCATCAGGGTGACCCAGTAGGCGAGCTGCTTTTCGTGGACGACCGCACCGGGTGGGGAAATCTGCGCCTTGGCCAGCACGTCGGGCGGCAGCTTGATGTACTTGCCGATCGCCGCGCGTACCCTGCCGATGTTGGCCGGCTTCACCATGAACACCGCGGCCTCCTGCACCGCCGACTGGAAGGCACGGGCGGCCTCGGCATTCTTCTGGACCCAGTCGCGCCGCGCGGTATAGAGAATGGTGTGCTGCCCCTCGGGCAGGAAGGTGGCGTAGTACGAAGCCACGTACCCGATGCCACTGTCGGTGATGCGGCTCATGAAGGGGTCGGCGCTGACCACCGCGTCGAGCGTGCCGCCGCGCAGCAGGTCGCCATGCTGCGGGAAGGGCGTCTCCACGAAGTTCACCTTGCGGTAATCGACGCCCTGGCTCTTGAGCCAAGCGCGGAAAGTCACGTGCAGGAACGCGCCCAGGCCTGGCACGCCGATTTTCTTGCCGATGCAATCCTGCGGGGTCTTGATGCCGCTGCCGGCGCGCGCGACAAGGCCGAACACGGTAATCGATTTGGAAGTGACACCGCCGCCCGCTAGCGCCACATGATCCAGGCCGCCGTCCACCGACTGCAGGAAGACGCTGGGCGTGGGCCCGCCGATCTGCAGCGAGTCGGCCTGGATCGCCGCCGGAATCGTGGAGTTGAGTGGGATGAACTTCAGCTCGACGTCCAGGGTGCGCTTCTTGAAGAAGCCTTCTTCCGCCGCCACGAACACCGAGGCGAAGTCGGTGACGGCCGTATAGCCGAAAACGATCTTGGTGGACTGCGCGTGCGCGGGCAGCGCCGCGAGCAAAGAGGCCGCTGAGGCGGCTGCGAGCAACTGTCTGCGTTTCATGGGGTTTGTCTCCTGCGTGTGGATGTTCGTGAAGGGATTGGCAGGGCGGCCAGGATGCCGCCAACGATGAATCGGGTCAGCATGGGCGCGGCGGCCGGGTCGGCTGGCTTGCATCGGTGGCGCGACAGTCGGGCAATGCGGTCGTCGCGCAGATGGTGCAAAAGCGCGCCCAGCATGAACTGGTAGACCCAGGCGGCATCCTCGCGACTGGCGTGCGGCAACGCGGCGTGCAGCGCGTCGATGAATGCGTGCGCCATCGGGTCGAAATACTCGCGCATCACGTGGTCGGCATGCTCGTGCTGGTTGTACAGCTCTCGCGCGACCATCAACGCGTAGTACTCCCCTTCGCTGCTGGCGCGCAGCCGCAGCACCGGCTGCAGGAAGGCATCCACGAGGCATTGCAGGCGTTCCGCGGGCGCTGCCCGCATGGCCTCCTTCAATGAGGCCAGGCGCTGGTCGATGGTCCCCTTCCAATGCGAAAACACCGCCTCGAAGAGCTCGTGCTTTTGGCCGTAGTAGTAGTCGACCAGCGCAACCTGCACGGCGGCTTCCTCGGCGATCTGGCGAAGGCTGACCCCGTCGTAGCCGTGTCTGGCAAACAGCTTCTCGGCGGCAAGAAGGATGGCGGTCTTCCGGTCGGGACGATCGTCAGCGGGAAAGGAGCGGCGATGGGCAGGCATGAAGGGAATTAGACAATCGTCCAAACTTACTGGACATCCGTCCAAACCCGGGGATAGCGAGATGATCATGTGAGCAGGTGCCTGGTTAGGCCTCTAGAGACCGGCGTTCGCCGCGACGACTTCGCCGATGGCGGACCAATCCTTGCCGCCGTGGCCCTGCGCAAGCGCCGCTATCAAGTGGTCGTGGAGCAAGCTGGCCGTTGGCAATGGCACCTCGAACTCCTCACCTGCCGCAAGGGCCAGATTGATGTCCTTTAGTCCCAGCTGCAACTTGAACGATGCAGGCGTGTAATCGCGTGCGGCGATCCTTGTGCCGTAGACCGAGTAGGCGGGAGCCGGCAAGACCGATGCGGTGATCACCTCGACGAAATGGTACGGGTCCATGCCTGCCTTTCGGATCAGGGCAATCGCTTCCGCGAGGTTCTCGATGACGGCAGCCACCAGGAGGTTGCCGGCGATCTTGACCAGGCTCGCCAGGTGGGGTTTCGAGCCCACGACAAAGGTCTTCTGCCCGACCGCGTCGAAGACGGGAGCGGCGTATTGAACGGCGCGGCTGTCGCCAGCGGCAACAACGAACAGTTTGGCCGCAACGACCGCTTCGACGCGTCCGAATACCGGTGCGGCGACAAACATCCCTTGGCGGCGCGCGTGCAGTCCTTCAAGGCGCTTGGTCATGGCAACGCTGATCGTGGCCATCTCCACGTGGACGGTGGCCGGCGCCAGTGCCGCCAGGACGCCTTTGTGAAGCAGGACTTCCTCGATCGCGCGATCATCGGCGAGCATGGTGACGAGAATGTCGACCTCAGCGCACTCGGCGGGAGTCTCTGCCAGCCGCAAATTGGCCGCGCAATCGTCTACACCATCACCTGCGCGGGTACGGTTCCAGGCGATGACTTCGTGCCCTGCGCGCGCGATGTGATTGGCCATGGGCCGACCCATGGCGCCGAGGCCGATGAATCCGATCTTCATGCCGCGTCGCCTCAGTCCGCCGTGATGCCGGTGTCGCGGATCACCTTCGCGTATTTGCGTAGTTCGTCCTGCAACGTGTCATTTGCCTTCGCGAGCGAGCCGCCAATCGGGCTGAATCCAGCCCGGTCCAACTGCTGCTGGAACTCGGGCACGAACAGGATCATGTTGGATTCCGAGTTCAGGCGCTCGAGCGCCGCGCGCGGTGTCTTGGCCGGAGCGAAAACACCTACCCAGGTGAGGAAGCTGAAGCCGGGATAGCCCGACTCGGCGACTGTAGGCACGTGCGGTAGCGAGGTCACTCGCTTGGTGCTGGTAACGGCCAGCGGCTTCACGCGACCGGCCTTGACCAGCTCCACCGCCGAGGACAGGGCGACGCTGGCCAGGGGAATCTGGTTGCCCGCCACGGCATTGAGAGCAGGCCCGGCGCCGTTGAAGGGAACGTGCACGATGTCGGCTTTGTTCAGGGTCTTGAACAGGTACTCGGCGCACAGATGCGGCGTTGTTCCCGCGCCGGCGCTGCCATAACTGAGCTTCTCCGTCTTGGCGAGACGGAACACATCTTTCAGTGTGGTTCCCGCGAACTCCGGCGATGCGACCAGCAAATTGGGGGTGCCACCGATCAAGTTCACTGTCACATATTCCTTGGACGGGTCATAGCCGGCATCGCGCTTGAGGTTGGGGTTGACGGCGAATGCACTGGTAGTGACCAAAAGTGTGTAGCCGTCAGCCTGGGCCTTCGCGACTTGCTGTGCGGCGACGTTGCCCCCGGCGCCCGGTCGGTTCTCCACGACCACGGGCTGGCCCAGGCGCTGGCCGAGCATGCGCGCCACGGTATCGGCGGGCCCCCCGGGAGCGAAGGCCACCACCAGCTTTAAGGGCTTGGTCGGCCAGCTCTGCGATCGAGTTTGAGCCCGGGCAAATGGCGCGCCGCACAAGGCGGACAGGCAAAACAAGGCGTCGCGGCGGGTCGTGGTCATGGCTTGTCTCCTTTGATGTGGCGGGCAGTCAGCCGATGGCGTGCAGCGTATCGCCGCCGATCGTCACCGGCTTGGCGGCGATAAGCACGAAAGCGATGACACAGGGCGCGGGTCCAGGGTTGACCCAGTCATGGATCGTTCCGCGCTGAACCAGCACGTCGCCCGCCTTGAGCCGAACAGTCGTGCCATCCAGCACCATGTCGATAGCACCCGATAGCACGACCGCGTAGTCGATGGACTCCGTGCGGTGGTTGCGAGGCGCGACACCAGGCGCGTACTCGATCACGCGAAACACCGTGCCGTCCGCGTGGCTGGTCGCGACGGGGCGCTCGGCACCGTCGAGCGTTTCGGTGTTGTCCACCGGAAACCCTTGTGTGCTCCAGATGACCGTGGCACTGGCGCCTTCGCGCAGCGACCTTACGTTGGTCGTCAATTCGTCGATGGCGACTATTGCCTTGCCGGAGTGGTCGTGGCCTGTCACGACTCGTCGGATATTGAGGCTCATGGTTATAAAATATATAAAACAATCTCAAACCAAGTATCGTATATTTCCCAACAACCTGTCAAGCGGCACCGCTGCGCGGCGCGGCCACTGAGCGGGTTGCAAGAACTCCGAGCTGGGCCAAGCGTTGCCACATCGTGAGGCAATTGCACCCGGAGGTCAAACTCAGTCATTTTTTGGCACTGGGGAAAACGATGATCCGATCCAAATCAACATTAAATATACGATAAGCCCGATCTTCTGAACGTTGTATATCCATCGTGGCTACTTGAGCAGACCCAAAGGAGAACGTATGACGCCCTTCCTCTTGAACAATCAGTCGGTGGGTGCGCAATCGCCTCCGGATACGCCCTTGCTCTGGGTGCTCCGCGACGAGCTGGGCCTGACTGGAACAAAGGCCGGCTGCGGCATGGCCCAGTGCGGGGCCTGCACGGTGCAACTGGATGGGGAAGCCATCCGCTCTTGCGTCACACCGCTGTCGGTTGTCCATGGTCGGCACGTGAGGACCATCGAAGGCCTGTCGCCCGCGGGGGATCACCCGCTCCAGCAAGCATGGATCGCCGTGCAGGTGCCGCAATGCGGGCGCCGCGCGCATGCGCAGTGATCGAGGCAGCGATGCGCATGGCTCGATGGGACGAGAAACGCCGCGCCGGCCGCGCGCTGGGGCTCGCGTACTCGGACGCTCGGGAGAGCCATGACGCAGCAATTGCCGAGGTGTCGCTTGACCGCAGCGGCAGCCGGATCCGCGTGCATGAAGTCTGGTCAGCTGTGGAACCGGGCATTGCCGCGATGCCGAAGAACATCGCGGCTGCGCTCGCTGCCGTTGGACCTGTCTGCCTGAGTCGCGCCGGCGCCGATGGGGACTATCGGCCAGCGGCTTTGCGGGCCGCCGCCGTGCGCGGCAGCTTCTTTTTTTCGTTGCCTTCCAGCACGATGCGCGCCGTCAGCTCCACGTGGCGCTTGACCAGCGCGACGGCCTCTTCGACGTGCCTTCCCAGCGCGGCGTCGACCATGGCCTTGTGCTCGTCCTCACGCGGCACCACCGCGATTTTGCGCGACAGGTTGCGGTAACGCTCCGCGTGTTCGAACAGCTTGTCGCACAGGCTCACCATCCAGTGCGAGCCGCAACCGGACAGCAGCGCGGCGTGGAACTCGCGGTGCGGGCGGTCGTAGGCCGGATTGGGTGTGGGAGGCTGCAGACTCAAGTAGCGCGGCACCTTCGACAGTCTGTGGTAGCTCACCAGCACGCGCTCTTCCCAGGCCGCATCCCCGTGCTGGACGGCCTCGCGCATGGCGACCTCCGCAAGCCAGCTGCGCGTGCGCGTCAGATCCTCAAGGTCCTCGTTGCTGATCGGCGCGACGGCAAAACCGCGCTGCTCGGAATGAATCACCAGTTCCTCGGCGGCGAGGCGGTTGAGCGCTTCGCGCACGGGGATAGCACCACAGTCGTAGCGCGCCGCCATCTCGGTGACGCGCAGCCGCGTTTCGGGCGCCAGCACGCCCAGGATGATGTCGCTGCGCAGCCGCTGGTAGGCGAGGCTGGCAGAGGTGTTGGCGGTTGCCACCTTGTTCGGCGCGGACTTCATTGCCGGCATTGTACGGAAGAGGCTAGATGAAGCTTGACACTTCACCAGAATATATATTAAATTATCTATAGTGTCATTTAATATATTTTAAACATGCAAATCGTCCGCTTCCTCCCCCACCCCGGTTCCACACCTCGCCTCGGCTTGATCGATGGCGACCATGTCATTGACCTTGCCGCCACGGCCGCCGAACGCGGCATGGGCTGGCTGGTGCCCACGATGACCGACGTGCGCGCTTTTCTGCTGGCGGGCGAAGCCGCCCGGACCGCAGCACGCCTGCTTGCGCGGCATCCCTCCAACGCGTGGCTGCCAACCGCGGGCGTGCGCGTTCTCGCCCCTTATGAATCGGGTGCCAAGATACTGGCCCAGGTGGTCAACTACCCCGGCCACGACGAGGAAGCCAAGGTCAAGATCCCCGCCAAGCCATTCTTCTTCCAGAAACCGGCGAGCTCGGTGGCCAATCCCGGCGATCCGATCGTGGCGCATCGCGACTCGCGCAAACTCGATCACGAGAGCGAGCTGGTGGTGGTGATCGGGCGCATCGGCCGCAATATTGCCGCGGCGGACGCATACGAGTACGTGGCAGGCTACACCGTCGGGAACGACGTGAGCTACCGCGACTTCCAGATGAACGAGGACTTCCCCGACCTCAACGCCAGCTACGGCAAGAACTGGACGCAGGGCAAGGGACTGGACATGGCCTGCCCTATCGGCCCGGCATTGGTGCTTAGCGACGAGCTGCGCGAGCCGTATCCGCTGCGCCTGACCTGCCGTGTGAACGGCGAGCTGCGCACCGATGCCTCCACCGGCGACATGATCCACAAAGTGCCGGCGCTGATCGCCGAGGCCTCGCGCAGCATGACGCTCTATCCCGGCGACTTGATTTTCACCGGCACACCCATGGGCAGCGGCCTGGGCACCGGGCGCTTCCTCAAGCCAGGTGATGTGGTGGAGTGCGAGATCGAACGCATCGGCGTGCTGCGCAACACCGTGGTGGCCGACGCTGACTGACCTTATTCAAGCTGCGGCGCTCATGATCGACAGGGCACGAAAAAGGTGACAGGAACGGCGGCATCGCGACCCAGCGATGCCGCCTGCCGTTGGGAACCGGCGGGCGTGTACCCCATCTCACCGATGCGCAGCTCCCGTGGACAACCGGGTATCGCCCCCACGAGTCTTAAGCCTGGCAACATACATGTCACGCGTTGCCATGACATGCTCGCGCATCAGCGCCCCGAAGCCCTTGAAGTCGCCGGCAGCGAACAGCGCCTGCAAGCGAGTGTGCTGCTCAAAGCCTCGTGGTTCTATCACGTCAGCTGGCGCCGAGAGGTGCGTGCGCAACGCGGCGATCTTTGCCCCTGCGGTCGCGTAAGCGGCTTGGACATAAGAATTGCCGCAGTAGTCCACAAAGGCTTCGTGCAGCTTCGTGTCGGCCCGGCTATAGCGCACCGCATCCTTCTGTTTGCGCGCCGCAGCCATCTCGGATATCGCTTCATTCAATGCCTTCAAGGTGGCATCGCGATCATGGTGCCACGCCAGTTCGGCCGCCCATGGTTCGATCACGAACCGAAACTCACAAAGCGCCAGGATGTCCCCTTCGACAACGTCGAAAACATAGCTGCCCCGCTGCGGGCGGATCGTCACCAGTCCCAGTAGCTGCAACTGATTCAACGCCTCCCGCACTGGCGTGCGACTGACGCCGAACGAAGAGGCCAAAACCTCCTCGGGAATCATCGCGCCCAACTCGAAGGTGCCGTCGATGATTGCGTCGCGAAGCCTGCCGGCGACGATCGTCGCTAACGACCTCGGGGTGTCGATCTTGAAGCTTGGCGTGGTCAATGCGCTTTTTCCTGTCCATGTGCTCCCGACCCGCAAGCGGCCCGGGCCGGCGAGCCGATTGGCGCCAGCACTCGGGATTGTACTAGTGTACCTCAGTACCTTACATACAAGACAATCCGTGCATGCCGAACGATTTCATGTCCGATATCCCCTCATCACCCGCGCTGATCGAGCTGCGCAAACTGCTGGGCCACAGCGCTGTGCTGGTCGGTGCCGACGTGCCCGCGCGCAACGGCAACGACTGGAGCACTCAACCTCCTCAGCCGCCACTGGCGGTCGTGCGCCCCGTCGACGCACAGGGCGTTTCGGCCGCATTGCGCGCTTGCAGCGCTGCCGGCTTGCCGGTGGTGCCGCAAGGCGGGCTCACGGGCCTGTGCGGCGGAGCACGCCCGGAGGCCGGCTGGGTCGCGCTGTCGCTCGAACGCATGGTCGGCGTGGAAGAGATCGACGATGCCGGCGCCACGATGACGGTGCGCGCCGGCACGCCGCTGGAGGCTGTCCAGCGCGCGGCCGATGAGGCGGGCTTCTTGTTTCCGCTTGACCTTGGTGCGCGCGGCTCGTGCGCGATCGGCGGCAATCTGTCCACCAATGCCGGCGGCAATCGCGTGATCCGCTACGGCATGGTGCGCGACATGGTGCTTGGCCTGGAAGTCGTGCTTGCGGACGGCACCATCATCACCACTCTGAACAAGATGCTGAAGAACAATGCCGGATATGACCTGAAGCAGTTGTTCATCGGAAGCGAAGGCACGCTGGGGATCATCACGCGCGTCGTGCTGCGCTTGTTTCCGAAACCCGGCTGCACGATGTCGGCCCTGTGCGCGATGCCCGATTATCCCGCAGTGGTGCGCCTGCTCGGCGGTGCGCGCCGCGGCCTTGGCCCTTTGCTCTCGGCCTTCGAGGTGATGTGGCCCGACTACTGGCAGGTGGTCACCGAGCGGGTCGGCGTGCGCAGCCCGCTCGAAGGCAAGCATGGCCTGTACGTGCTGGTTGAAGCACAAGGCACCGACGAGGCGATCGACGTGCCGCGCTTCGAGGCGTGGATGGAAAAGCGACTCGAAGAGGGCACCCTGAGCGATGCGGCTGTCGCTCATTCGGTGGCCGACACGCAGTCTTTCTGGACCCTGCGCGACGCCTGCGCGGAATTCTTTCAGGTGTTGGGCGCGAACATCTCCTACGACGTGGGATTGCCGGTCAATGACATGGACGCTTTCGCGTGCCGCTGCAAGGAGGCCTTGGCCCAGCACATTCCTGGCTGCGACAGCGTCTATTACGGTCATGTCGGCGACGGCAACCTGCACCTGGTGAGCTGGGTACCCGGCCTCGGCATCGAGCAACAACCCAAGGATGCGATGGACGAAGTGGTCTACGGTCTGGTGCGCGAATTCGGAGGCACTGTGTCGGCCGAGCACGGAATCGGCACGATAAAGAAGCGTTGGCTCGGCCACGCGCGCAGCGCGCAGGAAATCGCGTTGATGAACACCTTGAAGAGAGCGCTCGATCCGTCGCGCCTGCTCAATCCAGGGAAGGTGTTGTGATGAAGAATCTGTCGTCGCACCTGGAGCGCGCGGTCGAATACCTGATGGCGCTGGACCTGGCGCTGCTGGTCGTCCTGATCTTCTCGAATGTGGTGGGGCGCTATGGCTTCGGCGCCGGATTTCCCGGTGCCGAAGAAGTGGCGCGCCTGCTGTTCGTGTGGCTCGTGTTTCTGGGCGCCATCCTCGCGTTGCGGCGTCGGGGCCACCTGGGCGTCGAACTGTTGCAAGCCAGGATTCCCCGGTGGGCGCGCCGAAGCTGCGCCGTGGCCAGCCATCTGCTGATGCTGTTCGCGCTGTGGCTGTTCCTCGCCGGAAGCTGGTCGCAGACCCGGATCGGGATGCACACCTATTCGACCGTGGTGCATTACCCGAATGCCTTCATGGCGGCATCCGGGTTGGTGTGCGCCGCGTCGATGATCGTGATCGTCGGCGCCAACCTGCTGCGCATCATTTTCGATCAACCGGGCGCGGCCGTTCCCGGCGAGGCTGCGCTCTCCTTCGATGCACCGCTGGGCGCCGGCGAAGGGATCTCGTCATGAGCATCCTCATATTTCTGAGCGCTCTCGTCGTGATGATCGCGATGGGCATGCCGATCGCCTTCGCGCTGATGCTGACCGGCGTTGCGCTGATGGTCCAGCTGAACTTCTTCGACGCGCAGCTCGTTGCACAGAACATGTTGGCCGGCGCCGACATCTATCCCTTGATGGCCGTGCCCTGCTTCATTCTCGCGGGCGAGCTGATGAACGCGGGCGGCATCTCCAAGCGCATCATCGACCTGGCCGTCGCCGTGGTGGGCCACATCAAGGGCGGCCTGGGCTATGTCGCGATCGCGGCGACGCTGTTGCTCGGGTGCTTTTCCGGCTCCGCGCTGGCCGACACCGCGGCGGTGGCGACGCTGCTGATCCCCATGATGCGCGACAACGGCTACCCGCTGCCACGCTCGGCCGGATTGATCGCCGCCGGCGGCGTGATCGCCCCGATCGTCCCGCCGTCCATGCCGTTCATCATCTTCGGCGTCACGACCAACACCTCCATCGGCAGCCTGTTCATGGCGGGCATCGTTCCGGCGCTGTTGCGCGCGCTCGGCCTGGTCTTCGTCTGGGCCCTGTTGGCGCGCAACATGAGCGTCACGCTGCAGCCGAAGCGCACCTGGGGCGAGCGCGGCAACGCTTTCGTCGCCTCGCTGTGGGCATTGGTGTTGCCGGTGATCATCGTCGGCGGCCTGCGCGGCGGCATCTTCACGCCGACCGAAGCCTCGGCCGTGGCGGCCGTCTATGCGCTGTTCGTGAGCCTCTTCGTCTACCGCGAAGTCAAGGTCCACCATCTGACGAGATTGCTCGTGAATGCGGCGCGCACCACCAGCACCGTCATGTTCCTGTGCGCGGCCGCGTTCGTGTCCTCGTACATGGTCACGCTGGCCGACCTGCCCGCGCAGGTGACCGATTTCCTCAGCCCGATGATGGCGCACCCGCACCTGCTGATGGGCGCGGTGATGCTGCTGCTGCTCGCGATCGGCAATGTCATGGACTTGACGCCGACCATCCTCGTCATGGGCCCGGTGCTGATGCCGATGATCGTCAAGGCCGGCATCGACCCGACCTACTTCGGCGTGATGTTCATCCTGGTCGGCACGCTGGGTCTGATCCATCCGCCGGTGTGCACCGTCCTCAACGTCGTGTGCGGCGTGGCCAAGATTTCGCTCGAAAGCGCCACCCGCGGGGTCTGGCCCTTTCTGCTGGCCGAGGCCGTCCTGGTCTTCCTGTTCGTTTTCTTCCCCGGGTTCATCACCGTTCCGATGACCTGGTTCCACTAGCCACTCGTACCTGGAGCAATCATGAAATACCCACTCAAATCGCTGCTGGCCGCCGCGCTCCTGCTGGGCGCCGCCGTCACGACGCAGGCCGCGGACTACCAGACACGCATCATCCGGTTCGGCTACGGCCTGGCCGAAGACAGCAACCTGGGCCGCGCCGCCAGATTCCTGGCCGAAGACCTGGACAAGCGCACCGGCGGAAAGCTCAAGATAAAGGCCTTCGGCAACGCCAGCCTGGGCAGCGACATACAAATGCAAAACGCGCTGATCGGCGGCGCGCAGGAAATGGCCGTGGTGACCACGGCGACGCTGGTGGGCATCGTCGACGACTTCGGCGTTTTCGACCTGCCCTTCCTGTTTCGCAACGAGCGCGAGGCCGACGCGATCCTGGACGGCCCGTTCGGCCAGAAGATGGCGGCCAAGCTGCAGGACAAGGGCCTGGTGGGCATCGTGTATTGGGAGAACGGCTTTCGCAACCTCACAAACTCCAAGCGCCCGATCACCCGGATCGAGGACCTGCAGGGCATCAAGCTGCGCGTGATGCAAAACCCCCTCTACATCGACATGTTCAACGGCTTCGGCGCCAATGCCGTGCCGCTGTCGTTCTCCGAGCTGTTCACCGCGCTCGAATCGCGCACCGTCGACGGCCAGGAGAACCCGCTCAACACGATCCAGTCCAGCAAGTTCTACGAGGTGCAGAAATACCTGTCCATCACGAGGCACGTCTACAGCCCCTTCATTCTTCTGGCCAGCAAGAAGTGGTGGGACGGCCTGACTGCCGACGAGAAGAAGGCGCTGCAGGAATCCGCCGTTGCGACGCGCGATTTCGAGCGCAAGGACAGCCGCGAGGCCGGCGCCAAGGCCCTCGAGTTCCTGAAGCAAAAGGGCATGCAAGTGACCGTGATTAGCGACAAAGAAGTGGGCCGCATGCAGGACGTGATGCGACCCGCGATCGCGAAATTCGCCGCCGCCGGCCATGTCGAACTCGTCAAGGAACTGACTTCCGAATTGGCAGCTCTCAACGCGAAATGATTGTGGGAGGCCGTTGGTTTCGAGTTCATTTATTGGAAGGAGACAGCCATGCAATTTCTTCGCCGCACCTTCATCGCCGCCGCCGCGATGGCCTTGTTCACCGCGTCCTTCGGCGCCCTGGCCCAGGACATCAAACTGCGCGTGATTCGCTTCGGCTACGGCCTGAATGAGCAGAGCAATATGGGCCGCGCCGCCCGGCTGTTCGCCAACGAGGTGGAGAGGCTGTCCGCCGGCAAGATGAAAGTGAGCACGGTCGGCGCCGCGACACTGGGCTCGGACGTGCAGATGCAGCAGGCCCTGGTGAGCGGTGTGCAGGAAATGATGGTGGGCTCCACGGCGACGCTGGTGGGCATCACCAAGGAGATGGCGCTGTGGGACACGCCCTTCCTGTTTAGCAATCCGAATGAGGCCGACGTGGTTTTGGATGGGCCCATCGGCCAGAAGATCATGGCCAAGCTCCAGGAAAAAGGCCTGGTGGGCCTGGTGTACTGGGAAAACGGCTTTCGCAACCTCACCAACAGCAAGCGTCCGGTCACCAGGATGGAAGACCTTGACGGCTTGAAGCTGCGCGTGATGCAGAACAACGTGTACCTGGAAAGCTTCAAGATGCTGGGCGCCAATGCGGTGCCCATGGCTTTCCCCGATCTGTTCGGAGCCCTGCAAACCAACACGGTGGATGGCCAGGAGAACCCCTACAACATCATCCTGTCCAGCAAGTTCTACGACGTGCAGAAGTACCTGACGGTGACCAACCACGTCTATGCCCCGTTCATCGTGCTGGCCAGCAAGAAGTGGTGGGACCAACTGTCCAAAGACGAGCAGAAATTGCTGATGGACGCAGCCAAGGCCAGCCGCGACTTCGAACGCAAGGACACGCGCGAGGAGGCCAAGAGGGCCCTGGCCGACATCAGAGCCAAGGGCATGCAGGTCAATGAGCTGGCGGTGGGCGAGGCTTCGCGCATGCGAAACAGGCTGACGCGCATATACGCAATGATCGCATCGCAGGTGGGGATGGACACCTGGATTGAAACTCAGAACGAGCTAATGAGAATCCGTGGAAAGAAGTGAGGGCGCTATGCCTTGGATGCGGCTTCTTCAGTGCACCAAGCCAGGCTTTTCCGGTGCTGCAGTGCCGGAATTCGGCGCGACCTTGATCAAACCGATCGAGTACCGCGACAACACGCCGGCGCCCGGCGGCGTGGCCGCGCTTTGACGGACCGACATATGGCCGCGTTTCACAACTACATCAACGATGAATGGGTGGCCGGCGTTGCCGAAACGCCCAACCTCAACCCGTCCGATACCTCCGACTTGATCGGCATGTATGCGCAGGGCGACCAGACGCAGACCGAGGCCGCCATCGCTGCGGCACACGCTGCGCACCCGCGATGGGCTCAATCCACGCCGCAGCAGCGATTCGACGTGCTGGACGCCGTAGGCAACGAGATCCTGGCGCGCAAGGACGAAATCGGCCGGCTGCTGTCGCGCGAGGAAGGCAAGACCTTGCCCGAGGGCATCGGCGAAACCGTGCGCGCCGCCATGATTTTCAAGTTCTTCGCGGGTGAAGCCTTGCGTGCGGGCGGCGAGTCGCTGCCGTCGGTGCGCGCCGGCGTCGGTGTTGAAATTTCGCGCGAGCCCGTCGGTGTGGTCGGCCTGATCACGCCGTGGAATTTCCCGATCGCGATCCCCGCGTGGAAGATCGCGCCGGCACTGGCCTATGGCAACTGCGTGGTCTTCAAACCGGCCGAACTGGTGCCGGGCTGTGCCTGGACGCTTGCCGAAATCCTCAGCCACACGGCCTTGCCCAAGGGCGTATTCAACCTGGTCATGGGCCCGGGCTCGGTGGTCGGAAACACGTTCGTGAACTCGCCGCAGGTCGATGCCGTGAGCTTCACCGGGTCGCCCGCCACGGGGCATCGCACCCTCGCCGCCTGCGCGCCGCGGCAGGCCACGGCGCAATGCGAGATGGGCGGCAAGAACCC
>Ga0157376_10000435_pt1 | contig 26903 bp, 22 predicted proteins | sample M45metaG_FD_121801 | JGI IMG/M metagenome (GOLD analysis project Ga0157376, IMG submission 121801) | Miscanthus rhizosphere microbial communities from Kellogg Biological Station, Michigan, USA - M4-5 metaG | ecosystem: Host-associated > Plants > Roots > Rhizosphere > Soil | place: USA: Michigan...
CGAGCGAACCATTGCCGACGCGATGCCTCGTTCGTCGGGACCGCGGCTATCAGCAGAGGAACTCCAGCGGGCCAGCGAATACCTCGCACGCCCCGAAGCGCAACAGTATCTGCGCGCCCGCGAAGCCTTGCACACACGGACGCCACAACCTCGGGCGGTAGTCGCCGTCGAGGCTCGTCACGTCGCCACCGTGTTCCGTGAATTCGCAGGGGAGCGCAACTCGCCTTCCCACTCGGCGCCTATCACCACGATGCGTGTGCCGTCGACGAAGCGCGTGATGGACGCTGCCGTCGCGGTGGCCAATGGTGAAGCCGGCGCGGCGAATCGATTGAGCGTAACGGCTATACAGCCTCGGGAACATGAGCAGCCGACACCCGGCCGCTCCACCGGTCACGGCCGCGCATAGCCGTCATTGGAACATCGACTTCAGCGTGGTCTTGCCGTTCGCTTCAACTGGTCCTCGTGAAGTCACGCATCGCGCGAGGTGACAGTCAGTGGTCATCAGCGGCTGCATGCGCACCACGCGTGGTGAATGCGGTGCACGCATTGTCAATCTCACCTTATACTCCCAGCGGGTTGCGTCAGCCGACAGCACATTCGTGTCGTGTTCGGGGATCGGAGCCGGATTCCAGAATTCAAATTGCGGAGCCGGCTACCGGGGATTACGATGGCGAAGAAGAAGGCGGCGAAGGAAGCGGATGGGGTCTGTCGGTTCGGTAGGAGATGACGCGTGGTCGACTTCAACAAACGCCTCGCGGGTAAGAAGGCCTCGAAACCAGTTGACCCTGTAGCTCTCTATGAGACCTTGGACAGGGCTCATGACAAGGGGCCGCTTCGCCCGGCGCAGATAGCCGTTCTCGCCACGTGGTTCACTCAGCACCGGGCGACGCGCGACGTCATAGTCAAACTGCATACTGGTCAGGGAAAGACTCTCATCGGACTGCTGATGTTGCAGTCGCGGCTGAACATGGGGACGGGCCCAGCAGTGTATTTGTGCCCGGACAATTTCCTGATCGAACAGACATGCGAGCAGGCCAAGGAATTTGGCATCACGACCTGCATCGCCGACCCGAACCTACCCGATACGTTCCTGAACGCCGAGCGGATCCTGGTGACATCGGTCCAGAAGCTGTTCAATGGGCTGACGCGTTTCCAGTTGTGGAATAAGTCCATCCATGTGGAAACACTCCTCATGGATGACGCCCATGCATGTTCCGACATCATCCGTGAACAGTGCCGGATCAGAATTCCCCGCGACGAGCCAGCCTACGGGTCAGTAAAAACGCTGTTCGCCGACGAACTGGAACAACAGGGGGTGGGGACCTACGCCGACGTCACCAATGAAAAGCGAGATGCGCTGCTGCCTGTCCCGTACTGGGCATGGATGAAGCACGAGGCGGAGGTGGCAAAGATTTTGTCGTCGAACGCCGCCAGAAACTCCATAAAGTACGCATGGCCAATGCTCAAAGACATGCTGGGGCTATGCCAAGGCGTAATCTCCGGTGCCGCCATCGAGATCGAGCCGTATATTCCTCCCTTGAACGCGTTCGGCACGTATTGGGAGGCGGGTCACCGAATCTTCATGTCGGCGACGGTGACCGACGATGCCTTCCTCGTAAAGGGCCTGCAGCTGAAACCGGAGACCATCATAAATCCTCTGACCTACCCGAAAGAGCGATGGTCTGGAGAAAAGATGGTGCTGCTGCCGTCGCTCATCCATGACGACTTGAATCGTGAGCGGATCGTGAAGGCGTTCGGCGTGCCGAACCCGAAAAGACAGTACGGCATTGTCGGCCTTGTTCCCGGCTTCAAATGGACCAAAGACTGGGAGTCGTATGGCGCAGTCGTGGCCAATCGAGACACGGTGGCATCAGGAATTGACGTGCTCCGGAGCAGGCAGTTTAGCCACGCTCTCGTGTTGGCCAATCGATACGATGGGATCGATCTGCCCGACGATACATGCCGGATCCTGATTTTTGACGGGAAACCTTATTCTGAGAGTCTGATCGACCTGTATCAGGAGAGCTGCCGCCCCGAGAGCGAGGCGACGCTGATGCGAACGGTCCGTACGATTGAACAGGGGATGGGCAGAAGTGTCCGTGGTGAAAAGGACTACTCAGTTGTGATCATCGTAGGGACCGATATCACGCGTTTGGTGAGGGACAAAGAGTCCCGCAAGTTTCTGTCACCTCAAATGGCGACCCAGATCAAGATAGGGCTCGAGATCGCCGGAATGGCTCGACAGGAAATCGAGGGCGGAGAGACGCCGGTGAACGCGTTCAACGCCCTCATCAGGCAATGTCTTGGCCGCGACGACGGGTGGAAGGCCTTCTACACCGAGCAGATGGAAGAGGTAACGCCTGCCGGCGCTAACGCGCATCTGTTGCGCTTATACGCGGCAGAACTCGAGGCAGAGCGGACCTATGCCGAGGGCGATTACGCCACGGCCTCGAAGAAGCTTCAGGGCCTGCTCGACGATGACAAGGCGATCGATCGAGAAGACAAAGGGTGGTATCTGCAGGAACTCGCCAGATATCATTACCAGGCGAACCGTCCCGAATCGCAGCGATTGCAGATCGCCGCCCACAAAATCAACCGGCTGCTGTTGAAGCCTGCTTCCGGGGTCACAGTCGCGCGGCTGACGCTGGTTAGCCAAGGCCGGATGGAGCGCATCGCCGCATGGGTGCAGAACTTTGATGACTACACCCAGCTGGACGTGGCCCTTTCGGACATTCTCGCCGCCTTGGTATTTGGCACCAAAGCGGATCGGTTCGAGCACGCACTGGATGAACTCAGCGTGGCCATAGGGTTTGCCGGTGAGCGCCCCGACAAGGAGTGGAAAGAAGGCCCAGATAACCTCTGGGCTCTCGATGCGACGCGGTACATGCTGTGGGAATGCAAAAGTGAAGTCGAGATTACCAGGGCCGAGATCAACAGACGCGAGGCGGAACAAATGAATCGCTCCAGCGCGTGGTTCGACAAGCACTACGCCGGCGGCACCGCGAAACGGCTCATCATCCACCCGTCCAATGTCGTGCCGAGCGCGGCGGCATTCACGCACGAGGTTGAGGCTGTGCGTGAAATCGAGCTGAAGCGCTTCGTTAAAAGCGTGAGGGAGTTTTTCAAGGCCTTCGAGGGGCTTAATTTTAGAGACTTGTCGGTCGCACACACCCAGGAGCTGGTCGATGCGCACGGGCTTTCGGTGACGAGCCTGCTCACCGATTACAGCAAGAAGGTGAAGAATCTGAAATAGCCGACTCCGTGCGTTGCCCGTCGGCTGGTTCCCGGATCGATGGTGCGTCGTGAACGGCAACAGCAGAACCTTCGCGGTGCTGTGGACGATCGTTGATACGCAGGAAAAGGCCGACCCTGGAGGCGTTCCAGCGAGGACGAGAACGGCCAGCGGTGTCCCCAATCACCGTCTTTTTGAGTCGCAACGGAGTCGTTCAATCCGAGGCGTCGTGTCGGGGCGACGAAAACACGAATGATTTCGGCGCTGCTGGACACAAGGCCTTGGGTATCACGTCGTCAGCCCCTACCAGATATGCTATGTTTCAAACGTAATGATCGTCCCTTCGCCCCGAAAATCTGTCGTACCAGGGGTGTCCCTGTCGCCCTCTCACGCGACAGGGAACTCCGTTCGACCGCCATTGAAATGGGCGGGCGGTAAGCGCTGGCAATTGCCGCACGTAGAACGCCTTTGGCGGAGCCACGAAGATGTTCGCCTCGTAGAACCCTTCTGCGGCGGTTTGGCAATCGCGCTCGGACTCGCACCGCGCCGCGCGCTCTTGAACGACGTCAATTCGCATCTGATCAATTTCTATTTGTGGCTCAAGCGCGGCCTCTCCGTCTCGATCGAGATGAAGAATCGAGCTGAGGCGTACTACGCGAGCCGCGTGCGGTTCAACGAGATTCTTTTGGCCGGCGGACAAAACACCGACGAGGCCGCGCAGCTGTTCTACTACTTAAATCGCACTGGCTACAACGGCCTGTGCCGGTTCAACAAGGGTGGCGGATTCAATGTCCCGTTTGGGCGATATGCCCGAATCGGGTACGCGGAAGATTTCCGAGACTATGCAGAAGCCTTCTCGGGTTGGGAGTTTTCAAACATCGACTTCGAGAAGCTGAAACTCAAGTCTGGTGATTTCGTCTATGCCGATCCGCCGTACGATGTCGAGTTCACGCATTACTCGCAGGGCGGATTCGACTGGGAGGACCAAGTTCGAGCCGCGAAGTGGCTCTCTCGCCACGATGGTCCAGTCGTTCTGTCCAACCAAGCGACTCGGCGAATCGTGAAGCTATACCGAAGCCTCGGATTCAAGCTGCGTTTCTTTGATGCGCCCCGAATGATTAGCTGCACGGGCGATCGCACTCCCGCCAAAGAGGTAATTGCACTGAGAAATATCTAATTAATGACACCACGCGACACATCCACAGCGAGCGTTTTGGAAGCGACGGTCTTGCCGGCGTTGAGCCGTGGCGGTTATTCGTGCGAAGTGCAGCAGCGGATTGGCGAACGTTTCGGCGGTGGCGTGCACATCGTCGATGTTATTGCCTCAAAGGACGACCAGAAGTATCTAGTCTCGATGAAATGGCAGCAGGTCTCCGGCACGGCTGAACAAAAGGTTCCGTTCGAAGTGATCTGTTTGGCGGAATCAGTCCTTTCCGGCGCATTCTCCAAGGCGTACTTGGTGCTCGGTGGCGAAGGCTGGAAGCTTCGCACGTTTTACACCGGCGGGGGCTTAAAGAGTCATCTGGCCCACGAGGATAAAGTAGACATCGTTACTCTCGAATCTTTTGTTGCCAAAGCTAATCAGGGCGCGTTATAGACCGCGTGAGGTCTTTTGATCATGGCCCAGCCTCAGATCATCGTGCTCCCTCTTGAATGGCGTCGTGGCTGATAGTCGCCCTTTCTCTGTCGCCAGCCGATCAACAACCACGAAGACGGATCTTGGAACTCAGTTATTGAATCGGATTGTCCCGCTGTCTCCGATCGCGGCTACTTCCGTCCTCGCGCCTAGCGTTAGATTCCTCAATGGCGAGGTGCACCAGTGGTACCGCATGGTCCTCGGGTATCCCGACCATCTCGTTGCGGGTCTCCTGGATCGTCTGGAAACCACTGAGGAATCCAGGGTTCTAGATCCATTCTGTGGATCAGGCACGACGCTTGTTGAGTGCATGAAGCGGGGCATCAAAGCGGTCGGCATTGATGCGAACCCAGCAGGAGTTATGGCGGCGACCGTCAAGACGAACTGGAGTCTAAATGACGGAAGGCTAAGCGAACTGCTCGAAGCGACATTGAGGTCTGCTCGGGTTCGGGCGCGCAGCAGGACCACTCGGTATCAGAGCGACGCGACATATAGGTACCTGAGTTCGAGCGGAATGATTCGGCGCGGTTGGATCAGTGGTCGGCCACTAAAAAAGGCAATTGCCATCAAGCGGGCAATCAAGGCTCTGCCGACAAATGCCTCGTATAAGAATGCTCTTCTTCTCTGCCTGATTTCAGAGGTCGTCTTTCACGCGTCCAACGTAAAGTTTGGCCCAGAGATCTATTGCAGCAAGCGCAAGGTCGACGTTGACGTCCTTAGTGGATTCGCTAATCGAGTTCATCAGATGGTCGACGACCTCCGTCTCGTTGCGAACTGCGACTCAGCGCCGCCGGCAGTCGTCGTTCGAGGAGACGCGAGAAAATGCGGAACGCTTCTGAGGGCACGCAAGTTCGACCGGTGCATCTGTTCGCCCCCGTATCCGACTGAGCACGATTACACGAGGAACGCCCGATTAGAATTGGCCTTCCTCGAGCAAGTCACCGATATTGAATCGCTCCGCGCAGTGAAGAAGTCGATGATTCGGTCCCACAGCAAGAACATTTACAAAAGCGACCGGGACAACGACAAGTCTGACATCGGCGCTCACGAAGCAATTGTGAAACTTGCAGCAAAGTTGCGCCGAAAGGTGAAGGGCACCCACGGATTTGTTGAGCTGTACCCCGATGTAGTGCTCCAATACTTCGGCGGGATGAAGCACCACTTTAAGAGCCTCAAAAAGATTCTGGCGCCGGGGGCCCGGTGCGCCTACGTGGTGGGCGATCAGTCGTCGTATTGCGGCGTTCATATCCCGACTGCAGATCTCTTGGGAACCGTCCTGAAGTCGCTTGGATTCGTGGACATTAGCATCGTGAACTGGCGAGGACGGTGGTCTACAAGTCGATCGCAAGAAGTAGATGAGAACATTCTCTTCTTCTCCACGTCGAGTGAGGCTTAGCCATGCCGCAAATAAAGGTGCATGAGAAAGCGCTGGCTCATTTGAGTCGCGGGCTGTATCGCAGCCCGGCGAGTGCAATTCGAGAGCTCGTGAGTAACGCCTGGGATGCTAACGCAACAGAAGTACGGATCAACACGAGCTACCCGCAGTTCATGCAGCTGTCGATTCGCGACAATGGCGACGGTTTTACGAAGAGTGATTTTGAAGCCCTGATGAAGGGTGGCATCGGAAACAGTGAGAAACGTACGGATGAGGCGAAACACCTAGTTCACAATAGGCCCGTGATCGGTCGGCTGGGCATCGGAATGCTCGGCATTGCTCAGATTTGTGGGCGGTTCACGATCACCTCGAAGCCTATTAAGGGAGAGGCGTTTAGGGCCACAGTAACGCTGTACGACCTGATCAAGGAGAAGCTCGATCGAGACGACCCGGACGTCGTACATACGGAGCCGGAAGTTGGTGATGGAGATGGTGCGCTGAAGACCGTTGACGTTGGAACGTATGATTTTGACAAGAACGTGGATGTCGCGTCGATTCGGCGCGGCACTCATATCGTCTCTGACGACGTCCATCCCACGTTCATCAAGAGATTTCAGGATTCCCTAAAGGGAGAGAAGTTCAAGGAACCATCCCAAGACTGGGCAAAGTGCGTCAACGTATTCACCAATGTCCACTCTCTAAACGAGCTTGGCGACTATTGGCGTCTACTCTGGGAGCTTGCAGCATCGTGCCCGATACCGTATTCGTCCGACAGTGCCGTTCCTGGCGGACTCATTCGTTCATTCCAAGGTGCGCTTGTTCAATACAAGTTCTCTCTGATCGTAGACGGCATCGCCCTCGCTAAACCTATTTCTCTGCGACGAAACCCTGGTGGTGGATTCACAAAGGTTCCGATCGGGCGTGAGACGAAGAGAATCTACGGTCGCGATCTTACGTTTGCAGGCTACATAGTTGTTCAGGAAGGTAAACAGCTGAAGCCCGACGAGCTTCGCGGCATCATGATTCGGATCAAGCAGATAGGCATCGGATATTACGACGCATCGATGCTTGAGTATTCGAAGAACCAAGGTCCGCGCGCTAAGTGGCTAACAGGAGAAATCTACGTCGAGAAAGGACTCGAGGACGCGCTGAACGTCGATCGCGATAGTTTCAATCGCTTTCACCCTGAATACCGTGCACTTCAAGAGCGCGTCCACAAGATTCTCGATGACGAAGTATTTCCAGAAGTCTACAAGCAGATAGATGTCAGGTCTGAGCGCAGGGCCGCCGAGCGTCGCGAGACCAGAGAGCACAGGCTCCGTTCCGTCCTTGAGGATTCAGTTGGTAAAAAGGTGCGGATTAAGACCGCGCGGCACAGAGACAGCGATGAGAGTCTCGTCGACGTGCGACAAACTGCAACGGAATTGCAACTGACGATGCGCGACCCTGAGGTCCTGCAAGTGAGGAAACCGAACCAGCAGCTCGCCGCGTCGGTCCTAGCCCTGTTCGACATCGCCTCGAAGGAAGATTCAAATTCCCTTCGTCGCCGCAAGTTTGAAGAGTTGCTGGTCGCACTCCTTGCGCGTTGGTGAGCATGTCGCCGATCAACTACGAAGAGGATCCGCTAAAGCACTACGTTAGGGTGAACGCGTGGCTACCGCTATGTAGGCGTCGCAAGAACGCGCTTACTGGCCGTCGCTTGCGATACTTTACGTTTTGTGCTGTAAACGCTGTTGATGTCTACATGCTCGAGATCGCCCGTGTCATAAGACGATCGAGCGCCGATAAATTCGACACGGTTTTCTTTTTTGATAAGACGCCTGAGGATGTGGACAACATTCTCGACAGAATTCCGGGCGCCGTCGGTTTCGCCGGAAATTTCGTAGATGTTGTTCTTGCGGGCGATTTGGGGGATGAACCAGATCCGCTGGAGCCTCCAGCGGACCTCGAGAATACTGAAGCGACACGGCAGCGGCAGCGACTGGCGCAGACGCGACGGAGTTTTATAGAGAGTTTCCCATTTGATGTTATCAATCTTGATCTCGAGGAATTCATCTTCAAGCAGAGAGACCCGTTTCCTGGCCGAGTGATTAACGCGCTGCGGAATGTGTTTCAGTGGCAGCGACGAGCTTTGAAGCCAGGACACGCGGCGAGTAGGCTCGACGGCTTCACCCTTATGTTTACCACTCAGGCGGGCCCGCCGGTTCTCACACCCGAGTATGCCAGCATGTTGGCGGACAACATCACGAGCAACCTGCAGGCAGACGCGACACTGACGGGCTTACTGCAGGCGCGCGCCGGCACGAACGATGTTACCGTGCTCCGCAACGCCCACACCCTCGGCGCATTCTTCGAAATCGGTGTTCCAAAAGTGCTCCTCGGGATATTGCACGAGAATGACTGGTATGTGGACCCTGAACGGGGTATTCGGGTATTTCGATTTACCAGGCCATCCAACGATGGCCCATATGACATCCTCCATTTCACTATGGATGTCTGTCGCCAAGAGCCTTCGATCGAGAATCGGGCGCCCGGTAGCGCCGCGACAGCGGTCGCTCTCGCAGCCTACATTGAGGTCGCCCGCGGGCTTGTGGGGGCCGGACCGATTGTCGTCACCGACGACATGGCTGTACTAGCCGAACTGAGACCCACGCTGGAGCAGATCAGGAGTCGGCAACGCCGACTGGTAGGCGACCTCTAAGCTGAGCACCGTGGGCGCGTGCCTAGGCGGCGATGGTCTATTCTTCTCTGCCATCCGGTCAGACTTGACCAATTGGTCACTTACGGCCCGCTAAAATCGCCGTAAGTCGTTGGGGCGGAAGAGAGGATTCGAACCTCCACGGGGTTCACCCGCCAAGCTGTCAAGCTGGTGCGTTTGCGATTCGACGAAGTGAGACGGCGAGTCGCCGCCGCCTCGGAGCCCGCGACACTGAATTTAAGGTCTAGCTGCTGAAATCGTCGAATGTGGTGAGCCATGAGCAGCTGCTCATCGAGGGTACGCCGACTCGATCAGGCAGCTCCTCGGTATGTATCCGGAGGCATTCGGGCTGCGGCTTGCCGGCAGAGAGGCGGTAGGGACTTACGTTCGGACCAATCAAAGAACACTGAAAGGGTGAGTCGGTCCGCAGGTTGCGTCGAATCAACGGCGAATCGCCTGCTGCGGACCGTTCGGGCGCGTTATGTCGGGTTGGCTCCTGGCCCAAACCTCAAACGTGTCAACTCGCTCCGGACCCCACGAAGAAGCGACATATCTAACGCTTCCTCTTTGTCGCTTTGATCTTCGCCCACCGCGCCTTCTGCGCCTCCGAAATCGCCTTGCGTCCCTTCGTCGATAGCTTCCCGCGCCTGCGTGTGGGCTTTGCCACGCTCGCCGCTGCACGCACCCGCGTGATGTCGCCGGCGGAGGGAAATGAGACCGACGGTGTCGTCTTGATCGAGGATCGACCGCCGACGATGATAATCCCCTTGTGGCGCGTCGCACGTCGCCTTCGGCCACGCGCTCCCGTGACTGAGGAAGCGACCGCCCCCGCCTGGTGGCCCAGGTCGGCTAGGAGTTTCGCTGCCGTATCGCGGACGTCCGTCAGCTGTTGGACGATCTGCTGACGCTGGCCGAGCCAGCTTTCGGCTTTTGCGGCTGCGGTTCCGAGGAGACTTCCCAGATCCTCGGCAAAGTTCTCAAGTGGTGTGGGTGTTCTCTTGCTATCGCTGCGCTTTGTCATTCGTCTCCCTCACAGAATCAACCAAGTGTGGCGAATCAGCATACTGGATGAAAGACCCCCAATTGAGTGATGCGGCGGCGGCGCCGATCTCTCTATCTCTGAGAACACCCTGGGTCTCATCGTCTCTGACGCGGAATGGCAGAGTGGTTGAAGTTGACAAATCGACGAGGGGAACGGCCAGCGGCTGTGAAAGCCCGAAACTGCTAGGAAGGGTCGTGGTACTCGACGTTGATGCGTTGCAGTACGTGGCCCGGGACGAAATCGTCCACCGCGGGGCGACGGCTCCTGAACAACAGCCACACGAGGCCGGCGCATGTTACAACCGCGCCGACAGCGCTGAAGAGCACAGTCCGTGACATCAGAGGAGAGAAGTCTAACGCACGACTGGAAACTGCCAAACTGAACCGTATTGCGACCTCGACGGCGTGACGCGGCCGGTGATCGGCCAGTACATGGCGCGTTCGGTCGGGGATCGAGACGCCACGCGTCTCCGATCTACCGTCCGCCGGCGAAGGACGGCCGTCAGGTGAGGTCCGTCAATCATCGTCTCAGCGCCCTGGCGTCGTACTGTTCGTTCCGGATCCGACAGGACGGTGACCGTGGTGACGGCGCCTGCGGCCACCACTCCAATCAGGTGTTTACACCCGACGACGAGATCGTGTCCCACCGACTCACCGGTCGTGATCAACCCGTGCCCCGACGACTTCCGGCTCGACTCGATCCGCTTCTCATTGAACGCCTGATCACGACCACCGTGTCGTGGCGTGTTGCTCGAGGGCCATCAGAAGACCGTCCGTCGCCTCTATAACGCGTTCCACGGTGATGACACTCTCCGTAATCCGACCGCCGATGAGTGGGCCGCGTTCACCGTGAGCTGCAGTTTGCGGGATATGGGCATGCACCTTTGTGGATTGCCGACCGCTGCCACGCGCAGTCGAAGCAGAGTGCCGCCGCTCTTCCGTCGCGTGCTCACCAGCCACGGCGCTCGCGACCGCGCAGCGACGTGGCGAGCCCGCAGGTCAGATTGCGGCGCGACGGCTGGAGGTCTCGCGGATTTACCACGCATTGCGACGGGCGGAGGACCTGCCGTCCGATGGCGCCGCGGCCATCGAAGCCGAGGCCGGCGCCTGCTGAGAAACGCCGCAAGTCGACTCTGACGCCTTTCTCGAGCCCCTGTACTCCATTCTTCACGGCGACGATTGCTGTCGTCCTGCCCCTCTCTCTGAAATGTCGTCGAGCGCAGGATTTCGGGCGCGTGGCCAGTGAGCGTGTGTGGGCCGTCGGTCCCCCGCACAGGCCGCGCCAGCAAAGCTGTCACGGGTAGACCTGTGCAATCGGTCCCTCCGGCACGCCCACCGGCCCCGCGCGCCGTCCTCATTTTTCCGCTGGGTTGAGTTTGCTCTCCCTTTTGGCGAGAGAGCCAAACGTCAACTTCGAAAAAGGAGGCCAGCATGAGACCCTGCACCGTCAACGACAACGTTCAGTCCGATGAATCGCCCAAGCAAGACATCTACGCCCGCATCACCGCGAAGATTGTTGCTGCCCTCGAAGACGGCGTGCGGCCTTGGGTCAGGCCCTGGGACGCCGAACACGCCGCTGGGCGCATTACGCGACCGTTGCGTCACAACGGCCAGCCCTACACCGGCATCAATATTCTGTCGCTGTGGGCGTCGGCCAGCGTGCAAGGCTTCGCCGCACCGATCTGGATGACTTACCGCCAGGCCGTCGAACTTGACGCCCAAGTCCGCAAGGACGAGAAAGGTTCACCCGTCGTCTATGCGAACAGCATCACTCGCAACGAGACCGACACCGACAGCGGCGTCGAAGTTGCGCGCGACATCCACTTCCTCAAGGGTTACACCGTGTTCAACGTCGAACAGATCGACGGACTGCCTGAGCAGTACACGGCACCAGCGTCACCGCGCCTCGACGTGTCCGCCCGCATTGCCCGCGCGGAACGGTTTTTCGGCACGACCGGTGCGACGCTTGCCCATCGCGGCAACCGTGCCTTTTACTGCCCGTCGACAGACAGCATCGTGCTACCGCTCTTCGAGACCTTCCGTGACGCCGAGAGCTACTACGCGACCCTCGCGCACGAGACAACGCACTGGACCGCACACGAATCGCGTCTGGCGCGCGACTTCGGCACCAAGCGCTTCGGGTCCGAAGGCTACGCGATTGAAGAACTCGTCGCCGAGCTCGGCGCCGCGTTCCTCTGTGCCGATCTGGATCTGACGCTTGAGCCACGTGAGGACCACGCTGCCTACATCGCCAACTGGCTGGACGTGCTCAAGGCAGACAACCGTGCGATCTTCGCCGCGGCCAGTCACGCGCAGCGCGCGGCGGACTTCATCAACGGCCTGCAGCCGGCCTCCGCCGGCTAATCAGCGACCGCTACATCCGGGCGGTCAGGCCTCCGTCGCACGGAGCGCCACGGGTTGGCGGTTCAAACCCAGGTTCCTCTTCACGTCGCGACTCATGGGGGCTGCAGGCCTATCGCGTCGGTGGGTCGACGTTCCATCTGCTGGGCGTCCGTCCGCTGTACGGTCGAACTGAAGCCGGGCGATGGATCCCAGACGCTTCCGACGCCGCGGTATTGACGTCAACCGGCGGCTCGCGTATGTGGCCGTCTCCCGCGGGACGTACGACGCGCAGATCTACACCAACGACAGGACACAACTGGGGAGGCGCTCAGCCGGAATGTTTCGCATCGGGCGGCGATCGAAGCCGGTCGGCACCCGTTGTCGTTGCACAGGACCGGCCGTCGACCACTCCTCGACAGTAGTAGTACGGCGAACATGGCGCCCGCTCCGTAATCGTTCTCTGTCGGCTCGAGTTCCCAGAGGCATCCCCACCAGACGCTGAAACGGCTCTTACGTGCCTATGCATCCAGCTTGACCTATATTCGTGGTGTAAACGACAATCCAGGAATGTCTAGGCTAATCAACGGACGACTTCTACACGTTGTTACCGTTGTACTAGCTGCCGTCATGACGGCGCAGGCGCAGCGGTCGGGCGCGCTCTCTGACCTTCTGGCGCGAGCGGGGCAGTACTCAGCGGGTCTTCAGGAAAATTTGGGGGTGGTTATAGCCGACGAGGACTACACCCAAGACGTCTGGTCGCGGACCGCGCGCCTGCGCGCGAGCACGGGTAGGATTCTCAGCCGCAAGATAAGATCTGAGATGCTGTTTGTGCAACTGCCTCAGCAAGACATCTGGTTAACCATTCGAAACGTTCTAGCCGTTGATGGCAAGTCCGTTCCGGAAAACAAAGAACGACTTGAGCGAGCGCTGAGGGAACCTGGCTTTGGGTATGTGGCGCGGTTACGGACGATCGATGCCGAGAATGCTCGATATGACATTGGCCACGTTTGGAGAACGACCGGTTATCCAACGCTAGCACTACGATTCGTGACGCCGAGCTATCAGGCTCGATTTGCATTTACTTTGGCTGGGCAAGAAAGGCTTTCAGGCGAGGCGTTTGAGAAAGTGAAATATTACGAACTTGGTGTGCCGAGCGTAATTCAAGTAAACGAGTCGGATGTTACGTCCGCCGGGATGATGTGGATTCGTCAGTCCGACGGAACTATTGGAAAGACTTCAGTCGATTTTAAGACGCCGGCCGGGATGTCCATCTCCATAACGACTGAATTTGCTAAAGACATTAAGCTTGGCCTCTGGCTCCCGAGACGCATGCAGGAGCGATACGACGAGCTCTCGGGCGACAGCACTACATGTCTTGCGAGCTATTCGAATTTTCGCCGGTTCGAGACTTCTGGCCGTTTGATTGTCCAGTAGTAGTGTTTCACCTACCTCATGTTCCCCCGCCGCGATCATCCGCGGACGAAAGTCATAGGAGAGTCAGAGCAACAACCTGCGATCCCAGTCAGGGGCCAAGCGCGACACACCCGCTAAAAGAACTAGTCCGATGCCGCTGGATCCCGTAAGGAAACTGGCATCTGTTCTCCACGCTACTTTGTTCTCGCTCCCATCAAGAGTTCTCGGAAAGAAGGATTGAAAGCCTCCGTAGCCAGAGGGCGCGTGCACTTCGACAATTCGACCGAACCAGTGCTCTGCTAGTCGACGGAATCTGAGGTCGCCGGAATCCTGGAAAAAGCGATTGTAAATGTGAGCGAGACCCGCGCTCCCGTGACATATTCCAGCATCCTGAATGCCAGACCTATCGTCCAACCGATCTCCGCATTCAATTAGTATGTTGTGGGAGAGATCAATCCATCTACTGGTTCTTGTCGCGACGCCCGCGCTGTAGAGCGCCATCGCTACACTAACGTCCCCATAGCACCAAGCCAGCCGCGAAGCTCTCTCACTTGCCCGCGTGTGGGTCACCCAGACATCAAATCTGCAACCGTGGCCCGCCGGCTTCTCCATTGCGAGGAGCCAGTCGACAGTGCCTGTCAGCAATCGGCTGCAGACGTCGACAGAAATTGCGTTGCGGATACAGCGGGAGAGTAGCGCTACGATACCGGGAATGCCGTGTGCCAGTCCGAGGTTGTAATAGCCTTTGGGGGCGATTCTTTGCTGCCACTCAGGCAATCGAGTGACAGGGGTATACCAGCAAATGCCGACCTCAGTGATGCGTGCGAGTTCGTCTAGGCGTTCGACAATCTGGCCCAGGGCATAGCGTGCCGAAGGCCTAGGAAGTCGCTCAAGAAAATAGACCCCGAACCCCACTAGGCCACCGATCAGATCGTACTCTCTCTCCCAGGGACGACGCTCGACCAGGTTAGTGAGCGCCCTATCAACCTCTTCGTTAGCGTCCCCGCTCTCAGATTTCTCGTCATGCATCGTGCGGTCGTAAGTGTGCTCTGTCATCCACGCCACGCCAGCCAGCCCGCCGTATAAGCCGGGTCTCAGAGGCAGGTGCGCCATTCGAGAGACGACCGTATCACGCCAGCGTGATGCCATCGCGAGATGCCTTTGGTCCCGAAGCGCACGAAAGAGATAGGTGAAGTAGAGGGCCAGATCTATTTGCGAGCCAAAAGGAACCTCGGTCGCGCCCACTCGGGATAGGTCGGCTGTAATCGAGGTCAAGCGATCAGTCGCCTCAAGTGCCGCAGATCCCTCCAATAGTGGCAACCATTCCGCCGTGACTGACGAGGTGTTAAGGTCAGTAGAAGTTCGTAGGTGTGGCATGCGAGTGCCTTCAATGGCTATTTCGAGAAGCGTTAGCGCGTGCGCGGGTGGATGCAGAAAGCCGCAGGAGAAAGTCAAACATGACTAGTTCGTACGCCTTTCCGTCTGTCTTGACCATGCGATTGACGAACATGTGCAGGTAGCTCTCAGCGATCACGTGTAGGGGTCGCGTCAAGCGTCCCGCAGCGTCGGCCTCCCGCAGTTGTGACACGACGGGCGCCAGTTGGGCAGAGCGTCTCTCCCAGACGGCCTGAGACTGGTTCAAGCTCGCCTGCTCCAAGTCCATGGCGCTACCTATCGATTCGATCACTGATCGATAGAGTCGATATCGTTGGCCAAGCAGGTGCTTCAAAGTCTTGGAATCACCTCCAAACGCGCGAGCATAGTCACGACGGCGTTTCTCGATTAGCAGCTGCTTGTGATCGTCGTTGCTCGTGAGGTCGGTTGCCAGATGGTCTAAGCCGCACAGGATTGTCGGCCATCGGGAATCGGACGGAGTACTCCCGAGCAGTTGGAGCACGTCTAGCGCGGCAAGGCTGTCGGCTTGAAACAGTTGCTCTGACATGTCGACACCGATCGGGCCACCATAGCGTTCGAGTTCTGGCTCGTATGTGTCGATTTGGAGACGGCTGACGAGGCCCGAGTCCACCCATTGTGCGAGTGCACTGGTTAGCCAAGGAAGCACCGTACCATTGAGCTCTTGTGGATCGCCTCGCAGACGTAAGCGTATGTGAGGTTCAGGGTCGGCATAACGGATAAAGAACCAGCGGTCGACGTAGCCCGCCCTCTGGGCGCGCTTAAGAAGCGGATAGACGACGTCAGACAAGAGCCGATCGGCTTCAGCCACTCCGGCGTATAACTTGGCAAACAACCACGGCGAGCCGGGAATTAGACGTCGAGCACTCCGTGGCCTTTCAAAGACGTCGCTCTCACCCAGCTCAATCGGCGAGGAAATCGGTGGTGCGGACGGCGCTGAATAGCGTACAACCGGAACATAGAGCTCATGAACATAAGTGCCGTCGGATGCACTCACACACAGCGAATCGACTGACGGTAGCATTTCCGTCAGCGTGACATACGGGCGCGTCGTGATAAGGCTAGCGAACGCATCGATGCTCAAGGGATTGGCGAAATCAATCAGAAGAGCATTGTCGCCATCAAGAAGTTCAACAAGGCGTGGCAAACGCCTCGATGAGGCCCACCGGAGGATCGCGTGATATCTGTCGAAGGGCGAGCCGCTAGTTAAGGCTAGTAGTTCAGATGAGGACGCATTCCATGTGGCGCGGCTGAGCACACATCGTCCCCAGCGAACTCTGGGGAGATAGGCTGCACGTCGAAGAGGACCCCAATCCCATGTAAAGCCTGATTTCACTCCTTCCGCCTGGAGAAGGCCGAGAAACCGATAGACAGGTAGCGTGTTGGGCCGCGAGAAACTGTGCGCCGTGGTCAGCCGCGGAACTACCTGTCTGTTTAGTCGACGCGACCATAGCACGACACGATTGTCTCTGACCGTGACCCAGAGGTCGGTCGCCGGAAGTTGGTGGTCGGCTTGGGCACCAGACCGGCCCATATAGGGTATCTCGTAGTCCCGTAACACGGGACGCAAGATCACGTTCCCTAGGCGGCCCTGGGATAGATGTACGACTTCCGCAAAAATGGCTTTCGGAAGAAACGATTCTTCAACCGCCACGTGCTGTCGAACAATAGTGTCGATGCGATCATCGACATGACAAAAGCGCCCCAACAGACGTGCACCGTTAGGCCCGAAAACACTGCGAAGGACAAACAAGAAATTGCCGTGATCGATTTCCTCTGGTGATGCCGCAACCAACGTCACACCCATAGCCATCGTATGAGGCGCAGGAGTGTTGGTATCAGTCTCAAACAAGCGTTCCATATCCTCGTCTGACAATGCCAGCTCGGACTCAAGGGGTGGGTGAGACGTTATCCTCTCGAGGAGCCAGTGGTGCCTGGGGGTCCAAGGAAAACTCACATCCGAAGGCAATGAAGATGGTCGTAAGCCAGCCACTAGATCCGAATCGTCCGTTGGCGTCGTATCCCCAAGTCCGATCCCACTCTCTTGGTCGAGAGCCTCAAGAAGCGGAACGACCTCAGTACCGTACCGCTTGTCGAAGGCGCTTTTGAAGGCGCCTAAGCCATCAAACGGCCTGCCGAACTTAGCGAGGGCGGCAGCGCAGCGCCGCAGCTCGCTAGCGACATGAGGGCCGATAGTAACCGTGCTCGGTCGGCTGATATCCACCTGTACCAATCGGCTAACGTCTGGTGTAAAAGGCAGTGGCTTGAACAGGTCGACTAGAGCCGTGTAGTCGACTGGCGCACAGCCTACGCGTTTATCTAGAGAACGGACGTGACACAGCGCCCGATCCAGGCAATCCCCGAAGGTATGCAACCCCACCTTTCGGAGTTCACTGACTAGCTGAGTTGCGGGTTCATTACCTGTGATAGTCGGCTGTAACGTCGACACCAATAGCGCGCAGTCGATCATCTCGTTGACGAACTCGCAGGCATCCGCCAACTCAATGCTTGGGTCGTCCACCACGACGGCGTCAGCTAGTGCGCTAGGTATCGCGCCACTAATAGCTCTAGCCAGAATCACATCGAGGTGCCGTGTTGCCGACACGGCTACTAAGCGATATCGTCTAACATCAGTTTTCGGATCAACCGGCGCAACGAATCTGTATCTACTGCCAAAGCGTGTCAATGTATCGTTTGGGGCGAACGATACATTTGAGCGCAGCGTGCGGTCACTATTGATAGCGTCGGTAAGCTTACACAGCAGGTCCATGTCCAGTCGTGAGTGTCTGCGGGCATGAGCGCCTATGCTGATAGTCAGTTGAGTCTTGGAGCCTATGCAGCCTGATGAGCATCCGGAGAATAGCCCAAATGGCGTCGCCCGCGCGCACATGCGCGCGACGTACTTGACTAGCGCATGTTCGACTCGACGACCACGCTTGCTCGATGGCGACGCGATCCAGGTAGAGATGCTTTCGACTAGAGAGGGCGACGCAACAAACAGAGCCTCCATAACGAGAGGCGACATGACTAGTTCCCGCAATAAATCGCGGCCGACCGCGCAGGCGCGTTCATAAGCTTCATGCGAGAGGGACGCAGGATCTGTGCAAGGCGGCGCCGTTGCCAGATAACGACGCACGGGAAGCAGCGGCGTGCGAAGAACTACGTTACTCACCTCATATTGTGACTGCGATTCGGTCATTGATCGTCCCCACCCATTACACGTGGTAAATGAGCTACTTCCCGTTCGTGAAACGCTCTAGAGTGATGTGGCATCAGCGCACGCCGTGTTGTTGACTGAAGAAGACCGTTCTCGATGCAGACGACGATGTCAGGAGAGACAATCACGTCAGGACGGTGGGTTATGACGATCCGAGTGCATGTCAGATGCGACAAGTGGGTAGTTACACGACGCTCAGTTTCGATATCAAGATTACTGGTCGCCTCATCCAGAATCAGCAGCCGCGGTTCAGTCAGAAGCGCCCTTGCGAGCGCAATCCGTTGCCGCTGGCCGCCAGACAGTGAGCGACCCCTGTCTGTGACTGGCGTGTCGTAGCCGTTCGGCATTGCGACAATGTCATCGTGAACACAAGCGAGTCGGGCAGCCCTGACAACATCGGCGAACGACGCCTCCTGATCGCGGAGGGCAATATTGGATCTGATGGACCCACTGAATAGTTGTGTGTCCTGAGTAACAAAGCCGAGGCGCTGTCGGACTGAGGCTATATCTAAGCTCAGTAAGTCAATGTCGTCGAAGAGAACGCGGCCGGCGTCTGGCTTGTACAAACCTGCAATTAGCCGTGCGAGAGTCGATTTGCCAGAGCCGGAGCGGCCCCAGATAACAACCAACGAGCCCGAAGGGACGCTGAGTGAGGCATCGTCGAGGACAGGCGAACCAGACCGCCCATATCGAAAAGAGATGTGCTCAAGGGCGATGCGAAAGGGGACGTCGTCGGTGCGCACAGGCGGACTCGAACATGGCCGCTCGAGCTCTGACTCCAGCACGTCGTCTAGGCGCTCCATGTACAATTGCAATAACTGCAGTTGCAGGCCGGAAGACACCAGTCGATTGAGAGGCGCCATGAATGCAGTGGCCAGCGATGTGAAGGCGATCATCGCACCGAGGGTCATGCGGCCATCAATTACGGAATACGCTCCGTAGAAAGTTAGGCTCAGCGTTGTCACAAGACCGACGAGTGTTAGTAGCGCGCTGTACACACTATCTAGGCGGGCGCGTCGTATTGAAATGTTGAGCCCATCCATGAACAAAGCAGTCCATTGCGCGGCGACGAGGCGCTCGGCGCCCATGACCTTCAGAGTCTCAATCCCACCCAATAGCTCCGCTTGCGAGGTCTGCGCCAATGCTTGGTTGTCCATGGCCTCATTTTGAAGACGACGCCGTCGTGATCGTGAGAAAGCCAACAGGGCGAGACGCAAACCGGCCAGGGCTAAGACGGCAATCGTGAGGCGTGCATTTAGAGCGAGAAGGATGACAAGGTATGCACCGGAAGCGAGTCCATCGAGCACAGTCGACAGTAGTGCCGACGACAGAATCTCGCGGACTGCGCTAGTTGTACCGAGACGAGTGCTCAGATCGCCGTGCGTCCGCTGCTGAAAGAACGAGTATGGGAGCGAAACGAGGTGTTCAATAAAGCGCAGTGTGATGCCAGCCTCAAGCGCTGTTCGAAGCGCAAGCGCCTGATAGTCCCGGATGTAGTTACATAGTGTCGCGAGCATCTGCACAACAGTAAAGGTACTCGTCAGCGTGAAGAGGAGGGAGTAATCCCTGCGTGGAACGACGTGATCGATCAGGACGGCAGTTAGGAGTGGTACTACGCCCGATATTATCTGAAGGAGAGCTGATGTGGACAATAGCCTGGCGATAGCTGGTAGATGGCCGTTGCAGTGCCTGAAGAGACGAAAGAGTGACGACGACGGAGGAGGTATCGGGACGAAGGTCTCGGAGACCGAGAAGAGCGCAGCAACGCCAGTAAAGCCCTCACCGAACGTCGTTAGGGAGACGGACCGATAACCTGAGGCTGGATCCACGATGTCGATCGACGATGCTAGCGCTCGCTCGAAGACGACGAAGTGTCTGAAGCGCCAGTGAAGGAGAGTACCAGGGGGCAGTCGATGGAGATTCGACAGGTCAACCGTGACAGCGCGTCCCGTAAGGCCGTACCCCGAGGCCACTGTGAGAATGGATTGCAAGTCGTTGCCGTAAGGCCCTGGCTGCAGAGCGTCTCTGACTTCACGCAGAGAGACCCAGTGGCCGTTGTAACGCAGAACCATCGCAAGCGCGGAAGCTCCGCAGTCATTCGCGGCCGCTTGTCTTACCAGCGGCACCCGTTTAAGAAATCTCACTGCCAACCACCAGGACTGCGAGAATCAAACAGTCGGTTGAGGGCTGGAACTAACGCCAGTATCGAATAGCGTGAGTTAAGAGTGATATCTGCTCTCCCCATCCTAACGTCTCGATATCCTTCGAGATTCAGCTGAAGTAGAGCCGGCGGATAAGGCATTGTCGCGCTGACGAGGACGAGCGTCTGGGATGGGACGCAAGTCAAGCCAGCATGAGGCGACAATTCAGGGAAACCCGCGGAGTCTGAGTCGGAGGTCATGACCGTGTCTATCTGGAGACGGTGCGGCTCAACAGCGTCCGTCATTAAGGTCATGGTCATACCGGAGTGCACACGTGTGAGATAGATGTGCGGGAGGGCTGTTGTGACACTTAGTCCCGCGGTCGTGTCTACAACAGCCGCCAGTCTCGTGCCAGATTCGAACGAGCGGCCAGCTGAGAGGGTAGAAACGAGTGTGCCGGCCAGTGGGGCGGCGACGGTCCGCTCGCGGCCGGTGGCCGTTTCGACATAGGTTAGGATGGCATCGTCGACCGAAACGGCGTGTCCTATAGGGAAGGGCGTCGACAGGATCGAGCCGGAGACGTTGGCGGTTATCGCAGCGCTGCGCCTGGAGCGAATGGCGCTCGGGCCTTCAGCGTGTTCGTCGTAACGTGTCCATCCTAGCAGCCAGAGGCTTATGAGAAGGCTAATGAGCACGAGAACATGTGAATAGCGCAGCCACCATGGAGGTGCGATGAGAGTACACGTATGCCGCTTGAGACCTTCGTTGTAAGTTAGCGCTTGCTCTCTGAATACAGATCGGTCGTCAGGAGTCAGGTGTTCTCTATTCATCGCAGGTACTCACAGGAGTCAACCGCACCGCCGGTCGTTGCTAGTGTTGGAGGAGTATGGCGTCCCACGATGGCTCAATGGAGCTACAGGCCGCTTCAAATGCGAGGCCGACTCCGGCAGCGCCCGTTAGTAGGCCTGGATCGGCTATCCATTCCATCGCGCCGCCGGCGCCGAGGCGTCGAGAACTAAACCCACCGAATCCCGTGCCAGGGCGGCAGAGCTCTAACGCGTGTTGAAACCAACGCCGGGACGCTTCTAGAAAGGCCTCGCTTCCGTAGGTGTGATAGAGCCTGTTAAAGATGTGGCCGGCGCCAGCGGCGCCGTGGCACAGGCCGGCGTCAAGAATCGTGACTGTATGGCAAGGCCTGAAGGCCGCTGTGTAGGCCAGTCTCAGCACGTCAGCGTGAGCCTCTGGGTTCGCGATCGAGCGAGTCGCCAGCAGTAGAGCAGACGAGACACCCAAATCCCCATAGCACCAAGCGACTCTGCGAGTGGACTGTGACTCAGCTTCCGACGGTGAGGCAAGGGATCCAAAGTGCCAGCCGTCGTTGGAGTGGCGGCCTTGCGCCAACGTCCATGCGAGCGCTCCTCTCAGCAGAGGTTCGGCCACAGAGCTGCTGACTCCGCGGGCGAGGGCCTTCGCGAGAAATGCGACGACGCCTGGCACTCCATGTGCGATACCAAGATTGAAGCCGCCGAGAGGCGCGCGGCGGTTTAACACTGGTCCCAAAGATCCGGGGTGGGAAAACCACGCTGCGCCAAGTTCGCTCCAGACGGCTCGTCCAGCTAGGCGACAAACAATCCGCTCGCACAAAAGCCTGCCCGACGACCTATGAAGCCGCGACAGGGCATACACGCCCCATCCGACAAGGCCACTCACAAGATCGAAACCTATCCGGAAGTCATCAGCGGCGAGTAGCTCCGTAAGAACGGAATCGAGGTGTGACGTGCTGAAGATGTCGTCGGGCATCAAATCGCGCGCATTCAGGTACTCGACAGCCCATCCGAGACCAGTGAGCCCTCCAAACAGCGATGCGTCCATGGCAAGCTGATCACAAGCCTCGTAACAGCGCCGCAAGAGCGCCAGAGTGTTGGGGTCGCTGTTGCCAACAGAGCGCGCAAAGTAGGACGAGAAGACAGCGATGCCTGCCGCTCCTCGTCCTAGACTAGCGCCTATCCCATCGGCCTTGTAACCTCGAAGGTCATTGGCGATGTTAGTAGAAGCTCTTCGTGCGGCCTCCCGAAGAGATCCGCTCAACACTGGAGTCCAGTAAGCCACGAGTAACACCACGTTCTGAGTGCGAGTCTAGTGCGTCCGCTACCGGCACGTCACTGTGGGCGATCGCTATACGCAACGAAAGTAGTGTTATCCACAAGTCAGGCAATCAGATGGAAATAGCGAAGTGCTACCCGTGCATGGCTCGCCGGTTCCGCAAACAGTATTGGGACAAGTATCCTCACATGTCTGCATGCCATCACAACTCATCTGATCACAGAACGTGTCTGTATCACCGCCGACGATGCGTCGCGCTTGAGCGTCGCTTAGGTTTCGGAGAGTTTCGATACTCAACGTGAGTTTGCGTGAGCGAGTGCTGATCATCATTGCAGTCCTCCATCGGTCGGCCACCCACTGGCGCAATGACCGTGTAGCACTAGAGTCACTGCATATAGGCGCCGACACAAGGCGCTTGTGTTCGCATGCGTTGACATTCGTTAGCACTGGATGCGTTATGTATCAGCCGTGATCCAATATGGGGAAAGCTGCATGTGTCGCCCAAGACGTCATTGACGCCCCGACTGCATGAGCCCAGAATGTGATCGTGCCGTTGAAGCACACGACACAGATGAACGAGCACGCTTGTGAGGGGATGTGTTGCGATGATGCAGATGCTATCCACTCGTTCGTGCACAGACTGCAAAAGCTTGCTGGCCTGATTACGCACTGTGATATCGATTCGCTCGCAGGCATTGAGATCAATGTGGTGCACCTGATTCCGACCGTATCATCGAGAGCAGCCAAGGTGGTCTGTGACGCTCTCGTGGGTGAGGCGCGCCAAATGTGCAGGGTGGAAATAGCAAGACGACAAGCATTATTCAAGAGTCTTGTGAACGAGCGCCAGCTAGTACGCGATAGAGGCCATCACCCTCCAGATGTCAGAGCCGCGAAATCTCTCATCGATCATGTTGTGGCCATCCTCAACGAGAAGTATGTGAAGCCGGACCTGCGCGCCGAAGCGGTGGCGCGTGAGTTGCGCGTGTCGGTGTGCCACATGGTACGAATGCTCAAGCGCTGCACCGGTCATGGGTATCGATGGCATCTGCGAGCCATTAGGGTGACGCGCGCTCGGTTGTTGTTGCGAGTCAGTCAGTTAAGTATCAAGGAGGTAGCGGGTGCTTGTGGATACAAAAGTACAAGCGAGTTGGATAGACAGTTCACGGCCGTCGTTGGGGTCGTGCCATCGGACTACCGGTGGCGTACTCGATATGAAGCGAAGGGTGAAGAGGGTGACGATCGAAAGGCCACGCGAGGGCGGGGTGCCGGGCGATTGTGAACAGCAATGACGCGGAGTCCAGTAGAAGCGACGTCGGACTACTGCCAAGTACGCTGTTCGGTCGGTGCCAGACAGTGAATGAGAGCGTGACGAGGAGCATACTCTCCTTGGGGAGGTGGTGTCTCATGCGTCTAATTAGCGCAGTTGCCGTAACGATGATTCTGTGGGGTCAGAGCCACGCAGAGCTGTTGGCGCATCACTCGTTCTCTGCGGAGTTCTCAGAGGCGAGTCAAATCACTGTTCGGGGAGTGATCAACAGGATCGAGTGGGTCAATCCGCATAGCGTGATTTATATGGACGTCAATCAAGTGGACGGTCCACCGGAAAGATGGAAGATCGAGGCGGGTAGTCCAAATGTGTTGTCAAGGTTGGGTCTTAGTAGGGAGGCTTTGCAGGCGGGTGATGAAATTACAATCGAGGGATATCGCGCAAGGGATGGCAGCATGTTCATAGGCGGGCGCCGCCTGATCTTTAGGGATGGGAGACGAGTGTTCATCGGCTTGCCAGCCAGCGGTGAATTGGATCCGAGTCGGCCTATTCAACATAGATAGTAAGGCATCGTCGACCGGCCCTAGTAAACGGTCGGGTGTGGCGGACCTGGACATATCATCCTGGCAGGTCATCTCGGTGTCATACGGCGGCGAGGGGAGTTCTTGAGTCGTGCGAGATCCTGCGGGCTGAGTCAGGCGAAGGGGCCCTGCTTAGGTAGTCTCATCGTACTCAGTCGGCGACCCCGCCCGGGTCGTTTCCGCCAGGGGGGTAACGTGCGCGAGGCTTCACCGTCTATTCGGACGACTTCCTGAACAATTTGGTCGTCGAGCGACGACCGGCGTCAAGGACCGCTCGACGGAAGGTTGTTGAGGTGCGTCGGGCTGCGCCGGTCGCCGCTTCGCGGTCGTAGGCATGCGCGCGCGCAACGATGCATGTCGCGCCGAGATTATTTTCGAGGGCTGAGGAATCTACCTGATTGTGACCGCGGGCGGGGATAGGGCATCAGGGCGGTTCGCTTCACGGCTCTGCCTGATTTGACCAAATACTTGACCACTTGACCAGATATTTCAAGCCAAAATCGCCGTAAGTTATTGGTGCGGAAGCGGTGATTCGAACCCCGACGGTATTGCTACCGCCAGCCCCTCAAGACGATGCGTCTCTGGTGTTTGACCAATGTCGCGCCATCCATTTCTACAGCCATATCCGGCCATAAGGCAGCTACCTACGGCGACGACATACTCGCAGGCGGCCTGTCGAAGTGATGCCGCATGGCCAGATGCTTCAGGAGCCGCGCCTGCTGATTCGACGGCGTAGTGAAGAGTCGATCCCGTCACCGCCGCGCGTCAGAACGGCGAGGTGCAGGCAGGCGATCCGCGACGACCGTCCGGTAGATTGTGACCTCCCCTGTCACGATATCCTGTCACACTAAACAACCACGACGGTCGGACCCGATGAACTGGACAAATCTCCTCAACGCAAAGCGCCGCCGCCAGACCACCAGTCCGGGAGACCATCGCATCGAGTTCGAACGAGACTTCGATCGTTCGGTGTTCTCGACGCCGGTGAAGCGACTACAGGACAAGGCTCAGGTCTTCCCCCTGGAGCAACACGACGCTGTACGGACTCGCCTGACGCACTCGCTCGAGGTTTCCAGCGTAGCGCGTGGCCTGGCGACTCGCAGCGCCAAGTGGTTGCTTGAACGCGGCGAAATAGCAGCAGGTCAGGACAGGTCGATCGAGGCGATCGCAGCGACCTGTGGTTTGATTCACGATCTCGGCAATCCACCATTCGGCCACGCGGGAGAGGATGCGATCCGAGCTTGGTTCATGAGGGAGGACACAGAGAAACTGCTTCGCAAATCGCTGAAGAACGAACAGCAGATTCAGGATTTCTTGAAGTTCGAGGGAAATGCGCAGTCGCTGAGACTCGTCGCCACGCTGCAGGTTCTCGCGGATTACTCCGGTCTTAACCTTACATTTGGAACACTTTCCGCACTGGGGAAGTACGTGGCCTCGTCTGACCGGGCCGACGGCGAAGCCGCCAACCGCGCTTTTCGTAAGCCTGGCTACTTTGCATCGGAGGCCGATATCGTTCAACAGATCCGAGAGGCAACTGGTACCGGTGACGCGAGACATCCTATTTGCTATCTGGTCGAGGCAGCCGATGACATTGTCTATCTCGCCGCAGATGTCGAGGACGCCGTCAAGAAGGGCGTGTTCTCATGGCGAGACGTGAACGACGCGCTCACGAACGCTGACACTGATTCAGTGAGATCCGCCCTGGAGTTCCAGGTGCGGATATTGAAGGCGGGTCGTCCGGAGATGCCCTCTGATGTCGACGACGACATTAAGGCATCGGCATTTCGAACCGCGGCGATCAGCGTCATGGTTGAAGCGGCGTTCAAAGTCTTCCAATCGCGGTACGATGCCATCATGCAGGGGCAGTACGAGGGCGCCCTGCTTCCGGAGAGCGATGCCGCCGATCTCGCGAAGTGCCTTCGGAAGCTAGGTGTAACACGTGTCTATCCAACGCGCTCAACCCTCACGCTCGAGCTGATGGGGCGTAAGGTGATCGGCGATCTCATGGATATCTTCTGGGAGGGCGCGGCGACGTTGCCCAGCCTCGGAGAGCCGAAGACGTCCGCGTTTGCGGGGAAAGCAGCAGCGCTATTCTCTGCGAACTACCGGAGGGTCTTCCAGCACTTCGTTGCGGAGAAGACGAGTCTTCCGGAGGAGTACCACCGATTTCAGTTGGTCACCGACTACATCTGCGGTATGACTGACTCATTCGCGAAGAGGCTTCACGCCGAGCTATTCAATGGCCGCTAGCACCGCTGTGGTGGATCTCAAGCGAAAATTGCTGGAGGAAGTTCGAACCCTCTTCCGGCGTGACGGTTCTGTCTGGAAGGAGCCGATCCTGGATGTGCTTGAGCAACTGCGCCAGTCTAATATTAGGGCCGTGCTGTTCGGAGGCACCCTCCGATCCCTCCTCGTGTCGCGCGTCTTCCAAGGCAGGCCAGGC
>Ga0157376_10000437_pt1 | contig 26851 bp, 19 predicted proteins | sample M45metaG_FD_121801 | JGI IMG/M metagenome (GOLD analysis project Ga0157376, IMG submission 121801) | Miscanthus rhizosphere microbial communities from Kellogg Biological Station, Michigan, USA - M4-5 metaG | ecosystem: Host-associated > Plants > Roots > Rhizosphere > Soil | place: USA: Michigan...
CGGAAAGATCGTCCTGCCAGCCGATTTCGTAGCCGGCTTTGGCCACTAGGCGGAAGTCGGGCGTATGCATCAACTCGATGTAATGCTCGTTTTGACGATCGGCGCGGGTGGCAATTTCGTCGAGCCATTCACCGAGGTGGCGTTCGGAGACGCCTCCGAACCTGGTGAAGGTGCGGAAGAAGTGATCGTGAGCAGTGACGCCGGGAGATGGAACAAAACCGCGCATGGAGAAAGAATCGATCAGAGCGTCGTAAAGATTCTGGTCCTTGTACACGCCATCGGCGGGGACTTTACCTTCGGCACAAGACGGAGGCTGCGTGGAATCTGCTGGTGAGAAAACGGGCCTGGTGCTTTGCACGGCAGCGGGATCGATGCAGAGATGATCGTCCGCGGCATTGCGAATCCAGGTTTCCGAAGAGACTGCGCCATACAGATGATTGTGAAGATCGGCGCCTTTGGGCATCTTCAGGAGCAAGTTGCGGAGTTCGAGCGGGCTGTTGCGGACGGAGTCGAGCGAGAGCGAGGCGCGCTTTTCAAGAGGAGTTAGAGAAGTTTCCCTAGCTGCCTTGGTCTGAGCGTTGGCGATGGCCGCGGATAGCAGAAGCGCGGCCGAAATTGCGATGGCGGATGATGTATGAAACATTCTCTGAGTAACTCCTTGTTTGTTTCATCGAAGCAATTGTTTCAATAGCCGTTGGGTGCATCTTTCTTCGCAGGGGGAAATTCCTTCCTACGCTAGCGGCCATGCCCGAAGCAAGCATGATGGCACTATAGAAGAGAGAATGGCAGCCGCAGACTGAGCCTGAGTTGCCGAGGGCGGAAAAACCGGGCTCGGCAACGTGTTGATCGTAGTGCTATTTGTGGCGGCGATGTTTTGTGCGCCGATGGTTGCGGCGGTGCCGACATGCCCTACGGCGCCAGCTTTGATTTAAGCGGGTGCGCTGGTGTGCGCTGGCGGCGGCGCGTGAATGGGAATAATATTAGCGAAGCGTTTCCGAGGTTTACGGACCTTGATTGCCACGCCGCTCGCGTTCAGCATTGCCCTGGATTGAGTTTGGGGCTGCTGTCGTTCACTTTTCTGAAGCTGGGAACGGGTCGGTACAAAGAGATCAGTGGGCTGATCTGGATCTTGTCGATCTTGTTTTTCGTGCCGCTACGCGTTTTCTGGGCAGTGAATAGTCAATGACAAAGCACAGCAGGTCAGTGACACGCTTCGCTGCCCAAATGGCAAGACTGTCTACTGTTATGGTAACTAAACGAATGAGGAATTGGAAAACGCGAGGGCGCGTTGGTTAGCCTGCGACTCACAATCGATGGTGCGATGCTACTGGAAAGAAGCGACACCGGTTTGCTGATCTTCGAAGACTTCAAAAAGGCTGAGAACGCGGACGAGCTTTAGGGTTTGCAACGCGAACTTAGAAGGATTGAGAAGTTTCAACGAACCACCGCGTTGTTTCGCAACGGTGAGGTAGCGGACCAAGAGGCCGATGCCGCTGGAATCGATCATGGGAACTTCCTGAAGATCGAGTAAGAAGCGGGAGTCACCAGCGTCGAACAAGTCCTTGATGGTTGCGTTGGTCCGGTCGAGTGACGGTCCCAAGTTTAATTTTCCGCGCAGCTTGATGATTTTCACCTGATCTTGCGTACGGACCTCGATTTCCACTTACCGCTCCTTTTTCCGAAGGCCCGAAAGTGCTGACCGATACTTGCGTGGGCGAATTAGGTCTGTTAGAGTGCGCGCTCAAATTAGAAGAATGGCGGCAAATTTGCAAGTGACCGGAGTGTTGCCACCGCATCCCCGAAATGCGGAGCACGGCCTTGCGAGGCTGCCAAACCGAGACTCCGATTGAAAGTTGAATTCTCGAAATTTAGCGCAGCGCTGTTGGCGTCGCTGGAAATTATTCCGCGGGCGAAGTTTATCGCTGCGGCAATCGCGGAGGCGTTTCCCGGAGCGTCAGTCAATGTATACACGCCGGGCGAGCTCGATGGCGAACAAGTATGGATACTAAAAGCCTGGTCGGGTGAGCAGACAGTACGGTCCGCAACGGTTTCCACTAAACATGGCACGCTGAACGAATTGATGTCGCAACAGGGACCGCTGTTCTATGTAGGGAGCGACCTTACGCGCGAAGACTATGCACACTTGGATATCCGCAGGACGCTGCGCGCCCTGGCCTACCTGCCGCTGGAAAACGATAGTGCACTGGTCGGCGTGGCGGAAATCCTTGGCTTTGAGACCGACTTGGGAGCCGACGAGTTGGCCGAACTGCAGTCACTGGCGCAAGTCTCTGCCGCTTCGTTGAATGCTGCGAAGATGTACGAAGCGGAGCGTAACGATTCGCTGGAATCGATCAGCCGGTTGACACAACTCTATGATTTGGAGAAATCTTTTTCTTCAACGCTGGAGATGGATGAGCTGTTGCCGATCATCGCCGAGAAATTTCGCGAAGTGATGGAATGCGCGGCAGTGAATCTGTGGCTGCTGCGAGGAGACGAGAGTCTGGAGTTGATGTACCAGGCGGGTGTGGACCGAACAACTCCCGCGGGAGCGATCCAAAAGCCGGGCGAAGGAATTCCTGGGGACGTTTCCGACAACGGAGAAGCGGTACTGATCACCAATGCGAGTGACGAAAAATTGGGGGCACGAAGCGCCGCGCAACTGGATGGCGGAGTGTCCACGCTGATCGTTACTCCGATTATGGATCGCGGAGCGCTGGTCGGGGTGGTCGAGGCGGTAAACAAGCTGGACGGAACGGCGTTCGACGACGACGATTTGTTCGCGCTTTCGAACGTGACAGAAACCGCTTCAACGGCGCTACATAACGCCAGTTTGCTGATGGCCGAGCGCAAAGTGGAAATTCTGGAGACGCTGGTTACCGTCAGCCACGAAATTACATCGACACTCAACCTGGAACGGATGCTGCAAACCATCGTCAGCGCGCCGCAAGCAGTGATTCCCTATGAACGAGCAGCGATTGCTTTGGAGCAGCGCGGCCGATTCAAGCTTAGCGCGGTGACTGGCGTGACCCAGGTGAATACCGACGCGCCGGAGATTGCGCCCCTAAACAGCGTGCTGCAATGGGCGGCGCTGGCCGAAGAAATCGTAAACGTGCGGCAGCACAGCGACCTGATCGATACCGACCGCGAAGAAACCCGCGCGAAATTCAAGCAATACTTCGCCGAATCTGGGATGCGGGGCTTCTATGCGCTACCGCTGAACGACGATACCGGGCGAGTGGGCATACTCAGCCTGGAGAGCAGCGATCCTGATTTTCTTTTGCCGGTACACATCGAAATGTTGCAGGTGCTGGCCAGCCAGGCTACAGTCGCGCTGCGCAACGCGCAGATGTACAAGGAAGTGCCCTTCATTTCGGTGTTAGAACCGGTACTGCAGCGGAAGCGAAAGTTCATGGCCATGAAGAAGACGCGGCGCATGGTAATTCTCATCGCAGCGGCGGCGGCGCTGATCTTCCTGGTTATTTTTCCTGTACCGCTCAGGCTTGACGGAGATGCCACAGTGGGACCGGGGCATCGCGCGCAAATTCAGCCCGAATTTGAAGGAGTCATCAGCAGAGTGCTGGTGCATGAAGGCGAATCGGTGAAGCGCGGGCAAGTGCTGGCCGAAATGGACGCCTGGGACCGGCGCTCGGCGGTTGCCGCTGCAGACGCGAAATATCAGTCCGCACTTCTGCAAGTGAATCATGCGCTGGCAGCCAACGACGGTGCCGAGGCCGGAGCCCAGCGCGTACAGGCTGATTACTGGAAAGGTGAAGTCGCGCGGGCTCAAGAGCTTCTGGGTCGCGCGCAATTGCGAACTCCGATTGACGGCATTGTCAGCACGCCGCATATCGATACGTTCGTCGGGCGCAGACTGCAGTTCGGAGACCCATTTGCCGAAGTAGTGGACACCTCCGACGCGATCGTAGATGTGGCGATCGACGCAGCCGATGTAAGTCAGCTGCGCGCCGGCCAGAAAGCGGCGATCAAGCTGAATAGCTATCCGACGCGGACGTTTCACGGGACGGTGGCGGTGATCAGTCCGAAAGCGGACTCCCAAGGCGAATCTCGGGTTTTCTTTGCTCGGGTGAATGTGGCGAATTCCGATGGCGTCATCCGAACCGGAATGGAAGGCCGAGGAAAAATTTCGTCGGGCTGGCGAACTTCGGGCTACGTGTTGTTTCGGAAGCCGGCGATCTGGATGTATTCCCGGATTTGGAATTGGTTTGGCTGGTGAGCATGAAATTCATGAAGCCCACGACATATCTGGTGGCAGTCGCCTTTGGAATATGCACGGTCGGTGGTTGCGGCGAGACGAAACAAGAAACGGCGATCGCTGCTTCCCCAACGTCAACCCCGCCGAAAGAATCCGCGCCGACACCAGCGGCCGGCAATGACACTTTAACGATTACCGGACCGCTGATCGTGGAGCATCAAGTGGACGTAACCGCGCAGCGCGACGGAATTATTTCCCGTATCGCCGCAGACAGTGGCGCAAGGGTCGCCGCGGGCACAATTCTGGCGCGGCTCGATGACCGCCAACTCAACGCAAATCTGGAAGGCGCCAAGGCCAAAACGCGCAGCATCGAAGCAGATCTGAAAAATTGGGAAGCTGAATCGGAAGTGCTGAAAGCGGACTATTTGCGAGCGCAGAGATTGTGGAACGAAAAACTGATCGCCGAAGAACAGTTGCAGCACGCGAAATATAAAGTCGAATCGGACCACTGGGACATCCTGCGGGTGACGGAACAGCTGAACACCGCGAGGCAAGAGGAACACGCACTCGAACTGGAAGCGGAAAAGACCCGCATTATGTCTCCCTTCAGCGGACTGGTTGCGCGACGATACATTCGCGAAGGCCAATCGGTGAACAAAGGAGACCGCTTGTTCTGGGTCACCGCCGAAGGTCCGTTGCGCTTGCGCTTCACCCTCCCAGAGAAATACATGGGGCACGTGAAACAGGGGCAAGTGTTTTCGCTGAGCTCTCCGGATATTCCGGCCGAGACACGCATCGCCAAGGTGATCGAACTCAGTCCGGTGGTGGATCCTTCCAGCGGCACGATTGAGGTACTGGTCGAAATTGCCGGTCCACGCGGGCAACTGCGCCCAGGCATGACGGTTGCTCTTCACGTCGCCAGCCTGCCATGAATCTCGCACGAGCACTGGACGTAGCGCTTCCGGAAACTCCTGCGCGCGTCTTATCGCAGCGCGTTCCGCGGCTCGATCCCAGAGCTACCTTCCGCGAACACCTCGAAGATGGGCAACGCGTGGTGCGCGTCTACATTCCCAGTTCCGGTTTCATGTACAAGTTGAATCCGGCTCAATGGGCGCTGGCGCAACTCTGTGACGGAACGCGCTCGTATGCCGAGATCGCTGAACTGTATTCACAACAAACGGGCGAATATTTCGACGAGCAATCGGTGTCGGAATTTTGCGCTGAACTGGAAACCGCCGGATTCTGGTATCGCACCCCACAGGAAAAAAACGTTCTGCTGCTCCTGCAAAGCAAAGAAGAGCGGCGGAAAAATCTAAAGGCAAAAAATCGCTACTCGGATTTATCGATCATTATTTTTCCAGCGTACAATCCGGATCGCTGGCTGTCCCAGCTGTATTCCCACACGCGCTTTATCTACACCAGATGGTTTACGGCGATTACTGTGCTCGCATTTCTTTTCACCGCGGGAATTACCGTGAGCCATTGGGCGGAAATCGGACGGGATACTGTACAGTTCTACAATTTTTCGGACAAGACTTTCGGCGATGTGTTGGTTCTCTACGCGCTCGGAATGTTCGTGGTGGCGGTACACGAATATGCCCACGCGCACGCGTGCAAGCATTGCGGAGGCCGAGTACCGGCTATGGGCTTCGCGCTGATCTTTCTGACCCCGGCTTTTTATACCGACACCACTGAAGGCGCAGTGATGGGTACGCGCTCGCAGCGATTGGTCATCGCTCTAGCCGGAATCTGGTCGGAGCTAGTGTTGTGCTCGATCGCCACTCCGATCTGGTGGTTGACGGCGCCTGGCAGCGTCGTTCACGATGGCGCTTATTTCATGATGATGCTTACGGGGATCGTGTCGCTGGTCGTGAACTGGAACCCGCTGATGAAACTCGACGGCTATCACATGCTCTGCGAAATCATCGGCATTGCGGAATTGAAAGAGGATTCGACGGCTTTTCTGTCGGCTTGGGTAAAGCGGCACATTTGGCGTCTGCCGGTAGAAGTTCCCTATGTGCCAAAGCGCCGCAAACCAGGTTTTGCCATTTACGCGATTTTATCCGGCGCGTATAGCTACATGGTGTTGTACATCGTGGCGCGCTTCGCTGGAAATGTTTCGCGGAACTTCAGTCCCGAATGGGCTTTCATTCCTGAATATGGCGTGGCCTTGCTGGTGTTCAAAGGCCGCATTCGACTACTGGTGAACTTCATGAAACTGGTGTATCTCGACAAGAAAGACCGCCTGCGCGCGTGGTTTACTTCGCATCGGGCAATACTGACCACCGCAGTGATTATCGTCCTACTGTTGCTTCCGGTGTGGCGGCAATCCACTTCGGGCAGTTTCATTTTGGAGCCGGCGCATCCAGCCGTAGTGCGTGCTGCCGTCCCGGGTATGGTCGAAGCGGTTTATGTTAATGAAGCCGACCAAGTCTCAGCGGGGCAGGCGCTGGCCCTGCTACGCAACGTGCCATTGCAATCGGACTTGGCGGAAGCCAAAGCGCGCTATGTAGTTGCTGCAAACCGCGCCACGACGGCTGGAATGCATTACGAAAATTATGGAAGTGCGCTGCAGGAACGTACGAGCCTAGCTACGCGGTCGACGCAGCTGAGCCAGCAGGCAGCGCTGTTGCTAATTGCCAGCCCCATTTCGGGTAAGGTGCAAACACCTCGACCCAAAGATCACATTGGATCGTATTTCACGGAAGGAACACCGCTACTAGAAGTCGCGGACAGCAATCAACTGATGGCAAAAATCTACGTTTCGGAGTACGACATGTACCAATTGCGGCAGGGCGCCTCGGCACGATTGCAGGTCGAGGGAGTGCCGGTGCTGTGGAGCTCCGCAGCAACCGCGATTACTCCGGTTTCTCGGCCTAGTGAGCCTTCGCTGGCTGACCCGACAAAGTTCAAAGGGTTGCGTCCGCCGCAGTTCTATGTGGTGGACCTGCCGGTAACCAATCACGCAGACAAACTAAGACCCGGGATGACCGGAACGGCGCGAATCTACGGAAAACGAATGAGCTTGGCGCGCTTGGGGTGGGAGTCGCTAAGAATGGTCTTAGGGCGCAAGATCTGGTGAAAACAAGAAAAGCGAGGTGGGCTGGGCGCCTCCTCGCCTTATCTTGAAACAACAACTCTTTAAAAGACGGAGCTATTGAATACTCTTCAGTGATTGGCTGGCGCTCTTGTTGCTGGTCATTTTGAAGCTCTTGGCGGACACGCCCTTGAAGCTGTGCACCGGGCTCTTTGCAGCGATATTCTTGGCACTCACAATCGGAGCCTTCGGAGCGACGTTCTTGGTACTCACGACTCCCCGGGGATGCTGAATGCGCATCGAAGCTACCTTTGCGCCCTTGGAATCAACGTCATGGGTTCCTGCGCTTGCAACATTGGCCTTCTTGGCGGTCTTCAAGGCGCTGATCAAGGACTTTTTCTGAATGGACATGGTGGGCTCCTGCTCTCAAAATTTTTGTCTTCGCTTCAGACACTTCTCTCTATGCAACGCGGTTGCCAAAGCTTACGGTACTGACGGGGGCGCTGCGCGAGCGGAAAATCAAGGACTTAGCAGCGCTCAGGTTCTGGCCCGGTCCAGGTCGAATGCCCTAAGTTGTCAAAAATTCCAAGGACGGTTAATAATTAACCAACGCATGGTTAAAATTTAACCGCTTTTATAGTTTGAGTTTGCGGCAAAGGTACTTCATCCGCTGAGCGTCCAGACGCAAAAGGGCCGCAGCCGCCGATTTTTTACCGCCAGTCCGCCGCAACGCCGCGGAAAGGTAGGCAATTTCGATCCGCTGCATCTCTGCGTCAAAATCCACCCCATCCTCGGGGATAAGGATGGCTTCCTGCCCGCTGGCGCTGTGCTGCAACAGGTTTTGCGGAAGGTGCTCGGCGGTGATATTCGGTCCACTGACCATCACCACCAGGCGCTGGACGATATTTTCGAGCTCCCGTACATTGCCGGGCCACGGATACTCTTCCAGAATTTCCAGCACCTCCGGCTGTACGCTCTTTAGAGGCTTTCTTGAAGCCGCGCAATAAGCCCTAAGAAAATGATCGATTAGCAGCGGCACGTCGCCGTCGCGCTCGCGCAGTGGTGGCACCAGAATTGGAACCACGTTGATTCGGTAATAGAGATCCTCGCGAAACTGGCCTTTGCGAACCACATCTTCCAGGTCGTCATTGGTGGCGCAGATCAATCTAAAATCAATTTTCTTGGACGACCGGCTGCCCAGCCGTTGCACCACTCGTTCCTGAAGGACCCGCAGCAGCTTACTCTGCAGCCCTGGATTGAGCGTGGTGATCTCGTCCAGAAACAGCGTGCCATTCTGCGCGGACTCAATCAGCCCGGCATGCGCGGCATCGGCCCCGGTAAAGGCGCCTTTTTCGTAGCCAAAGAGTTCCGATTCGATCAGCGAGTCCGGCAAAGCCGAGCAATTCACACAGATGTAGGGCTGGTCGGCTCGGTCGCCGACTTGCACGATCGCTCTGGCGACTAATTCCTTCCCGGTGCCGCTTTCTCCACGCAATACCACGGTGGAATTGCTGTCCGCGACGGCCTGAATCGTCTGATACAACCTTTGCATGGCGCTACTGGCGCCAATCAGTGAACAGAACGCCGACTTGCTTTCGACTTGCTGGACAACGCGCCGGCCTTCCAGCTCCAGCGACCGCTTCTGGATCGCCCGCGCCAGCACACTTTGCAACTCTTCGTAATTGATCGGAGCCAACACGAATTCATCGGCGCCGGCCTGGCTGGCTCGCAGCGGAATCTGGTGATCCCGCGATCGAGTCATCACCACCAACACCAGGTCCTCGCGAATGGCGCGAAGCTCCTGCAGCACTTCCACTCCGTCGCGTGCACCTTCGCCCACGCTGTCCAGATCAAATAGCATCGCTTGCAGCGCCGGGTCTTCCACCGCTTCCTTAATCGACTGCTCTGTGTCCGCAAGCGTCGCGCGGAAAGTGGGCAACATGCCGCGCCGCATTTCCGGAAATAGCGTCGAATCAGCAATCACGACGGCCACCGAATAAACCTCGTTTTGGGCTGGATTCATTTCCGTAGGCATGGCTAGAAGGGCGCGATTATAAAGGAACGCGCTTGAGCTGGAAAGGTGAGCTGATTGCGCGCGCGAGGCAAGCTAGTTCGCACCGAGTAGCTCCCAACGTTGCAGGGCAATCGGAACGTTGCCGTTGCTCCACAGCGCATCGTGGAATTTACGCAGGATGAATTTCTCTCCCTGCCGCCGTTTCGCATCCGCCAGAAATTGCATGATCTGAATCTTGCCCACCTGATAGGAAATTGCCTGACCCGGTGTAGTGGCAAATAGGGCGGCTTCAGCTCGCGCGGTGGCGCGGTCCATGGGAACTTTGCTTTCCAGATACTCGGCAGCCTGCTCCAAAGTGAATTGTCCGAGTGCCAGCTTCACATCCACTTCCACCCGCAAGGCCCTCAGCCTCATGAAGTGATAAATGATTTCGCGAGTGTGCGGGCTATCGTCGAACAGTCCAGCCTGCAGCATCATCTCTTCGGCGTAAAAGCCGATACCTTCGTTCGCTCCGGAATCGTAATAATGCCGGCGAATCGGATCGGGATTGTGCCAAGAGACGGCTAGTTGAAAATAGTGTCCGGGAACGCCCTCGTGCACCGTAAGCGGACGAGGATCTTCCGCCGTCGCTCGCCAAAAGAAACCCATCTTTTCCGAAGGAGGATTCGCATAGCGCACGCAATTCTGGTCTAGCCGGGACGGGCCGGTGAAATCGTCGGTCTCACCGAAGTCGCTGACCGCGCCCAAGTATTGCGGCATCGGCCGCAAGGTGTAGTGCTGGACACCTTGCGGCACGGAGAGAATGTCCTGCGATTCCAGAAACGCTCGAATCGCCAGTTCGTCTGAAGCCGCTTGGCGCATCCAGGAATCTTGATCAGAGGCTATTTTCAGCGCCGGTACTTTCCGATTGCGACCTTCTTCATACGTTTCAAACGCTACTGTTCTGGCCCACTCCTCGTTGCTCATCTCCAGGAGTCGTTCCGGTGAATCAGGAATGAGCGCGACGTTCTTCAGAAAAAATATGTAGTCTTGCCGCCCGATGGCCGTTTCTTGCGGTAGTTCCGGCAATCTCTTCTCTAGCCAGGTCCGGTATTCTTCCAGTGCGGTTCCTGCATCCGCTAGCGCTTCCACCAGCTCGTTGGAATTCAGTTTGGTGACCGGAGCGAGAGAAGCGGCCATCCCGGTGAGCTTTCCCTTCACTCCTTGCAATGAAGCAATCGCCACCCTAGCGAATGGCGCGGGCGGATTCTCCAGATTTGCTTCACCGCTTTTTGCAATTTCCGGAATATTCCGGATTCTCAGTAACAACTCCCGGCTTCTGACTTCGCCAAACGGCGGCGGAATCACCAAGGCTTCCACAACGGGCGTTAACGTCTGCTCAACATAAAAATTGGGATCGCGCTTCCAACGAGCATTGATGTCCAACTCCCATTTCACGCGCGCTAGAGCCGAGCCCATCAGCCGATAATCCACCTGCCACGCCGCCAGTTTCGACTGGTCTTCTAGCGCCTTCCATCGCTTCTCAAAGCTCGCCAATGCTTCTCGCTGTTTCTCAACTGCCTTGAAAGACCAATCCCGGTTGCCGCGGGGACGTTCAATTCGAGGAATGTCGTCAGAGGAAAATGGTTGCGTTGCCGCTCGCCATTCCCAGAAATCCTTCGCTAAACCTTCCAATGAAGCGGCCGCCGGCGCCGCAGCCTGCGCCAGGCCTGAGGAAGGGGCACACCCACAGACGAGCAATAGAAGGAATCCGATAAAAAATATTTTCATGCAGAGCCTCAATTTGGAATCGCGCAGAGTGTGGCAGAGTCGCGTTCGAACGCAAAGCAAAAAGGACAGTTGGCGGCTTACCGGATTTTCGATTTACGAAATCACTCCGGCGCTTTACTTTAAGGATTGCACCCGATGAAGACTCCTTAAGGACCGACCATGGATGCTGCAAGTCAACCGCCACAAAAAAGTATTGTCAAGAACCCGTATGTCTACTCCTCGTTCCTGATTTTGGTCGTCTCGCTCTATGTCGGATGGATTTTGTATTCGCGGCATCAGGATAATCGCGCCTACGATCAACGAGCCAGCCAAGCGCAGGCCAAAAAACAGCACCAAGCCGACCAGGCCGTTATTGAACAGCTCGGTGGCAGCGACCTCGCCATCCAAATGCTTTACGCCACGCCAGAGATCAATCGCGGCGAAGCGGCTCAAGTCTGCTTCGGTGTGGCCAATGCCAAGACCGTTACTCTGCAGGGGCAAAGCAGTCCAGTCTGGCCTTCGCACAACCTTTGTGTTGAGGTAAAACCCGTAAAACAACCACTTACACCCTTACCGCGACCGGGAGCGACGGCAAAACCGTTTCCCAAGATGTGACCATCTTAGTTCGCTAATTGCTCAAATCGGAGCTTGTTCCGGCAATTTCTCCCCATCTATACTTAAGTCACCGCGGGGCGGCATAGGTTCCACTATGGAATCCTCCCCCGCGAATTCTTTTTTGGTGAAGGCGAATGTCCGATCCGATCGCAAAGATAAAGAAAAAGCTGCAGGATGAGATTGACCAGCTCGACCACGAGCTGAACGTTGAACTGCCCAAGGAAATCGCAGTGGCGCGCGCCCATGGCGACCTCTCTGAGAATGCCGAGTACAAATATGCCAAGGAGCGCCAGGGCTTCGTGAATTCCCGCATCGCGCAGTTGAAAAAACGCATGGGCGATCTCGGTATGCTTAACCTCACCAACATTCCTACAGACCGGTCGGGCTTTGGCTCCAAGATTGTGGTGATTGATACGCAGAAAGACCTACGCATCGAGTACAAGCTGGTGAGCAGCGAGGAAGCCGACGTCGAAAAGGGCCTTATCTCAACCACTTCACCGATTGGCAGAGCGCTACTGAATCGCAAGGTCGGCGACGAAGTCACCGTTACCACTCCGGCTGGAAGCAAAGAATTCGAAGTCGTTGAACTGCAAACGATTCACCAGCTTGAGTAAGGTCGTTAGCCAATAATCGCAATTCAAATTGGCTTATGCGGCGAGTTGCGCCGTAGCGCCTATGCCACTTTCTGAATCTTGCCCGGTGCTTATACAATTCTCAACGCGATGAAACCTTCTCTGATTGTTCACGGCGGAGCCTGGGATATTCCCGATGAAGCAGTGAACGCGTGCAAGGACGGATGCCGCGACGCACTCGCCGCAGGGTGGAGCGTCCTCGCTTCCGGCGGCTCCGCGCTGGACGCCGTCGAAGCCGCAATAATCGTCCTGGAAAATGATCCGGTTTTCGACGCCGGCTATGGTTCGCATCTAAACGCCGACGGCAAAGTAGAGTGCGACGCAATCATAATGGACGGCGCCTCACTTCGTGCCGGAGCCGCCGCCGGCTTGCAGCGCATCAAAAATCCAATTCGCCTGGCCCGTAAAATTCTCGAACAGTGCCCGCATATGATGCTGGTTGCCGAAGGGGCTGAGCGCTTCGCAAAACATTCAGGCCTCTCGCTTTGCAAGCCGGAAGAGCTGGTTAGCGAAGCCGAACGGGAGGCGTATCTGCGTTGCAGCAAAGACGAACACGCTGCCATCCATCATCGCGGGCATGAGCAAGGTACCGTTGGCGCCGTCGCTTTCGATCAAGAGGGTCGGCTTTTTGCCGCAACTTCCACCGGCGGCACTTGCTGCAAGCTTCCCGGTCGCGTCGGCGATTCTCCGTTGATCGGCTGCGGCTGTTATGCGGACTCTCAAACAGGCGGCGTTTCCTGTACCGGCTATGGCGAAGCCCTCATGAAAATTGTGATGGCCAAAACCGCAGTCGATTACCTCCGCCGTGGCAATCCCGCCGCCGATAATGAGCCGGACAGCGGAACCCGCGCTGCCCAAGACGCGGTCCAGCTTCTTGCCGATCGCGGTAAAGGTACCGGCGGCCTCATTCTTCTCGATCGCTTCGGCAATCCGTCTTTCGCGTTCAACACTCCGCGCATGGCTTACGGCTACGTTGCCGGTGGTGGAACATTTCTAACCTCGGTCTAGATCCTGAACGGTCAACCGATTCGTATTCCGCTGGCATCTCTTCCGGATTGACCGGCGGTGACCTCCTGCATACGATGGAATCTCGCCGCTCGCCGAGGATCTCGACTCCCATGTTCCACCGCACCCGCAAATTGATAGTTTTCACCGGCCTCCTGCTGGTATTCCCGGTTGTCGGCCGGGCGCAATCTTCGCCCCTTACTGCAGACGGCCTCGTTCAGAAGGTTCTCGACGCTCGCGGCGGCGCAGCCAAGCTTCGAACCATCAAGTCTGAACGTGTCACCGGCAGTATCTCCTTCGGACCAGGCGCGGAAGGCCCGTTCTTTGTAGAACTCAAACGCCCCGGAAAAATGCACATGGAAGTTGTGGTCCAGGGTCAGAGCATTGTTCGCATCTATGATGGCCACGGTTCCGGCTGGATCATCAATCCGTTCACTGGCAGCAAGAGTCCGCAGCCCATGACCGGCAACGACCTAAAAAACATTGCCGATGAATCCGATTTCGATGGCCCGCTACTCGACTACCAGTCCAAAGGCAACAAAATTGAATATCTCGGCAAGGACGAGATTGAAGGTAAGCCTGCAGAAAAACTGAAACTCACTACAAAATCGGGCGATGCGCGTATCTATTTCTTTGATGCTGCCACTTTTCTGCTCTTGAAATGGGAAGGCATCCGCAAGAACGACGACCAGGAGATTCCCGTCGAGTCTTTTTTTCGGGACTATCGCGAAGTCAACGGACTCAGATTCGCGTTTGAAATAGACACCGATTCTCCCGGCAGCGCGCAAACTCAGAAACTCTCCATTCAAAAAATTGAACTCGACATTCCGCTCGGAGACACTCGCTTCGATAAGCCCGCTGAACCGCCGGCGGCGCCAGCCTGATCCGTCTTTTCAGTGCGCTTTTCCGCTCGTTTTGCTGCGGCGATGATAGAGGTCAGCGATCGAATACGTCACGCCGCCGAAGAAAGTCACTCGCGGCAATTGCCCATATGCCGCAACATAGATGCCAGTGTCCAATATGCATCGCGAAGAGACACCGTAAGTCGCAGCGCCCATTAGGGTCATCGTGGCTGGCGTGGGGGCTTGGCTGAATCCTGCTATCTCGGCCGTCATGCCCCAGTTCCCGCGAACCGCATGCGAGTAGGCCAGAGCAGTGAAATAATTTCGATCAAACCCACTCGCGTTGGGACGGCCCAGCCACTGCGCCGTTTCATTAAAATCAAAATGGTGCTTGCCAAAATCCTTGCTCACCAGGATTCCAGCCGAGTGACCTACCGCTCCAAATCCGACTCCTGCGGTTGCCGTCGGAATAATCGCCATATACAGCAACGAAAAAGTCGGCCACCAATTTTTCTGCTCAATCACCTTATATTTGAAGCCCGCTCCGGAGTCGCCGAATCCCGCCACTCCGGCGTCGCGTTCAATCGGATTGTTGGCAAATCGAAGTTCCAGTTTCCTAGTCAGGCCAAACTTGATCAATCCGTTGACGTTCTGATGCCCGTCCGCAGTCTCAAATCCGTATTCAATTTCCAGTACTCCAGATTGCACCGCCTCAGCCGAGGTCGAAAAAGTCGGTCGATTCGGCACCGCCGTAATTTGGTACGGTGCGCTGTTTGGAAGGGTGGAAGCAGCTCCCTGGCCAGGCTCGGGCGGGTCACTGGGATTCTGCGCGCGCAACGGTGCGCAAGCCAGCACCAAAGCTGCCAGGAGCAGCGTGCATACACTGCGAGCATAATAAGAATGCGCCACCATCGGTGCCTGCAAAAAGCTTAGCAGCGTATGGCTTTTCGAGGTTTGCATGCAACCCGGATTCACACAAAATTGTTCAAGCAAGTACGATTGCCACTCATGACTTTGCGAAATCCATCACCCCATATCGGCCTTTGCGTAACCTGCAAACATTCTCAGCGCATTGAGTCCAGCAAAGGCTCGGTGTTTCTGCTCTGCGAACTCAGCAAGTCCGATCCGCGATTCCCAAAGTACCCTCGCCTGCCAATGCTCTCATGTTCGGGCTACCAGGCGAAAATCACTGACCCGGCCCGCCCACCCATCAAATAAGTTGGCATTAGCATATGCTAACTCTTGATACATTTAGCCAGTCCCTACTCCTGATTGCTAACGGTGATTGACGATGCCCTTCTCTTTTCGGCGGCGCGCGCTTGTTGCGCTATTGCGCTGCAGCAGCCTCGCCGTTTCGGCGCAAGTAGAAAAGGCGGTCCGCTGGTCAATCTCCGCGGCAAGCCGTCGGCTTCAACATTCTCAAGCTCATCAAGAAAGACACCAGTGGTCTTGGGCTCGCACCCAGTGCCCGCGATCTGCTCGACTCCTCGTGGGGCTTCATTCCGGGAGATTCTCACAGCCAGAACGCTCGCGATTGGCACCCCCTCCGTGAAGAACCGCGGCTCTTTCCTGCCAACGGCTATGCGAGGTTATAATCGCGGCCAGCCATGAACCTTGCTTCAGGCAGCAAATTTGGGTCATTTGAAATTATCGCTCCGCTGGGCGCCGGCGGCATGGGCGATGTCTATCGCGCCCGGGATATTCGCCTGGCGCGAGTCGTGGCCCTTAAATTTCTGCGTTCCACCATCGCTGAGAATCCCGACCGCCTTCATCGCTTTCAACAGGAAGCCCGCGCCGCTTCAGCTCTTAACCATAAAAATATAGTTACTATATATGAATTAGGAAACGACGGCCCCAGCCACTACATCGCTATGGAGCTGGTCGAGGGCCAGACCCTGCGCGAATTGCTGATCTCTGGCAGGCTCCCTATGCGCACTTCGCTCGAAATTGCGGTGCAAGTTGCCGAAGGCCTCACCAAAGCCCATGAAGCCGGCATCACTCACCGCGATCTGAAGCCTGAAAACTTGATGGTCACGCAAGATGGTCTGGTGAAAATCCTCGATTTTGGTTTGGCCAAACTGGTTCCCTCGAGCGCCGCCGAAAGCGATAGCGTCACCACCTCCGGATCGCATACCGCGTCCGGCACCATTCTTGGCACCGTCGGTTACATGTCGCCGGAGCAAGCCGGCGGCCAGCGCCTGGACTTCCGCTCCGATCAGTTTTCCTTGGGCGCGGTGCTCTACGAAATGGTCACTGGCAAGCGCGCCTTTCAACGGGCCACTGCCGCCGAAACCATGGTGGCCATTCTCCGCGAAGCGGTCGAACCCATCGCGTTCTATAATCGCGAAGCCCCTGCTCCGCTGTGCTGGGTCATCGAACGCTGCCTCACCAAAACCCCGGACCGCCGCTATATTTCCACGCGCGATCTTGCGCGCGAGCTCGCCGCCATTCGCGACGGTTTTTCCGAAAAACCTGCCAAGCCAACCGAACATCCTTGCGCCAACCTTCCGGTATCGCGCACCGGCTTCGTCGGCCGCGAAAAAGAAGCTGGCTCGGCCAGAGAACTTTTGGCGCGGCCCGACGTCCGCTTGCTCACCGTCACCGGCCCTGGCGGGATTGGCAAAACGCGCCTCGCCGTGGAAGTCGCCGGCGGCCTTTCCGAACACTTTCCCGGCGGCATCCATTTCGTCCCGCTCTCTCCCTTAAGTGATCCGGCGCTGATCGCTTCGGCCATCGTTCAGTCCTTGGGTGTTCGCGAAACTGGCGGCTTCTCGCCGCTCGAAATCCTGAAGAAAACTTTGCAAGATCCCTTAGGCGCTCCGATGCTTTTCCTCCTGGACAATTTCGAGCACCTCGTTCAGGCCGCGCCCATCGTCACCGAACTGCTCGCGATGGCCCCCAAACTCAAAATTCTGGTCACCAGTCGCTCCCCGCTGCATCTCTATGGGGAACGCGAATTTCCGGTTCCCCCGCTGGCGCTCCCGGATTCGCGCTTAAAACCCTCGGTAGACACCTTGTCCCGATACCCGGCGGTCGCTCTTTTCGTGCAACGCGCCATCGCCGCCAAGCCCGGCTTCGAACTGAACGCTGAAAACGCTTCGGCCGTCTGCGAAATCTGCGCCCGCCTCGATGGCTTGCCTTTGGCGATTGAGCTCGCCGCCGCGCGCGTCAAAGTTCTTTCTCCATCGTCCTTACTCACTCGCCTGGCCAGCCGTTTGCAACTTTTAACAGGCGGCGCTCGCGATCTGCCGCAGCGTCAGCAAACCCTGCGCGCAGCGATGGACTGGAGCTACGATCTCCTGAATCCCGCTGAACAGAAACTTCTCCGCCGTTTGTCGGTGTTTGTCGGCGGATGCAATCTCGAAGGCGTCGAAGCCGTCTGCGACACCAAAGCGGATCTTGACCTGGACTTGCTTGATGGCATGGCTTCCATGGTCGACAAGAGCCTGCTGCAGCAGGTCGAACAGAAGACCGGCGAATCCCGTTTCGTCATGCTGGAAACCATTCGTGAGTACGCGCTCGAAAAACTTCGGGCAAGCAATGAAGACTCGCCAACTAGAAAAGCTCACGCCGCCTATTTCCTGGTGCTTGCAGAGGAAGTCACCACCGAACCGCAGAGCGCCGAAGGCAATGATTGGGTGGAGCGCTTCGACCTCGAACAGAATAATTTTCGCGCAGCCCTTGAATGGCTCACCGAGACCGGCGACGCCGACTGGGGCCTTCGTCTTGGCACTGCGCTCTTCCGGTTTTGGGAAGTCCGCGAACATTTTGCCGAAGGACGCGAGCGTCTGGGGCGGCTCATCAGTCTCCCGGGCGCCAAAGCTCCCACTAAGGCTCGCACTCGCGCACTCTTTGCGGCCGGCGTCCTCTCCGGTGAACAAGGTGATTACGCCGCGGCCATCCGCCAAATCACTGAAAGCCAGGTCATCGCTCGCCAGTTGGGCGATAACACCGGTGTCGCTGTTTCCCTCAACGCGCTCGCGGTCTTTGCTCGCGACCGCGGCGACGTTGCACTCTCTCACACTTTATTCGAACAGAGCCTGGCATTGTGGAGAGAATCGGGCGACCTCAAAGCCGTCGCGCGCGCCCTCAGCAATCTGGCCAACGTCGTCAAACTACAAGGCGATCATCATCGCGCTCGCACCCTCTATTCGGAGTGTCTTTCCATCTTTCGCGGTCTTAGGGACAGCACTGGCGTTGCCTGGTCCCTGAACTATCAGGGCGATGTCGCGCGCGATCAGGGAGACTCCGCCACCGCGCAGTCCTTGTACCGTCAGAGCCTGGCAATGTTTCGCGAGATTGGTGACCGCTGGGGCATTGCCGGCACTTTGGCCGACCTCGGAAATTTGGCGGGCGAACAGGGCGATTTCTCCGGCGCGCAACTTTTGTATCAGGAAAGCATCATCATTTTTCTGCAGCTCGACCACAAACGCGGCATTGCTCGCCTTTTGGAATGCTTTGCCAGTTCCGCCGCGGCGCAAGCCAAGCCCGAACGCTCCCTTCGCCTGGCCGGCGCAGCCGCAGCGCTCCGCCAAAATATCGGAGCTCCGCTCACCCCCGCCGAACAAAGCAAATTGGAAGCTGGTCTTGAACCCGCGCGGCATTCCATCTCCATCGCTGCAGGCTCCGCTGCGTGGCTGGAAGGTTGGGCTTTGCCCGTTGAGAAGGCTTTGGAACAGGCCCTCTCGCCCGATTCGATTTCTTCCTCGTTCTTGCCGGTGGATACTGCGGACTGAAAACATCCATTGCGGCGTGAACTAACCTGGACAACTACATTTATTCCTGATTTTTTCGACGAAATTCGCGCGACCGCACTACCGCGGCGCTACTGGCTATTCCGCGCTGGATGCATCCAGCAATCGCCGCACTGCCGACACTCGATTGGCCGGTATCCCCACTCGCTTAGCATGCTCTTGGATCAGCGCTTCGTCCGGTGCCAGGTACACGCAATACACTTTATCGCCGGTCACATAACTGTGCAGCTATTGAATCTCGGGCCCCATGCCCTTCAACACGTTCACCGACTTTTGCGATAGTTCCCGCAATTGCGCATCGGTGAGACTTCCAGCGCCTGGCACGTCTCGTTCAATTACAAATTTCGGCATCGCCAATCACCATTGGTGCCGAAATGCTAGCATGCAAGGGGGGCAGCTTCAAGACAGCCTGACCGTGCTGCCGGTATTTTTTTCGACGCCGTCGACAACAAAAACAATGAGGTCGCCATGGACATTCGCTCGCTGCAAAAACCCTTCAAAGACCAATACCGCAACGATCCCCACGCCTCCCGAATCACTCTTCGCGCCAAGGGCGGCCAAACCGATGCCCCCATCTCCTGCTCTATTGATATCGGTCGAGCCGTCTACAACGCGCAAGCTCACACCGGAGTCGGCGGCGCCGGAACTGCCGCGTGTTCCGGCGATCTCTTGCTTGGCGCGCTTGCCGCCTGCGCACAGATTACTTGTCAGATGGTCGCTGCAGCGATGGGCATTCCTACCGAGCGTATCGAAGTCGCCGTGGAAGGCGATCTCGATCTTCGCGGCACCCTCGGTATCGCCAAGGGCGCTAGGGTAGGTTTTGAAAATATTCGCCTTCACTTTGACGTCGCCGCTGGCGCTGCCACTCCCGAACAGCTCCGTGCCTTGCAGGAGAAAACCGAGCAATATTGCGTCGTAATGCAAACTTTGTTACAGCCTCCCAAAATCCAAACCGCGTGGCCGAATCTGTACTGACACTTCGATTAAGCCGCCACCCCGCATCGCTATCCGACAGTGGCATCGGAAAACCCACTGTGCTAGCATCCGCCCCGAGCAGGGTGCCTCGGCTTCTTGCTCGGAGGAGAACGGACCAGGGGTAAGATGGCCCCTCGCCCCGCTTCGAATCGCGAATCTCACGCCTTTCTAAACGGGACCCAGGGTTTCAGGGTGTGTTCGACAAACCCTGAAATAGCAAATGTCGTCGGGCTCTAAGAGCCCCAGACTGAGTTACCGGCGCGAATTTTGTTGAAGCAATCTTGGCTCGGTAACAAGCGGCCACGCTCTCCTTCCCGGCTGTACAATCTCACCAGGCGCCGGCCCGCGCCTGCCCTTGCTGGGTTTCAGGGTTGTAGTTACAAACTCTGGCCTAGCAAGTTTTCAGGGTTTGTGCTTACAGACTCTGACTTGTCCAGGACGGACCTCGCCTGCACGCCCCTAGCGGCGCAGAACGGGAGGTCTGTATGAAGACGTATCTCACCAAGGACATTCGCAACGTTGGCATTGTCGGCCACGGCGGCACCGGAAAGACGCAACTGGTGTCGTCGTTGCTCTTCACCGCGGGTATGACTCCGCGTTGGGGAAAAGTTGCGGAAGGCACGGCCACCACGGATTTCGACGAAGAAGAAATTGCCCGGAAAATTTCCACGCAGACCGCGCTGGCCCACGCCGAATGGCCCTGCACACTTTGCTCCGGCTCCAATGTGAAAATTAATTTCCTCGATCTTCCCGGCTACGGCACTTTCATCAACGAAACCAAAGCTTCCTTAATCGCCGCAGATTGCGCGTTGATCACCGTCGACGCCCACGTTGGCGCTCAAGTCACCACCGAAAAGGATTGGGACTTCTGTCTCGAGTACGACATTCCCCGCGCCTTTGTGCTCACCTGGATGGACCGCGACCTCGCCAGCTTTGAACGCTCCATGGAATCTCTCACCCAGGCCTTCGGTCGCAGCGTCGTTGCTTTACAATTGCCGATCGGTTCCGAGCGCGGATTCCGCGGCGTCATCGATCTGGTGGCCATGAAAGCGCACTTCTACACCCCCGACGGCGATGGCAAACCCAAAATTGAAGAAATTCCCGCCGCACTTGCAGAAGACGCCAAAGAAGCTCACGAGCGCCTGGTCGAGATGGTTGCCGAGGGTGACGATGAATTGATGGAAGAGTTTTTCCGCGAAGGCACAATCCCCATTAAAGATTTGATTCCCGGAGTTCGCAAAGCGATCGTCGCCGAAAAAATTGTTCCAGCGCTGATGATTTCAGCCGCGCACAATATCGGCAATGCCAGCCTGCTTACTTTCTTGGCTGACGTCTTTCCGCATCCCGATGAACACGAAGAAGAGGGCTACACCGAGCCCAGTGGTAAGGGCAATCGCGTTGAACGCAAATACGATGACGGGCAGCCGCTCTCGCTCTTCGTTTTTAAGACCCTGGCCGATCCCTTCGCCGGACGTATCAACTACTTCAAAGTGAAAAGCGGCGTGTTAAAGAATGACGCCACCCTCACCAACTTCAATCGCAACACTCAAGAACGCATGCAGCATATTCAAATCGTTCAGGGCAAAACGCTGGCCGAAATCGGCGAACTCCATGCCGGCGATATCGGCGCCATCGCCAAACTCAAAGACACCATGACTGGCGACACCCTCGGGGACAAGAACGCTCCGGTGTTCTATCGCCCCGCGCAAATTCCCGAACCAGCCATTACTTTTGCCGTCGAACCGAAGACTCGCGCCGATGAAGACAAAATTGGCGTGGCCATCCACAAAATTCTGGAAGAAGATACTGCACTCCGTTTTTCACGTGATCCGCAAACCAAAGAATTCTTGTTGGCCGGCTCCGGCCAGCAACACATCGAAGTGGTCGTCGCCAAACTTCACAAGCGCTATCACGTCGATCTAACACTGAAGCCGCCGAAAGTTCCCTATCGCGAAACCATTCGCGGCCGCGCCGATGCCGAAGGCAAGCACAAAAAACAATCCGGCGGACATGGCCAGTTTGGAGTTTGCCGCGTCAAGTTCGAACCGGCAGAACGCAACAAAGGCATCGAATTTGTTGACGATATTTTCGGCGGAGCGATTCCTCACAACTGGATTCCCTCCGTCGAACGCGGTATTCGCGAAACCGCCGCCCGCGGGTTCCTCGCCGGATTTCCCATGACCGATTTTCGCGCCACGCTCTACGACGGCAAATATCACGATGTTGATTCGTCCGACATCGCTTTTAAAATTGCCGGCTCACTCGCTTTTAAAGAAGCCATGAAGCAGGCGCGCCCCGCTTTGCTCGAACCAGTCATGCACGTAGAAGTCTATGCGCCGGATCAATATTCCGGCGACCTGATGGGCGATCTAAGTTCGCGGCGTGGACGTATCGAAGGCAGCGAAGTTCGCGGCCATGGCGTGGTGATCAAAGCCCTCGTCCCGCTGGCCGAAATGCTTTCTTACGCGACCGATCTCACTTCCATGACCCAAGCCCGTGCCAGCTATTCCATGGAATATTCGCACTATGACATTGTTCCCAACGAGCTGGCCGAAAAAGTCATCGCCGCCCACAAGTCCGCCCACGGCGAACAACTAGTCGAAGAAGAAGCCTAAATTCCTTGGAGCCGGCCGTTCATCTCGCCTCGGGGCGCACACACCGCTGCGCCCTGCACCCACAGCTCGATTCCAACTACGGCCGCAATCTAGAACCCATGGTCATCCAGAAACCATCCGATCGGGGGCCGAAGGTCTCAACCTGAACTTTGAGGTCACTTCTAAAGCGAGTGCGCGCTCAAAGAGCTGTCGCGATCACTCGCCGTTGTAGCGGCCGCCTTCAGGTGGGCATCTTGGTTGGCCACCTTTTCAGCCACCTTCTGCCTGCCCCGACTCGCTCGGGGGGGGCAGCGGGACGCTTTTCTTTTCGTTCTGTTCTTCACGAAAACCGGGGCAAAAACATCCCGGTATGCTGCCGATGCTCTACAAACCCATCGCCAAATTCCTGCGACAAAAACGACTCCTCCCGTCGCGCTTTCCGGTACAACGCCAAGAACACAAACGCGAATCCCACGAAACCACTCAACAGTCCCCGCGTAACCGCCGTCGCCAGCAACGCCGCCAGCATCCCGGTGTAAATCGGATGCCGGATCGACCGGTACGGCCCACGCCGGATCAACTGGTGTCCGGTCTTGATCGTAACCGTTCCGCTCCAATTGCTTCCCAGCGTCAGCCGCGCCCAAACCGCAAACGACAAACCAAGCACGGTTGCTATAGTGCAGATCAGCACAAGCATTGGAATTTCCGGAATCACCACGCGTTCCAGCCACGGCCCGCCAAACCCTTCTCGAAACACCAAGCAAAATCCCAGCAACGCCGGCACCAAATGCTCGATCCGCTGCATCGGACTCTCGCGGCGTTTCGTGGACTTGCTGAAAAACGCCATCGCCAGCCACCAAATCGCCCAAATCCCCCAGGTCTTGCTTTCGATTTCAAAAGCACGGTGCACGCCCAACATTGGCAGCGCCGGCGCGAACTGCGCCAAGCAAGGTGCCCAACCGATCGACAAAGTTTTCCCAACGAGCATGGTTACCTCCGACTCGCTTTGCCCTTGCTTAATTCCCTATACGGATTCTCCGCCGCTCTTCTTTCCAATCGCGCAATCCATTTCCGCTCCGCGCGCACTTCATCCAGCAAATAGTTCACGACTTCAAGCCCCCAAGCCGTCGGGAGTGTCACTTCTAGATTTTTCCGCAGCAAATCAAAATGCTTTTCTCTAGCCACCAGCCATTGCGCGCGTTCTGCAAGAATCCTAGATCGACCTTCTTCATTCAGAATTTCAAACAGCCCGACGCGCAGCCGGAACTCCGACGCCGAAGCCGATTCTTTTTCTCCGAATTCGCTTAGCCTGCGAAGCAGCTCTCGCCGACCTCCTGAGGTCAACGCATACACCGCTCGTGTCTGCCCGCGCTCTCCGGCTTCACTGCGTCGCTTCACCCAGCCGTTAGTCACGAACTTCTTCATCGCCGGGTACACCAGGTTGTTGTGCATGTCGCCGGAACCCGTCACCCATCTGCCGAGCTTCTTCAGTACCCAGCCGTGCTTTGGCCCGTCCAGCAACCCCGCCAGCAGTATTAGGTCACTCATGACACAGTCAGTGTTGACCTTACATCTGTCGGTGTCAAGCTCTTCTGGGTTCTCCGCCAATTTGGTGCTTGCTGCAATCAATTCGCCCTGCAAAATGGTCCCACTATGAAATCCAAGTCTTCACCTTCCTCCCCCCGCACCTTCGGCCCGCAAACCACCGCCATTCACTCCGGCGAGCCTCGCCGGCACGGTATTGGTGCCGCCGTCGGCACTGAAATCTGTCGCTCTTCGACTTTTACTTTTTCTTCCACTGCCGAAATGAAGCGTTGGGCCGAAGGCAAGAGCAACGCGTACATCTACACGCGCTACGGAAATCCCACGCTGAGCGTCGCCGAAGAAAAAATCGCCGCGCTCGAAGGCGCCGAGGCCGGCGTGGTCACTTCCAGTGGAATGGCCGCCATCTCTTCCGCGCTGCTCGGCGCTTTAAAGCAAGGCGACGAACTCATTTCCACCGCGCAGCTCTACGGCGGAACTTTTCGGCTGATGCGCGACGTTTTTCCGGACATGGGCATCACCGTTCGCCATGCCCCTACCACTCTGGAGGGCATCGAAAGCCTGGTCTCGCCCCGAACCAAGGTTCTCTACGTAGAAACTCCCACCAATCCGACGCTGCGTCTGGTCAATCTCGAAAAAGCGATCGCCTTCGCCAAAAATCACAATCTTGTCTCCATCATCGATAACACTTTCGCCACGCCCGTTTTGCAGCAGCCGCTGAAACTCGGCTTCGACATCGTTGTACACAGCGCCACCAAATATCTAGGCGGCCACTCGGACATCATCGCCGGCGCCGCGGCCGGCAGCCGCAAATGGATGGACCGCATCCGCCACATGGTCATCTATCTCGGTGGCTCCATGGATCCTGGCGCGGCATTTCTGCTAATTCGCGGAATGAAGACCATGGGTGTTCGCGTTGAGCGCCAGTGCAAAAACGCCATGGCCGTCGCGCAATTTCTGGAGAAGCATCCCAAAGTTGCCCGCGTGCACTATCCCGGGCTCAAATCGCATCCCGACCACGCACTCGCCAAAAAACAGATGCGCGGCTTTGGCTCCATGATGGCCTTCGACTTGAAAGGCGGTTTGCCCGCAGCCCGAAAATTCTGCGATCGCGTGCAGCTGTTCCTTCTCGCCGCCAGTCTGGGCGGCGTCGAATCGCTGGTGGTTCTCCCCATCTACAGTTCCCATTACCGCATGAGCCTGCGCGAACTAGAACAAGCTGGTGTCACTCCAGGCACCGTGCGCGTCTCCGTCGGACTCGAAGATTCCGCCGATCTAATTGCGGATTTGAAGCAAGCGTTGGCCTCAAGCGCCGTGGTGCCATTCGCGCCCGCGACGCGCAAAATCTAGAGTGGAAATTGCCGAAATTCCGGAGGAAGATAAAGCTTCCTGTTCATACCGAGTAAGCTCGATGCTTTGGAGGTCGTTATGAAACGCAAGTCGCGGCTCTTTGTTTTGACGGCACTGCTGGTTTTGGTCAGCGCTACTGTGTCCGTAGGTCATGACTCTTCTCCTTTCGATCAACTGAAAACTTTGGTCGGCGAATGGGAAGGCACCAACAGCGCCGGCCCGGTCAAAATCACCTACACCCTGGTGGCCGGTGGCAGCGCTTTGATGGAACACCTGAAATCCGCCAATGAACCGGAAATGATCACCATGTACTCCGCCGACGGCGATCACATTGTGGTCACCCATTACTGCAGCGAAGGAAATCAGCCGCAGATGAAATCCGAAGTCATCATGATGGGCAAACCGCAAAAATATTCCTTCTCGCTGGTGCGCGTCACCGGTCTGAAATCTCCTGACGCGGGCCACATGATTGGTCTGGTGCTTACTCTGGTCGACAACGATCACCTCACTCAGGAATGGACCTACCAGAACAAGGGCAAAACCTCCGCGGATCTTTTCCAGTTCAGACGAAAACTGGAAAAACCTGCCACTATCGTGCCTTCCGGCAATTGAGTCCGCTGCAGAATCTTCGGGCTTGGCTGGAGTCTGGGGAAACGCAGCCGCTGCCGCTGGCGGAAGAGTTTCTGGCAAAAGCCAATGGGAATTCCGGACGCAACGTCTATCTCACTCTGGATAAAAACTGGACGCGGCGCGAAGCCCAGCGCGTCAGCAACGAATTTTCCGGCAAAGCGAAACCTGCGTTGTTTGCTCTGCCGGTTTCTTTGAAAGATTGTTTCGATCTGGCCGGTTTTCCTACCACCGCTGGCACCCGGTTCTACGCAGAAAAAAATGAAATCGCGCACGAAGACTCCGCCGTCGCCGCGCGCCTGCGGCAGCAAGGCGCGATCATCACTGGAAAAACTCACTTGCACCCCCTGGCGTACGGCATCACCGGCGAAAATCCCGATTTCGGCGATTGCCTGCAACCAGAAAACCCCAGCTTGCTCACCGGCGGCTCGACGAGCGGCGGGGCGGCCAGCGTGCAGGAGGGGTCGGCGGTGGCGGCCATTGGCACGGACACTGGCGGGTCGATACGCGTGCCCGCAGCGCTTTGCGGTCTTGCCGGCTATCGCGCGTCCATCGGACTTGCCTGGGATCGCGGCTTGTGGATGGGAGGCGTTCATCTTTCGCAAACCTTTGACACCCTCGGTTGGATCTTCCGCGATCTGCGCGACGGCCCAGTGCTGGCGGAAGGATTGTTCGGGATATCCGTTCCGGAAAAATTCGAGAGTCGCGTTCGCATTGGCACAATTGCTCCGGAATTTCTGCACAACTGCGATCGAACTGTGCAAGCTGCGTTCGGGCGATGCAAACAATTGTTGAGGGCAAACGGCGCAAAGTTGCGCGACTTTGCTCCACACAATTGGGACGAAGGTATGTCCATCTATGCTCCGATTCAAGCCAGCGAGGCGGCGGCAATTCACGCACTA
>Ga0157376_10000438_pt1 | contig 26827 bp, 19 predicted proteins | sample M45metaG_FD_121801 | JGI IMG/M metagenome (GOLD analysis project Ga0157376, IMG submission 121801) | Miscanthus rhizosphere microbial communities from Kellogg Biological Station, Michigan, USA - M4-5 metaG | ecosystem: Host-associated > Plants > Roots > Rhizosphere > Soil | place: USA: Michigan...
CCTACCCAAGCTCGACTCCGCTGGAAGCAATGTTGATCATTTCCACATACCGTGTGCCATTTGCACCCATCATCGAAGGTAAAAATAGCGTATTCCCCTTGTTTGATTCATTGAGGACAAAATATGAATGGGTTTTGGAAACATGGCGATACAGGAACAGAAAAAATCTTATAGCCGAATTGAAAAAAGAAGTAGTGGATCACTGTGAAGATATAAGAGTAACTACGAAAAAAGGATGACGGAATCTTCTGGAAAGCCAAATTCTAAATACATGTAACGAAGCCCCAAACTATTTATCAGCTTAACTACACATAAAACTTATCTCTTGGCCTCCGATAATAATAGTCAGCTTCATCTTTTAGTATCAGACCGCCTTTAGTGAGCCATGAAAGACCTGCGGAAAAAAACAAGAGCGACTCCAGCCAGAAAATGATATTAAACTTCATGTTCAGCTGATAAGCGGCCGGGAACAAGTTAAAAATTGGAATCCCTAAAAGACAAATTAGCATTATGACGCCACAAATGAGGTAAACTGTATTGCGTTTTTCCTTTTGAGCAGTTGAGTTAGGGTTAGTCTTCCTGAACAAATAGATAGCAAAGAAAATAAAATCAAAAAAGAGCCATAGGGCAAAAATAAAATGTGCATAATGCACAAATTTGTTTGGACTCGTCGCGGGAAAAAGCGCTGCTCCCAATGCAAAGGCGCATCCAAAATTGGCGGCAATACTATCGATAGGGGCGTAACCTCTGTAAGAAAATAGCAAGAAGCCCAACACAAATAAAATCCCTGTCAGTATATCACCGGCTATCTTGTTATCATAATAATCACTGATCGAATATTCCAGCTGCAGCGATTTTTCTGCAACAAGTTTCCCTATAACCAGCAGGAGGGGAAGCAGGATAAGAATTGTGCCAATCAATCTTTTCAACGCGTCAAAGGATATGACTGTGCTATTATCTATTTGTGTTTTATAGTCTTTAAGCCTTCTCCTTTCTTCTTCTGTCTCTTTTTGTACCTTTTCATTTGCCTCAAGATTCTGCAGATCTTTAACAACAGGTTCCATTAATCTATCATGTGTGAGCTGGTAAAAAACTGTTTTGTTCTCAGAAGATATTTTTTTAAGCAGACCTTTCTCCACCAGGGCTGCTATAATTTTTTCACCCACCGGTGATTCTATGTTTATCAACTTATTTTCTAAAACAAGATTTCTTCGTCCTTCGAATACTAATTCTTTAATAATCTCTTTTCGCTTTGACCCAAAATTTTCTTTGGATAGTTTAAAATCAGATCTTATTTCCCGCCAGATATCATTATAAAACTCACTGATAATATCATCCACTTTGCGGATATCCTTTTTTCGGATCTTGCCCGAATTATCGCGGATGCTTTTTTCTATACTCCCACATACAATTTGCAACTGGAACGGATCATACCGGTCCGATTTCTCCTTTTCCTCGAGATTAGTCAATAAGTATTCTAATGCATCGGGATCAAAACTAAACTTACCCGAAACAAAATTCCCTTCCTTTTTTGCCGGTTCCTCAATTGCCATGGTGGCGCCTTTTTTGTTTAACGGAGCTAAAAAGAAATTGCTCTTTAGAATATCAGGAAAAAAATCAGCCAATAAACTCATTGTTCCCAGCCTGTCTTCACGAATGATAAAAAGTACCCGGACACTCAACGGCTGTTCAAGAAATTTTATATTCTCATTGAGCTCCTTCCGCGCTTCATCAGTCAATTCTTTCTCATCCAGGAGCTCTGCTGTTTTTTTACTGTATTCGTCGTATATCTCCGGCGGCATGGATGAAACAAAAAGCTCAGACAATCTTTGCGCAAAAAATTTTCTCGTTTCGGGATCAAACCCCTGGAGTTCTTCAAACTGGTCGAAAATCAATAACAACGTATAATTATTGAGTTCGAAAAGTTTGGTCGTATACCACAGGCTGTCGTATCGCGGGTTTATATACGGTAAAGAATATTTAGCCAGGTAACGGTGTCCAAGATCATCATCTATATTATACAGGGTGGCTCTTAACAACAAATCATTCTGCTCTGCATCTTTATGATTGTAAAATGAGCGGGTCAGTGAATCGAGCCGGACAGTAACCTCGAGGTATTGCGGCTTACCCAGGGCTGCTAATTTATTATTCCGCTCTTCAAGCAAGGGCAATATTCCCGCCTGTACAAGAGAGCTTTTGCCGGTGCCCGACTCACCGTGCAATACCATTGTATTGCTGCTCATAATACCAGTAAACAACCTGTCTGCTTCTACCGAGCGACCACAAAAAATATCGTGGTCATCTTTGGTAAAAAAATTAATGCCCGGATAGCGATATCTCGCTGGAGTACCCATAGTTAGTTTTCTTTGATTTTGCTGATAACAGTATCGATAAAGTCTTTGATCTTTTTTTGGCTTCCTTCCGCAATAGAAGGTACCCCGGTTTGTGGATCAATAACAAAGTCAGATTTACTAACCCGCAGGTTTACTTTATCCGTTGCATCTTTAAAAAAATCATTTAAAAAACGATAAATAGCTACCGAAGAATCATATTTATCGTTATATAGTTTATCCTGGATATTTTCCAGTATGTCCTGGCATTTACTCCTCCAGAATTCGCGATAATGCATTTCATCATCCAGTTTTGCATCTTCCCACAATATGGTAAAAACTCTCTTTTCCTCATCCTGGTATTTATCTATCCTCAATGCCTCCGTCATACAATAGCGCGATTTAAGGTACTTATCACTAATAACCCTGATCACCGTTTTCCCTTTGCCAATTCTTGTCATAAATGAATCTATACTTTCCCCATAGCCAAGATCATTATGATCACGGAAAAACATTACCCTGGGTTCGTTTTCCCCTTTAAATTTTTTTTCTATACAATCCACCACCGTTTCCCGGCCAGGCTCTGTCTGCTGCTTATCATCATCTGCCCATGAATATGATACAAAAAGACTATAGTAACTATTGACGCTTTTAGTTCGCAACGCCACTTTGCTTTCATTGCAGGCTTTAATGATCTTTTCGATTGCCTGGGCCGGGTTGTCTTTGGCAAACTGAATCGTAAATTGTTTACGCATGACCATGCTTACCGAGTTGGTTTCATCAATTTCAGGAGTGCTGAGATTAACTTTTCCAACTTTTCCTCCTTCAATTTTTAGTTTTAGTTTGTGGCACATCAGCTGGTATTGCCACGAATCGAACTTGAAACCAAGTAAGATGAAACCGCTTGAATCTTTTAAGAACTGTTCAATTTTTGGAGGCAAGGAATTTTCGGGCAGCAGCTTTCCGATTGTCTGGTACAATTTGCTGTGCTCAAGTATAAGCGATGTATCGGGCTCTGTCCACCCAAATATGTTGAAAATGACCGGAAGCTCTTTGGTGGGCTCAGGCAAGTCGAAAAATTTATTACCTGAATCTTCTGAAAAATAGCCCTCTTTAAATTGAATGCCTTTATCGTTATATACTGTGTTGAGTGCAGTATCCGGCGATACATTTATAATAAGCGGAAAACGGACCCGCGCAATCATTTCAAGCAAAACTTTATCACCGCAGTCGTTATAAAACCTTTTAACCTGTGAACGGGTTGATATGGCCCCTACTTCGTCTGTAAATGAAAAGAGATTTTCGTTCTCAAAATATTTGAACACTCCTTTTTTATCATCGTCAGCCAGTTTACGAAAATAAGCCTTGTAGCTCACTCCATCCTGGTTGACTGCCAAGTCAGGACCGAGTATGAGAGTACAGATGCCTTTGGGGGCAGTCAGATACTCGGCTATTCTCGAATAAATATTTAGTAAATCGTCTGCCATAGTTATTATTTAATCATTTGTCGAGATCACCCCCCTTAACTGCAATGCCTGGACCTGTATTGAGATTTATTTTGGATTTATTTTGGATGACCCATTTACAAACAATTAGTTGCTTGTCTATATCATTTCGGGCAAGGTGTTCTGGAGTTTGATTCAATGGTGGACGCAGGTTTAAGAATTACAAGGTAATGAAAGTACAGATATTTTTTTTAGGTGGATGGAATGAAAAAATCAAGATCAATAGCAGCTGCGTAAATAACTGACATCCTTGATGTATTGCTAAAGGCTAAAATTAATTATTTTTAATCTTAAACTTTTGTATGGCTAATTCTAACCAGGACATCAATCGACAAACTCCCGTTTCAACCCAGGAAAAAATTAAGCTGATTAAGGAAGCAAGAGAAATTCTAAGAGGCGAAAGAACTTTAACTGTTAAAGAATTAGAAGATAAATATAAACAGCTTGAACATTACAGCCAGTTTGCTTATGCAACAGAATTGTTGCTTGTGAAGATGCAGATAGAAGAAGAACAGGGCAATTCATTAAAGCTAAGCGATTATCAAAAACTTGCTTTATACATTTACAAAGATCATTCGTTGCCATCAATATTTAAGTTTAATAAGGCGATACAGGAGCTTACATCGCATGATGCTATTGCTACCTCGAATAATTGCGAATCGCTTGGCCTGATGGGTGCTATTTATAAACGCATATGGCAATTTGATCATCAATTTAAAAATCTTATTTTATCAAGATATTATTACAGGCGTGGTTATTTATCATGGAAAGAATATTTATTAAAGGCGAATAAAACCACAGAAGATGTTCAAAAAGATGATGGTTACACCTCCATAAACTATGCTTATATAAACGAGTTGATGGCGGTTGAAAAACTGGAAGAACATGGCAAAATCACAGGCGCGGGCCAAAGCATTAGCGAAAGATTAATTGAATCAGAAATTGTAAGAAAATTTATCATTGGGCAGTTTGTTATTGATCCCAATGCTGAAAATCCATCATTAAAAGAAAAAGACTATGCTAATTGGATATTGGCAACACTTGCTGAAGCTTATTTTGGTTTGAGAAAATATAAACAAGCGTTGCAGTTCGTCAGTCAATACCTTACTGCAGTAGCAAATAAACCCTGGGAAATAAAAACTTTTAGCCAGCAAATCTATTCAAACGCGTATTTGCAGGCATCGCTGAAAAAGTTTTATGAAACATGCCTGCCTTCTAAAGACGATGATAATAATCAAACGCTTAAGAGAATCAGTAATGAAATTGATACTGACGGCATTCGCCTTTGTCTTACGGCGCTTACCGGCGCCTCTTCTGCCGCGGTAGTGCCCGAAATAAAAAAAGGTGGAAAATTAGGCCTGGCATTGTCCGGCGGTGGCTTCAGGGCATCGCTGTTTCACATTGGAGTATTGGCTGCATTAGCTGAAAAAGATGAATTGAAAAATGTGGAGGTACTGTCATGCGTTTCGGGTGGATCAATTATTGGCGCATATTATTATATCAAACTAAAACAGCTGTTTGAAACAAAAACAGACAAACAAATTGCTGAAGAAAAAGATTGCTATATAAAAATTGTTCAGGAAATAGAAAAAGAATTTTTGGAAGGTGTTCAGAAAAACCTTCGCGTAAGAATATTCAGCAACCTGGCCAGTAATTTTAAAATGTTGCTGGATAAAAAATATTCGCGCACACACCGGCTTGGTGAATTGTACGAAGAACATTTGTACAAAAAAATTTTTAAGAAAGACGGATATATATATATGTCTGATCTTTTTATTACACCGGCAGGCAGTGATAAAAACTTCGATATATCGACTGATAACTGGCAAAGGCAAAATAAAATACCGCAACTTGTTTTAAATGCCACCTCTGTTAATACCGGGCACAACTGGCAATTCACTGCATCATGGATGGGCGAGCCGCCGGGTAACATACAGGCTGACATAGATGTGAAGCCCAGGTTAAGAAGAATGTATTACCCGGAAGCGCCGAATGAGTATAAAAATTTCAGGCTGGGTTATGCGGTCGGCGCATCGTCCTGCGTGCCGGTAATGTTCCACCCGATGCCGATGTTTGATCTATATCCAGATATAAACCTGCAATTAGTTGACGGCGGCCTGCATGATAACCAGGGTATTGCCGCATTAATTGAACAGGAATGCAGTAACATGATTATTAGTGACGCGAGCGGGCAGTTGCCAACCAAAAAGACATCGTCTGATAATGAAGCGGCGCTTTTCTACAGGACAGATAATGTGTTGCAGGAAAGATTACGTGAATTGCAGTTTATGGATATCAAGGAAAGAAATTATACGACGCAGTTGAATCAGTTATTAAAAATGCATCTTAAAAGCGATCTGCAGCAAAAACCAATAAGCTGGAAAAACTGCAACGATCCCGAACGCACATTAGTCTATAAGGACTTGTATAAAAATAGAGACATTACTGAATACGGGGTTTTAACAGATGTGCAAACCTGTTTGTCAAACATTCGCACAGATCTCGATTCTTTTTCTAACGCAGAAGCGTATGCTTTAATGTACAGCGGGTATTTACAAACACATCATGAATGGAATGAAAAAAATGGAGCGGAGCAAACGTTGAAGCAGGAACAGCTATGGAAGTTTGCTGCAATAAGGGAATATGTAAAAGATTCATCGAAGTCAGCTGAGATAAAAAAAGTGCTTGAGGTTGGCAGTAAATTATTTTTTAAAGTGCCTTTCTTAAACAAAACTGTAAAATTTATTTTATTGTTCCTGTTAGTAACATTACTGGCTTTAGCAGCCTGGTTTTTGTATGAAAACAAGGATGAGAAATTTATTGACATAACTATAAAAGGGGTTTTCTTTTTGGTGTTATTTTATTTCCTGGGCAAAATAATCAAAGGCATAGGGTTTTTAGTGAGCTCCGGTTCAGAAATAAAGAAGTGGCTTGTGTTGTTTGCACTTACTATTTTGGGCTGGATCGTAAGTAATATTTACCTGGGCGTTTTCAATCGCTTATATAATAAGGCAGGAAAACTAAAAGCTTAATCTTTTTACGTTTTAAACAACTCGCATAAGCAACCTTTTTTTGAGTAATAAGCAACTAAATTCTTCTTGAGTTCATCCAGGCATATCATCAGTGAAATTCAGACTCATTAGACACGATGAGAATAGATTTGAGTGGGAAACATTTTATGATACAAACCGATTTGCTATTTGTCGTTGGTGACGCTTCAAAATCATCCAGAAAGATTTTAACACTTTAAGAATTTATCAGGCGCCTCGAAAGCCATAATTATACGTCTGCTGCTGAGAATTTTTAAGAAATTATTTTGCAGATCAACTTCTTCGCCCAGGTTTTCTTTTCGTGTTAAAAAGAAATCTGTACCATACATAAGTTTGTTTATAAGAGGCACATTTTTGTAACACATATTAATTTCTTCAGCTACCGGGTTATTGTCAGCACCGGTATAATATAATGTGATATTATCTGCGTTAAAATCATCCCGTATGCATTTCAGTGCACTGCGATCGCTTAATGTATATGATATATCGCTATAGACATTTTCATAGTCCCTCATTAGCTTAAGTGTCTCTATATACCAGTTATGCCTGAAATAAGGGGGAAATTTGTTATTACGTAATCCATGACTCCGTAATATTTCGTTAGAGCCACCAAGATGCGCTAAGCAGATTTTAAGGTGGGGATATTTTTCCAATACAGGTCGATAATTTTCCGGGTGGCCAAAAATATTGCACCAAAGACTGTTCTTTTTTTGCGCATCTGTATCAGCTTTTAAAGCAAGTATTCTTTCGTTAATACTTGCCATGTGTGTACTTATGGGGTTTAGCGTAGGTACATCACCGTCACCATCATCAAAAATTGATTTAAACCTTCCCAAATACCAACTGCCTCCGCGGGTACAGTGCGTCATTATAGGTATTTGATTTTTTTCAGCATGTTCCCATACCTTATCCAACCGCGGGTCAAAAGGAAAAAAGCCTGCAGCGGGATAAATTTTTATTCCGCAGAAGCCATAGTCTTTATTGACATACTTTGTTATCCAGTTCACCAGGTCCACGTTAACCATGCGGGGATCAATTCCTAAAAAAGGGCAAATATTATTTTGATATAAGGCATTGCGCTTTATTTCAGCAACCTGGTATACTTGTGTTTGTATGCGGGTATGATACGAGGGTTGTTCAAGGTCCAGGTAATCCAGTACTTGTGTCAAGGCAACAATTCTAAAATCGCCGAGATGCCTGTAGGTATCTGCAATATCATTAAATATTTCCCGCTGGGTAGATGATGTGCCGATTTCTATGAATTCAAGAAGACGTTCAATACTTACACAAAACCCTTGCGCAACATTTTGCAGAATCCAAATAATTTTCTTCAAAATCCATCTTGTGTTTTTGCGCTGCAACATATCATTCACCCTTTTGGCGATTATGTTACTAAACCACCCAGGCCATTTTGCGGGCAATGCGGTCTTTAAAAAATAATCGGGTGAGTGCTTTGCGGTAAATACGTGTGAGTGTATGTTGGTAAAAACCTTCATAAAATTAGTTTAAGATTTATTATCGCCTGGTTTTACGCCGGCTTTGCGCATATTTACAAATTTCGCCAACAAATCGAACCAGAAAGGTGCGCCGGCGCAAATGGCATACACGGTTATAAAAATGCCGAGTATATATAGCATCAAGTTTGCCCACCAATTTTTGTGGTCCACACCAAAATTAAGCGGCGGAAAGTTTTTTTTCCATCCAAAAGGTACGCCTGCATTGTGCAAGCTATCGATTAACGAAATACTGCTTTTAAAAGCGCTTGTGTGCAACGAATCAATTTTTCGCGTTAATGAATCAATAGTTTTTAATGAGCCGATTATTTTTTGGGCAGAATCGTAATGCAAAGAATCTTTGTTCAAACGCTGCAGGCTTATAGCCATATAAGCTTGATTGAGTTGGGTGAGCAGGGTATCTGCCTGTAGTTTTTGATAATCCTTTGCAACAGATTCTGCTATGGGTAAAATCTGGGCCCGTACATCCGGAGATTGTAACAACGATGTGAAAATGTTGATGCTGTTTATATTTAATCCAAGGGCAATAAAAAAAGAAACCCACCTTAAGCGTACACTCGTTTTGGTTTTGTACCACCCGGTTGTCCTGTCCATCTGTGCATTAAACCATTGCTGCAGCTGTTGTTGAAAATTTTGCAAAGCGACAGATTCATTATCGATGCCAAGCCTGCTTTTTTCAATCATATTCATTAAAAGCAGCTTTACTTCCGTATGTTCAAGCTGCAGTACTGTATCTCTGCATCTCTCAAAAAGATTTCTATCGTCTCGCTCCCCGCTTCGCCCTATAACATCCCCGTTTATCAGTAGGATCGAGTTTTTAGCTTCGCTGTATTCGTACCTTCTTGAATAGTTGCCAATTACATCAATTATACAGTTCGCAAAAATTTCAGGACTTATATACTGCGGCAGATTGCTGCGATCTTTTCTTAAAGCTGCAACTATGGGATGGTCATACAAAAGTTGCCCAAAGTTTACATTCATTCTATCTTCAAACATTGCAGAAATTGAATTGTAAAGCATTTTTCCACGTTCCTTAAAATAAAAATTCAAACCTTCTACAATAGTGCTTGCGAAAATGCTTAACACCGCATAAATAAGAACGAGACAGATAATGGTTTCTAATAAGGAGGAATTTATGAAAGATGATAACATCACTTAGGTATTTAAATCTTTAGAGAACTGACAAATAAGCACTTTTAACTGTGAGACGATATATAAAATCATTTTTAGTTGGAGTAAAAGCGTCTTTTGATCTTATCGGTAGCATTAACCCAAATTTTAATCGAATGAAGAGCAATGCTTCTGGAGCATTATCACCAATGCAGGATCAGGAAAAAAGGTATTCTGCATAGGATTAAGAAAAGCCTATCGACTTTAAATGCCTGGGAAATGCTAACTGATCTGGAAAAGAATTGACAGGGTGAAAAGAGCTATTTAATGCTACTTGAAGGTAGAAATTTTTTTATTGTTCAAAATAATTTTTTAGGCCTTCTATAAAATGGATACGGCATTAGCTTTTTAGTTATTCTGATTACTCAATAACCATGATATCATTTTGATTTTTTAAATATTATTGCTACCTTAATTTACTCCTTCACCCTAAGTTTTAACTAACTCTGAATAGTACTGAAATAATTTTTTAGAGGTGATATTATAATTTCACTCATTGAAGATTTTTATAAAAATTTTTAAAAGGCAGCGTCCTTTATTCACTGTATTTTTTTAGGATTTATACCATCTCATAAACTTTATTATATGAACTCACATTTTTTTGTTGACATTCACTGTCATCCTTCGATGAAAGCTTATGCAAGAAGCTTTAGAGGCAATCCGGGTATGCAATCAAATAGTCCTAAGGATCGCTCTTCAATCTGGCACAGGGATGCACCTTCATTGTTCGATAAAATCAAAAATTATGTAGCGAGTCTCACTGACTTTATACAAAGCGATGGTATCAGTCTTCTCAGGGGACGTGTATGCGTGGTTTGTCTTTCGTTCTACCCCCAGGAAAAAGGCTTTTTTATTAATAAAGCAGGTACGGGCATAATTTCAGATGCTTTGACGAAACTAGCGACAGAATTCGGACAGGAAAGAATTGATTACGTACAGCAGCTAACAAGTTATTGGGAGGATCTGCAAAAGGAGATGACTTTCTTAAGGCAGGGAGAGAATCAATTGATAAATATCGACGGTAAGAAAGTAAGATACTCGATAGCCAAATCATATGCAGATATCGAGATGGCAGATCGAAATGGCGAATTAGGGGAGACACGGATTCTATTTGTCCCAACAATTGAAGGTGCACATATTTTTGACCAGGCCATGAATTGTTATGAGCCATGGAACACTTATCCCGATGGCGTTCCAGATAGCAAATTAGAAGTTTCCATATCGCGGATCAAGGATTTGCGACTGGGCAAAAATGGACTGATCCGGCCAGCGTTCATAACATTTGCTCATCATTTTTGGAATGGACTCTGCGGACACTCCCGAAGTTTAGGTGGAATGGTCAAATGTATAATTGACCAGGAAAACGGAATGGATGTTGTCGGAATCACAAATGCCGGCAGAAAAGTTGTACATGCGCTGCTGGATGACCAGATAGATGAAAACGGAACTCCCGTTCCACCTATAATCATTGACATAAAGCACATGAGCCGTCTATCGAGAGAAGACTATTTTACTATTTTGAAAAAAGAATTTCCCGACAGACAAATTACAGTTATTGCGAGTCATGCCGGCGTTACTGGATTATCAAAACCCGGGGGAGAAAATGTAACAAAAGCTGCGCAACAAGGGCTTTACATGACTGACTCCATAAATTTTTACGATGATGAGATTTTAAAAATTGAAGAAACAAAGGGATTATTTGGAATACAGTTGGATGAGCGACGAATTGCATCAAAACAGACGCTAAGAGACGCCAGAGGTAATATTAACAGGCGAGACATTTTGTATGCATGGTCAAAATTGGTATGGAACCAGGTTCGCCATATAGCTGAGCTATTGGATATGAATGGCCGATATTCATGGGGCATACAGTGTCTTGGAACCGATTTTGATGGAATTATTGATCCTATAAATGGGTATTGGACATCGAAGGAAATCGATAATCTAGATGATTATCTTTTAAAACATGCTTACAATTATTTAAAGGAGATTAAAGAGCCCTGTCCCCTGGTAAATGACATGAATAAAAGTATCAGCCCGGAAGAAATAGTAGAACGTGTAATGACTAGTAATGCTCTGAATGTCTTATCGAGAATTTACAATAACTAAGGAATGTCACCAATTGAAAATTGCTTTCCCATCAGCACTTATTTTTTCACTTGCCAAGAAAAGGTCGGTTTGAGAAAGCAGCTTTGCAAAAAATTCAGTGCTTTAACCTTAAATAAATGGTAGATGCCTAAAAAATTCAACGTAGCGATCATTCATGGTCGTACCCGAACTAGAAAAAGTATTGAGAATTATGTAAGAGAACTTGGATTTATTCCCCGCATTTTAATGAATGAATATAGCGCAGAAACAATATTCACCAGATTTAGAGATTTGATTTGGGCCGATATCCATTGTGCTGTTGTTTTATTGACAGCCGATGATTTAATAGCAAACGATAAACGTCGGGCAAGGCAAAATGTAGTTTTTGAATTGGGCTACTGCTTCGGGGCCTTCGATAGTATTCCTGATGATGCGGATTACAAAGCTGAAAATGCAATAATTGTTATTGAAGAAGAAGGCGTAGAACTTTTTGCTGATATAACCGGGGTAACTACAATTAAATTTGAAAGAGGCAAGTTGTCAAAAGAGAAAGATAAGATCGTTCAAGCTTTAGCTAATTCCTTCAATAGAGCCAAACCCCATTACAGATTAAAGCACTAAGACCCGAACTTCATTTAGTAAAGGATAACTGACATCGATGATAACATGATATCTTTCCAAGTTTTGTCAGAAAAGCCCTAGTGATTCAATTCGTGCTATATGTTTTTTTTGTGAAATGAAATACTTGGTTTAATTTAGTTAGACCCTTTCGCATCTTTGCGTTTTAAACTTTCTACTCTGATTTAGCGGCTATTAGTTCTATCCCTGTGTTATAGCAGTTTCATACCCCATTGAAATGGTAGCAGGCTCGCATTGTATTTTTTTGAAAAAGCTAAACGCTATTTTATGAAAAGAGATCCAAAACTTAAGATCTGTTATGATCGCATTATTCCCGAAGAAAAAGATTCTGCAGAAGAAACGCTACACAAGATGCATGAAGAAGTGCTTTTAAAAAGCACAGGAGTCAAAACGCCGCGCGAGGCATTTCATACGATCGATCCGACGCATGTGATTCCTGTACCGCACATGGCAATTATTTCTGCAAAGAAATGGCCAACGGGTTCTACACTAAAATGCAGATTTTTGGAGGGATCGGCTATCCAACAAGCCAAAGTAATTCATAAAGCCAAAATTTGGGAACAATACGCCAACATTAGCATTGATTTCGTAACGACAAAAAATGAACAAGTGAGAATTGCCTTCCAGGGAGATTCGGGATCATGGTCTGCAATCGGTAAAGATGCCTTAAACAGGCATTATTTCCCCAAAAAAGAACCGACGATGAATTTTGGATGGCTTGAAGACGATACAGATGACCAGGAATATGAACGAGTCGTAGTGCATGAGTTTGGCCATGCGCTGGGATGTATCCATGAACATCAACAGCCAAAGGAACACCTGCAATGGAATGTGCAAGCTGTGTATGCCCAGTTTTCAGGACCACCGAACAATTGGAATAAGGCAACTATCGATTCAAATATTCTGGAAAAATATTCGCAAAACGGAATTACTGAAACAATTTTTGACAGGCATTCTATTATGTTATATCAGTTTCCGGCTGAACTATTTTTAAATCACGTAGGCACACCGTTAAATCACCATCTTTCCGCAAAGGATAAATCATTTATTCAGAAGCTTTATCCAAACAGCTAAGAGGCAGTCTTCGCTGAATGTCCTTCCTTAATACACTCTAGAAAGAAGCAGAAGTTGTTTTCCAAAACAGTTTATTTCATTATCATTCATCTTTCTTATGATCTTCCCAGCAGTAGATATCATTCGCAAGGAATTGGACAAGGAAAACTTATTTAATGGCAAAAAAGTTCAGCTCGGTAATATCAGCGAAATATTGAGTACTCCAAATCCCAACACTGACGATACAGCCATAATTATCTCTCTCATTAATATTGAAGAGAACCGGATTTCAAGGGACCCAAACAATTACATTAGAAGCCGTGATGGAATCCTGATCAAAAATCCTGCTGTTCATTTATACCTCACCTTGTTGTTTACTGCGATACAGGAAACGTCAAAGCATTTCAATGATCAGGCATTGCAAGATCTTCAACAAGTCATTGGATTTTTTCAGAGAAATTTTGTATTCGATCATTCCAATACCGAGGGCCTGAATGCAAATATCGAAAAATTAATACTGGATATGGTGAGCCTTAACCTGCAGCAGATGCATGAAATATGGACGGTATTGGGAGGTAAATATTTTCCATCTGTGGTGTACCGGGTCCGGATGATAACAATTGACTACGAATCCACGCAGCCAGGATCGTTAATAAAAGAAATAGAAACCGATTATATGCGCTATGATTAAGCTAGAGTCAACAGATACTATCTACTCGGAACTGTTCAATATCACGTTCGACCATGGTGCTTACCAAACGCCACTCGATAAATCTGTTTCAAGAGCTATATCGGTGGTGCCTGATGAGAGTACAAAGCAATTATTTACGCAATGCAAAATAAACTATCGGTTTTTCGATAACGTGCTGATATGTTTTGTAGAATCTTCTTTACTAGCACCTCCCGCACCCGATCCCAAAGTACCCTTCATGCAAATTGATAACACTACAAAAATTCGTTTCCTCGTGAAGAACACTGCAGATTTTTTTGATAAAACATTTGTCACTACGGGCCAGGGCAACAAGATATACCAGTTTTCAAATAAGAACGTGAACACCACCGGAACAGACATTTTTCTGACCGCACCTGTTGAGACTTTTAATTCCGCAAATGATTACAACCGCGGAACAATTGTTCAGGATGGTGTAAGCCTGTTTGGTGCGCTACAAAACGTATTGGCCACCGCCGGCATACCCTTGACCGATACAAATTTTTGGCAAAAACTAACCCCGCTCGAGCAAGTCGTCAGCAATGCAGATCTGGAAGATGCGTCCATCGTGAAAGCCGATGACGATTGTTTGGCGGTCATTGATATGTTCAAAAGTGTCACGACGGCTCCCTATAACTTTTTTGATACAGGTGACAAGCTGTTAAATCCGCCGCGTTCATTCAAAATCAAATTCAGAACCACATTTAAATTTTAATTCTTAAATACTAAAATTTAAACACTATGTCACAAATAAATGAGAGCGCTATTAAAACACCCGGTGTTTATGTAACCGAGATTCCTTCTTTTCCTCCTTCTATTGCACAGGTCGCAACGGCCATCCCGGTATTTATAGGTTATACACAATTTGCCATAGACGCGGATGGCAACCCTGCAACGAACGAGGCAGTTAGAATTTCGTCGCTGGTTCAATATGTAAAATACTTTGGCAAGGGCTATGAAAATTCGCAGGCCGTAGTAACGCTCGATAAGTCGGATAACAGCATACGATCGGTGTCTGTTCAGTCTTTATTCAATGCCATTCCCGCTGTTGGATCCGCATACCCGGTAAGCGCTGCCTACCAAATGTTCAACGCAGTACAAATGTTTTTTGGTAATGGCGGTGCAGATTGTTACATCATATCGGTCGGAAGCTATTTTTACCAGGGGTTCACGCCCGCAATTGGAGTTTCAGCAGCAGCGGCTCCCGCGCTTACTGATTTCATTTCCGCAGGCAGCACACTTTGTTTCGAAGTACTTCGCAAAGAAGAGGAGCCTACCTTAATTGTAATTCCGGACGCAATCATGCTGCCTCAGAATGACTTCAATACCGTTATGACAACCGCGCTGCAGCAGTGCGGAGACTTGCAAGATCGTTTCACAATAATAGATGTATTAAATGGTGACCAGGACAGAACATTTAGTAACACCGATGTCATCACTCTTTTCAGAACAGGCATTGGCGGATCAAATCTGAATTATGGCGCTGTTTACTACCCATGGCTAAGTACCACTTTACCTTCAAAGTTTTCTTATGCAAATATCAGGGTGTTGCAATTTGATTCAAGTGTTACACCAAACACAACTTTATATCAACCCCTTGGAATTATATTCCCCCTGAATGGCTGGATAGCGCAAATCGATAAAGCAATAGCCGATCAGTCCGTGGTTAAGGGATTTATTAATGGGTCAACATTTAAGACATCGTTTCCAATAATTAACACGTCCGTCCATCTGGGGAATGCAATCACTGACATCGAGTCGAACATTAATAATTTTCTTGGATTACGCGCCACGCCATTCCAGGATCAACCTCCAGCTATTCAAAATGGACTAACCGTTCAGGCCATATTTGACAATTATACCGCTTCCAATCCTCAGTTTACCCCTCTTGAAAACTTAATGGGTCAATTAATAGATATTGCGGGGCAATATCCCGGAACTGCCCTGGGAGTAACTCCAGGTTTTACCCCTCCACTGGGTGGCACTTATTCGTTTCCGACATTCCCGGGAATGTACGGAACGTTGCCATCGGGAACAGCAGATGATATAGCTATCGCCTATATTCTTCCAACTCTAAAACAAGTGTTCAATGGTGTGATAGCGTTGGTCAATGATTTCTATAAGAGCATTACAAACCTAATAAATGGGATAGAGTTGCAAATTATTACCACAGAGCCAGTGTTTGCGAACATCAAAACTGCCATTGCAAACCAGGGTACCGTTGTTCCTCCGAGTGGTGCAATGGCGGGCATTTATGCCAGAGTAGATGGAACACGCGGCGTTTGGAAAGCTCCCGCCAATGTCAGCGTCAATGGGGTGATTGCTCCAATGGTTAAGATCAACGATGACATGCAGGAAGATCTGAACGTAGATACAAACTCGGGAAAATCAGTAAATGCTATCCGGGCATTCACGGGCAAGGGTAATTATGTTTGGGGCGCTCGCACGTTGACAGGTAATGACAGTGATTTCCGATACATTTCGGTACGCCGGTTCTATATTATGGTTGAAGAGTCCGTAAAATTGGCGACTTACCAATTTGTATTTGAACCTAACGATGGTGGTACGTGGGTAAGAGTTCGCGCCATGATTGAAAATTATCTCACGAACCTTTGGCGCCTTGGTGCATTAGCAGGATCAAAACCAGAACAGGCTTTTTATGTCAAGGTGGGTCTCGGGCAAACGATGACGTTTGATGATATTGTTAACGGAAAGATGATCGTAGAAATTGCCATGGCCCCGGTTCGTCCCGCAGAGTTTATCATTCTACGGTTTACACAGATCCAGCAGCAGGCTTAACTATAAAAAGCATGACATCATCTATTAATCAATTTTAAAAAAATAACTATGGCAGCAAATTACCCTCTTCCAAAATTCCATTTCAAGGTAGACTGGGGTGGAACACAAATCGGTTTTACAGATGTAAGCGGGCTTGATATTACCAATGATCCAATTGAATATCGTCATGGCGCCAGCCCGGAGTATCATAAGATAAAAATGCCGGGTCAGCGCAAATTCAGCAATATTGTTTTGAAGCGGGGCATCTTTAAATCTGATAATGAATTTTACGACTGGTTCAACACGATTAATATGAATACGGTAGTTCGGCGCGACATCACTATCACGTTGCTGGATGAAACTCTTGCGCCCGTCATTGTCTGGAAAGTAAAAAATGCATGGCCAACCAAGATCACTTCAACGGATCTGAAGGCAGACGGAAATGACGTAGCGCTTGAGCAATTGGATCTTGCGCACGAAGGATTTACTATTCAAAACGAATAACCATGTTTGAATATCCGCTCACTGGTTTTCATTTTGCCGTGGTCTTTGAGATATTTCCACAACTACCCAACGATATAGGTTTCCAGGATGTAACGGGTCTTAGTGTTTCAATTGACGTAGACACGGATACTTATAAGGAAGGAGGTGAAAATCGTTTTGTACACCGTCTTCCGGGCAGGACAAAGTATTCTGATCTTATATTGAAACGTGGTGTTTCACTCGTTTCTGGAATCGTGGCCTGGTGCCAGGACGCGATTGAAAATTTCAATTTCCAGCCGACCAATCTGACCATATCACTGCTCAATGAAGATCATTTGCCTGTTAACTCCTGGTATGTCGTGAATGCTATTCCAATAAAATATGACATATCGGGCATCAATGCAGAACAAAGCCAGGTATTGATTGAATCGATCACATTACGTTATGAATATTATAGGATGCTCAATATTTCCGGTGCCGTTACGGCCGCAGTAGATGCTGTTGCCAGTTTGATCGAAGGTGCAAGTGCAGGTAACAAGATCACGGTGCCTTAAAAGGATAATCATTAAAACAATTCTATGCCGGTTGAAATACGTGAGTTGCAAATTACTGCCGTCGTTCAGGACTCAGCAGCGCAGGCAGGGGTGTCTTCCTCTGAACCTGCAGGCACAAACAATATGCAAACCATCATTGCTGAATGCGTGGAACAGGTATTGGAAGTGTTAAAACAAAAAAATGAACGATAATGAGCCTGGGCGAATTAAAAAAAATGAAGATCATCGGGTACACCGATATTACTTTTAAGAAGAAGACAGGGCAGGAGTATGAAGTGATCGTAAATCCTGAGAACTATTCAATTTCTTACGAAACGATCATCAATGGCAATGATGCCCAGGGTTCTTCGCTACCCCTTTTACAATATAATCAGCAATCGTCACAAATTCTCAGTTTTAAATTTCTGTTCGATGGTACGGGCGTATTGAAAAAAGGGAACATGGCAGGTGTGGCGGTACCCGGGTTGCCATCAAAGAAGCCCGATGTGGTAAAAGAAATTGATGATTTTAAAAAAGCCGTTTACGATTTTCGATCGGACAATCATCAACCGCCCTTTGTGCAATTGCAATGGGGGCCCCTGCTTTTCAATTGCGTGTTAACAAAAATGGATATAAGCTTTAAACTGTTCAGACCGGATGGCTGGCCACTAAGGGCGGAGGCGCAGTGCACTTTTCGCAGTGCCATTGATAAAAACAAAATGGAGGAGATCAAGAACAAGAAATCACCGGACCTCACCCATTCGCTGGTGGTTGCAGAAGGCGATACGTTACCCTTGCTTTGTTATCGGCAATATGGCGACAGCAAATATTATTATGAAGTGGCAAGATTCAATGGACTGACAGACATTAAACAACTGACACCCGGAATCAAACTTCTCTTCCCACCTCTTAAATAAAATGGATGTTATGGCACTTAGTCAAACTTTACCCGGAGATGTACAGACCGACTTAGTAACGCATACTATAAAAATCAAGGGTGAGGCGATTAGCCTGCAATACCAGGTGAGTTCGATATTGACTTCGAAAGAAGTCAACCGCATTCCTTATGCAAAAATCATGATCTATGATGGGAATGCGGCCGCGCAGGATTTTTCGATCAGCAACGAGGACACATTCATTCCCGGCAATGAAATTGAAATTACGGCGGGTTATCATTCGGATGAGGATTCTATTTTTAAGGGGATCATTCTCAGGCACAGTTTGAAAATCCGGAAGGATCGTTCACCTCTGCTCATACTTGATTGCCGCGATAAAGCGGTTGCGATGACCATCGCCCGGAAAAATAAATATTTCTATAACCAAAAAGACAGCGAGGCTGTTGAGGAGATCTGCGGCATGTATGAACTTGATAAAGACATTGAAGATACCGACGTGCAACACGAAGCGATCGTGGAATATGATTGTACCGACTGGGATTTTATCGTATCAAGGATGGAGTCGAATGGAAAATTATGTTTTGCAGATGGCGGAAAATTAACCGCGAAGAAACCTGACTTTTCTTCCGATACTGTGCTCGATGCTGTATTCGGTGCGACCATACTGGAACTTGACGCCGACCTGGATGCAAGCAATCAATACCAGGCTATGAAGGCGAAGACATGGAATTACTCGAACCAATCGATCACTTCTGTTGATGCACAGGAACCGAGCTTCGAAGAAAATGGGAATATTTCAAGTGATGACTTGTCAGACGTTTTGAAAACTACCGAATATAATCTCTACTCAGGTGAAGATATAACGGAAAACGAATTGCAAAGCCTGGCAAATGCCCGTTTGCTAAGCACGCGTCTTTCCCGATGCCGGGGCCGCGTACGTTTTATTGGTTTTGGAAAAATAAAGCCGGGAGACCTGATCAATATTGGTGGAGTAGGCGACCGGTTCAACGGAAAAGTTTTTGTATCAGGCGTGCGACATGACATTTCGAATGGAACATGGAGTACCGATGTACAGTTTGGTCTTTCTAATGAGGTATTTTCCAAACAGTATGACGTTCATTCATCGCCCGCGGTAAATATGTTGCCTGCCATTCATGGATTACAAATTGGTATCGTAACTGATTTGGAAAATGATCCCGATGGCCAGGATCGCGTTCGTGTGCGGCTTCCCATTATTAATGCAGATGAAGATGGCATATGGAGCCGTGTTGCGTGTCTTGATGCCGGGAACAATCGCGGTACCTTCTTTCGCCCCGAAATAGACGATGAAGTTATTGTTGGTTTTTTGAACGACGATCCCCGAAACCCAATTGTGCTTGGCATGGTGAACAGCAGTGATAAGCCCGCGCCTTTAACAGCCTCAAATCAAAATGACGAGAAAGGATATGTATCACGCAGCGGAATGAAAATGATTTTTAATGACTCTGACAAATCACTAAAAATAGATACGCCTGGCGGAAAAAAATTGACCATCAGTGAATCGGATGGCATAATCAAAATGGAAGATGAAAATGGAAATAGTATTTCAATGAATTCTTCATCGATTGCTATTCAAAGTGCAGCCGATATTAGTTTAAAAGCTACCGGAAACCTGACCATTGAGGCAGTGAATATAACGGTGAAACCTTCCTCATCTTTTTCATTAAGTGCCAGTGGAGCTTCATTAAATGCCGGCAACGGGAGTGCCACATTATCCGCCCCCACCGTGAGCGTAGAAGGTTCGGGGATGGCAACGCTAAAAGGTGGTATTGTTATGATAAATTAAATGATAATGGACGGCTTTTAAGAATAAAACTTTTGAAGTGAAAAATAAATAATTGTATGCCATTCGCCGCACGTGTTTCAGATATGCATGTTTGCCCGCTGGTAACAGTCGCCGTCCCTCATGTGGGGGGACCAATATTGCCGCCCGGCGCGGTGACAGTGTTGATTGGCGGACTCCCGGCGGCGTGTCTGGGTGATATCTGTGTTTGCGCAGGTCCTCCCGACGTAATTGCTATGGGTTCTTCCACTGTAATGATCGGAGGTCGGCCAGCTGCACGGATGGGTGATATAACGGCGCATGGCGGCTCAATTATTATTGGCTGCCCGACTGTAATTATAGGAGGTTAATATGTCCGATTCTTTTTTAGGAACAGGGTGGAGTTTCCCACCGGAATTTAATGATGTAAGCAACGCTGTAGAAATGACAAGTGATGAAGCGGATATTCAACTCAGCTTGCAGATTTTGCTTTCTACGCGGCAAGGTGAGCGGGTCATGTTGCCCGACTATGGCTGTAATCTTGATGAGATGGTTTTCGAACCCATGACAACAACATTTAAAACCTACATATCTGAGATGGTGAAAACGGCCATTCTTCACTATGAAGCACGGATTGATTTGAACAGTGTGACCGTGGATGACAGCAATGAAGTAAATGGTATGATCATACTGATCGTTGATTACACTGTCAGAACAACGAACTCACGTTTCAATTTTGTTTATCCTTATTATAAACTGGAAGGAACCGAAGTACGCTAAATATATGCCTGATAATTGTATTGATACCAACCTTCATCATAATAGTGGAACGAGCCAGGCTCAGCGTGCCTTGCCTGGGTTGTCTGTTGACTATGCAAAAGTAGATGAACGCAGTACCTCTGACTTATTGCTGTTTGCAAAAAAATATGGTGCTTACCTTAATTATTACAATGAAAAAAATGAGCTGACCGGAAATTGGAGCGCGTTCATGGCCAAAGACATTTCTGTAATCATTGCTCATGTACAAAACTGGCAAAGGCAAGGAAGGGACTATAGCAGTTACATCAACGACCTGTACGATAAAATTAAATCAGATGTACCAGCAGATGCAATGACTCATTTCAAGTATATTTTTGACCTGGCCTTTTCTTTCACTTATACCTTTAATAATGTATTGAGACAATTACCCGATGATTCCGATTACTCTGTTTTTTTGAAAACCGTCATTGCATCTAAATTGGCCATTCCCGTTAATCAGCTCGCTGCTTACTACGCCTCGTTTCTTACATCGGTTTTGCTGGGTGTTAGTAATTTAAAGATCGATCCCCTTGCGCCATTTGATGACATGATTTTGATTTCGCCGGATCCAACGCTCTTTCAGGCGATGTTTAACTTTATCAACGATGAGCCGTGGAAGTTACCAGCCGGTGTGATCATTCCCCCCGCGACAATTTTTACCGGTGATACGATCGTTGATATTATTACCAATAACTTTTTTACCGGTGCCGTGACATCTTTTTTCAATGGAGCTATAAACATCGTTAATCAAACCGCCAGTTTTATTGAAAAGACGCTTTTGAATTACCCGGATCATGAACCTGCCTACGCACTTTATTTAAGTTTTCTCCGTCTTTTCAGATTTGCACAGAATCATTTAAACGAATACACGAAACGCCACCTTAAGTTCTACTACAAAAAAGTATTACGACTGGAAAATAGCCCTGGATTATCGGACACGGTGCATCTTGTTTTCTCATCGCAGAAAAGTATTGACCAGCACCTGTTAGCCCGCGGCACTCAGTTCAAAGCAGGCAAAGATGCCAGCAACCATGAGATCTTTTATGCTCTTACAGACGACTTGGTCGTCAACCAGGCAACGGTACAAGCATTGAAATCGCTATATGTTGTTAAAAATTACAAAACGGGCAGCGGAAATGTTCCACAAAAACTGTTTGCATCGTCTGTAGCAAATTCTTCCGACGGACAAGGAGGGAAATTAACCAGCGCGGATAAATCGTGGTTTCCTTTTGGTGATTTGGGCAATAACGATTTCATCGCCCGGAGTACTGCCCAAGCGGGCTTTGCTATTGCATCCAATATATTATACTTGCGCGAAGGAATCAGGACCATTACGCTTACATTTAATTGTGATCCGTCAAGCCATTCAATTCTTGCCGGGTTGGGATCGTATCCTTCTTCAGCTGCTATTTCCGCATGGTTTACCGGTAACAAAAAATGGTTCGACGCTTCTGAATATTTCCAAACCGGAATTGTTCTTCAAACAGACACAACCCAAAATCAATTCAAGATCAGCATAGGTATTAGCGGGGATGCCCCGCCCATAGTCCCATATACACAAAAACTTCATGGAGGAAATTTTACGCAGCCGCTACCTATGATCAAGATCATGATCGACGATTATACCCATTACTTAGAACTAAAATCCTTGAAAATTGCATCGATCGGGATCGACGTCAGTGTAGATGCAGTCAAAAATCTTTCATTGCAAAACGATGCGGGAAAATTAGATTCCTCCAAGCCGTTTAAACCTTTTGGTGATTTTCCCGATGATTATGCTGCCTTCATCATTGGAAGCAAAGAAATCTTTCAAAAAAAACTAAGTGCACTTTCGATCAATTTTGCCTGGCAGGATTCACCTGTCTCCCCCACGATAATAGAAGGCGTAGCGTTGGTTGCAGGAAAATGGGCAACTGTACCATTTTGTTCTGTTGATATCGGCAGTAACTTACTTACCCTGACCTCAACTGAACAAATCCCTCAATCAATACCGGATTTTACTGAAAATGAAAATTATTCCAATACGTCTGTAAACGGTTTTATTCGCCTCCAGCTTGTTTCCCCGTCACATTATTATAGCCTCGCTACTTACCTGGCGAGCATTTCTTCCGCGACAACAAAAGTTGTAACGCAAACGCAACCCACGGGTGAAGTTGATTATACGGTGACTCCACCTTCGCCTCCGCCAGCCCAACGGTTGATTATTGCGCAATTGATGACAGTCACTTATTCGGCCTATGAAGAAATTATGTTTACCGAATCTACTTTAGAAGATTTTGGTAAGCGAGGCAGTTTTTTTTATCACATAGAGCCGTTTGGTTTTAGAGAAATGCACCCTTTTCTTTTTACGCTGCCTGTGGAAACGAACCCGAGCCTTGGAGACAATATACTGCATCTATTCCCTGTATTTAATATGGACAATGAGGCAGCGGATAGTTCCGATGTCGGTAATGTTTCGGGTCACAATAACGAAGGCGAATTGTGGATCGGGTTGAACAATACTAAGCCGGGAGAGGCGCACTCCATCCTGTTCCAGGTTTCTCAAGGAAGCTCTAATCCTTTAAAAAAAGTAACCACGATAAATTGGTTCTATCTTTCATCAAATAATTGGATACTCCTTGATCCGACTACTCAAATCAATGATCAGACCAATAACCTTTCAGAATCGGGCCTCGTCATTTTCAATTTACCCGGCGATGAAACCACTAACAACACCCGGGCAGAGAATAAATTAGTTTGGATAAAAGGATTGATAAGGAACGATACCGATTCCATTTGCAAATTGATAGCGATACAAACAAACGCATCAAAAGCAAAATTTGTAATTAACCCCAATGAGAAAATATTTTTCACTGCTAATGTAGCTGCCGGCACAATCAGTAAGCCTGTCATTGCCGATGCCTCCCTGAAACAAACCAGTCAGCCTTATCCATCATTCGGTGGAATGACGGTCGAATCGGATGTTCAATTCAATCGCCGCGTGAGCGAACGTTTGCGGCACAAACACCGCGCTGTGAGTGCATGGGATTATGAACGATTGATCCTTCAGAATTTTCCTGAGATCCATAAGGTAAAATGCCTGAACCATACGAGCCTTAAATCAAAAACGCAGGACTACAATGAGATGAAACCCGGCGATGTTATGATCGTCACCGTTCCGGAGCTCGGGCTTTTAACAGGCGCTAATCCATTACTGCCCTTTACAAATGTTGGGCTTCTTGAAGAAATTAAAAAGTTCATTAAGCCGCTTTGTTCACCATTTGTACATGTACATGTTTGTAACCCACAGTTCGAGGCTGTTCAATTTGATTTCAATGTGTACTTCGCGAATAACAACAGCAACAGCAGTTATTATGCGCAACAACTAAACACCGATATTCAAAAATTCCTCATGCCATGGGCATTTGGTTCTTCGAACGCTGATATTGAATTCGGAGGCATGATTGAAAAGTCTGTTGTTTTGAATTTCGTGCAAACCAGGCCCTATGTCGATTTTGTGACTTGCTTCAAAATGCTGAAGTATACTTACCAGGAAGACGGTACCTTTTCTTCTCCGACGGCCGACGCTGATGAGGCTATAGCAAGCACCGCGCGATCGATTCTTGTTCCCTACACCAACCATACAATTTCACCGACTGCAAACTGCGATTGCAATGGATAATCAACCCGCCATATTAAAAGACCCTACATTAAAACCTGATGAGGATTATCAATACCTGAGGGAAGCGGGAAGACAGTATATTGAAGAGTTGGGAAGCAGCCTTTGGACAGACTATAATGAACATGATCCTGGGATCACGATACTGGAGGCGTTATGTTATGCCATAACAGAGCTTGGATATCGAACCTCCTTTCCTTTGAAAGATCTTCTTACAGAGAGTGACGGAACGATCTCTTCTTCCCAAACATTTTTTACAGCGAGAAAAATATTAACACAGTCTCCATTAAATAAAGATGATTATCGCAAGTTGTTAATTGATACTGAAGGTGTGCAAAATGCATGGTTGTTCGCCCATAGTCACTACAAAGAGGATGATGGCAAAATATCCGTTCCAGGAGAAGTGGCGGTTTTTGCAAACCCCAACGATGGCAAGCTCACTTTCAGCCCCACTACCCACGCCGTGTATCTTAAAGGATTGTATAAAGTTTTATTAGATCTTGACGAAGATCCTCAACTTGGAGATTTGAATAATGGTGAAATTGATGTGCAGGTGGGCGAAGCAAGCCTGCTGATCGTTTTTGATGCCTGGAATGAAATGCTTTTAGCCGATCCCATCTTATTTTCGATAGACACAAATGCAATACCTGCAGTAGTTTTTCCGCCTTCCTTTGACACAACAACCGCGAAGCTTTCTATTTCGTTTGCATTTAACGGTAATCCCCACACCATTTCGGGAACGGTGTCCGTTGGCTTACAACCACCGGGCGGCCCGTTAAGCAATTCAGACATTGCAACCTTATTTACAACAAGTCCAAAGCTGGCGCAACAAGTGCTTAGCCTGTACCTTTCAAAAATCATAAAAGCACACACCATCGTTCAAACAGTATGTCGCAAGCTGAACTGGCATCGCAACTTGTGTGAGGATTTTGTGATTGTTGAAACCATTACAGATGAAGAAATAGCTTTTTGCTTTGATGTAGACATAATTCCCTCTGCCGACATGGAAGAAGTAGAAGCCTACATTCTTTTTACAATCAGGGGATACCTCGATCCGGAAGTTAAATTTTATTTATTGAGCGAAATGTTGCAAAGGGTAAATCCTGCGACGGGTAATGTGTATTCTGTTGATGAGATTTTTGAAGGCCCACGATTGAGACATGGTTTTATTGACGCTGCTGACCTGGAAAATGCAAACCTCCGAACTGAAATCTATAGCTCAGAGATCATCAGCCGGATCATGAACATCCGGATCAACGAAGAGAAAGTAGTACTGGCTGTGCGTGACTTTAAAATGACAGCTTATGACGATGCCGGGCAAATCATCCCCACGCAGGCCAACCAACCCTGGTGCATCAAGGTAAATAAATGGCGCAAACCTGTGCTCGCAAAAGACAAATCAAAAATCACTGTTTACAAAAACGGGATCCCCTTTTTGGCACGTGAAAAGGAAACGGATCAGACATTGGATTGGCTGGAATCCTTACATGCGCGCGAAAAGCTAATTTCTAAATCAGATGATATTCCTATTCCGACTGGTCGTTATCTTTCTCTTGAGAGATACACGTCCATTCAGCAGGTTTTTCCTCAAACTTATGCCATCGGAAATGCAACACTGCCTTCTATTGCCACAGCCCAACGAAGAGCGCAGGCAAAACAACTAAAGGCTTACCTGCTTTTTTATGATCAATTGCTGGCAGATTTTTTAATACAATTAAAAAATGCAAAACAGCTTTTCTCGACTGATGCCATTAAGCAAACTTATTTTGCGCAGTTTGTGAGTGATTTTAACGACTTCGATTTGATATATACCCGCGATAGC
>Ga0157376_10000441_pt1 | contig 26766 bp, 21 predicted proteins | sample M45metaG_FD_121801 | JGI IMG/M metagenome (GOLD analysis project Ga0157376, IMG submission 121801) | Miscanthus rhizosphere microbial communities from Kellogg Biological Station, Michigan, USA - M4-5 metaG | ecosystem: Host-associated > Plants > Roots > Rhizosphere > Soil | place: USA: Michigan...
CGATCAGCGCGCGAATCGTGCTGCGCGGCAGGCCAAGCAGCTTTTCGACGTCATGGACGCCGTACTGGTGCATCATCCTCGCTTCGATTACGGCGGCTATTTCTTTGCACTCTTGCGCGCCGCTGCGGGCGCGGCAGGTTGTGCGCGCTTGGCCGGCTTGCGCGCTGGCGCGGCCGGCTTGCTCGCGGTCTTGGCCGGCGCGCCGCCCTTCTTCTCCAGGCTCGCGCGCAACGCTTCCATAAGATCAATGATCTGCGCGCCGCCCTCAGGCGCCTCGGACACGGTGATTTCCTGACCTTCGACCTTCTTCTGGATCGCCGCCTGAACGCGCGCGCTGACGTCGTCCTTGTATTCGGTTGGATCGAACTTGTTGCTCGACTGCTGCTCGATCAGCATGCGCGCGAGTTTCAGCTCGGCTTCCTTCACGTCCATGGCGGGGATGTCGATCTCCTTGATCGACCGCACCTCGGCTGCATACAACAGTTGCTGCATCACGAGCCCATCCTCGACCGGACGGATCATGACGATGTATTCCTTGCCGCGCACGGCCCAGCGCCCGAGCGCGCAGCGTTTGGATTCACGCAGTGCCTTGGTAAAGAGAGCGTAGGGTTTGGCGCCACCCTTGTCGGGCGCGATGTAATACGCCTTGTCGAAGTAGACCGGATCGATCGCCGCGATCGGCACGAATTCGGTGATGTCGGCTGCATGCGTCCCGACCTCCTCGAGGGCCTTGAGCTCCTCGGGCGAGAACATGACGTATTGGTCCTTGGCGAACTCATAACCCTTGACGATTTCGTCGCGTCCGACCGGGACGTCTTCCTTGACGCAGAAGTACTGCTGGCGCAAGCGCGATCCGCAAGTGCTGTGCAGCATGTTGAACGAAATGTGCTGGCTCGCCTCGGTCGCCGAATACAGCTTTACCGGGATTGCCACCAACCCGAACGAAATCGTCAAACTGCCAATCGATCGTGCAGCCATCGCTGTATCTCCATCTAGTTCAACTGCAACAAGGTGAAAGGTAAGACGACTTTGCGCCTGTTGCTCTTAATCGTGGTTGACCTGCATTTGTCGCCGCTGACGCAGCGCCTAATCGCTGACGCCTTAATATCAAACAAATATCGTCATTCCCGCGAAAGCGGGAATCCATTTTGCTCTCTATACCCTCAAACCAAGATCAATTTGGATTCCCGCTTTCGCGGGAATGACGGCACTTTGAGCTGTTCAGCTGTCGCTCGCTCAATTTCAGCCAGTTAACTGACTGTTTTAAAAGCGCTTCTACCCGGCGTATTGGCGCTCTCAGGCTTCTTTCCACTCAGCGCCAGCTCCAAATTCTGCTTGTTTTTTAAGGCGTTGTGCCAACGATCTCCAGACCGGGTTAACATCTCTATCACATTCGTCATCCGGAAGTCGAGAGGATGGGCCTTGGCGAGCTCTTCCCAAGTCAACGGCATCGACACCGGAGCGCCCGGTTCGCCTCTGGGAGAATAAGCGACGTTCAAGGTTTTTCCCCGCACGTTCATGTTATAATCCATGAAGATCTTGCCCGTTCGCTTTGGCACGCTCCATTCCATTGTGATGTCCTTGGGGTGTTGCCGCATCAGGTGGCGGCCGACGAGTTCGGACACTTGCCGTGCTGCATCAAAATCGATCGTCCGCTTGATCGGCACAAATACGTGCAGACCGGTCTTGCCCGACGTCTTGACGATCGGCTCCAGCGACATGCCGTGCAGCACCTCGCGCAGCCAGAACGCCACTTCCTTGCCTTTCTCGAATGCGGCCGTGTTCAGCTCGGGCTCGGCGCCCTTTGCCTCCTTGCCCGAATAGATGTACGGGTCGATGTCGAACACGACGTAGTCCGGGTAATTCAGCACCGAGCCTTCGAGCGATTCGAGCGAGGTCGCGTAGTCCGTGCTCTGCGATACCGCGTCGGTTCCAACCTTGGCGCGCGAATGCCAGATATGGAATTCGAGCGTGCCGGACTGCGCCAGCCACAGCAGCGTCGGCAGGTTGTTGCACAGCAGGTACTCGTGGCTTTCGTCCTTGTGCCCCGAATAGACGGTGATCGTCTCGGTAAATTCGGGTCGCTCCTGTTCCCAGTGTTTCTGGAAGAACCGTTGCTTGTTGATGCCGTCGGGCATGCGGATCATCGTCAGCGGGCGGTCGGCCAGATGCGTGAGCATGTAAGGCGACACTTGCGCGAAGTAGCGCAGCAGATCGCGCTTGGTCAGTGCCGGCTGCTGCAACGCCGGATTCTCGGGCCAGTAGACGCGGTCCAGATGCGTCAGCCGAATCTGCTCCGCGCCGACGACCAACGTGAATGCGTTCTTGCGATTGCGGTCGTCGAGCTGCGCGACGACGTCGGCGATCGGATTGCTTTCCGCCGCGGCCGTCTCCTGCCGCGCGCCTGGCTGGACACGTCGCACCGACTTCGCATCGATATCGTCGCGCAGTCGCAGAAACACCGGCGCGCGCAAGGCGCCGTCGTCGGTCCAGCTCTGGAATTTCACTTCGGCGACGATGGCCGGCTCGACCCACGTCACGGCGCCGTTCAACACCGGCTTCTCGACGAACGGCGAGGTCTTGCGCTTCAACGGTTCGAGTTTCTTCTGCACCTGCCTGAGCGAACGATCGTCGAAGCCAGAGCCTACGTGCGAGGCATAGTGGAGCTTCTTCTGCCTGTCCCAGTAGCCGAGCAGCAGTGCGCCGAGCGAGGCGCGCGAGCCCTTGCCGCTGGTGTAACCGCCGACGACGAAGTCCGCACTTTGCACCGGCTTGACCTTCAGCCAGGCGCCCGAGCGCTGGCCGGCTTCGTAACGGCTGTCGGCGCGCTTGCCGATCACGCCTTCGAATCCGCTCGCCAGCGCAGCCGCGTGCAAGGCGATGCCGTCTTCGACAGCGTGCACGAGTTGCACCAGTGGCGATGGCAACAGGCATTGCGCGAGGTAGCGTCTACGGTCACGGTAGGTCGCTTGGCGCAGATCAATGCCGGCGAAGTACAGCAGGTCGAAGCAGTAATAGAGCGCTGGCGTCTTCTGGTCGGCGGCCGCGATTTCCCGCTCGGTTTTGAGTTGCACGCGATTTTGCAGCGCGTTGAACGACGGCTTGCCGCCGGCGTCGAACGCAACAATCTCGCCGTCGAGAATCATGCCATCGACCAATTGCGCGCCGAGTTCAGCGACCACCTTCGGAAATGCGCCGGCGAGTTCCAGGCCGCGCCGCGAACGCAGCTTGACGCCGTGACTGTCGATGAATGCGAGCACGCGATAGCCGTCGAGCTTGGGCTCCCACATCCATGCATCACGATTGAAAGGCGCATCGCCGATCTCGGCCTGCATCGGCGCGAGTTTGGACGGCATCGCGACGAGGTCCCCGGCCGGCACGAGTCGCGTCGCCGGAATGCGATGGGCCGGAACTATTTTCAGATCCTCGACGGCTGCGCCGGACAACACCGACCGGTTCTGCGCCGTCACTTCGATCGACCGCACGAAGCGGTCCTTGTGCTTGATGATCAACCAGGTTTTGGCATCCTTGGTCCGGACCAGCGCGAAAGACCCTTTCAATTTCTCGCCGCGCAGCAGGAAGCTCAACTTGCCCTTGTCGATGCCTTCGCGCACGCGTCGCTGCGCTTCCTCGCGGTCGTGAAACCAGGTGCCGCCTTCGTCCGGCGAATACACGCCACAGTCCCAGACGATGACTTCGCCGGCGCCGTACTGCTTCGGCGGAATCACGCCCTCGAACGATGCGTAGTCGTACGGGTGATCTTCGGTGCGCACCGCCAGGCGTTTTTCATTGCGGTCCAGCGACAAGCCCTTCGGAACGGCCCAGGACAGCAGCACCCCATCGCATTCGAGGCGGAAGTCGTAGTGCATGCGCTGGGCCGAATGCTGCTGGACGACGAACAGGAGCGGGCCTTTGCCTTCCGCAACGACCGCCGCAGGCTCGGGTGTAGCCGCGAACGTGCGCTTGGCGGAATATTCGCTGAGCTTGCTTTTGGCCATGAGGCGGAATCTTATACGCTAGCAATCACCCGTGCCGTTGCGAGGAGTGGGTACATGGCGTCGCGATTTTTTGTGGGGGCCAGCGGCTATTCGTACAAGGAATGGAAAGGCAGCTTCTATCCGGACGACATGAAACCGGAAGCCATGCTGGCCTGGTACGCCCAACGCCTGCCGACGGTCGAGATCAATAACACTTTCTACCAGATGCCCAAAGTGTCCGTGCTCGAGAGTTGGGCCGGTTCGACTCCGGACTCGTTCCGCTTCGCGATCAAGGCCTCGCGTCGGATCACGCATCAGGCCAGGTTGAAAGGCGAAGAAGCTGCACGCTCCGTGGACTACCTGTACAAAAATCTGGCCGCGCTCGGCGCGAAACGTGGCCCCGTCCTGTTCCAACTGCCGCCGTTCCTGAAGAAGGATTTGCCGCGGCTTTCGGAGTTTCTGCAGATGCTGCCCGAGGGCCATGGCGCGGCATTCGAGTTTCGCAACGACACGTGGTTCGCCGACGACGTATACGCCGTGCTTCGACAATTCGGCGCGAGCCTGTGTCTTTCCGAGCGTGAAGACAACGCGCCACCGCCGCTGGTCGAAACGGCACCGTGGGGTTATGTCCGCCTGCGCCTTGAGAACTATACGGACGATGACCTCAAGCACTGGGCCGATCGTCTTGACGCCACGGGCTGGCGCGAGATTTTCGTCTACTTCATGCACGAGCCGACCGCGCCGCCGTACGCGCAGACGCTTCTTCGCCTCGCAGGCGCATGACGGGTAGCCATGACGCCGACGACGCCAGTGCCGGTCATGGTCGCGATCGACGACACACAGCAGGTGTCGGCGCTGTTGCAGGCACCGCGTGACGCGCGTGTCTGCTATGTCCTCGCCCATGGCGCCGGCGCGGGAATGACGCATCCGTTCATGTCCGCGGTCACGAACGAACTCGCCTCACGCGACATCGCCACGCTGCGCTACCAGTTTCCCTATATGGAAAAGCGCTCGAAGCGGCCGGATTCTCCAAAGCTCGCGCAGGCAACGGTGCGCGCGGCCGTCGCCGAAGCCGCGAAGCAGCTTCCAGGCTTGGCGTTGGTCGCGGGCGGCAAGTCATTCGGCGGCCGCATGACCTCGCAGGCCCAAGCCGCATCGCCGCTGCCGGGCGTGTGCGGACTCGCCTTCCTCGGATTCCCCTTGCATCCAGCCGGCGCGCCATCGAGCGATCGCGCGAAGCACCTGTTCGATGTGAGGGTTCCCATGCTGTTCCTGCAGGGAACGCGCGACGAACTTGCGCATTTGCCGCTGATCCAATCGCTGGCCAGCGAGCTGAACGAGCGCGCAACTCTCAAACTGTTCGCCGACGCCGATCATTCATTTCATGTGCCCAAACGCAGCGGGCGCACCGACGCGCAAGTCATCGGCGACCTGGCCGATACGCTTGCGCATTGGCTCGGAACGACGATCGCGCCCTGAATTCCGGCGCGGCGTGTTTCAGCACGCGGGTTTTGTGGCTAGGACAGCAGGCGCTCGAATTGCTCCACGCGCTGTTTCGCGGTCGCGTCATCCAGGCTGTAACGGTCTTTCAATCGACCGATCAAATACAGGCGATCGCCTTCGCCGTAGCTCACGTCTTCCCACGTCAGCTTGGTCCATTTTGCGCGCAGCTTCCCCTGCAATCGCGGCCAGTGACTCTTGATGACATCACGACTCATGCTTCTCTCCTGACAGACAATCGAACTGCATCCTGTTCCACTTGAGGGCGAATAGCCACGCATTCTTTTTCGCGCTCACCTGCCAGGCATGCCGATCTGGCCGCAGCAGCCGGGCGAGACGCTATTGGTATAGTGCCAACACGGCGCGGCACCGTTCCTGGCCGGCTCGATTCCCTCCACCTGACGCTGCGTGCCCAATGCTGGTCCCTTTGCCCCTGTTCATCCGCTTGCCCGTGGCGCTGTTGCTGGTGTCACTCAATGTCCTGCTGCACGCCACGGTGCTGTTCGTGATGGCGGCGCTCAAGGCGCTGTTGCCGATCGCGGCAATCCGGCGGGCATTGTCGCGCGCGCTGATCGGCATCGCCGAACAATGGATCGCAGTCAACGGCATGCTCTTCGCCTTGTTCACGCCGACGCGGTGGCAGATCGAAGGACTCGACGGATTGCATCGCGATGGCTGGTATCTGGTGCTGAGCAACCACCAGAGCTGGGTCGATATCCCGGTGCTGCAGAAGACCTTCAACCGGCGCATTCCGTTTCTGCGCTTCTTCCTGAAAAAGCAGCTGATCTGGGTGCCGGTTCTCGGCCTGGCGTGGTGGGCGCTCGACTTTCCGTTCATGCAGCGCCACTCGAAGGAAACCCTGGAACTGCACCCGGAGTTGCGCGGCCAGGACAAGGACGCGACGCGCAAGGCCTGCGAGCGCTTCCGCGAATCGCCAGTCTCGGTCATGAATTTTGTCGAAGGCACGCGTTTTCGCACGCACAAGCACGAGCAGCAGCGGTCGCCTTACGCGCATCTGCTGCGTCCGCGTGCCGGCGGCGTCGCGTTCGTGCTCGAAACGATGGGGGAAATGCTGCAGGCGATCGTCGATGTCACGATCGTCTATCCGGACGGCCGTCCGACGATGATCGATCTGCTGGCCGGGCGCGTTCCGCAGATCCGCGTGCATGTGCGCCAGCTGCCAATACCGCCGGAGTTCCTGCGCGGCGACTACGAGAACGACGCGGAGTTTCGCGCGCGTTTTCAGGCCTGGATCAGCACGCTGTGGACGCAGAAGGATGAATTGATCACCCGGATGCAGGCCGGGTGATCGAAGGGAACTCGCGGACGTTGGACTCGCAGTGTCGGGCGCGGGCTATTGCTGACCCGAATCCTGTTGCGGCGGCGGCTTCTGCTGTTGTGGCGGCTCGGCCTTCTTCGATGCCTCCAGTGCCGCCGCCTGCTCGTCGCAGGCCTTGGCTGCGTTCTGGAACGTGACCTCGGCGTTCGCGTTGGCCTTGCGCTGGAACTCGCGCTCCTGCGCGATCAAGGCATCGAGGTCGGCAATCGTCTGTTGCGCATTGGGATCGTCGATCAGGTTCCCCGACCCATCCGGCGCATAGACCTTCTGCTCCGAGGCCTTCTGCGCCCGCTGCTCATAATCGGCGATATGGTCGTTCGAAGCCTGCATGTCCGTGCCCAGGTTCCCGTACGCGGCCTGATGCGCCCGCGTTCGGCAGTCGGTATCGGCAACGCCGGCCGCAATATCGCGCAAGTGGCCGCCGCTCCCGGTCATGAGCGCGCTGGACGTGTCGATTTCCTGCACCTTCTTCGGATCGGTTGAACAGGGGTTCTGCGAAAAGATGACTGAGCCATCTTTCCCGGCGCACTTGTATACAATTGCCCGGTTGCGCGGCGCGGGTTGCGCGTTCTGGTCGGGCTGATCGTCCTGGGCAAAAGCCTGCCCGCAGGCCAGCGCCGCCAGAGCGAAAAGAAGAAATCTTGTGCTCGCCATCACATTCTCCAGATGCCTACACGCGGCAACAGCCATGTTCAGTCCGGGAGAATTCCACGGTTCGCGCAATTGTGCAATCGGACGATGCGCCAGCGCGGCCGGTGGAGCGACGAACGCGCTGTCAGAGCAGGCTTTCGATCGGCAGCAGTTGGAACAACGTGACCTCCAGCTTGCGCCCACTGCTGGCGTAAGGCTCGCTGTCGAGCGTTACCGGCTGGCCCTGAACCTGTGCGACCCAGACCAGATGCGTCGACGCCGTGCCCTGTCCTGCGGCTGTCGGCGCGAGCTTGACCTCGAACGCGCTGGTCGGCGCGGTCGCCTTGGCGAAGAAACCGGCCACGGCCTCGGCGAGGCCGGGACAATCGACCATCACGCCCATTTCGGTGTTGAGCAGTTTCGAGCGCTGGTCGAGATTCAGGGATCCGACGAAGACGTAGCGCTTGTCGACGACAATCGCCTTGGCGTGCAACGCGACGCCCGACGAAGTGCCGAATGCCGTCGCGTCCTGTTTGCTGCCCGGACCCGGCCGCAGTTCATACAGTTTCACTCCGCCGGCGAGCAGGTCCTCCCGGTAATGCACGTAACCGGCCTGCGCCGCCGGCTCGTCGGTCGAAGCCAGCGAGTTGGTGAGCGCCTGCACATCGACGTTTCGTGCTGCCAGTCCGCTCAGGTATTCGATGCCACTGCGCCCGGGCACGAAATACGGCGACAACAGCAATACCTGGTGCTGCGCGCCATCAACGACCGTCTTGATCTTCGGGCCGATGCGAAACGTGGGCTGGTCTTCCTTGAGTTCCACCTTCTCGGGCTCGTCGGCGAGCAGTTCCGCGCTGCCCCAGAACCACTCGCCACGGCGATCGGCGGTGGGACCGTTCGGCAATTCCTCGAAAGCGGCCTGCGCGTAATCGGATTCGGCGAATGCGCGCGCATGCTCCGCGAGGTTCTTGCGCACGCGCTCCAGGTCGGCGTTCGTCCCGTGCGATTCCTTGAACGCAGTGACCGGGTAGGCGGCGTCGCTGTTCCAGTAGTTGTCGAACGACCGCGACGCGGCCTCGACGACAGGACCGATCGCGACCACGTCGAGATCGCGGAAATTCGTGTTCTCGCTCGCGTCGAAGTAGGCGTCGCCGATGTTCCGTCCACCGATGATCGCCACGTCGTTGTCGACGATGAACGATTTGTTGTGCATGCGCCGATTGAGCCGCTGTCCGTCGACGATGAACTGGGCAATCTTCGACGGCAGCGACGGATTGTTCGTCCGGAACGGATTGAAGAAGCGCACTTCGATTTTGTCGTGCGCATCGAGGGCATCGAGCAGATGCTCCTTGTCGTCGACGCCGACATGGTCAATCAGCAGGCGCACGCGCACGCCGCGGTCGGCTGCCGCGAGCAGGCGCTGCGCCACGAGCCGGCCGGTCGCGTCGTTGGCGAATATGTAGTACTGCAGATCGACCGAGCGCGTGGCGTGATCGATCAGCGTGATCCGGCTCATCAGCGCGTTCGTCGGCAGGGTCAGCAGGCGGAATCCGGAGACGCCGTCCTTGTGCTTGTCGACTTCGCTGTGGACGTAGCGGCCGGATGAACTGTCGACCACCGGCGGCAGCGCGCTCGAGGCCTGCTTGGTGAAATCCGGCCGCAGCGGCGAACAGGCGACTGACGCCAGCGCCAGCAGGCTCAGCACGGCGATCTCGCGCCAGCGTGCGATCGCGGCTTTGAATGGGTTGCTCAGGCGCGCTGTCGGCGTCATGGAATTTTCTGTAGTTCGCCCGGGATAGACGGCCTGCGCGACTAATACTCCAGAGCGTCTGTCTGGAACTTGAATGCCGATGGTGCGGGCCGCAGTGCCGGCGCCGCGCTGCGCAGCCAGTGGCGAGTGGCGAGTGCAGCGATTCACCGCGATCGCCCGGTCCTGCGACCTGCGCTCGGCTCACCTTTGCGTTGCACGGACGCAAAAGCCGCGATCATGCCAGCGCTACGTCACGCGGAAGCGGTGCCGTTGGTGGCTCGCCGTTCCTTCGCGCTGGCGCTCCTTCCAACGCGCCGCGAGCGAGGAGGAGCCCGCCGCTTCGCGGCGACCGCCTTCGCGGCCGCAGCACGGCGCAAGACCCGGCGTGCGATCAGATACGTGGTTCCGGCAATAATTCCGAAAGCAACATACGGATGCCGTGCCGCAAGCTTGAGCGTGCGCGCTCCGATGCCTTGCAGGCTTTCCGCGGCCAGCGCCCCAAGTCCGGCGGAGTACGCCAGGCCAGCGCGACTACGCGAGGCGACAACCTCGCGCAATTCCTGCGCACGATCCGCGGCAGTGTCGCGTTGCAGTTCGGCCTGGCGGCGGTAGTTGCGCAGACCCGAGCGCGTCGCCGCAACCGCTGACTCGAGCGCATCGGTCACGCGCGTGCGCCCTTCGTCGAGACGGTGGCGTGCTTCATCCACGCCCGCGGACAACTGCTCGCGGGCGCGCGTGGCTCCATCGGCCAGTTCCTGCCTGGCCGCCGGCACCGAATCAGCCAGCGCGCGCGCAGCCGCGGCAGCCGATCCGGCAATTGAGTTTGCTGAATTCGTGTTCATGAATTGAGTCCTCGAGCGGGTGCGTACCTGTGGCGCACGACGAGCAGCGCCACGGCGGTTCGCGTCTTGTCGATGGAGCAATCGATGTGCCACCTTGGGAGCACGCGAAATCGGCGATCGCCCAGCTTGTGGCAGTTCTTTTTGCCCGCCCTGGCTGAATCGATCGCGCAATCTGCGCTGTGTTGTCGACGAACACCGGCCCGGTCGGCAAATTGCACTGCGTGTGAGACGCACCTCTCGCGGAGGTGGAGCGCAGGCTTTCAGGGCCCGGCTGAACTCACGATACGGATGAGCCACTCCCGTGGCCATCATCGAGGAAGAGCCGCTCGAGCTCCGGCATGAACGGCGCGTAGGCGCGCCAGCGCGCAATCGACGAGCGATAAACCGGTTGGCGCGCCTGCCACATGCTTGCCGACGTGATGACCTGGCCCCGCCCCGGCTGTTCGTTCGCCAGACTGCTGGCAGGCAATCCGGCGAATTTGCGCAATTGTTCGTTCACTTCTTCGCCGTGCTCGACCATGTCCTCATAAGCGACCGTGTGAATCGGCAGGTCGAGGCTTTGTTTCCAGTGCTGCATGAGTCGATCGTGACCCGCGCTGAATGCGGCGATATCACCCAGATCGTTGGCGAAGGCGCAGGCGCTGTTGGCGAAGTACTGGCTCCAGATCGACAACGCGGTATCGCGCCGGTTGCGGACGCAATGGATGACGCGCGCGCGAGGGAACAGGCGGGCAATCAGATCCAGATGGCGAAAGTTCAGCTGGTTGTTGTCGACGTACCAGCGTGCCGGCGCGTCGTCCTGACTCAGATGAGCGCTGTATAGCTCTGCCGCCTCGCGCAGGGCCGCTGGATCGCAGGCGCGACCGCTCGCTTCGAGGCGGTCGGCGATGTAGGGAATGTGCGGAAGCTCGCCGCGATCGCGCACGCCCGCGTGGCTGGCCAGCTTCACGGCCGTCAATGTCGTGCCGCTGCGGGGAAGTCCGACGACGAAGATCGGCGTCCAGTCGGACGCGGTTTGCAGCCGCAATCCGCTGCTCTGTCCGCGGATCCGCGCAGCAACCCAATGCTGCCATGATTCGCCTGACCACGGCTGCTCCTGACGAGCCAGTGCATTGGCTTCACGCAGAACGTCCACTGCGCTGGCGTATTCGCCGACGTCGTCGTACGCCTTGGCCAGACCGAACCCGCTGGCCGCGCGCGCGCGCGGCGACGCCTGTACCTCGTGAAAATGCGCGATCAGCCGCTCGACATCCGGGTGCTCTACGGTCGTATAGCGCTGCGTCGATGCGAGCGCCCCGGGAACGAACCACATATCGAGGTCGACGTTCGCCTGAAGGGCGGCGAGGAAATGGCGTCGCGCCGCGTCGAAGTCGCCGAGCTCGCGATAAATGTTCCCGGCCAGCGCGTGCAGGTCGCCGGTTGCATTGCCGCGCGCGATCGCTTCTTCGCACAGCTGCGCCGCCAGCTGTTGGCGTTGACTCTGGCGAATGAATTGGGCGCAGCGCAGGGTCACATCCGCGTTCAGGCCCAGATGCCGGCACGAAGTCGCCATCACCGCGCTCGCTCGCTCGAGCAAGCCCTGGCTCTGCAGAAGTTTCGCGAGCAGCGTCGCCGCGTCGGCGTGGCCGGGCTGGTGCGCGAGGATTTCTTCGAGGAGCAGGCGCGCCGGCTCGACCTGGCCGTCCTGCCAGAGCGCTTGCGCCGTGCGAAAGCGCGCGTTGACATCGTGACCGACATTGACCGGCATCAGCCGAATCTTAGGACTCCGGATCGCGTCGTACAACATTTCCGGGAACCAGGACAGATGAAAACAAAAACCGCGCGGCTTGCGCCGCGCGGCACACGGGCCTCAAGGAGGAGACCTAGAACTTCACCGTCACGCGAGCAAAGTAGAACCGGCCGACCGTATCGAACGTGTTCGGATCGGTATTTCCGTTCACTGCGTTGTTCTGATAAATGATCGGCGGCTGCTTGTCGCTCAGATTGTCGATGCCGACGTCGACGCGCGTGTTGAGCGGATCGAGGTTATAGCCGAACGTCACGTTGTGATAGACCGCTGCGCCGTACTTGAGCTCGCAGCCGGGTGGCAAGTTGGACTGGCAAGCCGACTCGTTGTAGTTAAGGTTTGCGTAACCGACCGTGAAGTTGCCGATGTACTTGACCGTCCACGCTGCGCTGAATGAACCCAGATTCCAGTTCAGCGCGGCCAATGCCTTCCAGCGCGAGAAATTCGCGTTGGCGATCGCCGAGCCGCCGGTCGAGTAGTGACCCGCGTATTCCTGCACGAAATCGCCCTCGGCGCCCGGAGTCGGATCGTCGGCGAAGCGGTCCAGATACGTGGTCTGGAAGTTCACCGCGAAATTACCGATCGAAGTTTCCGGAATGCGGTAATGGAACTGGAAGTCGGTGCCCTTGACATCGAGCCGGCCGAGGTTGCCCTTCGGCGAGCGCACGAAATTGATCTGCCCGGCCGACGGTCCGCTGGCGGTGCGATTGATCAGTTCGCAGGTCGGTCCGCCGTTATTGTTGTAGCAGAGATTCAGCACGTTCTGCGCGGTAATGCGGCTGATCTCGTTGTCGAGGTACAGGCGCCACAGGTCCACGCTCAGCGACAGGCCCGGAATCCAGTGCGGGTCATAGACGAAGCCCCAGTCGAACGACTTGCCTTGTTCGGGGCCGAGGTTATATCCGGCGGCTACCGAGCCAGACAGGATGCCGTTGATCTGACTGGTCTGCCCCGGAAGTTTATGGAAGCTGCCATCACCCGGCACGCCCACGCACGCGGCATTCGTGCCGATCAGGCCGAAGCACGGATCGGTCGCCTGCGGTGCGCTGCTCGTCGCCCCTTGATACAGGTCGGAAATCGTCGGCGCGCGGAACACCTTCGACACAGTGCCACGCAGCAGCAGGTCTTCGATCGGCCGGTATTCGATCGCGACCTTCGTGTTGTTGGTGCTGCCGAAGTTGCTGTATTTCGAATAGCGGTCGCCGACCGTCAGGTTCAACGCGCTGGCGAACGGCACATCCTTCAGGATCGGAATGAGCAATTCGCCGTAGGCTTCCTTGATGTTGAAACCGCCGACGATTGGCGAAACGCAGCCGGTGCCGATATCGCAGATGCCGTTGATGTCGGGAACTTCGATCGCATCCGGAATCGTCTGCGAGTAGTCCTTGCGATAGCTCACGCCGGCGGCGAGCTGCACCGTGCCGGCCGGCAGATCCCACACGTTGCCATTGGCCTCGGCCACGACCGAACGCTCCACGGCGAAGGTGTTGGTGAACGTGTTGCCCGACGCATTGGTCAGTGCTGCAACCGTGTTCGGGTCGACGACGTTGAACATGTCGATCGGCGTGCAGCCGATGATCGGGCCCGTGCCGCCAAGAGCCGGATCGGTGCCGCAGACGATGTTGCCGCCCGGATCCTTGTACGACGGACCCACTCCCGGACCGATCTTGGCGAGGCTGATGAAACCGCTGGTATGGGTCAGCTGGGTGAAATGGCCGTAGTTGAAGTACGCGTTCCACTGCCAGCTGCTGTCGCCGAACGTGCCTTTGAAGCCGGCCGTTACCTGGTCGGTCGTGGTGCTGTTGTTGAAGATTCGATTGCCGTTGCCGATCGTGCGCGTTTTGAAACGGTTGGCGCTGTTGCTGAACTCGACGCCGAACGGGTTGTAGTAACTCTGCGCGGAAATGACCAGCGGACTGCCGAGTGTGTCGATCGGCTGCGGAGCGAGCTGCGAGGCGGCCTGGGTCTTGTTGTGATACAGCTCGAGGTAGGTTTCGATGCTGTCAGTCAGCTTGTAGTTGCCGACGACGAACGCGCCGGTGCGTTCCTGCGGAATCAGGTTGACGTTGCCGTGCGCCTGGAAATTGTAGTTGTCGGTCGCCGGGTTGTAGCAACGATAGTCATTCAGAGAGGCGCTCGTGGAACCGAGCGACTTCAGGGTCACCACGCTGCAGCCGCCGAACTGCGCCTGCAGGCTGGCCGGCAGCTGCACGTAGCCGACCGGCGTACGACTCGAACCGCCGGAAACATGGGCGACGCCGTAGTAGTAATAGATAGCGTTCTTCGAGAACTCGCGATTCGCAGCGAGCACGGAGTCGAACTTGTTGTAGTCGACCCCGGCCATGATGCTGCCCTTGTCCGTGGTCTGGCCGAACACAAAGTGATATCCCTTGCGCTCGCCGTCGTCGCGGTCGGAGATGCCATAGTCCGCGGAGAATTCGGCGCCTTGATAATTCGAGCGCAGGATGAAGTTCACGACACCGCCGACTGCATCGGATCCGTACACCGACGAGGCGCCGTCGGTCAGCACTTCGATGCGCTCGACCGCGATGACCGGTATCGCATTGAGGTCCGCATTGAGGATGCGATGTCCGTTCACCAGTACCAGCGTGCGCGCAGAGCCCAGTCCGCGCAGCGAAACATTCGACGAACCCGTGCCGCCGCCGTTGTTGACGCGCGGATTCATGACCGGACCGGTAGACGCCGGCAGGTCCTGCACGAGATCACCGAGGGTGACCTTGCCGGACTGCTGGATCGCCGCCTTGTCGATCGTGACAACCGGGTTGGACGTCTCGATGTCGACGCGGCGGATATTCGACCCGGTCACGACGATCGTTTCGAGCGACTGGCTCTTCTGGTCGGCGGCCTGGGCACCGGTGTCTTGCGCCATAGCCGGTGCCGCGGCCAGACCGAACGCGATCGACGCGCCGGCAGCACCATAGCCACGCAGACCGTGCCGGATCGCGGCTGCGAGATTTGCAAACCCTCGCGTTTTTTCAAAATTCCCCTCTCGGAGCAGAGTGGTTGACATGTTTTGTTCTCCTGTCATCGAACAGCAAGCACTGGCCGCGGGATCGCGGCAGGTGTCCACGAGAAGTTAAGAAAACATGTGCTTCGCACGTTGCCGGTAACCGGCACGCGGCGTTGCACTAATTGCGCGAACGCGAAATCGGATCTGCGCGGTGTCACGCCGACTGCTGCAGCAGCGGTGCATCGAGTTGACGGCGCAGCGCTCCCGCCGTCATGCCGAAACGCTGGCGAAACAGGCGCGAAAATGCGCAGCGATTCTCGAAGCCGCTGGCCAGTGCGATCTCCGCGATCGCGAGCGGGCTGGTGCGCAGCAGGCGGCGCGCGCGTTGCAGGCGCTGGTCAACCAGGAACGCGTGCGGCGTCTGCTGATACGCGGCGCGAAACGCGCGGATGAAGTGCCACGGTGAATAACTGGCCATGCGCGCGAGCGCGTCGTTGTCGAGCTCCAGATGGCAGTTCGCCGCGAGATAATTGCGCACGCGCTGCAATCTCAGGAAGACCTGGCGGCGCTGCGCATAGGTACGTCCCGGGCAGCGGTCGATCGCGGCGGCAAGGTCCTTCTGCAGAGCGAACACGCTCTCGATGACCGATTGCAGGGCCTGTTCCGCGTCGCCATTCGCCGCGGCTCGCGCCAGCGCGACGAGACGGATGCGCAGCGTGCGATCCGCACTGTGCCAGGTCGGCAGCAGCAGCGGCTCGGCGATCGGCATGTCGCTCAGGCCGTCGAGTGCTTCGCGCCAGGCCGCGCGTCCGCCGAGCAACGCGACCCAGACAGCGTTGCCGCGACCGACCGCGTGCAGGCGCGGCTCGGCTTCGGTGACGCGCATCTCGCCGGCGATCAGTACACCGTCCCCGCTGCCGCCGCCGATCTGCAGGCGTCCGCGCAGCGGTACCCACAGACCCGAGTACGGTTCATCGACCTTGAGCGTACAACCCCGTCCACCGCCTACGATGAGGAACAACGAGTCGGCGGAACTGGTGCTCGCCTTGGACAAGACCAGGCTGGAACCCGAAGCGAGCTGATGGGCAAGAATCATGGTGCGTACTCCGTCCGTTGGGTGCGCTGCCATTCGCGCAAAAGTTGCGCGGTGAGTCAGGAGGTTTTTCCGAAATTGCGCTGAATTGTTGCCGAAAGATTCCTGTGCACCGCGATCTGGCGCGGTCCGGCATCGATTTGCCGGGACGGCCGGCAGACGGGCGCGATGCGGCCACGATGGAAAGCCGGCCGCACAGGATTGGCAACGCGCGATCTCCAGGTTTCCGCTATTTGTTCGTTCGGCGTCCTGGTTGCCGCCTTTCCCACGAGGATTTGATGCGTCGCTTTCTTGGTATTGCCCTGGTCATGCTCTCGGTGCCGCCAGTGCTCCTGGCGGACTGCCGGGTGCAGAGCAGTTCCCCTCGCCCGCACCTGGTCGAGCTGTACACGAGCTCGGGCTGCAATTCCTGTCCGCCGGCGGAGCACTGGATGAGCACCCTGCGCAAACACGACGACTTGATCGGCCTGGAGTTCCACGTCGACTACTGGGACACCGCCGAATGGCACGATCCGTTGTCAGACCACGCCTACGCGTCGCGCCAGGAGGCGATCGCCAGGCGCCGCAACAAAGATCAGATCTATACGCCGCAAATCTGGCTCGATGGCCGCGTCTGGGTCAACTGGCCCAGAGGCGCGCCGCCTGAGCCTGCCAGCGCCGAGGCGCCGGTCGTCGAGCTTGCGCTCGACGGCGCCGACCCCGTGCATGTCTCGATCGATGTCGGCCATGCCGGCACCAGACCCGACTACCGCGTATATGCGGCCCTGGCCGAGACCGGCTTGTCCGAATACGTGCGTGCCGGCGAGAATCGCGGCAAGACCCTGAGCTTCGATGAAGTCGTGCGCGCATTCGCCGGACCGTTCGACTTGCCACATGCCGAATTCGAACTCAAGCCGCCCCCGCGCGCCAATCGCGAGCACACTTCCGTCGTGGCCTTCGTCCAGGACGAAGCCAACGGCGATGTGGTGCAAGCCGTGCGCGCGCCGTTGCAGGGTTGCGCCAAATGAGCGCCATCGTCTCGCCTGATTCCACTGTCGGCTCGAGCGTCGCAACGAGCCCCGCGTCGAACATCGCCGGATTGAATCGCGGCCATGCGGACGCGTTGCGCGCGATCCTGCTCGCCGGCGCCGCTGCGGCGACGTTCGATCTGGCGTTCGCTTTCACGTTCTACGGGGCGACCCTTGGCGCGAGCCCGATTCGCATCCTGCATTCGATTGCCAGTGGCGCGTTCGGGCTGGCGGCATTCGACGGAGGCATCGCCACCGCGGCGTTTGGCCTGCTTGCGCACTATTTCATCCTGATCGTCGCTGCATCGCTCTTCCATGTGGCGAGCACGCGCGTTACCGTGCTAAGGCGACGCGCTGCAATCTGCGGCCCGTTGTTCGGCGTGGCGATCTACTGCGTCATGCACTATGTCGTGTTGCCGCTTTCGGCTGCGCCGAAATTCAGGACTTCGACGTTGAGCATCGGCAGCGAATTTGTCATGCACCTGCTGCTCGGGTTGACGATCGCGCTGGTCCTGCGCGCCGGTTGGACGCGACTGCCGGATAGCTCCGGACGGCGCTAAGGCGCTTCGTTTATCGGCGCTCTGCCATCGAGGCACCCGCCGAAAATTGCTCCTGCATTCTTGGCGGACCGGTCATTCATCGCGGTCGAAAAAGCACTTCGTTCTTCGGGATCCCGGACGTTGACGCACGCGCCGAAAAATGCTCCTGCATTTTCGGCGTACCAAGGGCAGCCAGACTGTCTTCGTTATTCGGGATAGTGCGCATACCCGCACTCGCCGGAAATTGCTCCTGCATTTCCGGCATACACGCCGTCCATTTCAAACGCAGCAGGCTTCGTTTCTCGGGATACCGGACATCTATGCACGCGCCGAAAATTGCTCCTGCATTTTCAGCGTACCGGCCATCCTGGCCATAAAAGGCGGCCACCGGGGTCCCGGTCCCGGTGGTCCGCCGCTTACTTCCTGCCCGTTGGAGAGGGCGATGCCAGTGTCGCGCGCGGCGGCGCGCAAGTGGTTGCCGGAATGCAGTAACGGCGTGACCGAAATTGCGCAAACCGGTTGGACGGCTGCTTGAACAGCGCGCCGGGGCGAGTCAGTGCGCAACCGCGCTCAGGCGAAACGATCCGATGTCGGTGTCTTCGGTGCCGAGCGGCGTGATCAATATGCGGTCGCGGTTCGGCGAAACGCTGAAGCCGACGTCGTGCAGTTCGGTATCCATGTGCAGCACGATGCGTTGTGCGTCGGTCGTCGGATCGTACTCGAGTATGTCGGTCGGCTTCCACGCGACTTTCGACACGTACCAGATGCGGCCGTCGACGACGCGCCAGCCATCGATCAGGGTCGACTCGATCAACGGCGTGACGAGTTTTTCCTCGCCACCGGCAAGATCGCGCGAATACAGCGCGCTCTGCGCGTTCTTGGTGTAATACAACCGGTGCGCGGCGGGGTCCAGTTCCATATGTTCGACGCCGATTGCCAACGGGACGAGGCGTTCATTGCCCTGGCCTGCGTGTTCGAGCAAAGCCAGCTGATTCTGCCGGCTCGAACCGGCGATCACGAGCAGATAACTGTCCGCGTCCGGACCGTAGTTGGCCGAGAGGACATCCTGGCCTGGCCGGCTGATCGTGCGCTGGCGGCGACTGGCCAGGTCGATTTCGACCAGTCCCGGGTTGCCCTTGCCGCGGGCGGTCAGGAGCAACTGCTTGCCGTCGGCGCTCCAGGCAGGATTGACCAGCAGGGCGTCATGAAAGTCAGTCAGCGCATTCAGTTCGAGCGTCGAGAAATCGTACAGCCAGACCTGCTGCGCGCCGCTGCGATCGGAAACGAAAGCGATGCGGCTGCCGTCGGGCGAGAACGCCGGCGAATGGTCGCTGCCGGTCGACTTCGCCAGCAGTTCCGGAATCGCCTTGTCGACGCCGAGCGCGACCCAGGCAAGCCGGCTGGTCGTGCGCGGAATTTCGTAGGCGACAAGATCCGCGCCGCGCGCCGCGGCCGGATATTCGGCCGGCCCGACGCCGAGCGCGCGCACCTCGCCGCTGTCGAGGGCGACGCTGTACAAAGTGAAGTGGCCGTCCTGGTTGGATGCGAAGATCAGGCCGCGGCTGTCCCGGGTCCAGGCCAGTCCGCGGATGCGCGAGTGCAACTGCGTAAGCTGGCGCACGGCGCCGCCTCGCGCCGACATCACGCACAGGTCGCTGTAGGGCGCGAGGCCGCGGCGAAAGGCAATGAGCTTTCCGTCCGGCGAATAGTGGGCTTCGAGGTCCTGCGCATCGGCCAGGCGTTCGTACTGCAGCGGCTGTTTGGTTCCGGTTGCCAGATCCCAGCGCATCAGCACCATGTCATCCGAAGCGCCGCCGGAACCCTCCGCGCTTATCAGGGCCTTGCCATCCGGCGCCCAGTCGAAATAGTGGACCATGTAATTCTTGCATGGCCCGACGTCGCGTTCGCTGCCGCCAAGGCTCGACACGATGTGCATCGTGCAGTCCTCTTTGGCGAGGCGTTCGAACGCGATCTGGCTTCCGTCCGGCGACCAGGTCGGCACTTCTTCGAAGCTGTCGGTTTTCTTCGAGGTCACGCGGACGGATTTCGATTCTCCGATTGCGCGCATGACGATGCGGTCGATGCCGCTTGCTCCGCCGGCCTGATCGGCCTGCGCGTAAATGACCCGGGTTCCATCGGGCGAAACCGATGGCCGGCGTTCGGAACCCGGATCCGAAGTCAGCTGACGGATATCGCTCACGGTCCAGTTGCTGGTCGTGACCGCTGCTTCGCGGCCACCGCCGCGCCATGCGAGCAGCAAAGCCAATACGGCTGCGGTAGTCACGCCGAGCGCGAGCCAGCCCCAACCCAGGCGGCGCACAGGCGCCGGCGGCGGCGGAACCGGTGCGTCCAGCGCATCGACGACATCCGGATCGTTGCCGGCTGCCGTACCTCCGACGCTGATCAGTTCGCCATCGAGCAGGCTGACCGCAGCGAGCAAGCGATAGCCTACCTTTGGGATCGTTTCGATGTAGCGCGAAGGCTTGGCGTCGTCGTTGAACGCGCGGCGCAGTTCCTTGATCGCCTGCGTCAGCACGTCCGGCGTGGTCACGCGGTCGGCCCAGACGCGGTCGAGCAGCTGGTCGCGCGTGACCGTATCGCCGGCGTGGCGCACCAGTTCGATCAGCACGGCTGCCGCCTTGCTCGTCAGGCGCGGATGATCCGGGCGCGTGACGATGCGCAGCGCACCTACGTCGACGACATGCTCGCCCACGCGCAGCCGCAGGTTCGGCTGCAGCAGCAGCTCGTCGAACAGCAGGCGGCTGGCGGTCGGCAAACTACTGGCGTTCATATCGGGCGATAGTATCCGGTTCGTGCCGGAAAGATTTTGCGAACGTCCGTCGAATTTCCGCCTGGACGCTTCACGCTGAAAAGGTTCGGCGGGAATGCTCCCAAGATATACGTCAGCGCCGGGCCCGTGGCAAGTGCCAATCACCCGGGATCCCGACCGGTCGCTTGTAGCATTGTGGAAATTAATACCATCGCTCGCGGAAGCATTGCAGCCGGCCGCGCCGAAACCGCGAGTTCAGCTATCCTTTACGGGGACTGCCTGATGCTGGTGAACAAGCTGGCGGTCCGATTGGGGAAAGCCAGACCCGAAATCCGATCATCCGGGGCGGGTCGATCTGAATCGGGCCGATCTGAATCGGGCTGATCTGAATCGGGCTGATCCCGCCGCAACCTACTCGACACGACAACGACCGCCGTGCACCTGCGCCTGCTCGACCTGGACGATTCGCTGCATGCGCAGTCGACGTTGCGCGATTCGGCAGCGTGGACGTCTGTCCAGACGGTGCCGATGCGTGACCTCGCGCAGCCGCTGCGCCTTTGGAGCCGCGCGGCGACCATGCAGCAGGCACGCGCGCGCCTGGCCGAAACCGCTCGCGGCGCCCCCGCCATCACGATGATCGGCTCGGGCGATTTTCACCATCTTGCCGTACTGCTGATCGAATGCGTGCGCGAGCCGGTCACCGTCATCCATTTCGACAACCATCCGGACTGGGTGCGCTGGGCGCCGCGCTGGCATTGCGGCTCATGGGTGAACGCAGCGTTGCAGCTGGACCAGGTTGCGAAAATCATCACGCTGGGGCCGTGCAGCGACGATCTGGTCCGGCCGCAACTCAAGGGCGGCAATCTCGGCGCGCTCGCCAGCGGCAGGCTGGTGCTGTTGCCGTGGCAGCACGCGCCGTCGCGCGTCTGGGGCGCGCTCGCCGATGGCGCCGGGCATCGGATTCAGCACGGCCACCTGGCATGGCACAACCTCGCAGACGCCAGCAGCGCCGACAACGTTGCGTTTGTGCTGGACCAGATCGATACCCAGGCGGTCTGGCTCACGATCGACAAGGACGTGCTGCCGGAATCCGAAGCGCTGACGAACTGGGACCAGGGACAGATGCCGCTGCGCGCGTTGCTCGACCTGATCGCCGGCATCGGCACGCGCAAGCGCGTTGCGGGCGCGGACATCTGCGGCGAATTTTCGCCTCCGGCGCTGCGCAATCCGCTCAAGCGCATCGAATCGCGCATCGATCGCCCGCAACGCGACGCCGACGCGGCAGGGCTCGCGCGCAACGAGGCGGTTAACCGCGAATTGCTCCGCACGATCTGGCAGGCAGCCGCGTGACGATGTTCGCGCTGCTGCTGGCGTCGGTGATCTGCGATGTCGCCGGACAGATCTGCTTCAAGCTCGGCGTCGGCCATCACGACGACGATTCGGCGCATGGTTTCATCGGCGGCGCGATACGCGCGCTGAACTCGCCGTGGATCGTCGCCGGCCTGCTGATCTACGTGCTCGAGTTCGTCGTCTGGTTCGCCGCATTGAGCCTGGCGCCGCTGAGCCTGGCATTTCCGTTCGCCGCGGTTTCCTACTGCGGCGTCGTGATCGCCAGCCGCTACGTCCTGCATGAACGCGTATCCGCGCGGCGATGGTTCGGCACGGTCGCAATTGCCGCGGGGGTCGCCTTGATCTGCTGGCCGTGAGACCCACGTCGCGAACCAGACAAGATGCGAACGGCAGTTTAGCAACACGTAACATGCCCCCGGAATAATGCGGCCTCATGCACGGGAGGAAAGACCACTCATGATCAAGTCCACCGATTTTCGCCTGCCCGGCGGGCGTTCCGGAGTACTCCTGATCCATGGCCTTACCGGTACGCCGACCGAGATGCGCTTCGTCGCAAAGGGACTGAACCGCAACGGCTTTACCGTGCACGGAATGCAACTGGCTGGCCATTGCGGCGATGAAGAGGACTTGCTGAAGACCGGCTGGCGTGACTGGTATCACAGCGTGTGCGTCGCCGCCGACCGCCTGCGTGGCGAAGTGGACCAAATGTTCGTCGCCGGTCTGTCGATGGGCGCGCTGCTGGCGCTCAAACTCGCCGCCGATCGCCCGGACCAGGTCGACGGACTCGGTCTGTACGGCACGTCGTTCGTCTATGACGGCTGGACGATCCCGTGGATTGGCCGCCTGTCATTCCTGTTGCCGCTGGTTTGCGGACTCGGCTTCGGCTGGAAGCAACGTTTCCACGAATGCTTTCCGTACGGCATCAAGGATGAGCGCATCCGCCAGCGCATCGCCAGCAGCATGCTCGGCGGCGACAGCGCGGCGGCCGGCCTGCCCGGCAACCCGTGGCCGTCGCTGGCCGAGTTCTACCGGCTCTCGTTCCTCGTGCGCCGCCAGCTGCGCAGTATCCAGACGCCATGCCTGGTCGTGCACGCCGTCGACGACGACGTTGCCAGCCTGAGGAACGTACGCATGATCGTGCGCGGCGTGCGCGGTCCGGTCGAAACGGTCCTGCTCGAAAACAGCTACCACATGATCACGATCGATCAGGAGCGCAATACCGTGATCGAGCGCTCGACGCGCTTTTTCAACCACGTGGCCAGCACGCAGTTCGTGCGCATGCCCGAACCTTCCCAGGTCGCCGTCACCGAATAATGCCGGCGATCGTCGCGTATTCGATCGGAGAATTTGGCCGCGAGGAATGGGACCGGCTGTTTCCGGGCGATCTCGAGAACTGGGCGTACTACTGCACGATCGAGCGTTCGCGCCTGGCCGGATTCGAATGGCTGTACTTCGCGGTGCGCGGCAACGACGGCAACCTGCTCGCGGCCGTGCCGGCATTCGTGACCGATTACCGCCTCGACACGACCCTGACCGGACCGCTGCGACGCGCGACCGATGCGATGGCGCGGGTCTTTCCGCGACTGCTGCGCCAACGCCTCCTGTCGCTCGGCTCACCGGTCGGCGAGGTCTGTCACCTCGGCTTCAATCCCGGTCAGGACCGCCTCGCGCAGGTGCGCCTGCTGGATATGCTTTTTTGCAAAGTGGAGACGTACGCCCGGCGCAGCGGTATCTCGATGCTGGCAGCCAAGGACGCCACGATGGCTCAGGACGACCTCTGGGTAGCGGTTGCGGCGACGCATGGCCTGCGCCGCCAGCCGAGCCTGCCGACGGCATTGCTCGACATCCGGTTCGACTCTGTCGACGGCTACCTGGCTACGTTGAGCCGCGCTACGCGCAAGGACCTGCAGCGCAAGCTCAAGGCGTCCGCTGCGATACACGTCGAGTGGCGCGAAAACATCGACGACATCCTCGACGCGGTCATGCGTCTGTATCGCGAAACGCTGGCGCACGCGGCGCTGACGTTCGAGGAACTGACGCCCGAATTTTTTACCGGCGTGTTGCGCGATCTGGGACCGCGCGCGCGCTGCGCGACTTACTGGCTCGACGGCCGGCTGGTCGCATTCAACCTCGTGCTGCACGACGGCGAGGTCCTGCTCGACAAGTTTCTCGGCATGGACTATGCGTTCGCGCGCCGCTACAACCTGTATTACCTGACCTGGTTGAAGAATGTCGGCTACTGCATCGAGCACGGACTCAAACGCTACCAGAGTGGCCAGGGCCTGCATCGCGAAAAGCGCCGGCTCGGCAGCCGCCTGAGCGCGAACTGGTTGTGGTATCGGCATCGCAACCGTGTGTTCGATACGATCTTCGCCGCGTTCGAGCGCCTGTTCCGTCTCGATCGTCACGATCCCGAACTGGCCGCGCTGCTGCCGCAACCCCCGCCGCCGGCGAACCGTGGCGTATCGTGGCTGGCCTGGACCGGCATGATCGGCTTTGCCGGCCTGTCGCAAATCTCGCTCAAGTACGCGGGGCTCGATACCGGCGCATTCGACTTTTCCGCGCGCGCATTCGCACTCGCGCTCGATTCGGCCTGGCTGTGGGTTTCGATTGCCAGCCACATCGGCGAATTCCTCGTCTGGATCGCAATCCTGCGCAAATCGCGCTTGTCTGGCGCGTTCCCGACACTGGCGATCCTTTTTGTCGGCATGATCCTCGCCGGTCGAATGCTCTTTGGCGAGCCGATCGGCTGGGTCAAGGCAATCGGCTGCGCGATGATTCTCGCCGGCATTCTGCTGCTCGGTCCCGACGACGACGAAAGCGTCGCTGCCAGAACCGGCGCGCATGCCTTGACGAGTCATCGTTCAATGCACTTGAAATACAATCCCGACCAGCAGGACTTTCACCGGAGACAGGTATGAGCAGCGTGCAGGAAACGATCTTCACCATCATTTCGAAGGAAGCCGGCGTCGATCCCGCCAAGATCAGCCTCGACTCGACGCTCAAGGCTCTGGAAATACAGTCGCTCGATGCGGTGCAGATCATTTTCGAGATAGAAGACCACTACAAGATCACCTTGCCCGATCGCGATCCCAACTTCGACACCGAGTCGGTCAAGGGCCTCGTCGAAGCGGTCGAGCGGCTCGTCGCGGAACAGCCGAGCGGCGTCGCCGTGCCGTCGCCACAAGCCTGAATCCGGCACCTGCTTTCGGACCATGCGGCGCGTAGCCATCACCGGAATGGGCGCGATCTGCGCGCTCGGCCACGACGCCTCTGCGACCTGGGCCGCGATGCGCGATGGTCGTTCGGCGATCGGGCCGATCCGGAATATTCCGACCGACTTGCTCAACGTCAGGATCGCCGCAGAAGTGCACGGCTACGATCCGCTGGCGCATTTCGATTCCAAACGCCTTGTGCTGCTCGATCGCGTCTCGCAATTCGCGCTGATTGCCGCGCGCGAGGCCGTCGCGCAATCGGGCCTCGATTTCGGCAGCGACGCGCGCGACGAGCGCACCGCCTGCATCATCGGTACCGGAATCGGTGGAGAGAATTCCCACAACGAGCAGTCGTCGCGATTCTACGGCGACAAGAACCCGCGCGTGCATCCGCTAGCGATCGTGCGCGTAATGGCCAACGCGCCAGCCTGCCACGTGGGCATGGAGTTCTGCCTTACCGGGCCGTCGTTCGCCGTGGTCAGCGCCTGCGCCTCGGCCAACCATGCGATGGCGCAGGCTTTCGACATGGTGCGTAGCGGAAAAGTGGATTTTGCCGTGACCGGCGGCGCCGAGGCCTGCGTCACCGTGCCGACCATCAAGGCGTGGGAAGCCATGCGCGTGACCGCCGACGACACCTGCCGACCCTTCTGCAAGCAGCGCCGCGGCATGGTGCTCGGCGAAGGCGCCGGCGTTTTCGTGCTCGAGGAGTACGAACACGCGCGGGCGCGCGGCGCGGTGATTCTCGCCGAATTTGCCGGCGCCGGCATGTCGGCCGATGCCGGCGATATCGTTCTGCCGTCGGAGACCGGCGCGGCCCGCGCGCTATCCGCCGCGCTTGCCGACGCCGGATTGAACGCCGCCGAGATCGGCTACATCAACGCGCACGGCACCGGAACTCCCGCCAACGATCCGACCGAGACGAAAGCGATCCGGCGCGTATTCGGCGCGCACGCCGACGCACTTTGCGTTTCATCGACCAAATCGATTCACGGCCACGCGCTCGGCGCCGCCGGCGCGATCGAACTGGTCGCCGCTATCGGCGCGTTGCGTGAAGGAATCATTCCGCCGACGGCCAATTTCATCGACGCCGATCCCGAGTGCGACCTCGACTACGTGCCGAACGTCGCCCGCGAAAAGGCAGTGCGCGCGGCGCTTTCGAACTCGTTCGCGTTCGGCGGCCTCAACGCTGTCGTCGCGATCGTGCGCGCGTCCTGAAATGCGCGCAGGTTTTCAGCGGTTCAGCAACAACCGCTATCATGCAGGCTTTCGCGCAATTCCCATCGACCCATTGACTATGGCGCAACCATGAATTCCAGGAACGATCTCGACTCCACCCTGAGCAAGGTGCCGGCCGTAACGCTGGGTTTCTGGATCATCAAGATCGCCGCCACGACGCTCGGGGAAACCGGCGGCGACACCGTGACGATGACGATGGACCTGGGCTACTTGACCGGCACGGCGATTTTCCTCGCGATCCTGATCGTGCTGGTCGGAGTCCAGATCGCCGCCAAAAAATTCCATCCGTTCATCTACTGGGCGACGATCATCGCCTCGACCACGCTGGGTACGACGCTCGCTGACTTCGCCGACCGCTCGCTTGGCATCGGTTATGCGGGCGGCTCGGCCCTGCTGCTCGCGTGCGTGTTCGCGATGCTGGCGCTCTGGTACAAGTCGGAGGGAACCGTGTCGGTAGATACGGTCAACACGCCGAAAGTCGAAGCGTTTTACTGGGCGACGATCACGTTCTCGCAGACGCTCGGCACGGCGCTGGGAGACTGGATGGCCGACGATTCGGGACTCGGCTACATCGGCGCCGCACTGGTTTTCCTTGCAGCACTGGCCGCCGTCGTCGCGCTCTACTACTGGACCGGCGTTTCACGCGTGCTGCTGTTCTGGGCCGCGTTCATCCTGACCCGGCCACTTGGCGCTACCGTTGGGGACTTCCTCGACAAGCCGCTCGACGAAGGTGGACTCGATTTCAGCCGACCGTTGGCGTC
>Ga0157376_10000445_pt1 | contig 26643 bp, 32 predicted proteins | sample M45metaG_FD_121801 | JGI IMG/M metagenome (GOLD analysis project Ga0157376, IMG submission 121801) | Miscanthus rhizosphere microbial communities from Kellogg Biological Station, Michigan, USA - M4-5 metaG | ecosystem: Host-associated > Plants > Roots > Rhizosphere > Soil | place: USA: Michigan...
AGCAAAAAACGCTAATGACTGTGTTGACCTATCAAGCAGTTCTGAGGTCATATGAGAGAAATGAGTTGAACCAATGACCACGCATCGAGGTCGAGTGTCCGCTGCCGCAAAATCCGTTCTTGCGACGTTTGAGAACCTTGAACAGATGGCGCGTCCGGAGCCTCCCGCAAAGCTAACAAAGGAAGAGGCGCAAATTTGGCGCGACACGGTTGATAGCCGCTCGCCGGATTATTTCCCACCAGAAACTCATGCGCTTCTCGTGCAATACTGCCGGCATGTTGCGGGCTGCGACTATCTTAAAGGCATAATCGAAGGACTGAAAAAAGAGGTCCCTCAGACACGGATAATTATGACTGACCTCCGCAAGACAATGAGCCTCTTGCACCGTGAATCAAAAGTTGTTTCACTGCTCGCTACCAAAATGCGGCTGTCGCAGCAATCGAGCTACGATATGTTCAATGTTAGGAAGTCGCAGCGAACAGCGAAGGCAAAGCTCAAGTCGCTACCGTGGAATAAATGAAAAAACGTCGCAGCAAGAAGAAGCCGCGTCAAGCCAAGGTCGAAGCGGCTCCTGAGTCGGATATTGTTCTAGGGCAAAGGGAGAAGCCAAGTGGTGAAGAGGTCATCGACTGGATTGAGGAATACTGCCGCATCCCGGAAGGCAAAAAAGTCGGGCAAAAGGTCATCCTTGAGGAGTGGCAAAAAAAGGAAATCTGCCGCATCTACGACAACCCCGCTGGTACCAGACGGGCAATCCTGAGCTTTCCAAGAAAGAATGCTAAGACATCGTTGTCGGCGTTTCTGCTCTTGGTTCATCTCTGTGGACCTGCTTACGTTCTCAACTCTCAACTCTACTCTACAGCCCAATCAAGAGAACAAGCCGGTGTCATTTTCTCGCTTGCGGCCAAGATCGTGCGGATGTCCCCGGACCTCCGTGAGCACATCACGATAAGAGATACTGCGAAGGAGCTTCTGTGCGTTGAACTTGGAACAAAGTACCGTGCCCTCAGCGCAGAAGCTTCGACAGCGTTTGGCCTCTCTCCAGTTTTCATCGTACATGATGAGCTGGGCCAAGTCCGTGGGCCGCGCTCAAAGCTTTATGAAGCATTGGAGACGGCAACAGGTGCGCAAGAGGACCCACTTTCCATTATCATCTCCACGCAAGCGCCAACTGACGCTGACCTCTTGTCCATACTCATTGATGATGCGCTCGCAGGGCACGACCCACGCACCATTGTTTCGCTCTACACCGCACCAAAGACCGATGACCCGTTTTCAAAGCGCACAATCCGTAAGGCTAATCCAGCCTTCGGTACGTTCCTTAATGAACGTGAAGTCCTCTCCATGGCGGAGGATGCGCGGCGCATGCCCGCCCGTGAAGCGGAGTATCGCAACCTTGTCCTCAATCAGCGTGTTGAGACAAACAATCCTTTCGTAACGGAGACGGTTTGGAAGTTGTGCGGGGAGCCTCCCGCACCGTTGGATGGGCTTGTTGTATACGGTGGCCTCGACCTTTCCTCTGTGGCGGACCTGACTGCCTTGGTCCTGATTGGAAAGCACGAGCGTGTATGGCAGGTCCATCCAACATTCTGGCTGCCCTCGACAGGGCTGCGCGAGAAGTCAAAGAAGGACCGTGTGCCTTACGATCAGTGGCGCGATGAAGGAAAGCTGGAGACAACGCCCGGCAACACTGTCTCCTATGAATACGTTGCGCGCTGGCTGAAAGAGGTTTGTACGGTCTATGATGTGCGCAAGATTGGATTTGATCGCTGGAATATGAAGCACCTAAAGCCATGGTTGTTACAAGCTGGCTTTTCGGAGATGAAGGTTGAGGAGACATTTATTGAGTTTGGGCAGGGCACTCAGTCTATGTCACCGGCGCTGCGCGATCTTGAGCAGGCAATTAAGGAGCGGGAGATTGCGCATGGTAATCATCCTGTGCTGGCGATGTGCGCCGCTTGCGCGGTGATCGAGAGCAAGGACGATGCCAACCGCAAGTTGTCAAAGAATAAATCGACAGGCCGCATCGACGGTCTGGTTGCCCTAACGATGGCACTCGGAGTGGCCGGCCAATTCGCGGAGAGCGTTGATACGCGAACCTTGATTTTCTAATCAGGGAGATGGCCATGGAACAATGGGTCGTCACGTACCGGATCGAGCAGAAGAATCATAACTGGGGCATCGCTGAATTCTTTCGAGGCTCTGAAGAAGAGTGCAAGCGCATTGGGAGAGCCTTTGCGGGAGGATCGAGCGACATTATTCCGACAGAGCCTTGGGGTGTCTTGGTAGGACGGGCTGAAGACTGGGATTACTTTCTATCAGAACAAAGTCAAGAGGAGGAATTGTAACATGTCACTTGCAGCAATTCTACTCGGCATCATCAATATCGCCATCGTTGTAGCAATCCTTATCCTGATTGGGTTGCTTGTGGTTTGGTTGCTTAGCTTCATCAGCTTCTCAATCCCCGAGAATATCCAGAAGGTGTATCTGGTGATCGTCGGTTTGATTGCACTTTATATGCTGGTGGCGCTCTTGCTGGGTTTGCCGATACCCATTTCAATTATCAGATGATGACGTCGGCTTTCCTAATCGGGCTGACGTTTGGCTTCTTCTACGCTATGGTCAAAAAATGACACCTGATCCTATTGCCCTCGCAGCAGGGCTCAATCAGAACTGCTTGTTGTATACCGGTGAGGACAAGATCATCTCTATTGAGATGACTGGTTATGACTTGGCCACGGTTAAGAGCTACGAGTGGTGGGTGGCCAAGTCACCTTACTCGTTTGATGACGAGCCAGGTGAGGTCCTTATCAAGAAGAACAAGGATGATGGGATCGCGGTGAATGGGACAAAGCTCGATATCACGATTGATGCGATTGATACAGTCGTCAAAGATGATCTGTATTATCATGAACTAAAGGTTGTCTTGGCGGATGACTCAATCAAGGTCGCCATGACAGGCAATATTGTAATCCGTCGCGCCATAGATATGGGAGGAGCTATACCATGACGCTTTCAGTTTTGAATGGTCCGATCATTCAGGCCGGTGAATCTCTGTCCGATGGTATTGATTGTACCGGCGGCAACATTGTTCGCTTGACCATGCCGGCTGGATGGGACAATGCAAATATCACGTTTCAAATTTCGTCGGATGGCGCTGGCTATAACGATCTGTACACCGTAGACGGAAACGAGGTCACCTTGCCGGTAAGGTTGGGTGCGGCCGTGGTGCTTGCTCAATTTGGGGAGTATCTCAAGGCCATTGCGTTCTTGAAGATACGATCTGGGACAAAATCTTATCCTGTCGTGCAGACAGCGCAACGTGACTTTGCGGTCGCAATTGAGGTACTACCATGAAGACAAAGCAACCAACTCCGGATGACGATGAGTCATATGATGACTTTATGTCCCGCTGTCAGGATGAAGAAGGAGAGAGTGAGGACGTTTGTCAGATTGCCTGGGATGAACGGGCATCGACCAAGACTGTCGTTCACAAGACCCATGCCGCGAAAGTCTTGGGGATGGACTTTGTTATGTCTGATGAGACACCAGACCGCATGGACGACATTATTATGTCGGATGGCTGGGACATTGAAAACTTTAAGCGTAACCCGATTGCGCTGTTTGGTCACCGTTCTGACTTTCCAATTGGGAAGTGGAAAAATCTCCGCGTTGAAGACAAGCAGCTAAAGGGTACGTTGGAATTGGCGCCAGCCGGTACCAGCGAGCGCATTGATGAAATCCGTAAATTGATTGAGGCCGACATTCTGAGAGCAGTCAGCGTTGGCTTCCGTCCGAAGGAGTCCAAGCCACGTCCTGAGAAGGACAGTATGGGTTACTTCTTCGTCAAGCAGGAATTGGTCGAGACATCGCTTGTCTCGGTCCCTGCTAATCCGAATGCCTTGGCCATCGCCAAGGGTCTAGTCTCTCCTGCTACAATTGACCTTGTCTTCGGCAAGCAAGCCAAACAAGATGGGATCATGCGTCGTGGGCTCAGCGGCAAGCACGCCGATTCACGAAGGCAATTAACTGTAAGGGGCACGACAATGTCGTTGTCAAAGAGAATTGAGGACGCTGAAAAGCGTCTTGTTGAGAAGAAGGAGAAGCTTGCGACGCTGCTCACTACCGTCGATGATAGCAATATCAGCGATGAACAGATGAAGGCGATCCAAGCTGCGAACGATGAGATTGCGCAGGAGGAGAGAAGCCTGAACATTCTCAAGGAGTCAGAGAAGCATCTTGCGGCCACGCTTGCTGATCCTGGCCGTGCGATGGTTCCAGCGACCGTAAAGGCAACTGCGACGCCAGCCGTGGCGCCGCGACCGTTTGGTGTTCCGGCCAAGAAGCTTGATCCAATGGAGCTTCTGGTTCGCGCTGGTACCATTCAGTTGTTTGCTCATGCTCACAAGAAGTCACCCGATGAAGTTCGCCGGATGATCTACGGTGAAGATGAGCAGACCAAGATGGTTGTGGAATGGGCACAGCGGGCTGCTACGGCTCCCGCGATGACGACTGTTGTTGGATGGGCCGCTGAGCTTGTCCAGCAAATCGTCGTGTCGTTCATGGAGACACTGATGCCGAAGTCAGTGTATCCACGGTTGTCGGCTGCTGGCCTCTCACTGACGTTTGGCGCCAACGGCAAGATCATCGTTCCAACGCGCTCACGCACGCCAACAATTGCTGGCTCCTTCGTCGGTGAAGGTTTGCCAATTCCTGTCCGTCAGGGCGCATTCACGTCACAGGCCTTGACGCCAAAGAAGATGGCGGTCATCACGACTTGGACGCGTGAAATTAGCGAACATTCCGTCCCGGCTATCGAAGGCTTGTTGCGGAATGCAATCTCGGAAGACACAGCCATCTCTCTTGACTCTGTCCTCCTCGATGCCAATGCTGCGACTGCGATCCGTCCTGCCGGCATTCTCAATGGCGTTGCCGGCTTGACGCCAACAGCAGGTGGTGGCTTTAATGCGGCCGTGGGCGACATCAAGGCACTGACCGGTGCATTGATCACGAGTACATCAGGCAATATCCGCAGCCCTGTGTATCTCATGAACCCACAGCAGCTGAGCAGCCTCGGCTTGATTGCTATGCCCGGTGCGGGCGTGTTCCCGTTCCGTGCTGAAGTTGCTGCCGGCAATCTCGGTGGTTGGTCGATCATCGACAGCGGCACCGTTCCGCTCGGAACGGTTATTGCTATGGACGCGGCTGACTTTGTTAGCGTCTCTGGCGATGCACCGCGCTTTGAACTGTCAGATCAAGCAACACTTCATATGGAAGACACCGCACCGGCTGACATCGTTTCTGGTGCGGCTCCTGGCACGGCTGCCAATCCGGTCAAGTCAATGTGGCAGACGGACAGCATCGCAATGCGGTTGATCCTTCCGGTCAACTGGACAATCCGGAGGCCGGGAACCGTTGCCTGGGTCGCTGGCGTTACCTGGTAGTGGCTGGCTAAGGCGCCAGAAATTTTCTTTTGAAGGAGAAGTCAGATGACTGATCAAGATCGGCAAACTGCCGAAAAGAAGCGTGCCGATGAGGCACGTAAGAGGATCAAGGAGGATCGTGAAACCCGCGAGAAGGCCACAAGGGAAGCTGCCCAAGTGAAGCCAACTCCAACGCAGGAGGAGAATGATCTTGCTGCGATGGGCGTTCACGTTATTGATAAGGAGGAGGATGGGAGTACTGATCCCAATGTTCCTCAGACGAAGGAAGCGAAGCCAAATGCTTCGCAGAAGGGTGCCTATCAAACGCGAGAGACAGCACCTGCGCATAAATCCTGATCTGTCCTGACCGGCTTTAAATCTGCTTAACGCAGGTGTCCCTAACCCCAAGCTGGTTGGTTGCAGGCGTGGTCGGGTAGGACGTTGAACTTGCCTCCTTTTGCAAACCTTGTTTGACGTTCCTACTCGATCATGTTTAGGGAAATGAGACAATGCCACTCAGAGATGTAGTTGCAAAAATTGTCCGTCCAATATTGAAAGCAGTCGAGGGTCAGCCACGTCCTGGTCCTTGGCTGCTTCCAATTAGTGGTGGGTGGTTACCGGCTGACGTGGGAAGCTCGATCAATTGGTGGCAGAACGGATACAATATTGAAACCATCTCTCCATCCTCGATGGTGGAAGCTTGTATCAGTGCCTATAGTCAAACAACTGCGATGTGTCCGGGAGATCATTGGCTCTCAGACAATGTTGAGAGTAATAATTCAAAGGGTGGACGTGAACGAATAATGACTTCTGATTTAGCGCGCATTTTGCGCTTCCCAAATAACTATCAAACGATCAGCGACTTTATGTTGAATGCCGTCCGGTCCTTGTACGCAGATGGTAACACATACGCATTGGCGCTACGGAATAGCCGTTATGAAGTTGATTCATTGCATCTTATGAGTCCACGCCAGAGCCAGCCAATTGTGGCGTATGGTGGAGAGATATTTTTTAAGCTCGGTGGCAATCCGGTTATTGATCAGTTGATACCTGATTTGGGTTATGTTCCAGCACGTGACGTTCTACATATCAAGATGAACACGCGTCCTTATGACCTCCGCGGTGTGAGCCCACTTGTTGCGCTTATCCGTGATATGGGTGTCAATGATGCGATCGCAAATCAGCAATTACAATTCTACTTGAACAAGGCTCAGCCATCCATTGTTCTTTCGACCGATTTGCGTCTTGACAAAGATCAGACGGATATGCTGCGGCAAAAATGGGATGAACAAACAAGAGGCGTTGGTGTAGGTGGTACGCCAATTTTGTCGTCCGGTCTGAAGCCTTATCCAATATCAGTTAGCTCGGTTGATTCGCAACTCGCAGATGTTATGAAAATTTCTGATGCGAGGATTGCGTTGGCTTATCGTATCCCGCTGCAAATGTTTGGTCTCGGCACTGGTCCTATGGGGTCTACAGAGACGTTGATGCAGATGTGGATATCAACTGGCCTCGGCTTCTGTCTCAATCACGTTGAAGAAGCCATGGGGACCTTCTTTAATCTGAATGGTGTACCAGAGGAGTATTTGGAATTTGATACAAGTGTTCTGCTGCGATCCGCTTTTAAGGATCGAGTGGAAGCTTATGTAAGGTCAGTGCAAGGAGGCATCTTTGCACCGAATGAGGCGCGTGCTGCCTTTGATATGGAACCAGTCAAGTTTGGTGATGAGCCGCGCGTACAGCAGCAGGTCGTTCCATTAAGCGCAGCGGGAAAAATCCCAGCAGCCCCAGCACCGGGAGCGCCACCGCCAGCAGCGGCAGCGGAGTTGGATAAGCCTCCTCCGAAGCCCGATGAACCAAAGGGCATTACCGATGCTGAAAGAACAAGGCTCCGGAATATCTTCAGAACCTCCCATGCAAATACAAACTCCATTTGAGTTGCTTGCGGAAGAGTTGGGTGTTGCGGCGGGACGGGTTGAACGTGAAGTTGCATTACGCTTTGACGCTTTGCGCGCCGACATCGAGCGGAGATTTGCAGAGCGTGAGTTACATATTGAGCGTTTACAAAAAGTTGTAGACGTTCTTATGTCTGAGAATTTTCAACGTTGGGATAAGATGGTTGTTGACCGTCTAAGCTCCTTGCGAGATGGCAAGGATGGTGTAGATGGCAAGGATGGAGCCGATGGCAAAGACGGTCTCAACGGAGCCGATGGCAAAGACGGTCTCAACGGAGCCGATGGCAAAGACGGCACGGATGGCAAAGACGGCACGGATGGCAAAGACGGTGCCACCGGTTCAGCCGGTCCTCAAGGCCCAGCAGGGTTGCCAGGGTTGCCAGGCTCTCCGGGAGAGCGTGGCGAGATGGGCCAAGCGGGCAAGGATGGCATGGATGGGCCGCAAGGAGTGATGGGCCCAGTTGGCCCAATCGGTCCAATTGGAGAGCAAGGCATTCAGGGAGAGCGTGGCTTAGAAGGCCCAGCAGGAATAAATGGCAAGGACGGTCAAGATGGTGAGCGAGGTCCGGAAGGTGCTCCGGGAAAATTGCCAATGGTCAAGCAGTGGGCTCCGGGTGTCTTTTATGAAGGTGATGTTTGCACTCATAAGGGCAGTTTGTATCAAGCTATACAAGACACCGGACAAGAGCCTCATCCACTGGTTGCTTCTTGGGTTTGCCTTGCGGCCTCTGGTATCGACGGCAAAGATGGTCGTGATGGTGAGGACGGCAAAGATGGACAGTCACTAACAATTCGAGAGACATTTGATCCAAAACAGAAATATGAAGCTTTGGATGTTGTGACGCTCGATAATAGATGGTTTGTTGCCAAGCATGATGATCCGGGAGATTGTCCCGGTCCCGGTTGGAAGGCCGGTCCCGGTATTGGTAAGACAGGAAGGCCGGGAGAGCGTGGTGCGAAGGGAGAGCCGGGACCGAAGGGAGAAACCGGCAAGGCTTTTGAAATCGCACGCTGGGAGATTGTAACCGCGAGATATGAAGCCATCCCGATTATGACTGATGGGAGCCATGGGCCTACAATTCATTTACGTGAATTGTTTGCTCGCTATCAGGAGGAGGTTGGCTAATGTTTTCTAGCATTACAGTCGTTAAGCACGCTCCTGATACCGCGCTTGTTACGCTTTATGAAGCGAAGGTGGCTTTAAAAATTCCAACATCAAGCACAACCGATGATGAGCAATTAAGGTTCATGATCCTTCGTGCATCGGATGAGGTTCAAACTCTTTGTAGCCGGTTCTTTCCGAAAGAAGATGTGATTGAGACTTTCCGGGAAATTGAAAACCCAATCACGAGGCTGTGGCTCTCACGTTGGCCGGTAAAGGAAGAAGAAGTTCATTCAGTCACAATGGATGGAGATGAAGTCGAGTTTGATATTGATAGTGAATCTGGCAGGTTGTCCTTGTTTGGCGGAAGCCTCTGGGCTGAATCAGTCGTTGTGGAATATTCTGGAGGCTATGCGATCCCACAAGAGGTCCCGCCAGCTTTGAAACAGGCAGTCTTGTTGTTTACGCGAGATGCCTACTATTCAGCACAGCGTGGTGATTCTTCGATCCGGCAAGTTACTCACAAAGAAAGCCGTGTTGTATATTTTGACCCGAATGCAAAAAGCCAGAGCAGTGGTGGTGGCGCGAGCGGCTCACCAGCACAACGCGCAGCTAAGGACCTTCTTCTTCGCTACACGAGGCTGACCGCGTGATATGCAAGGGCAGATTGCAAGATTTGTTGCTGCTCTAATCACGGGTGATGCTAATATCCTTGATAAAATTATAGGGCAGAAGTTAGGAATTATTGGCGAACAATATTTGTTAAAACAATTGAGTGGTCAAGCTGGGGCTGGTATAGGCAAAGCCATTTCTTCTGGTCTGCTTGGTCAAGATGCATTTACAGCGTTGCGTAATCAATGGCTGAATAAATCAAAAGTCAACATTCCAAATAAGGCTTTTCTTGAGAAGCTTTTTAATACGATGGAACAATCCGGTCAGGATCGTTCCAGACGCGGTGGAAGAAAACGGGCACGCTGGACAAAGACGGAATGGGCAAAGTCCCGGAATGATTGGCTGGATAATAGTTGGAAACATGACTGGCGCTCGCAACCGAGAAACATTCATGGCCAGTGGATACCGGGACGGCTTGATTATGTTCCGCTCTCGCAACGCTCTAGGGGAAGGAAGGCTGGACGTAGGACGTTGCGGAGACGGAGACTGCGGAGACTGGCGAGGCTCAAAGGAAGAAGGGCTGCGAAGAAAATGTTTAGGAGCAAATGATGCCGGTCAATTTTTCTCAGCACGTCTATGAGCCAACGCAGGATTTATTTGGTCGTGTGATATATGTCACTCCGTTGAAGAGCCAACCGACTGCTGCGCAGTATGTGGCGCGTGGTATCCTTGAAGAAGAAGCCATGGATGTTGAAGCGTTGGAAGGTGCAATCTTTTCTGAGACGCGGATTATTTTGGATATAAGGGAAGCAGAGTTTTCAGTATTGCCATTACAAGGTGACTTGATTGATATTCCGGCTGATAGTGGATTGCCGGCAGCAGGGCAATTCGAGGTTATAGACGCAGATCCAAATGGCGGAGGCGAGATAACGTTGACGCTTCGTCATATTGTAGAGGCCAAGCCATGACGGCTAGTAGCTATGCGATGATTGTCCGTGATGAGATTTTGGCGCGTGCTAAAACGATGCCATTTTTCGCTACATTTAAATTTGGAACAAATAAGGCAGAGCAAGTCCAACCGGAGCACATTCCATTCCTTGGTGTTTATTTTATCAATGAGGACCTCTCGCCTGAAGGTGATGCGAATGCTGGCGAGCCTCGGTTTCATTCTTCTGTTTTATATGGCGTCTCTATCATCGTGCAAAATAATGATGGAGCGGCCGCAGAGAATAAGTTGGATGAGGCTTGGGTCCTGCTTGCTGATAGATTGTTCCGTGATCCGTCCTTGTATTTAAATCCAGAAGCGCAAATTCAATCTTATGTGCGTGGGACTAGAACTCATCAATTTGGATCTATTGGTTCTGATAACGCTATCCCGATAGCAGAGAGCCGTTTCACTTTGACATGTGACCTTGGCGTGATCGACTTTCCGCCAATCATTCCGGATGTTCTTCAAAAGGTTCATGTTGAAACGAGATACCCAACTATTGATACTGATCCTCAAGAGGTTCAGCAAGTCATAGCTGACTATGATTTGCCTACAACAAAGGAGAAGGCTGATGAAGGTACTTCCAAAAAACGATCAAGTAAGAAAGCTCCTAAAGCATCCGGTGGCTAAAGGCTTCCGTGCTGAGGGACCGGCTGATTGGCCGAATGATTCCTTCACAGCGAGACGTATCGCTGATGGGGATGTGACGGTTGTTGAAGAGCAGAAGGAGACGAAGCCTCAAGAGGAGAAGTCTCAAGAGGAGAACAGGCGTCACAAGCGATAAGCAGTTTGAGTAATTTCACAAACACAAAAGGAGGGCAGCATGCCCATCTCTTTTAATAGCATACCAGCCAATTGGCGCATGCCGCTTTATTGGGTGGAGTTGGATCCGAGCAAGGCAGGTCTTGGAATGTTTCCGGGACGGTCTTTGCTCGTTGGAATTATGAATGATACGGGTACAGCTGAACCGGACGTTCCAATTGCTGTGGCGTCGCAAGCTCAGGCTGATGCCTTGTTTGGCCAAGGCTCTATGTTGGCGGGGATGTTCAAAGCTTTCTATGCCAACAATTGGGCGAATGAGGTGTGGGGTTTGCCTGTTGCGGAACCGACTGGTGCTGCCGCAGCTGGTTCAATTGTAGTTGCTACTCCTCCAACCGCAGCCGGCACAATTGATCTCTATATTGCTGGCCGTAATGTTCCAGTGTACGTTGCTGCGAGCGATACGGCTGACATTGTTGCTACCTCGATTGCTGCGGAAATCAACAACAATATGGATTTGCCAGTAACAGCGGTTGCGACGGCTGGATCCGTTGCTGTGACTGCCAAGTTCAAAGGCATTGTTGGAAATGATATCAGAATTTCTGACAATTACTACGGGACGGTTGGCGGAGAGGTTATGCCAGCCGGATTGACGTTGACCTATACGCAGCCAACCGGTGGTACTGGTGATCCACTCTTTACAACTGCCATCAGTAACCTCGGTGAAGCAGAGGTTGACTATGTCGCCATGCCGTTTACTGATTCAACATCTATGCTGGCTTGGGAAACTGAGTTTGGGTTTTCTGACACCGGCAGGTGGGGCTTCATTCGACAGCATTACGGTCAACTGTTCAGCGCCAAGCGTGGAACCTATATGGACTTGATCACGTTTGGTGATACCCGTAACAGTGCTCAAATGTCGGTGCTTGGGATTGAGAATGGTAGTCCCACTCCGACTTATGAATGGGCTGCGGCATACACGGCGAAAGCCGCACGTGCGTTCATAAACGATCCGGCACGACCGTTGCAGACCTTGTCGCTTGATAGTTGTTTAGCGGCTCAGAGCCATTTCCGCTTTTTGCTACCGGAGTTGAACGGTCTTGCTTATGGCGGTATCGCTACACAACGGCAGATTACAACGGTCCCGCAGATCATGCGGGAGTCAACAACATATACCAAGAACCTCTATGGTAACTTGGATGATGCGTATGAGCTTTGTACAACGTTGGCTACGTTGACGAAGCTCCTCCGGAATCAGCGGCAGGCAATTACCAGCAAATTCCCACGTCACAAGTTGGCAGATGATGGTACTCGCTTTGGTGCTGGTCAGGCGATTGTTACTCCGAAAATTATCAAAGCGGAGTTGGTCGCTGAATATCGCATTGATGAGTTCAATGGGTTGGTCGAGAATGGGAAAGCCTTTAAGACCCATCTCATTGTCGAGCGTGATCCCAACGACCCAAATCGAGTCAATGTGCTGTATCCGCCTGATCTCATCAACCAGCTGAGGGTCTTTGCAGTCCTGGCGCAGTTCAGGCTCCAGTATGATCGTGGACTTGATACGGTCATAGCAGCATAAGAGTTGCTGAACCCGCCCACCGCTCCGGATGGACGTGGGAGTGACCGGGGAATGCAAGGGGCACGGCTTATGATCGCAGTCACGCGGGAGGCACGGCCCCACCTTCCTTTTTTGAAAACAGGAGAAGCTAAATGGCGCAAAGAATAGCTGGGATTGCCTATCTCAAGGTGGACGGCAATCAATACCCGTTGCGGGGAAACTTTACAGTAACCCCGTCTGTGATCGAGCGTGCAGGTTTGGCAGGTCAGGATTATATTCACGGATATAGTGAACTGCCGCGTGTTCCTTCGATTGAAGGAGATGTGTCAACAGTCCCCGGTCTTTCTATTGAGGACTTTGAAGCGCAGGTCAATGTTACCGTGACAGCGGAATTGGCAAACAATTCCGTCTACGTTCTGCGTGAGGGCTGGTGTGTATCTGCCCTTGCTATTAACGCCCGCGATGGTCTAGTCAGGATCAAGTGGGAAGGCATCTCTTGCGATGAGATAATGTAATGGTTGATGAAACAGAACAGAAACTTGAAGAGCATCCGAAGCAAGTCAATGGAGCCGAAGTCACTTCCACCGATCTAATCATACCGTTGCGCAAGGCAGTTATTGCGCATGGTGAGGAAGTGAAGGAATTAAAATTCCGCGAGCCAACTGCTGGTGACATCGAGATATGTGGGACACCGGTTATGATCGACTTCTTAACCGGTGAGCAACCAAAGCTGACGTTTGAAACGAAGGCGATGTTTGCTATGATGTCCCGGCTTGCGGGTGTTCCTCCCTCTACAATTAAGTCAATGCATACAAAGGATTGGGGGTATGCAGCCTTAGCTCTGGCGCACCGTTTTTTTATTCCAGAGATGTAGAGGACAACTTCATCCTCGATTGTTACAGGCTTGCAAAATACTACGGTCGTAACCCGCGTGAATTTCTTGATATGCCGTTTTCTGAAATAGCACGGCACATTAAGTGGACATCGCGGTTGGAAGAGATATTGAGGCCGGTGGACGACGATGCCTGATGATTTTGATTCAGAAGGAATGCTGGCGTTCTTTGGCCGGCTTGGAAAGGAGATTGACGACTTTAAAGTGAAGATTGTCGGCCTCAATGAGGCTGGCAATGCGATGAAGAAAATGACTGACGAAACTGAAAAGTTTGGTCAGACTATTGAGCGACATACGCGTGGTGCGTTGCGCGGTATGGAGAGTTCAGTTAGTAGTCTTATCGGTCTAGTTGGAGGTGCTGGTGGTCTTGCTTTAAGCGTTGCTGGCGCAGCTCAGGCACTCGATAAGTTTGCAGTTAGTGGATTACAATTACGAAATTTTGCGGTCAATACTGGCTTTAGTGCAGGAGCTATAAAGAACCTGCGCGTTCAATTGTCTGCTGCCGGTTTAAATGCCAATGAGGCGTCGCAAGGCATTGGTAATATTGGCGCCAAGTTGCAAGAGGTTTTGGCGCTACAAGAAACGTCAGGCTTCTATCGTTCATTACAAGCTAGTAGTCCTGCGTTGGCTGAGCAAGTCCGTCATTTGATGAATGCTGGTAAGCAGCAGGAAGCATTAAATGTTTTACAAGATGCGTACAATAAAGGAGGAGAGCGGTTCAAGGCTTGGTTGCCGACTGTTACGGGTGTTTCCCGTGCAGCGTGGGAAGCTCAGCGATACGGTATGGAAGGTTTGATTAAGCCTTGGACATTTCTTACATCTGATTCTGAAAAATATCATAAGATGATGGTCAATCTTGAAACTATTTTTGATGGTGTCTGGAAGGATATGTCTGCGACAGTTCTGGAGGGCATTCTTAAATTGACAGGGACCGATGGACTTGATGGATTGAACATGAAGGCGAAGAAGTTCGCTGAAAGTTTCAAGGAGTATTTTGATGGTCCAGTCATGGACACCCTGAGGACTACTTATCAGGAAGCCAAGGCCATTATTGATTTTATAAACAAATATGTTCCGGCTGACCTTACGGTGGGTAAACTTGCGACCGCTATGAAGCAGCAGCCAAGTGGGATTGAGGGGTACACAGCCAAGAGCGGGGCAGGCATTGGACCGATGCAAGGTATGGTTAAATTCTATGACTGGTTTTCTAAGTTGTTCAGTACTGAAGCGCACGCCGGTGAATATGAACCGGGTTCCACTTTGTTACAACAGGAAACTGAAAAGGACTCCAATAAAATTCTGGCTGATATGCGGGACATATTTGTCAAATGGGATGACGAGCTAGTTGAGGGCGGAATTGGCGGTGGAGGCGGGATATGGGGCGGTGGTAAAGGCGGGATGGGCGGTGGCGGAAATGGTGCTAGTCCGGAAAGCGGTCAAGGTGGGCCAGCACAATTGAACGATGAAGGTGGCAAGGCCATCGATGCTGATACGATGAAGCAAGCAGAGATGCTTGGCCGTGCTGGTGACGTTGCTGGGCTACAGAGATTGTTTGCGCAACGTGGTTACAAGATGAGCGGACCTGCTTGTGGTATCGTCGCTAGTGGCTATGTGAAGTCCGCAGGGTTCAAGCCTCCTCCCGGAGGCGCGATTGCTACGTCTTGGCACAAGTGGGGAGAAGCCTCAACCAAGGAAGGGATTAATGAACCTGGGCGTCCGTTTGGTAGTATGGTAGCAACATATTGGCATGGCCGGTATGGCGGGACGCAAGGGCAGATTTTAGCTCCTGGTGCTAAAGGTGGTCATGTTATGACTATCGTTCCTGGCACATACGATCCTAAGACAAACACCGCAGACATGGTTGATCAATATGGTTATAGTCACGGCAAGCGGACCTTGAATGATCTTGATATTCGTTATGCTGGAGCCGAAGCGGTTGCAGCGGTAGAGGCAGCAAGAGGCAACCAAAGGAATAAAGTTGATCAGGCCATAGCTCCTAAAAGCGATGTGTGGAGTAAAGCATCAACAAGCGTCAATATCAATTTGAACAATGTTCCACCGGGAGTGAAGACTGACGCAGACATCGATGGCGGCGTGTTCAAGACCTTAAAACTCAATCGCAGTAATCAAGTGGCTTATGAATAATGGCTCAGGAATTTGATGCTGATTCAATGTTGGCCTTTATAGGTCAACTCGGTAAAGAGGTTGATAATTTAAAGACCAAGATCGCCGGTCTCAATGAGGCTGGTGGTAAGGGTACTAACAATTTGACCAATGAGTTTGCCCGTTTTGGTCAGACTGTAGAGCGTTATACGCGTGGCCCAATTAAAGCGATGGATGCGGCCGTCGCCGGTCTAGCCAAGACGTTGGCTGGCGCTGGTGGCTTAACGCTCAGCTTTGCTGGTGTAGCAAAGGCACTCGATCAGTTTGCTGTAGGCGAATTGCGGGTGCGGAATTTTGCAACCAATACTGGCTTCAGCATTGGTGCGATTAAGGATATGCGAGTACAACTAGCTGCGGCTGGTATTGATGCGGGTGAAGCAGCTGGTGGTATCGGCAGCATAGGCTCTAAGCTGCAAGAAGTTTTGGCATTACAGGAGACATCGGGATTTTATAGAACATTACAAGCCAGTAGTCCCGCGTTGGCTGAACAAGTTCGTCAGCTTATGAATATGGGACGACAGCAGGAGGCTATGAATGTTCTGCAAAAGGCATACAATGAGGGTGGTGAAAGATTTAAGGCTTGGTTGCCGACTGCCACCGGTCTTTCAAGAGCGGCATTTGAGGCCGGTCGTTATGGAATGGAAGGTCTGATCAAGCCTTGGAAGTTTAATGAGCAAGAAGCTGCAAAATATCATAAGACGATGACCAACCTTGAAACTATTGGGACTGGCGTATGGACAAGTATGGCCTTCACAATGATCGAGGCCGTCAATACTATGGTTGGACCGGATGGTTTGTTTAAATTAAATGACAAGGCGAAGGAATTTGCTGAAGGATTTAAAAATTTCTTTAATACCTATGTCATGCCAACATTGCAGACGACAAGTCAGGAATTTGTTGCGATTTCTGGCGCCCTCGACTCAATTGATAAGTTTTTGTCAAAGTGGATTGGCAAAGGTGAGGGCAAGCCAGTTACGATGGGAAATATTGTCGGCACAGGTAAAAATGAAAAGGAAATTATTGAAAGGATGAATGAGCAACTACCTGGAAAGTCGGAAGGTTCTGCGGCAGGTAGCATTTGGGATTGGATTACGAAACAATTCAGCACTGAGGCGCAAGCTGGTGAATACAAACCTGGGTCTACCTTGCTGCAGCAGAAAGATGCCGAAGAAACGGAAAAGGATTCAAACAAGTCATTGCGTGACATGCGCGATGTATTGACGAAATGGGACCAGTCCGAAGGCACCGGTGCTCTCGGTGGCACTGGTGGTGGCCGCGCAGGTGGTAGCGGCTTTGCCGGGACTGATGTGCCGGGAGGTCGTACAGGCGCTGCTATAGGTGGTGCGCAAGGGCCAATGGGACGTAGCGGGCCAAGCCTAGCTCCCGGCACAAGCAGCGCGAGTGGACCGGAAACTACGGCTGACCTAGGTGAAGGCAAGGAGGGTTCTGAATATCTGGCAGCGCGTCGTGCGCCGATGAAGCAACAGATCGAAAACGATCCAGCTTTAAAGAGACAAGTTGCGGCGCTGATGACGATGGAGCATGAAAGTGATCCAGCAGCGGTTTATGAAAGCTTGGCTAACCGTATGGACTATGTCAATACGGAGCGTGCCAAGCGAGGGCAAGAGCCGCTGTCATTGAAGCAGATGGTGTTCGGCACTGGCAAGGGCAGTTTCTATGGGCCGGTCAGGAGGGGACTTTTGGGCGCACGAATGGCGCAGATGAGTCCTGAGCGTTTTCAGGCAATGTATAATGCGATGGCCTTTGTTCATGGCGGCAGTAATCTACTGGAAGGCGCGACGGACCAAGGCAGCGCTAATGATCCAAATGCGCAGCATCAAGGCGGACGCAAGGTTCGCTTTGGTGAAGTCTATAATGATTTTGGCGGAGGTCCCGGTGGACATGCGGCAGCGGCACGTTTTCGTGAAATGATACAGAAAGGTTTTCGTGAAGGTGTGAAGAGTGGTATCTGGACTGCAGGTACAAAGGCTATACCGCATGCAGCATTGTCGCGTGACGCGATTGATAGTTCATTGCGCGTTGGTCCAAATGATCGTTACGGTACTGCCACCGTGGACATTGATTTTAGCGGTATGGACAAGGCCAAAAAAGAAAAGAGTAGAATTGATCAAGCCTTCCTTGATGTGAAGATCCATCGTTCACCGCAAGCTCCGGTTGCTGGTGGTGGCGTCTCCGCTTTTAATACATATGCGTTTGAATGAGATATGCCAAAGCTAACCGAGATTGCCATACTGACTGTAAAGGGTCAGGACTATCAAGACTGGGAATCAGTCTCTGTTAAGCATCAATATCGGGAGATGCCAGCTTTCTCTTGTCGTTTCACTTGTAGCGAAAGATCACCATTAAGCAATCATCTCGCAAAGCTGCAGATTATGCCTGGTGATGAATGTACGGTTACTCTTGCTGGCAAACTCGCCTTTACAGGGAAGGTTACGACACGGCAAGTCTTTGCTGATGCGCGTCGTCATCATATTGAGATACAATGCGCCAACAATTTGAAGATGGCAATATCGAGTGTCATTTCTAAGACCGGTGAATGGAAGAACAAAGAGCCAGAACAAATCATAAGAGACGTTTTAAAACCGCTTGGTATCAATTTAAAAATTGAAGGTGGGCCGCTTCCAAAATTTAAAATTCCGCGCTATTCGGCCACACCGGGAGAATCAGTTCATGACTTCATCGATGTGTTGACACGGCAGCTTGGAAGAGATAGTAAAATTGGAATTGCCCATACTGCGAATGTTCAAGGTGACTTTGTTATTTTGACTGGACCAAAAAGTGGTGCAGGTGATTCATTGATTGAAGGTCAAAACATGCTAGAGGGTCGTGAAGTTATTTACGATCCATATCAAGCGGGTGGTGTTCCGTCTCCTAATCAAGGTCCTGGGACGGATGAGCAGCATGGGTCGAAAGTTTCGCATGAACCGTTTGCTGGAAAGCCTTTCGAGACATATGGACAAAAATATGTTCCGAGTGTCGTTGTTCCGGAGATACCTTATTTTCATAAGGACTTGTTACAAGGCCGTGCAACATCAGAGAGCAATTGGGTAACAGAGTCATATGTTACGGTTTATGGGACAGTGTATGGTTGGTTAAGACCGTCCGGAGGTCTGTGGGATGTAGGACAGTATGTAACTGTTCAGTCGCCTATGCTGGTTATGAATAACATTCCTCTTATCCTCAAGAGCGTTACATTCAGTCAGGATAATTCGACTGGAACAAGAAGCGTCCTTGAGCTGGTGAATAACAAAGCTCTTGGAGAAGGTGTACCGAGGCCAAATCAATGACAATACGCACAACACTCGCTCACGCTACACGTCAAGCTCGAATGGGGACAGCACGGGCTACAATCCGTGAAGTGGACGATGATCATTTGATGCAAGAAGTTAAGAAGGCAGACGTTTATCATAGTGAGACGCCATCTGATTTTGAGAGATGGCAAATGGTTGGTATGACCTCTGTACCGATTAAACAAGAGGAGGATCCAAACCAAAAACAGATCAAGGAAGAAAATCCAACTGAGGATGGCGACTGGAATCATAACCAGCCGAAGGGACCGGCTGCAGAGGCATTGATGATCTATGTTGGTGGGTCACGATCGCATCCAGTTGCGTTGATTGATGATAGGCGCGTGCGGCCTTATGGAATGAGCGAGGGAGAAGCTGCCAATTATGCGCCAGATGGTTCTGAGCAGATGGTTCTGTTTAAGGAAAATGGAACATACATCGTATCCCTTGACGGTAAGTCAGTGAAGGATCCAAAGAGTGACAAGACACGTTTTGTCAGTTTGCGTCATGTCAATAAGAAGATGCAGACGCACAAGATTGAAAAGAAGCAAGGTGGGCAATCGGGGAATGGATCGACTGGCGTACAAGCTCTAGAAGGAAGCGGTGGTGGTACTGGTCAGCAACAACAGCAGGAAAAATATAAGCACGAGGGCGATAGCGTAAACACCGAGGTCCGTTGCGACAAGAACCGAATTGAATTTTATAATGGCGACAAGCTTGTCGGTTTTTACGACAAGGGTGCCAACAAGTGGGAATTGTTTGAGGTCGGTGGCAATCTGAAACTGATCATTGATGGTAGCAAGATTATCGGACAATATCAGGATAGCAAAAAATCATTCCGTGTCGATAGCACACATGCGCATATAAAATTTGGCGACAATGCTATTTTCGTAGATGATGGCGGTTGCTGGTCAACCATGGCAATCGACATCAAGCCAGATAACTGTTCCTGATATGGCAACAATTCAAGAAGTCTCTCCTGCTCCATGGCGCATGCAGATGCTACCGGCTTCCTATGCCGGTGTACAATATCACGTTGAGCAACAGGCGCGCAGCGGTGGTAGACGGGTTGTGCTTCATGAATATCCTAAGCGGGATATTCCCTATGCCGAGGACATGGGAAGGGCGGCAACCCGTTATCAGATCACTGGCTATCTCATAGGTCCCGATTATAACACGCGCAAACGGGCGTTGATGCGGGCACTTGATAGTGCGGATGGCGCCTCTCTTGTTGACCCTTATTTGGCTGAGCCGAAAAAATGTTTGTGTGAACGTTACAATGTTACAGAGACGCGGGAGCGGGGTGGCTATTGTACGTTTGAAATGACATTTGTCGAAGTCGGCTCTCCAGGCAATACGCCAGAGCAGGAGAATACGAAAAGCAAGGTACAAGATGCATCGCAAAGCGCAGGTGCCGATGCTGCTCAAACTGCTAACGATCAAGCTGCTATGATAGATCAGGGCGCAACACCGTGAAAAAATCTGAACGCGCTGAGTCTCTTGAAATTTCAACTAGGCTGATGGCTGAGCTGGTCAGCTTTTCTATTTCGTCTGTTGGGAATGAAGGAGCCGATTTACGTTCAGCTGTAGGAAAATTTTTAAGTAATTTTTCTCAATTGATAGTCGATCATACAATTGGTACCGAGTTGTTTGCCTGTTTTGAACAGGCGCGTGATGCCGGTGCTACTATCAAATCTATGAACAATGTACGGGCTGCTATGCTAAAGGAGGTCCCGGCTTTTCCGTTTGGCTTGTCCATCGTGAACGCTGCTATCATTTTTTCCTTCATTGAACAATCGCAAATCATTACTGAGATTGAATTTAAAAGTCGTGGCGAAGCGTCTATGATCATGGATGAGATGGCGCTGGTCATTGAAGAGATTAAAGTGAATAAAGCTGATTCATTTGTATCGAAAGACTATCAGAATTTTGTTGGCCTAGCAGCCTTGCTGATTCAGCATTTGTCCGCTACAGAGCGTCAATTGCCACGTGTCGTTAATTACAGCTTCCCAATTCGCCTTCCGGCCTTGATGCTATCAAATCGGATTTATGGTGTCGGATCGAGGAGTGACGAATTGGCAGAAGAGAACAAGACCGTTCACCCAGCTTTCATGCAGCGTGACATCATAGCCTTGAGTTCATAAATGTCAGATGTTCGAATAATTAATGTAACCAATTTGGATGGCATTTGGGCCGACTGGCTTCTGAAGCCGGATGCCACACTTGATGAGACGGAGGAGCTAGTCAATATTGTCAAGGTGGCTCTTCTCACCTACGCACTGGCAGATGTCGAAGACATCTTACCAAATCCGGATAGCACAGACCGTTGTGGATGGTGGGGAGACTTGGACGCTGAAACAATATGGGATGGCTGGCCGATTGGTGCGAAGCTCTGGCTGTTGAAGCGTAGTAAGATTACACCAGCAGAGGCAAGAGAAGGTTCAACATTGGCACGGGCTGAGCAATACTGCCGGACGGCTTTACAGCCGTTGATTGAAAAACGAATATGTTCCAATTTTGACGTCACAGCAACAAGAGGCAGTATCGAGCGCATCAATGTTCTTGTGACGATCTATCGAGGTGCAGCCCGCAAGATCGAGTTACGCTTTCAAAATCTCTGGGACGAAATTACAATCAAAGGGGACTGAACTTTGCCGTGGACAACTCCAACTCTCCGCGCAGTCCGCGAGACGGTTCGCGGTGAGGTCACCACAAGTCTTGGTCGGGCCTCATTTATCGGAAACAGCGTTCTGCGTGTCATGGCCGATGCTATGGCTGCGGTCTGCCATTTGACGTTACGTTATATTGATTGGCTTTCATTTCAGTTTCTGCCAGATACTGCAGAACACGAATGGCTTGACCGTCACGGTGATATCTGGCTTGTGAATGCTGATGGTAGTACCGGACGTAAGGTTGCCACTTTCGCTTCTGGTAGCGTTACGGTATTTGGCGATCAGGGAACAATTATTCCAGCTGGTACTCGTATGACCGGAAGCGATGACTGGCCATATGAAACAACTCAACAGTTTTTTGCGAATGGTGATGTGGGCATAACAGTTACGGTGCGGGCACTAAATCCGGGGGCAGGTGGCAATAAGGACCTCGGTGATATTTTATCAATCGAGGACATAATCATCGGTGTTACGAATGAGGCACCTGTCATATCAATTGATGGCGGAGTGAATGCAGAAACTGATAACCAACTCCGTGAGCGCGTGTTGCGTCGTATTCAGCAGCCGCCAATGGGAGGTGCTGCTTATGATTATGAGGCGTGGGCACTGGCAGTACCGGGAGTGACGCGGGCGTGGGCAGCGAGCGAGATGGGTATTGGTACGGTGACGGTGCGCTTCATGATGGACGATATGCGCGCTGACAACGATGGTATTCCAACTCAGGAGGATATTGATGCTGTTGAAATTTACATTAATGGAAAGCGTCCGGTTGCTGTTAAAGACACGTTTGTAGTTGCCCCGGTCAAGCAGGAAATAACTTGTATCATTGATGAGCTTGTTCCTGATACCGAGAGCGTGCGGGCTGAGATTGAACAGAGCCTAAATGCTATGTTGCGTAATCTTGCTGCACCTGGCCAGACAATCTTTGCGGCTTGGAAGAGTTATGCAATTATGAACACGACAAGCGTTGTATCGTTTCATTTAGCGAACAACGATGATGACGTGATGCAGTCGGTCGGTCATATAGGAATTTTGGGAAGCGTCATTTATGACTGACTACGACAAGCATGTCCGTCGCAAGGGTAAAGATTATGTAGAGGCGTTGCTTGCCCTACTACCACAGGGTGAGGCATGGCCACGCTTTCCGGAGAGTACATTAGTCCGCACGCTTACTGGCCTGTGTGAGTATTGGGGCTTCGTTGATGGGCGCGCAGCTGATCTGTTAGAGATTGAAACTGATCCGCGTAAATCAACTGAGATGTTTACGGATTGGGAACGTAATTGGGGTTTGCCTGATCCTTGTTTCTTTGGTACGCAGCAGACGATGGCTGATCGCCGTCGTATATTGATGCTAAAGATGACGTTGCTCGGTGGCCAAAGCCGTGAATTTTTTATTAAGATTATGTCGTGGCTTGGTTATGAAATTACTATCAAGGAGTATGCTCCTTATATGTGCGGGGTGTCAAAAGTCGGTGACACTTCGCAAGATGAAGCTGCTTCTGGTGGCGTGCCCGGTAGCATGCGTTGGTATCTTGGTCCACCAGAGATGAGATTTTATTGGTCCATCGGAGTTGGCCAAATCAGATTGACTTGGTTCAGGACAGGTCCGATTGGTGGCGAGGTTGGCGTTGATCCGCATCTAATAATTGGCATGGCGGGAGAAGTGCCGTGTCTGTTGGAGCGTATCAAGCCGGCACATACGCAAATCGTTTTCGACTATTCTAGCCTGCAGCTTGGCGGGCCAATGGCAGGTACACCATAAGGGGAATTAGATGCGATATCATCAACCATACGGCGTTCAAGATGCTGATGCTCCATACATCAATGGAGATCCAAGTTTAGGTCGGCAAGGCTCGATCATCCCGGCAGAAGCAGTTGAGTATCCGCAGCGCGAAATTATCGCGGCTATCGAAGCTGCGAAGATGACGCCTGATGACGCTAGTCTCTCGCAGCTTCTGTACGCGATGCGTAGCCAGCGGATGAACTACGCTCTGGCAGTTAACAGTGCACCAAATGCCGTTGCTGTCGAGTTTGATCCGCCAATTGCGAACACGATGACACCGGGAATGCCGCTGCGCATTAAAGGCGCGGTGAACAATACTGGTCCAACAACGCTTGTTGTAGACGGCGACAGCCATGCGTTGCGCTATGCGACAGGCGCGGAATTGTTGGCCGATGATATCAAGGCTGGTGTGATCTTTGAGGCGATCTGGAATGATGCTGGCTATTGGGAGTTCAATCCATACGCGAGCGGTGCGGCTGGTGGTGGCACTACAACCAACACGTTCGTCAATATCCCTTATGTCAATGATACTGGTACGCCTAATTCTCTTGTTGCAAACTTTGTTCCGGCGATTACAGCGTTAGTCGCTGGTACGACTATCGAGGTGAGGCTTGCCAACGACATTACCGGAGCATCACAGATCAAGGTGAACACTCTTGCGCCTGTACCAATAGTGCGTGGCAATGGCGCTCCATTACAATCTGGAGATGCTGCGACTGGGCAGATCATGCTGTTGATCTATTCCGCTGCGCAAGGTGCGTTCCAGTTCTTCGGTCTGATTCCAAAACCAGCTTCTGGCCTTGGTCCGGTTGGCAGTATCATTTTGACGTCTGGCAATGCAGCCTTTCCCGGCACCCTGAAACTGAATGGGGCGATCCTGCCACGCTCGGCGCATCCGCAACTTTATGCGTTCGCTCTCGCGTCCGGACGCATCGCGGCTGATTCTGATTGGACAAATCCGGCCAACCGGTATTGGACAAGTTTCTCGTATGGTGATGGTTCAACAACTTTCCGGTTGCCAGATTTTCGCGGCGAGTTCATGCGGTTCTGGGACGATGCGCGTGGCGTCGATTCAGGACGTCAGTTGTATCAGCAGCAAAACTCGCAGACTGGCGAAATCGTTGGCGCCGGTTCGATGGCCGTCTCCAATATCATCTGGGATCCAAGCAAGTCCCCTCCATACGCTGTCAGCACGCAATTTTCCGCTGGCATTGGCGGGATGCCGTCAGACGTATCTGGTCCAGTTCACATGGGCGACTTCCCGAAGGCGTACACCGCTGGCGTCAGCCTTAACCTCAACGTTGGACAGGAGACGCGGCCACGTAATGCGCCGGTTGTGCCGTTGATCGTGGACGGCTGATATGCAGATATTTTATTATGACTATGAGAGCGGAGCTTATACAGGTGAGCAGACGCTCGATGTAACGGACTGCGATCCACGCTCTCCTGGCACCATATTGGTACCGGGGAATGCAACATGCGAGCAACCACCACGTTGTGGTAAAGGTCTTTGGCCGGTCTGGCGCGATGGCCGCTGGCTGGTTTGCGAAGTCGCGCCTGATCCGCTTGATAACTATTACGCAAATTTGTGAGGCGACATGGCGGAAGCTGCAAACGTTCAGATCATAACATTCTCTGACGCTGACTTCTCGCGGGCGTTTCAGTGGGTCATTAATGGCGTGCCGTTTGACTTTACAGGCTGCGGCCTTATGATGATGATCCGCAAGCGTCCGGAAGACACGGAAGTGTTTGTGTCGCTTTCAACTGAAGATGGTGACATTGATTTTCTGCCAGATGTCGATGGAAAATTGACAACATTCAATATTCGTATCCTGCGTGAACAGATGGCAGATATGCAGGCTGGCGATTATTATCATAGTCTAATTCTTTTGCGGCCAGATGGATTGCACGAGGATATTTTCAGAGGCACGTTGACACATGCAATTGGACCAACGCGATGACAAGCGTCAAGATCATCTCCGTTCCTGAACAAGGTCCAATGGGGCCAAAGGGTGATCGTGGTGACGATGGCGCACCCGGAACACCGGGACCGCATGGCGCCACTGGCCAGATGGGGCCACCCGGTCCTCCGGGTTTGCCGGGAGCAAAGGGCGATCAGGGCGACCCCGGCCCTGCCGGTGGTCTTGGCGACGGGCCGTCAGACGGAAAAATTTATGGCAGAAAAGATGCAGCATGGGTGAAGGCCGTCGATCCGGCTGGCGACACCATGACCGGGCCGCTGGCGCTCGCGGGCGATCCGGGGGCGGCGCTCGTCGCGGCACCGAAGCAATATGTTGATGCCGGTGATGCAGCGGTAACGACAGCGTTTCAGAACGCCGACACGGCGCTTGACAACAGCAAGGTAGAGAAGGCGGGCGACGTCATGACCGGCGCACTGACGCTGGCCGGTGACCCTGCCAATAATCTTCATGCTGCCTCGAAACAATACGTCGATGCGGCAATCTCTGCTGCCATTGCTGCGGCTGTCAGCGGCTTCCCTGCCGGGACCAAGATGCTGTTCCAGCAGACAGCAGCACCAACCGGATGGACCAAGCAAACAACGCACAATGACAAGGTGCTGCGCGTGGTCAGCGGCACTCCCGGCTCCGGTGGCTCTGTTCCTTTCTCGACTTTCCTCGGTCGTACCAGCACGGACGGCGTGACCCTCAGCACGGCGCACCTGCCAGCGCACAGTCACACTCTAAGAGGTTCTGACAGCGGCACTCCCGGTCAAGATGTTTTTTCCGCTACAAACTGGTTCGGAGGTTATGCGGGCGACGTATCGCACTACTACATGACCGGCGGCGCGGGCGGCAATGTTTACAACACGGCGGCCATTCAAGGCGCTGGCTCCGGTGCCGCCTTTGCTGCGGGCATCGACTGCCGTATCGCCTACGTTGACCTCATCATCGCAACGAAGAACTGAGCCATGAAAACAGCAACCATCTCGCGTACTGATAATGTGGTTTACATCGACGGCGTGGCCGTGCCGGTCGATTGTTCTGACATCGATCCAGCTGTCCACGTCATCCAGTGGAATGCTGAGACGCAACGCGGCGCAATCGAGTTTGTTGATGACGATCCGAATGATGGCTTCAAGGAGCCGAACCAGCCAATCGATGATGTCTCTGCGTGGCAGTTCTACATCGACACCGCAGCGGCGACCTTGCTGGCTATAGAGCAGCGGAAGCAACAAGATGCCGCAGACAGTGCAGAAGCCACGCGGTCCTGACAATCTGGTCTGCCCGCTGCATCGCGCCGCAATGTCGGAGGTGTGCGACAAGTGTCCGCTGTGGATTCATGTGCTTGGCAAGCATCCGCAGAGCGATCAGCCGGTCGATCATTGGGATTGCTCGCTTGCTTGGATGCCACTTTTGCTTATTGAAAATTCGCAGATGCAGCGGCAGACCGGCGCGGCTGTTGAAAGC
>Ga0157376_10000449_pt1 | contig 26598 bp, 25 predicted proteins | sample M45metaG_FD_121801 | JGI IMG/M metagenome (GOLD analysis project Ga0157376, IMG submission 121801) | Miscanthus rhizosphere microbial communities from Kellogg Biological Station, Michigan, USA - M4-5 metaG | ecosystem: Host-associated > Plants > Roots > Rhizosphere > Soil | place: USA: Michigan...
ACCCGGTTTTCCTCGCGCGAAAGCTGGTGCAGGAGCTGGATCACTTCGTCTTCCGCCTTGGGGTCGAGGCCGCTGGTCACTTCGTCGCAAAGCAGCAGCACGGGCTCGGTGACCAGTTCCAGCGCCAGCGCGAGCCGGCGCCGCTGTCCGCCCGAAAGCACGGCCACCCGGCGGTCGGCGATGTCCTCCATGTGCGTCTGGGAGAGAATTTTTCGCAGCCGTTCCTCCTGCTCTTCGGCGGTGAGATTTCCCACCCGCAGCTTGATCGCGTAGTGGACGCTCTCGCGCACGGTGAGGAAATCGGAGACGATGCTGAACTGTGGCACATAGCCGATCTCGTGCGGCTCGAGGTCCCCGTGCTCGGAGAGATCGCGCCCCTCCCAGTGGACGGAGCCCTCGCTGGATTCCAGCAGGCCGGCAATCGCCTTGAGCATGGTGCTTTTTCCACACCCCGAGGGCCCCAGCACGGCGCAGAGGTTCCCATGCGGAATGCGGGCGGAAATTTCGCGCAGCAGATGCCGTTCATGGTCGGCCCCGGAGGCGGTGAGCGAGAGGTTTTGCAATTCGAGCATGATCGGGATTGGAAGAAGTGCGAATCGGGTTTACTGGATGGGGAATGAAATTGCGCGTCTTTTTCTCGACCCTCACGGTGGTCTTCGTGCTTGGCGTCGGATTGTTTCTGGTCGGGAGGGTGCTGCTGCAATCGTATCTGCAAAGCGAGCGCTTCCGCCACACCATTTCATCGGCGACGGCGGGTTTCCTGCGTGCCTCGAGTGATTATGGGCCCTTTCGCTTCGAAGGGACGGACGTGTATTCGGAGGCGTTGAATGCCAGTGGGCGCGAGAATGCGGCCTTTTCCAGCCTGCGGGCGGAGCAACTCCGGGCGGAGGTAAACCTGCGCGGGATTTTTCGCAATGTGTGGGATATCAAGGAAGTCACCGTGCAGCAGATGGCGGTTGAACTGAATGGACCGCGGGAAGCCGCCCAGCCTTCCGCTTCGTCTCCGGCGACCGGTGCGAGCTGGCTCGCGCGCTGGCTTCCCAAAAAGGTGGAGCTGGAAAAACTCAACATTCGCATGGCCAGCCTCCACTGGCCCGCTGGATCTTTGAAAGGCTCACAGGTGCTGCTGCAGCCCGACGGCCAGACCTGGAGGATCGAGCTGCAGGATGGCGTGGTGGCGCAAAATGGCTGGCCCGGCTCCAAGCTGGATTACGCGCGCCTGCGCTACAATGCGCCGATCCTTTACCTCAACGACAGCCAGCTTACGGCCAATGAAGGCGGCAGCGCGCGGGTGACTGGGCAGGTGGATTTCTCGCAGAACCTCGACCTGCATTGCGATTTGCAGGGCATTTCCGTGACCCCGCTGCTTTCTCCCGACTGGCGGGAAAAGGTGCACGGTACCCTTACGGGCAGTGTGCATGTGCAGGCTGAGCTGCCGCTCAAAACCCCGGCGCTGGATGGCGAGATTCAACTGGTCAACGGGCGGCTCGAAGCCTTGCCGATTCTGGATCAGATCGCCCTTTTCACCGGTTCCCAGCAATTCCGCACGCTCGACCTTTCCACCGCGACCGGGAAGTTCCAGCAAAGCGGCGACCACTTGCAGGTGGACCATTTTGTCGCCGAATCCGCCGGACTGTTACGCCTCGAAGGCGCGTTCACCGTGATCAACGGAGTGTTGGAGGGAAACTTCCAGGTGGGCGTCACCGCCTCCAGCCTGCGCTGGCTGCCGGGTTCGCAGGAACACGTCTTCAACGTCTCGCGCGACGGCTATTGCTGGGCGCCGATGCACCTCACCGGCCCGGTGGATCATCCGCAGGAGGACTTGAGCCCGCGCCTCATTGCCGCGGCGAAGCAGAAGGTGATCGAGGACGCCACCGGCACCATCCAGCAAACTACCGACGGCGTGCTGGACATTTTGAAGCCACTGCTGCACTAGGTCTGTTCAGGCGCATAAGACCTGTCCGGAGCGCAAAACACTAATCCACCTTCAAAGTCACGCTGATGCCCTGCCGCAGGGCCTGCGCGACGCTGTCCACGATCTTCTCAGCGTCACTCTCATTGTTGAGACGGTATTCGATGGTGTGGGCGTGAGTGCTGGAGGGGTAGGTCTTGATGACCTTTTGCCACGGTTCTCCAGTTGCCCCGGCTTCGGAGGTCACGGAATCCAGCGCTTCCTTTGCGGTATCGGCAATATCCTGGCCTACGGGGAGGTGCTTGACGTTGGTATCGATGTAATAAAAGCGGACGGCCATGTTGCCGGTGGTATCCACGTTGGCCTCCACGATCCGCACCCCGGCCACCAGATACTCATGACGGCTGGCGGAAACGATGGATCGCACCGCCACCAGATACTTGCCGCCCGGCAGGTCGCATTCCCAGATGGGAAGCCGGCTGGGCGTAGGGGAGGGGGTGGGGGAAGGCGTCGGAGAATCATCCTGGGCATGAAGCAGTGGGGGCAGCAGCACAGCCAGTAACAGGGGAACGAGGGTTCTCATGCCAGGACGGTAGCGGAGAAAACCGGCCCGGTCGAGCGGCAGTGAAGATGGCAGGGCTTTCCCTATGGGATGGCACTCTTCGTGCTCAAGGAATGAGCCCAAGCGCTTATGAAGATGATGAATTTGAAGTCCGGATCACGCATTGAACCCCTCGAAAGCCGTATCGCCCCCGCCGTTCTCGTGAACGGGGCCAACCTTCTGGGAGGCGGCCACTCGGACAGCGGTTACACCTCCATCGGCGGGAATGCGGTGACCCTGGTGAAAGTCAGCGCCGGGGAGGCGCTCGTGTGGTTCGACGCCAGCACCCAGGAAATTACCGGCATCTCGGTCGCCAATGGAACCAAACTCGATATTACCGGAAACGTTTACGGCGATATCGTGGCGAATCTCACTTCTTCCGGCCATCTGACGGACTCGGACAACAACGCCGCCAATGGCTACGATGGCGACGTCCTGCTGGCGAACAACATTCTTGGTATTACGACTCACGCCCTGAGCGGGGAGAATGGTGACATCGGGCGCATCATCACCGGCGGCTCGATTTCCCATCTCAGCATCAATGGCCAGATCAGCGGCATTTATGCCGGCGATGGTGTCTATCGCTCGGCATCTCTCGCCACCACGGGTAGCGGCTCGTCGCTGGCGGTGGATGTGACGGTGGGGCTGGACGTGAATATCGTGCAGGGCGGTATTCAGAGCGGGTACTCCTTTTTGAAATCCGACGCGATTTTCACCAGCGGTGCTTCCATCCAGAGCGTGGATGTGCAGACCGGCGACGAATTGCAGATTATGGCCGGCGATGGCACCAAGGCTGGCGGGTCCGGGGGCAGTGTCTCCGGGGTTACTATTCATAGTGCCTTTACCGGCGACTCGGCGATCCCCAGTTACGCCATTTATGCCGGCGATGGGGCCGATGGTACGAAAGGTGGCAGTGGCGGCTCAATCAGTAGCGTGACCGAGACCAATGCGAGCGGCATTGTCGCAATCGTGGCCGGGAATGGCGGCGATGGCACTGCCGGAGCTGGCGGCGCCGGAGGAACGGTGACCAAGATGAACGGCCAGAGCGACAGCGCCACTTACGAGATCACGGGCGGCACTGGTGGCGATGGGGCCAAGGGCGGCGGTGCCGGCGGCTCGTTGAAGAACAATAACTTTGCCAGCCAGACTCCTGGGACTGACATCATGGTGACGGGCGATTTTGTGAATGCTTCCGGCGGCCTCGGCACGGATGGCTTGCAGGATTTGATCATTGTGGACACCAGCACCGGGCAGATGGTGCTGGAGGAGAATACCGGTTCCGGCTACACCGCCGTCTCGCAAGGCTCGAGCAGCTTGATCAATGCAGTCGGTGCGACCCCGGACAGCGCAGTGGCTGTGGATTTGAACGGGGACGGGTATCTCGACCTCGTCGTGAGCTATAAGAACAGCAACAACATCGGCGTGTTCATGAACAATGGGCACGGCGTCTTTAGCAGCTCTTCCCTGAGCCTTTCCAGCAGTCCGCTCGAAGTGGCGGCCGGAAATTTCAGTGGAGATTCGCACATGGATATTGCGGTGATTGCCTCCACCGCGGCGGGCAGCGGGGCGTACATCTTCCAGGGAAATGGAACCACCACTTTCACATTGCTGCCCACGGTGACGGCGCTGGGCACGGCGACGGTGACGGCGCTGCAAACGATTGCCTATTCCAATAACACCTATGGCCTCGCCGTGGGCTTTGATAATGGTGACGTGCAGGTGCTGCTGCCGACCGGCGTCAACAGCACCCCTTTCTCCATCGTCGATGATGGAACGCTGGCCACAGGCTCAATCACGAATTTTGACGTGGATGCAGGTACCTCGCAATTGCTGGTTTTCAGCGCGGGGGCCGCGTCCTTGAGCACTTACGGATATTCTTCGAACGGCTCGCTGATTTTGCTCTCCACCGTGGATACGACCGGGCTGACGGGCACCCTTTTGAAGGCGCAGTTCGTGAATACGGGGAATACCTATCCCTCCATTGGCCTCCTTTCCTCGGGCGTGGCGACCTCGCAGCTGGATATCTTTACCACCGACGGCACGACGTGGACGGATTCGACCACGTTGGAAAGCTCCAAGGTGTTAAAGGATTTCGTCGCGATTGGCACTTCGGGCGATTCCGACATCGCCGCGCTGGGCGGTTCGCTCTCGAAATTCTACTACAGTGAATCGCTGGGAGCCTTCCAGACTGGCTCGTTGCCGTTTACCGGCAAGAGCGTGAACGCCACGGCAGGCAATGGCGGCAGCTCGACGGGGACGGGAGCTGGCGGCGCGGGTGGCAGTATTGTTAACATCAATGCGGAGGCTGATCTGGATATCCTGGTCGCCGGGGCCGGTGGAACAGGAACGACGGGTAGTGGAGGCGTTGGCGGCTCCATTTCCAACGCGGGATCGTTCCTTGTTGGCGCGCAATCCTTCACCGCGACGGTGATTGGCACCGATGCCGTTACGGCGGTAGCCGGGCATGGTGGCAGTTCCGCCAATGCGGCGGGAGGTGCGGGTGGTGCGGTGAGTGGGCTGAAGATCACGGTGACCCAGGGGGATGCCGTCATCCTCAGTGGAAGTGGTGGCACCGGTGGTGGTGGCAATGGCGGCGCCGGCGGAAATGTGAAATCGCTGCAGGTTTCCTCAAGCTTTGGAAACGTAGAGGTGGTCCTCGGCAGCGGCGGCGGCGCGACAGGAGCCACGGGCAATGGCGGTAACGGCGGTTCCCTGGTTGGATTGACGCAGACGCTTTCCGTTCCCGATGATTTGGAAAGTGTTGAACAAAGCTTTAACATTACGCTAGTCGGTGGTGGTGGCGGCTCCTCGGTGAATGGCCTCGGTGGCAATGGCGGCTCCTTGTCCAAACTGGTTTTAAATGAGGACCCGACAAATTCTGCCACGACGGCGGACAGCACCGTATATGTCACCCTGGTGGGTGGTTCCGGTGGTGCTGGAACCAGTGGCGGTGCGGGTGGTTCGGTGAGCAACATCAAGGAAACTACTACGCTCGATGAGGTGGACGATACCGGTGCGGTGGTCATCAACCACGTGGCAATGAGTGTGCATGCCGGAACCGGTGGCACCGGCTCGACTGCAAAAGGCGGTGCCGGTGGCTCGGTCAGCGGGATTAATGCCGTGGGACTTACCAGTTACGATCCAGCTTCCTCCGATTCCGCAGACCCTGCGCTCCTGGTCATGGCGGGAACTGGCGGAAGTGGCGCGACGATCGGCGGGGCCGGTGGTTCCATCACCTCGGTGGTATCTTCAAACACGACCGGACCCAACAATGCGAATATTGCCTACACGGAACTGGACGCGGCGGAACTGATGGCCGGAAGCGGTGGCAGTGGCGGGACGAAAGGCGGAGCTGGCGGAAGTGTTTCCAGCTTCAGCATCGGGGTTCAGAGCTCGACGTTTAGTTCTTCTGCGCCCGATGAAGGCGGTTCCCTCACGGTGATCTCCGGCAACGGAGGCGATTCGGCAAATGGCATCGGCGGGGCTGGTGGTTCCGTGACGAGTGGCGAAGTGGCGGCCGTCGGCGGCGACGCCAATGCGACGGTGGACACGGGCATTCTCACCAAATACGACGGCTCGCAGATCACCGGCTACAGCATCCTGGTGGCTACCGGCAGCGGTGGCGATGGGGCGACCGCGGGTGGCGCGGGCGGTGGAATTTCCACGATCCAGATTTCCACGCCGCAAAGCGATGTGAACGACTCCACCTACGGCACGCTCTTCGTAGCCGGCGGTGGTGGCGACGCCAGCGCGAGCGGCGGCAAGGGCGGGGTGGGCGGAAGTATTTCGGGAGTCAAACAAGCGCAGGATGTGAACAGCGCCATCAGCGTATTGCAGGCGGGCAACGGGGGTGATGCGGTGAGCGGCACGGGCGGCAACGGGGGCAGCGTGAGCGGCATCCATACTGTCGGCTTCATCGGCAAGCCTTCCAATTCCAGCGGCCAGCTTGGCGCGTTCGACAACGGTCTCGCCCAGGGCGTGTTCTCAGGCAATGGCGGCGCGGGTGCCACCGCGGGCCTGGCCGGCTCGGTCTCCAGCATCTCGGCCCAGCAGATTGCGGCCATCGCCGCGGCGGTGACGCCGGGCGGCACCTTCGGGCTGGCGGCCAAGGTCAGCAACATCACCTCGGATGTGATCGGCTACGATATCAATGGCAACACCACGTTTGACGATGGCAACGGCGGCGCGGTCTCGCCTTCCACCAGCGTCTCGACGGGCATGGACGGCTTCATCCTCGCCTCGACGATTGCCGGCATCAGCACGGCCGACAATTCCCGCACGGCGAACTTCGAGTTCACCAGCTAGGCCCTTAAAAATCCTCGATATTCCCGATTTGCAGTCCCGGATTATCCACTCGCACCAGCTTCCAGTCCCACGGCTTCCAGCTTTTGCGTTGCCAGGTGAAGACGAACGGCTGGTCGAGGCGATTGATCCGGCGCTCGGCTTCCTGCGCGATTTCGTTTCCTTCGCCGGTGATGGCGAGCTTTTCGGTGACGGTCGCGGTATTGGCTTGAAGCCCGATTTGCGGTCCGAGCGCGGAGACCTCCGGCGAGAAAAACTGGGCAAAGGCGATACGCGAAAGACGCAGGATGTCCTCCTTCTTGTGTCCCCAGCGATCCGTATAGCCCTCGTCGAAAAATCCCTCCACCTTCGACCATTTGCGGTCGGAGTAGGCTTGCAGCAGATGCTCCTGGTGCAGCGTGACCTGCCGCTCCGGCTGCCACAGGGAGAACAGCGCATAGGCCAAAATTAAAATGACGACAACGACGGAGAGGAGCAGGTTTTTTAGGTGCATCGCAGGTTGCTCGAATGTAAGAGCCTGTAGAAAAATTAGGCAAGGGCGCGTTGGCTCACTCCTTCCAGAGCGCTTTTTTTTAAATCCGCGCGCCCTTGCCTAATTTTTCTACAGGCTCTAAAAGACATCCTGTCATGCTCAAGTTTCGTCCGAATGTTGCCGCCATTGTGCGAAATATGAATGGGGAGATTCTCATTGCCGAACGAACCGATGTGGAAAATGCGTGGCAGTTTCCACAGGGAGGGATTGATAAAGGGGAGACTTTTGAACAGGCACTCATGCGCGAACTCATGGAGGAAATTTCCCTCTCGCCGAAGAGCTACCGCATGCTGGAAAGCCGCGGGCCCTATTCCTACACCTTTACCAACGGTCGCAAGAAACGCGGCTACGATGGCCAGATCCAGCAGTACTTTCTCGTGCAACTCACCGGGTCGGAAAGCGAGATCAACGTCCGCACCGCGCACCAGGAATTCAAGAGCGTGCGCTGGATCAAGCCCGAGCAATTTCAACTCTCCTGGCTGCCGCCCATGAAGCGCGAAGTTTACCGCGCGGTGCTGCGCGATTTTTTTAATGTAATTCTATAAGCGCAGGGAGAACGGAATTGACGTTTTTTCAAAAAAGATTACACAGGACGTTCACATGTTGAATTTAGGGTCATTTGCATTGATTTTCGTTACGTTTCTCGGATGCGTCTGGTGGGCGTGCAATAATGACAGTGGAAGTTCCTCCTAAAAGCCGTAGCTTTACTTGAAATATGGACAGCCAAGAAGCTCGCTGGGTTGTTTCAACCGCAAATGAGCTAAACAATCTTTTGCAAGTCATCGCGGAAGTAGGCACGCAGTTGCGCCGCTACTGTGGACAGGATAGCGAAGAAGTCCGCCGCTATTTTGACATGCTCAACAACAGCGTGCTGCGCGCCACCATGGTGACCACGCAGATGCTGGACAAGGCCGCCGAAGAGCCGGTGCCGGTCGTGCCTTCCGTAGCGCCGCCTCTTCTGCGACCGGAGTCGATTGCCCCTGCCACGACTTCATCCAATGCGCCCATCGAGGACCACGGCGGCCAGATTCTCAATCCTGCCGGCCCCAAGGAACTCATCATGATCGTGGATGACGAAAGCTTCGTCACCCTGCTCGCCCAGCGGGTATTGATCGACGAGGGCTATCGCGTGGTTTGCGCCAATGATGGCTTCCAGGCGCTCAAGCTTTACCGGGAGTTGAAGGACCGGATTGCCCTCGTGATTCTCGATTTCACCATGCCAATCATGGATGGAGCGGAAGTTTTCGAGGAATTGCTGCGCATCAATCCCCGGGTGGCGGTGATGCTCAGCAGCGGCTTTACCGAGCAAAGCAAGCTCAAGACCATGCTCGCCAAGGGCCTGCGTGGTTTCATTCCCAAGCCCTACACCCAGCAAAAGCTGTTGCTCCAGGTGCGCTCCACTCTGGATGCCGGGAAGTCCTAGCAAATTCTTCAGGGTGAAGGCGGGGGTGGATAAAAAAGGCCGCCGGTCTGGCATTCGACTAGCTACTCAAGCAGTCGAGCTATGGCCAAAATTGATACGTTTTTCAAATTCATGATCGAGCAGAAGGCTTCCGACCTTCACCTCTCGACCGGCAACCAACCCATGCTGCGCATCCACGGCGAATTGGTGCGCATCGACCAGCCGGTGCTCGAAAATGATGACCTCAAGGCGCTCGTTTACGAAATCGCTCCCGAAATCAAGATCAAGCAGTTTGAAGAAACCGGCGACGTGGACTTCGGCTACGAATATCCCGGGGTGGCCCGCTTTCGCGGTAATTTTCTCAATCAACGCAGCGGCATTGCAGCGGTGTTTCGTTTGATTCCCAGCAAGGTGCTCACCACCGAGGAGCTTGGCCTGCCGCCGGTGATCAAAAAATTTGCCATGCTCAAGAAGGGCATGGTGCTCGTCACCGGCCCGACCGGCTCCGGCAAATCCACCACGCTGGCGGCGATGGTCGATTACTGCAACCTGCACCGTAAAGATCACATCATCACCGTCGAGGACCCGATTGAATTTGTGCATCGCAGCCAGCAGTGTCTCGTGAACCATCGCGAGGTGGGCGTGCATACGCGTTCCTTCGCCGCCGCTCTTCGTGGTGCGCTCCGTGAAGATCCGGACATCATTCTCGTTGGTGAAATGCGCGATCTCGAAACGATCGAACTCGCGCTCACCGCGGCGGCCACGGGCCATCTGGTCTTCGGGACGCTCCACACCTCCAGCGCACCCAAGACGATTGACCGTATCATCGACGTGTTCCCGACCAACCAGCAGAACCAGATTCGCGCCACCCTGGCCGAATCGCTCAAGGGCGTCGTGGCACAAAACCTTTTTAAACGGATCGACAAGCCCGGTCGCTGCGCCGCGCTGGAAATTCTCGTGTGCGACAGCCCGATTGCGAACCTCATTCGCGAGGGCAAGACCCACCAGATTCCCGGCATGATGCAGGTGGGCAAGAAGAAAGGCAACCAGCCGCTCGACGACGCGATCATGGAACACCTGCGCGCCGCCCGCATCTCGCCCGAGGAAGCCTACGACAAGGCGGCCGACAAAAAGAAATTCCGCCCGTTGCTCAAGACCCCGCCGGAAGATTTCGAGGACTAAAAACGAGGATCACCCCATGCGCAGAACCGAATTCGACTCCATCCTCACCGCGATGCTGGAAACCCACCCCGGCATCTCCGATCTCATCTTCAGCGTCGGCCGTCCGCTTCAGGTGGAATCCTTCGGCGCGCTCAAGCCGCTCGATATCCAGCCCCCGATTCGTTCGCTTACGGCTTATCAGACCGAGGCCATCGCCCTGGCCATCATTGGCGATGACCGCCGGCTCACCCGCGAACTGCTCATGATGGGCTCCTGCGATTGCAGCTACCAGCTCGGCGAGCTGATGCGCTTTCGCGTGAACATCTTCCGCCAGCGTGGCCGCATCGGCATCGTCATGCGCAAGCTGAATACGGACATTCCCTCGCTGACCTCGCTCGGCCTGCCGCCCATTTTCCAGCAGCTCTGCCGCGAGAAAAACGGCCTCATCCTCGTCACCGGCGCCACCGGCAGCGGCAAGACGACCACCCTCGCGGCGGTGTTGAATGAGCTGAATGAAAACAACGCCATCCACATCGTGACGCTGGAGGACCCGATCGAATTTGTGCACCCGCACAAGAAGGCGACCTTCAGCCAGCGCGAGCAGGGGCAGGATTTCGATGAATTTCCCAGCGGCTTGCGCGCCGCGCTGCGTCAGGCACCCAAGGTCATCCTCGTGGGTGAAATGCGCGACCGCCGCACCGTGGAAATCGCCCTCACGGCGGCCGAGACCGGTCACCTGGTGCTCAGCACGCTCCACACCGTGGATGCCGGCCAGTCCATCAACCGTATCCTCGGCATGTTCGAGCTCGCCGAGGAGGCGCAGATTCGCCTGCGCCTCGCCGATACCCTGCGCTTCGTCGTGAGCCAGCGCCTCGCCCCCAAGATCAATGGCGGCCGTGCGCTGCTCATGGAAATCATGGGCAACAACCTCCGCACCCGCGAGGCCATCGCGCTCGGCGAGTCGGAAAACCGCAGCTTTTACGAAATCATCGAAGCCAGCTCCACCTTCGGCTGGACCACCTTCGACCAGACGATTGCCGTCGCTTACGAGGCCGGTCTCATTTCCGAGGAGGTCGCGATGCTTTACTCCAGCCGCAAGGGCAAAATGACCCGCTTGATCGACCAGATCAAGAAAACCCGCGGCCTCGAAGAGGTCGGAACCACTGGTTTGAAACTCGATCTCGCCCCCGCCGCCCGCCACTGATTCACCCGCCATGGAAACTCAATCATCTCACCAGGACTTTTTTGAAGACGGAGACTCCACCGCTCTCGTGTGCGTGGAGGAGCAGATGCTGCAAAACGTGGTCGTCGAGCAGCTCAAGGAACTGGGCTACAAGATCCACAGCGGCCTCTTCGGCGAGGATGTCCAGCTCAAGCTGCGCACCCATGCCTACGACGTCATCGTCGTGGATGAAAATTTCGGCGGCTTCGACATCGAGTCGAATCCAGTCCTTCGCGAGATCGCCGAGCTGCCGCTCAACCAGCGCCGCAAGCAATACGTCGTCATCATCGGGCCCGGCATGATCACGAACGACTACATGCAGGCCTTCGTGCATAGCGCCGATCTGGTATGCAATTTCTCCGATCTGCCGAATCTGCGCGTTGTCCTGCGCCGCGGCGTGTTGCAGCACAAGCAATTCTACGCCCGCCTCGTGGAGTGCCTGCAAACGGCGGGCATGGCGTAATTACTGCGGCGGGAAAGAGATTTCACCACGAAGAACACGAAGGAAATTTTCCTCGTGCGCCAATTAAGGTTGGCCCGGGAGAAGGCCAGTGAAGACACGCTTTTAAAACCCTCCTCCGTGCTCTCTGTGAACTCGGTGGCTGATTTCTTAACTTACTGCAGTGGCTGCTCGATCTGCGCGATGCGTGCCGCATGCCGTCCGCCGACGAATGGCGTATCCAGCCAGATACGCACAATCTCCAGGCAGAGCGCTTCCGAAATCTGTCGCTGCCCGATGGAGAGCGTATTCGCATCGTTGTGCTCGCGGGAAAGCCGTGCCGTATCGTGGCTCCAGCACAGTGCGCAACGAATGCCGCGCACCTTGTTCGCCACGATCGCCTCGCCATTCCCCGAGCCGCCAAAGACAATCGCCCGGTCGCAAGCCCCGCTCGCCGCGGCTTCTGCCGCCGGGCGGATATAGACCGGATAATCCACCGGCGCGTCGCTGTCGGTGCCGAAATCCTGCACCTCGTGGCCCAGCTCCAGCAGGAGACGTTTCACCGCTTCCTTGTAAGCATACCCGGCATGATCGGAACCCAGCGCGATTTTCATGGTCGCAGTGTCGCGAATCGGCGCCTGCCCGTCAATTCCGCAGGGCCAGGCGAAAAATACGGAACAAACAAAAGGGGACATCAGTCCTTTTTTGAACCTTTTGCGCCTTTCGCATGGCTCATCCCGGCGTCTCTCCACGATATTTTTACCAAAGGTTTACGGAATTGTTTTTTCTGCGGTTGCTTTCCGTTTCGGGCTAACTACAATTCGCCGCAATGAAGCTGGTTCGTTGGATGCGATTCTCTTGGGATCTGAGCAAATTACCGGCGGAGAAAAATCCGCTGGATGCTCGATACCGCATTCGTGTCGCTACGAAAGAAGAGGAACCGGTGGTTCGCAACGTGATCCACAGCGCCTTCGCGCTGGATATGAACTGGAACGACTCGCTGCGCGCGATCCGGCTCAGCTTCGACCAGCAGTTGGACGAGGCCTTTGCCGCCAATCCCTCCTTCTGCCTCGTCGTCACCCATGGCGTGCGCATCATCGCCGCCTCCGTCGTGCTCGCCTCCCGCGAGGCCGACAGCCAGCTCGTCTCCGGTCCCTGTGTGCTCAGCGAGTATCGTAATCGCGGCCTCGGGACGGCGCTCCTTTATGCCTCGCTCACCGCGCTGCGGGAAGCGGGATTCAACTCTGCTCACGCAGTCACCAAGGCAAACGTGCCGGTCGCACGCTTTGTCTATACCAAGTTCCAATCCACTTCATCCCCCTGGGATTTTGAAATAACCGCCGCCGCTTCATAACTTCTGCTATCGGGTCTATGGGAAACTTCTTCAGCAACTACGACACGGGTGATTTTTACGACGAAATGTTCGCCGCCCCCGGCAAGGTAAGACCTCACTACAAAATGTTGCTCGAGAGATTCCAGGAAATGGGAGTCGATGAGTTTGAACGCAAGCGGCAACTGGCCGCGAATACCCTCCTCCACCAGGGCGTCACCTTCACGGTTTACAGCGACAATCAGGGCACCGAGCGCATCATGCCCTTCGATCTGGTGCCGCGCATCATCCCGTCCAAGGAGTGGGAGCATGTGGAAAGGGGCCTCACCCAGCGCATCATCGCGCTGAACATGTTCCTGCACGACGTCTATCACGACCAGCGCATCATCAAGGAGGGCATTGTCCCGTCCGAGATCGTCAACAGCGCCAAGCACTTCCGCCCCGAGTTCATGGGCTTCGATGTGCCGAAGGATATTTACATCCACATCTGCGGCTCCGACATGATCCGCGACCGCGATGGCAATTATTTCGTGCTGGAGGATAACGGCCGCTGCCCCTCCGGCGTAAGCTACGTGCTGGAAAACCGGCACATGATGAAGCGCGTCTATCCCAAGCTCTTCGCGCGCCACAATGTGCGCCCGGTCGATAACTACTGCCCGCAGTTGCTCAACCTCCTGCGCTACGTCGCCCCGGTGAATTGCCCCGACAAGGACAACCCCACCTGCGTGCTGCTCACGCCCGGCATCTACAACTCCGCCTACTTCGAGCACTCCTTCCTCGCCCGCTCCATGGGCATCGAGATCGTCGTCGGCCAGGATCTCATGGTGAAGGACGATGTCGTTTACATGAAGACGACCCGCGGCCCGAAGCGCGTGGACGTCATCTACCGCCGTCTCGACGACGATTTCCTCGACCCGACCGTCTTCCGTCCGGAATCCGTGCTCGGCGTCCCCGGCCTCATCAACGCCTATCGCAAGGGCAACGTAAACCTCGCCAATGCCGTCGGCACCGGCGTCGCCGACGACAAGGTCACCTACTACTACGTGCCGGCGATGATCAAGTTCTACCTCGGCGAGGACCCGATCCTCCCGAATGTGCCGACCTACCTCTCGTCGGACGCAACCGACCTCAAGTACATCCTCGAAAACCTCGCGAACCTCGTCGTGAAATCTGCCAACGAAAGCGGCGGCTACGGCATGCTCATCGGCCCGCACGCGACGAAGGAGGAGGTCGAGAAATTCCGCGGCGCCATCCTTGCCAACCCGCGCAACTACATTGCCCAGCCCGTCGTGCAGCTCTCCCGCTCGCCCTCCTACTGCGATGGCGTGATCGAGGGGCGCCACATCGACCTGCGGCCCTACATCCTTTACGGCGAGAAAATCACCATCATCCCCGGCGGCCTCACGCGCGTTGCCATGCGCAAAGGCTCGCTGGTCGTAAACTCCTCACAGGGGGGCGGCAGCAAGGACTCCTGGGTGCTCGACGACGAAGATTCCCAATAAACCACCATGCTAAGCCGAGTCGCTGATTCCCTATACTGGATGGCCCGTTACATTGAGCGGGCCGAGAATAACGCCCGCATCCTCGACGTGAACTTCATGCTCACGCTCGATGCCGAGCACTCCGAAGAACCCGACACGCAACGGGAATGGCTGCCGATTCTCAACACCCTGGAAGACCAGGCCCTGTTCAACAAAGTGTACCCGGTGGTGAATGGCGACACCGTTTGCGACTTCGTCACCTTTGCCAGCGAGAATCCCAATTCGATCCGCTCCTGCATCGCCGGCGCCCGCGAGAACGCCCGCACCGTGCGCGAATACATCTCCAGCGAAATGTGGGAGCGCATCAACAGCCTCTACCTGTGGCTGAACTCCGTGGAAGCCCGTCAGCTTTTCGAGACCAGCACCATCGACTTCTACCGCAAGATCGTGGACAGCGCGCACCAGTTCCATGGCACCACCAACGCCACCCTCACCCATGGGGATGGCTGGAACTTCCTCCAGGTCGGCAAATACCTCGAGCGCGCCGACAGCGCCTCCCGCATCCTCGACCTCAAGTACCACATCCTCCTCCCCAGCGGAGCCCAGGTCGGGGGCGACATCGATGCCGTGCAGTGGGCCGCCGTGCTCAAGACCTGCAGCGCCTACGAAGCCTATTGCAAGATTTACCTCGGCGGCATTACCCCCTCCAAGGTGGCCGAGTTCCTCATCCTCCACGACAGCTTCCCGCGCAGCATCCGCTATTGCGTGGACCAGCTCGACGAGTCGCTGCACAAAATCTCCGGCTGCGATGGGGCCCACTTCAGCAACGAAGCCGAGCGCCTCGCCGGCCAGCTCCGCTCCGACCTGCACTACGAGACCATCGACCGCATCATCAAGGCCGGCCTCCACCAGTACCTCGACCGCACGCAGGGCCGCCTGAACGAGATCGCCGGCGCCATGCACAAGGCCTACTGCGAATGGCAGGACCCCGACGCCGCGCAGACGCAAAGCCAGTCGCAGGCGTAGCCGTTAAAACAGGCCCCTGCGCTCCTCGGTGCTCCTCGGTCCCAGACTCCTGAAGGTGTCCCGTTAACATGGACATGGAGAGGGAAGCGAGTGGTTGGTTATTTAATCGGATTGGTTTTCGAAGTCCACAGGGGATTGATAACCGAGGGCGCTGTGGAGCCGGACGCGGTTATAGAAGGTTTCGACATATTCAAAGATGGCGAGTTGAGCCTGGGCGCGGGTGGAGAAGGTTCGAGCGGCGAGGGCCTCGGTTTTTAAAGTGGCCCAGAAGCTCTCCATGTGGGCGTTATCATAGCAGTTGGCCGGCCGACTCATGCTGGGGGTCAGGCCGTGGTGGCGGAGGAGGTTCTGATAGGTGGCACTGGCATATTGCGCTCCCTGATCGCTGTGATGAAGCAATTTGCCTTGGTGCCGAAGGGAGCCGCGCCGCCGAACGAGTGCCTGGCGTAACGCCGCGGCGGGCAGTTCGGCATCCATGCGTCCCGCGCAAGCCAGGCCCAGTAACCGGCGGCTGTGTCGATCGAGCACCCCGGCCACATAGAGCCAGCCTTCTTGCGTGGGAACGAAGGTGAGATCCGCCACCCACACCTGGTTGCTGGCCGTGGTGGGCGGTTGCTGGAGCAGGCGATTGGGGGCTTTGAGCTGGGCATGCCGACTGTCGGTGGTTTGCGGAGTGAAGCGTCCCCGTTGCACGCCACGCAACCCGAGCGTACGCATCAGCCGCCCGATCCGCTTGGGCGAGTGCCGTCGTCCGTTTTGCCGCAAGGCCGCCCACAACCGGGGCCGCCCGTAATTACCACGACTCTGGCGATGGAGCGTGCGCAATTGGATGCTCAGTTGGGCGTCAGTCTGCTGCCGGACGCTGGGCCCGGCCTTGCGCCAGCGGTGATAGCCGCTGCGCGAAACCCCAAAGGCCGCGCACAGATCGTTGATTTGATACTCTGGTTCGAGCGCTTTCATCCGGCGGTATCGTTGTTCGAAGGTTCGCAGAGGATACCCAGCGCTTTTTTTAAAAGGTCACACCGGGCCTGGAGCCGTTCGTTGGCTTTGCGCAAACGTGCCATTTCCTGCTGCATCTCGGCCGGGGTCGCCGCTGGCTTCGGTTTATTGCGCCCATGCGCCTTGGTCCAGTCGCGGAGATTCCAGACAGAGACACCTAACTCCAGCGCGATTTCCCGCAGTGGGCGGCCACTGCTTTCTACCAGCGCCACCGCGTTGCGGCGAAAGCCGTCGTCGAATTGCCGCCGCACCCGTTTTGGTTTCGGTTCTTTCATCTTTATTCAGAGGTTGCCTCGCTTCCTCTTCATGTCCACCAAATCGGGACAACCTCATCCGTCTGGGAACGCAATAACTGGCGAGACTCCGTCTCATGCACCGGTGCCTGAACGCAAATTTCTCCCTCGTTACCGGGCTCCAGACTGGTAACGCAATGGCTTGCGAAGCTCTAGCCTCGTGCCCGCGTCCCCGTGTGAGATCACTTCGGCATAATCAGCCGTAGATACCATGCGATGAGTTGTGGGCCCGTGAAGAGCCAGATCAGCGCCCCCAGCGCCAGATACGGGCCGAACGGGATCTTCGCCGGCGCCTTGCCGCGCGTCAGCAAAATCGCGCCCCCGCCGATGATCGAGCCGATCACCGACGCACTCGCAATCGTGAAAAACACCGCCTTCCAGCCCAGAAACGCCCCGATGCACGCGATGAATTTTACATCCCCATACCCCATCGCCTCGCGCGGGATCATCACCTCGGCTGCCAGCGCCGTGATCCGTCCGATCTGGTTCAGCGGCAATTCCTTTCCACTCACCAGCACCCGGTCGTAGTGAAACGTCAGCGTCATATCGGGATACGCCTTGCCATCCAGTTCCACCTCCGTGCAGGTGAGAATCATCCGGTCCGTCTCCCGCGAAAAATAATCGCTCCACAGGCTCGTCTCCTCGCCCACCACCAGCGTCGCGTCGTCCTCCTTGCGCGTCCAGTCAAAGTGCTCCGGCGGATCCAGCTTCACCTTCTGCCGGCCAAAGGCCAGCTTGCCCAGCTCCACCACCCCCCAGAGCGACGCATAGCCCACGACGGCCCCCACCAGCGACCAGAGCAGTCCCGGCAAATTCGCCTCCACCCCCATCAACTGCGGCAGCGCCAGGCTCAGCACCAGCCCCGCCGCCGCGCCGCCCCACGTGATTTCATCCGGGATGATGTAGTGCTCGAAATCGATGAACGTCGCCACCACCAGCAGACTCACAAAGATCCAGTAGGGCAGCGCCAGCAGCCACGGCTTCTCCAGCCACACCGCCAGAAAGAGCAGCCCCGTCAGCAGCTCCACTCCGAAGTAGCGGAACGGAATCCCCGCCCCACAATTCGCGCACTTCCCCCGCAGCGACAGCCACGAGATCAGCGGCAGGTTCCGATACCACGGGATCTGATACTTGCAGTGCGGGCAAAACGAACGCTTCGGCTCATTCACCGACAGCCCCAGCGGCAGCCGGTAAATGCACACATTTAGAAACGAACCGATCCCCGCGCCCAGGATAAAGGCGAAGGTGGCAAACAACAGCGGATAAGCAGTAAGAGGCACGCGGAGGAGTGGATGGGTGTTGGTAGATCGTTGATATTCGAGCCAGCGGGAAGTCGTGGGATGCGTGGACGACCATTGATAATTCCGCCATCCCGTCTCCGCAATCCGCAATCGATCGCGGTGGATTTTTCTTCATCCTCATCCGCGCCCATCCGCGCTATCTGCGGTCAAAAATGAGTTCGCTCCCCGCGTCCGTCCCCATCCTGCTCCTCGCGTAAATTCTGTCGCAAAATCTCTGCGTCTCCGCGCCTCCGCGGTGAAATCCTAGCTCGCCGCCTTCAGCGCCGGCTCCACCATCTCGCACAGCGTATGCAGCAGGAACTTGTGCGCCTCCTGGATGCGCGCCGTCACCTCGCACCGCACCAGCAGCTCCACCTCCGCCTTGCTCTTGCACACCCCGCCATTCTTGCCCAGCAGCGCGATCGTCTTCAGCCCCCGCTGCTTCGCCTCCGCCAGCGCACGCTCGATGTTCTTCGAGTTCCCGCTCGTCGTGATCGCCACCAGCACATCCCCCGGCTTGCCGAAGGCCCACACCTGCCGGGAAAACACATCGTCATACCCGTAGTCATTCCCGATCGCCGTCACCAGGCTCCCGCCCTGGGAGAGATTGATCGCCGGGAACGGCGCCCGGTCTCCCATGAACCGGCAGGAATACTCCGTCGAAAAATCCGCCCCATCCGCCGCGCTTCCCCCGTTGCCGCACACCAGCAGCTTCCCCCCCGCCAGCAGGCATTCCCGCACCAGCGCCGCCGCCGCCGTCAACTCCGCCTCCACGGCGCGCAGCGATTCAATGGTAGCGAGGGAGTCAGCGATATTTTTGGCAAGCAGGCTCATAATCCCAGTGTGAGCAGGAGCCGCGACGAGATTCAACCCCGAAGGAGAGGGAAGTGGCGGATTTTACCGGAAAGTCATGACCGCCCGGCATGTGCGCCAAATAGGGACTTAATCCGCTTCCACACTGCCTTTCCTAGCGGCTCAGGTCCGCGACCTTCCCCGTCCGGCACAATTTTGTGGTAAACCCAGCTATAGGTTCGTTGCAGGAATGCGGCCCGGGTGCGAACCACGTGCAGCAGCCGCTTCTTCAGCATCTCCCTCGAAAAGGCTGGGCGGAACTTCGGATCACAGTACTTCTGGTAAAGCTGCTGCCACTCGGCATGGTTATAAGTTTCCGACCACAAGGTGCGATTGATGGACGCCGCATTTTTCCACTCGATTCCATACTGTGTGGTATCGAGCACAATGAAATTGTTTGCTAGATAGAGATCCGAAAGAGCAGCCTCCGTGGGGGTGATTTGTTTAGGCAGGCAGGCAGGCACCTTCTTGTTGATGCACTGGAGCCAGATATATTGCTCAGCGACCTGATAGGAAATGGGCGTCTCCCGAACCGTTTCTTGTTTCATCTTCCACTCATCCTCTTTTAGCTCATCCTCCGATCGCAAGTAGATGGGAATGTCCCATAGTAACCGAATATCGTTGGCGAGTCCGAAGCTTAGAATATCGCTTGTGTGATAGCAGCCGATTCTGCTGCGGGCTGGGTTTTTGGTGAACATGTTCCAACACAGCACGCGCTGGCTGAAGATTTGATGACTGGTAGCACGTCTTGGAAACGCCTCGAAAAGATTTATGAACGCGTTCCCGGTCAGCACCGTGTCCGTTCGCATTTTGAAAACATACGATCGAGTCGCTGCCTTTAATCCGGCTTGGGTCGATACCAGCTGTCGGTTGAGGTTCGTGTTTTTCTCGCAGTAGGATTTTACAGTTCCTGGATCTTCGCTTTTGAGCAGAACGTCATATTCAATTCCTTGAACATTGCCCCCTTCCCACGTGCTCAGGATTAATTCTGCTCCAGGGAGAAATTTTCGAACACTTTCAGCGCATCGTCGGGTTAGCTGATTTTCAAGAGCATCATCAGGCCGTCCGAGGATTGGTCCCTGCATCACGACACTGATTTGGCTGAAACTGATCATTTTCTGATTCTTCGCCGGCACAATGTCGCAGCGCCGCGATCAAAGCAATCGCGAAAGTGCAAAGTCCGACTCCTGCAGGAGGGAGTTTTTAATTTACGAAGTTATGCTTCACCGCTAACAACGCCCCTGCATGTCATCAAAAATTGGAGAAATCCGAGCACTCACAGGTATTCGCGGAGTTGCTGCGCTTGCCGTGATGCTTTCTCATTTTAGCATTGGTCACTACCTGCCAGATGTTCAGTTTTTTGTTGGGGCGATATACTGGGCTGATCCTGCGGTGGACCTGTTTTTCATGCTCAGTGCATTTGTTCTCTGTCATATTTACGTGCAAGTAAAGCCCACCCCTCAAGCAGTCAGGCATTACTTCTCTGCCCGGTTTGCCCGTATTTACCCTCTCTATCTTGCTACCTTGCTTTTCATTCTTCTTCTCTCCAGCCTGGCCGCCGTTCGAAGAGGGCACTTTGCAGATGATCTTTCCGTGGGAGATGCCATACGCCAAGCACTAGTGGTTAACTCTTGGCCTTATATTGGCTCCAATATACATTGGAATCTTCCTGCTTGGTCCATCAGCGCGGAAGCATTTTGCTATGTGTTCTGCTTCCCATTGTTTTGGATATTCTGGCCGCAATGGGGATCGTTGAAGAAAATACCTTTGATCATATTGATCATGGCTCTTTTGAGTGCGGCTTTTTTTTACACACCTCGTTCCTCGGATATGGGGAACTGTGCTTGTGCTCGTGCAGTTTTTGGCTTCGCGATTGGCGCTCTCGTCTTTGGAGTCAGTCACCAGTGGAAAACATTTTCGAAATATGCAGCCGCGATCTCTTCTGCGTCTGGTGCCTGCTTTATTGCATTACTGATAGTGTGCGGATTGTTTGGCGTATCCAACCAATATTTGTTTTGGATTTTTCCAACTTTGATTATGGGAATCGCTGCGGAAAGCAACTCGGTTGTGTCCAAAGTCCTGAGTTCCGGCCCTGTCCATTATTTGGGAATGATCTCATATTCCATGTACCTCTGGCACTGGCCTTTGGTGAAAATGCTTATTGCGGTGATTCCAAGTATAGCTCAGACATCCGCCGCCTATAGAAGCTGGCTTTTCATTCCATTTACCCTAGGTGTGATAATCGTATCGTCTGGTTCTTACGAGTATTTGGAAAAACCTGCTCGACGGATTCTTCGAGGAAAACTTGCCCATGCCAATGTCTCACGTTAGTACAGAGTAGTGTTAAGTTTTTACCATGGATTAGTGTCTCCTAAGGTTTTTATTCATTTGCGGAACCTGTATTAATGGGGTGTAAATAAAATGCGAAGTTGAGCGCTTTAAACAGGATCAGGCTTTAATTCCCAGTTTTCCAGCAATACCAAAATACAAGCGCTTCAAGGGCATTTTTTCGCGAAAAAGAAATCGAGAAAACCCTTCTATCTCGTCAGAACGAATGCCTTTGGTTACAATCGAGATTCCATGACGGGTGTAAAAATCGACCAGTCCGCCTCCGACCACTGTGCGGCAATGTTCTATTGCATTGGCAACCGATGGATTTCCACGGCTGTCATGGAAAGCAACGATAGCCTTTTCCGACAAAAATGGAATGATTGCTGCCACATCCTTCGTAGGTTGATCGTCGAAGTGACCTCCATCAATGAAGGCAAAGTCGATCTTCACTCCCATGGGGAAAAGTTCCGCCACATGGTTTGGGCTAAGTCCCACAACGAAAGAGGAGCGGTCAATCCATCCTGTCGCTGCGGCCATGGCACGAGCAATTGATAATCCTTTGGGATAGTCACCAGCCGCAACACGAGCACGCGATTTTTCGGTTTCCATTACCATTCGTTGAAAACTGTAATCCATTTGGCCTTCGGATTCTTCCACATAACAATCTAGGCTGTAGAGTTGCCCCGTTAAGGCGAGCCCAATGTAGCTGCTGCTGTAACCGAAGGCAGTTGCAATTTCGTAACCATTGGACAGACCGAACTGCTTGATAAGTGCATGGAGCAAAATCCCTTCTTCCTCGGTTAGTGAAACCGGGTAGGGTTGGTTGGGAATTGTGCGGGAATCATCAAGTTCACCGTAACAGTACGAATAATTTTTACGAGATAGGTTTTTTTCGGCGCAATCGCGTAAAATCTGCGTCTCTTTCACTGACTGTTCCCAAATGTGCATGCCGACAAGGAAAGCCCTGTAAAAATGAACCGTCAATTCCTAATGCACAATCCAGTTGCTGCCATCGCTGATTACGAAAGCTTTTGCTGCCCCTCCTCCACTCACGGTGACTCCATAGCTAGGGGCGTTCGCATCGGTGACCATCGCTTGCGCACCGACGCCACGCGTGGAAGCGCTTGGCAAAGTTGAAACGGTATAAACCCCGGGACGAATCGGTTCATTGGCTGCGATCCCGTGATTCACTGCTAGGCTGTCGATGGCGGTGACGCCACCGCTGATGGAGAGTTCATTCCCACTAGCGCCCATCCGCAGGGCTCCATCCGGTCCTTCGTGCAGGAAGTAATCCTGCGAGCCGTTGGTGGTAAAAGCAATGCCGGTATAGTTCGACGTCGAATGACGATCCACCCAGGTCGCCGAAGAGTCGGTGTTACCTTTCACATATAGGTTTGCTTGCGTGGGCGAAGTAACATTGAGTGTAGTCCCGGTGGTGATCGTGCCCATGACGCCAGGCGACGCTAGGGTTTTGTTGCTCATGGTTTCTACGCCAGCGAAGCGGTAAAGATGCGGAGCTGCTCATTCGTGAGCCGTGCCTCACCTTCGAGCACCTTGCCGGGGATTTCCTTCCCCTGGCCATGCCGTCGTAAACATCCGCCCGCTCGGTGGGCGGCAGGGCGGGGAGGGCGGATTGCGCGGCGCGAAACAGGCAGTCGAGCGCGATCTGCTGGGGATTGGAATGGGAATTGAGGTCGTTCATACGGGTGAGGTCAAAGCGGGTGGGCCTGAATGAGTGGTGAGGCGGGATTTCATGCGGCGGTTGAGAAATTGGATGCTCACTCTGTAAAAGCGAGTGAGGCTGATTGTGTGGTCTGATTGAGCATAAACTTCTCACTGAATGTGATTTCTTCTTGTGTTTCACCTCTGCCTGAGCTACTTTCAATGCGTTTCTGATCCCAATTTGCTCAATGAGTGAGCATCATGCAACTAAAAAAGTGAGCACTTTTGAAGATTTTTCGAAAAGGATTATTCGACTTCGAAATCTGCTCGGCGATTCACAGGCGGATTTTGCTCAACGATTGGGTATTTCCCGTAACTATGTGAGCATGTTGGAGCAGGGGAGGGAGCCTTCGACGACGTTGCGCAAACTGATTGAACGCCTGGAAGGCGAGGCGCTGGTGCGGGAATCCTATGAAGATACGCCGCGCACCCGGTTGAAATCCGCCCGGGAGCACGCCGGGCTGAGCATTCGTGAACTGGCGAAGCGCATGGGATACGAGGTGGGGGTATTGCAGGCGGTGGAGGAGGGCGGGGCGCGGATTAGTCGTCGGATGGCGCAGAAGCTTTGCGAGGTGTTACCGGAGCTGGACATGGAGTCGCTGCTCGATGGCTCGGAATCGCCGCGCGTGATGGATGAAAGCGGAGTGACTGGCACGATGGGTGACACGCCGCCGATTCAATTCCCGCCCGGGGTAAAGGCGCGCTACGTGCCATTGTTGAGTTGGGCCCAGGCCGGGACGCTGGATAACGGCGCGCTTGATGAGGGCTACGCCTACGAGGGCGTGCTGGCGGTGGATTGCACGGATCGCAAGGCTTTCGGCGTAACGATTCGTGGGGACTCGATGTCGCCGCGGATCAGCGAGGGCGACAAGGCGGTGGTCTATCCCGGCCGCCCGCCGCGCAATGGCGACACCGTCATCGCCCGCACCCTGCATGGAGATGTGATGTGCAAGCTCTTCCAGTCGAAGAATGGCGGCGAGGTCATCATTCTTTCCAGCTACAATCCCGCTTACCCGCCGATCGAAATCGCCCGAGAGGAAATTGCCTGGATCTATCCCGTCGCCCAGGTGGTGCAAAATCTTTTGCGGGATTAGTGAATACTCCCCACTCAAACCTGCGTCTGTTCAATGAAAATGAATGCGACCAAACCCCTTGGCGTGGCCTTGCTGGCGCTTTTCGTCACCGCGCTGGCTCATGCCGATGACGAAAAAATTCCATGGATCACCTACGAGGGCAAAACCTATCGGAATCCCCGCCTCGGCTACATTATTCATGATAGCGCGAATTTCAGTTCCGACGATGGTGACGTCACCATCCCCTTGAAATCACTGCCGATCGACGTCCTGCATATTCTCGGCCCGCAGATCGACCGCGCACATGAGGCCGAAGCCCAAACGGAGGCCAACGCAAAAGCTCAGGAACAAGAGCAGGCTTCAAATATCGAGCGCCTGGGCGGCAAGGTGATGCAGGTCATCCTTTCCGGCGATACCCCCGTCGGTCTCCTCATTCGCGACTTCAGCCGCAACGTGGATTTTCTCCTCACCGGCTACCCGCACCTGGACGAACTGGCCGATGGCGACGACATCAAATATACCCTTGGTAAACGCAACGGCGTCTTCCATCTTCCCGCCACCGACGGCACCGTGCGAACCCTGCGCAGATACCAGTTTGTGAAGTTTGGGCAGGAGTAAAGCGGTGCATTTCATCTACTGCGCGATGCGATGAAATATAGAATTGCCTTCGATCCAAAACGAATGCCAAATCGCTGCTAGTGATGAAAACGGTGATCTTCTCCCTCTGCGTTCTGGCCAGCTTGACCTTCTCCTCCTATGCCCGTATTGGCGAAACCTTGGAGCAGTGCACCCAGCGATATGGCAAGCCCGTTAAAACGGAACGTGATGGCTCAATTACTTTCAGTAAGTCGGGATATCTAATCCACATCGACTTTTATCAGGGGAAAGCGGAATCGATCGAGTTTGATAAACCTGACGATACTTCAGATACAGGCAAACCTTTTTCGGACGATGAAATCAGACTTTTGCTGGATTTAGGATCGAATGGAGCCCATTGGAAACTCTCCAGCAAAAACAACGATTTTATTCTTTGGAATTCTGAAGATGGGAGTCTCAATGCGGGTTATACTGTCAGTTCCCACTACCTCACGATTCAAACTACCGAGTCAGTGAAGCGGGATACGGCTGAAAGAGAAGCTCAGGAAAAGAGCGACTTGCAGAAGAAGTTAAATCTAAACGGTTTCTAGCCTGTCGCTTCGAGAGTTCGCTCATTCGGTGCACCCGGGTTGGCGCGCTTTCTCCATGTGAGTGACCATCGCCCCGTATGGGCGAAGACACTCAATCCCTCCTTAATTTCAGCGCCGCGCCTTTTCTTAAGGCCATGGAGAGCTGCCAGCACGCTGTCGCGGGTTTTTACAAATCGTTAGGCCAGGCCACTGGGAATCCGTTCGAACATCTTGCGGAAAGCGGTCGCGCCGCCGCAGCGAAGCTCAAGAGCTATTGGGAATCCTTTCAAGCCGCAGGCAAATCCGCGATCCAGGCCATCCTAAGTCAGACTTCTCCTTTCGAGCATCTCGCCGCAGCTGGTCAGGCTGCTCTCGAGAAAGTTAAGGGCATGGGCGACGCTGTGGCTCAAGGTGTGGGAAAAATGGGCGAGGGCATCAAGCATCCCATCGAGCTCCTCAAGCATTGCTGGGAGATGACCGATGGCCTGCGCGGTGCTCTGAGCACCCTCGGCTTTCCGCTCGACGCCTTTTCCGGCGTGCAAAAAGTCGCCGAAAATCTCAAGCAAGTCGTCGAGAACGGAAAGCAACTCCACACCCTTTCCAGCGTCACCGGCGAGAGCGTTTCCTCCCTCGTCGCCTTGCAGGATGCCTTCGACGAAAGCGGCGCTGGCTCCGGAAACCTGCAGAGCTCGCTTACCTCCCTTCGCTCCGCGCTCAGCGGCACCAATGCCGACGGCCAGTCCACCAGCGGCGTCTTCGCCAGCCTTGGGCTCAACTTGCAGCAACTTCGCGGCCGGTCTGCGCTCCAGCAGTTCCAGCAGATCGGCGTGGCCCTCAACAAACTTCCCACCCAGGCCGCCCGCACCTCCGCCGCGATGGCTATCTTTGGTCAGCAGGGGGCGCAGATGATGGCGCTCTTCGCCAATCCCGCGCAGCTCAACGAGTCCGCGGAGAGCATGAAGAATTATGGTGCCGTCATGGATCGCAATGCTGGTCTCTTCGCGAAAATCTCCAACGGACTCGATCACCTCAGTCAGCAAGGCCAGCACCTCTTCGCTGGCATGCTTGATCAGCTCGCGCCCGCCATTGGCCCGTTGATCGACCGGCTGGAAAAAATCGACCTCACCCACCTTGGTCAGCAAATCGGCAAGACGGCTCGTGAGTTCTGGAAAGCTTTCGACACCGGTCACCGCAAACTGTTCAAGTCATCAAGGAATTGCCTCGCGGCGCAGGTTCGGCTCGCTTGCAGGGAAGCACCGCACCATTCCGATTTATGAAACCATTTCTTTCCCGGCTCACGCTCTCGGCCGCGTTATTTTTTGCCACGTTTCCGCTGTTTGCCGATCTGCCGCGCGAGGCTTCGTTCGATGCGGACTGGCGCTTTTTGAAAGCCGACGCCGCCGGGGCGGAAAAACCGGAGTTCGATGATTCGCAATGGCGCACGCTGGAGGTGCCGCACGACTGGAGCATCGAG
>Ga0157376_10000451_pt1 | contig 26550 bp, 15 predicted proteins | sample M45metaG_FD_121801 | JGI IMG/M metagenome (GOLD analysis project Ga0157376, IMG submission 121801) | Miscanthus rhizosphere microbial communities from Kellogg Biological Station, Michigan, USA - M4-5 metaG | ecosystem: Host-associated > Plants > Roots > Rhizosphere > Soil | place: USA: Michigan...
GGCGCAATACAACACCGCCCCCGGCTTGCCATACTCCGGATTTCACTCTGTCGATCTCGCAAATAATGAGGCGAACTCGCACTACAACGGTCTACAGATCGATCTGAACTCGCAACTGGGCAGGGATCTCTTTCTTAGAGCTTTCTACACCTATTCCAAGGCTATCGATCCGACCACCGCTGGCAACGGCGGCGGTGACCTCGGAAATGTGTCCAATCCTTACGCAGGCTGGAAGTACGACGTCGGTCCCAGTGGATTCGACCGGACACATAACGCCGTCGTGAACTTTATTTACGATCTGCCTATCATGCGTCACAGCTCGAACAAGCTGGCCGGTACACTCCTGGGCGGGTGGGAAGTTTCGGGCATCGTCACCCTGGAATCGGGCGTACCACTGAACATCACCACTGGTGGCAGCCAGCAGGGCAACGGTTTGCCAAACGCGACCAACCGGCCCGATCTTGTGGGGAAAATCTTCTATCCGCAATCTGTCAGCGAATGGTTTAGTACGGCCGCATTCGCTCTGCCCACCGTTGGAGCGTGGGGCAATCTGGGCCATAACGCTCTGCGTGGGCCGGGCCGCGATAACTGGAACCTGTCGCTCTTCAAGAGCTTCTGGTTCAAGGAAGAGCGCGGTAGCCGTTTTGAGCTGCGCTTTGAGACCTTTAACACGTGGAACCACACGCAGTTCAACGCGGTCAGCACTGGGCTGTCATCGTCGAACTTCGGTTCAATCACATCTGCATTTGATCCGAGAATTATTCAACTTGGAGGCAAGCTGTATTTCTGATCGATTTCACCCTGTAGTTGCCACAAGAACCCTGCTCGCAATGATTGTTGCGAGCGGGGTTTTTTGTTCGCAAATACTATTGCTGTACACTCAACGCAAACGTTGCTTGCTCTTAGTCGTGGTGACGTCGATACAATTGGGCGCCAAAACGATGCATCAAGTACCCGGCCACTCTCGCCTCAGGTTCCACTTGTACAAGTACCGCGTTAAAACTGACATGCTATCTGGAGCTAATTTCAAACAACCAACGAATTACTTCAGATTGGGTTGACCTACTCGGCGGTTTGCCTGGCTTCAAGGACTGGCTGCGGTTTGGCAGTACGAACTTTCTCTATTTCGTGCGCAAGCCCGGTCATGTCGAACTGCGTCGTGACCCCCGGTTCGACTTCTAAAAGCATCGTCTTGTGCTTCATCATGTCTTGAATAAGTTGTTGGTCACCCCCAACAGAATCACCTGTGAGGCCTGCTAGCACAGGACCAATGGGAGCGTCTGTCCTGCCGGGATATGACCAAAGAACACTGTAAAGGTTCTCCGTGGCGAATCCCAGTTCGTCCCACTCGATGCGTTTTTCTTGTCCGTCCTCAAATTTTGCACGGAGGTACATTAACTTGCCTTTGGCCGGCTGGTTATGAACGGACTCCCAGCGCGAGTGCCTGACGAATGACAAAAAAGAATGCGTGCCCTTCTGAAGGATGATCAAATCAAATTTGCCGTCTAGCGAAGTCCCCTTCACTGCAATGGCGTTGCCGAGTTGGTCGTTGACCGTTTCCGAAGCCCAGGCTTGCTGATTTGCATGTCCGAGCGTCGGTACAGGAAGCGCAGCCACTGGGTCTACACCAGCAGATGTACTGGCCGGCACAGTCGATGCCTGCACAACTGCCGGTGCGCTCTTCGACGCGGCTTTCTGGGAATTTTCCGAGCAACCCAAAATAGTGAACAGGATGCCTGTGGACACCAATAAAAAGCCCTTCTTCATTTTTTTTGTCTCCTCATAAAGTGTTCGTCAAGGTCGCAGGTTCAATGTTCCTAAGTCTGAAGTTCTTTCACTAAACCTTGAATAGCCCGAAGGTACAGGTGTGTTGATAGGCTTACCGGCTTGATGGTGCTGCACCTCGCGTGGCGCTAGACCGGATTGTGAGACTAGTCGCTCCAAACGCTTTCGTGTTCTACTGCGTGCAAAACCGGACCAGCCTGAAGGGGGAAGGGGGGAGGAACCAACGAGAAGGGAGAAACTGTGCTGCTACCTACTTCGAAATCCCACCAGAGCAACTGTGTCAAACTCTTGGCAAGTCCGGTAACCGGAGATCCAGTTCCAGGACTCCAAATGGACGATTTCAATCAGGCGGTGAGGAGATCTTAGCTCATCGCGAATCATCGAGTGACCCCAGCTGCAACAACACAACGCTTAGCAACCGTTCAGGCCGGAATCGACGGACGACCCACTTTGGAATACATCTTGTCGAACTGCTGTGCGAATTCCTTAAGGGCCTTGTTTACCACGGCGCGCCATCGGCCGCAGAGGATGATCCTTACGTACCCGCTGCCCCGGCGAAAAGTACGCATGCCCGACACGCCGCGCTCCGCTTCGTTGCAAACTTTTCGGGTCTTCAGTTTGAATCGATAATTTGATCAGAGTCAGACATTCGAGGCTGTTCCTTCAGCGCCTTCAGTATGAAGTCGGCTCGTTCCGCCGCTCCGATTTTTGGAAGAATAGAAACTTCATAGCCGAGCGACGGATAGATTTCGAGAAGTCGCAAGTACTCGGCAACGGCGGAGTCGAATCCGTGACGCCGTTCTGAGTCGGTCAGATAAATTTCCGGCCAAGGTGGAGTCAAGAACACGCGTTGATGGTAGCGGTGAGTTTGACCAAGCGGCGTCGGCACAGCCTCGCCTGTCAGATATTGAAGGCCAGCGGCGGCGTCAACCAAACCTCTATCAAAGAAAACCCAACCTACTAGCGTACGTGCTAAGACCAGGTCAGCAAGAGACATCGCAATGGCGCGGCGCAAAAAGGCAGCTGTATCCACCCAAGGAAGCGCTGAGCCTTCGCCCTCCATCTCTTCACGAACGATTCGGCGGCCGGGCTCTTCTACGACGGCGTACCCGCGTCGGCCTAGTTCGGCAAGCAGTGTAGACTTTCCGCCTCCCGAACACCCAGAGATCACCACGAACCGATTCATATCAAAGCGATGACTTTGAAGTGAGCCACAGTCGGAAATCCCGATAAAACAGGTACAAAAGCAGGAGCATATCTAATGGGAGAAGTTCGTACTTCCGATCCCGCCAGTCACGGCCAAATAATTCAAGGAATGTGTAACGAAGGTGAACAAAGAGAGCGTGACCTATAACCGACCGCAAAGATATTCCTGTTGCGTACGCGTTTACGCCAAATTTCCACCAGCGCCAATACGTATCGAGAATTGATTTCACGTCATCGTGGCGCAAGTGTGTTGCTCGTGCTGCTGGATCGTAAATGATCTCCCATTTCTTCTCGATGAGCCTCCGTGAAAGATCAGAGTCCTCGCCGTTGTTACGAAATCTCTCCTCATATCCGCCCGCGTCCAACACAGCAGTTCGCCTGAAAACGTTGTTGCACCCGAATAAAAACTTGGGATTATGTAGCAACTTCAATCCCCACTCTTGCGGCATGTGAGCTTTCCTCCAACGATCGGCCAACGATATTTGAATGCCCTCTATTAAACATCCACCAGCGCCTGCAATTTTAGGATTGGCCATATGGGCAAGTAAAATCTCGAGCCAGGTTTGTTCGGCGATACAGTCTGCGTCCAGCGATGCGACAAATTCCGTGCTGGCTATTCGGAACGCGGTATTGCGAGCGGCGGCGAGACCGCGATTTTTGTCGTGCCTTACGACCGTGACTTCCGGATATCTTCCCGCTATCGCAGCGGAGTCGTCCCGCGATCCATCGTCGATTACGAATATCTTCGCGGGCTTGAGCGTTTGGCAGATCACGCTCTCAATTGATCGGGGCAAAAAACTTGCGACATTGTAAGCCGGTATATATACGGTGATATCAGACACTTTGCCTCGCAAAACAAATGAAAGTTCCAATTAGCCCAGAGATCCGGGAGTCACCGCGCCAAGTCAATTCCGCGCTCCTGCTGATGTGTGACTGCCATCCAGTAGGCTGTGCAATCTCGCGACGCTGGAAAGCTAAACGCTCTTAACCAAACTTATATCACCCTCAACTTATTTGTCCGAGGGTTTGCTTACACAGCTCAACCTCGCAATGATAGCCACGCTTGGGATTGCCACAATCATTGCACTCGGAATAGCCCGGCTCCTCATGCATTTGTTTTGCAAACTCGTTTCGATGTAAGCGTTAGAGCCCGTCAAATCTTTTTTCGCGGCCGAGGAGCGTAAAAAGGGCCCGCAAATTTGTCTCCGAAGACTGCAACGGGTCCATCAAAATTGTGATTTCTCGATGGGCTTATCAACCCAGGGTCATTGTAGATGACCGCGTGTCTGCCCCCGGTTAGCCAGAAATCCCTGTCTAAAAGTCTAAAAACCGTTTGCGGCTGGTGAAAGCTTGCCAAAGGACCCCGGCAGGATTCGTCCAAAACTTCCGGGGGCAAACTTCGAGATTGGGACCAACGGGATCCTTCAAAAGGCGGCCCGGGGTGAGACCAGCGGCATGACTCCTGGTGGTACTGTAAATCTTCACAGTTGAAGTGTCATTCCCGGCGTTTTACAAGGGATAGAGAACATTTCCGCCAATAGCCGCGCCGCGGGGATGCCGATTTTCGATGAGTCTGCACTCGCTATACGACGCGATACGGCAAGCAGCACGACCCGAGCAGTCAGAAAGCGAATAAAAGAATACAGAAGTTACCGGAAGCAGTCATCAGGAGCGCGCGCCTTAAGTAGCTAGGTTGAGGCTTTGACGCGCTGACCCCACGGAGAAACCAATGACAGTAGATACGAAAAGGCCCCATATTTTAATCGACGATTGGGTAGCTCTGTCTACCGCCAAGATCCGATCTGCCGTGTTCACAGTCGGTGAGCGACTGCGGGCAGGCCGTCAGTGGGCACGAAGGAGTGTTTTCGAGATCGGATGGAAAGCAATAAGGGAACGCGGGCGAATGAAAGAAGCGGCCAGGCAGCGCGCGGTTCGTCTCACGAAGTTGTTGACGGACACTCCTGATGCCGTCGTCTTAATGGATAAGGAACACCGCCTTGTCTTGGCAAATGATGCGGCTCTGCTCCTGTTTGGGATTTCCGAGAGAAATATTAGCAAATTCACGCTCGATGCTTTCCTTCTAAATAGTGAAATCCCTGGGTCTGAGCAAATGGGCCGACCTTTTAACAAAAACAAGGGGCAATGGCACAGCTGCAAGATTTCGCGATTGAATGGTAGCTCCCTGGTGGCTGAGATTGCCTTTCATCCCAATGTGGCCCCGGGGAGGCACTTATCAAGGTTCAGGAATGTTAAGTCTTGCAGACACTTACCTTCGCAGATGTGAGCGAAAGCGAAGGAAGCTTGGGGAGTTTTTGGAAGAAAAAATAATGAGCCGGCTAGGATTCGATGCCTGAAGGAGTCAAACTTGAATCGATTGTTCATCCATCAGATTTTTCCGAGGCCAGCGAAGTCGCCTTCGTGCACGCTCTGAAAATCGCACTGGTGGCTGGAGCCAAACTTACGATGCTCCATGTCGAGGCGAGTCCTGGTGCCGAATGGCAAGACTTCCCCGGCGTGCGCGACACGCTCGAGCGATGGGGGCTCATCCCGAAAGGCAGTCCCAAGAGCGCGGTTGGACAGCTTGGCATCGCGGTCGCCAAAGTTCTCAGATTGAGCAAAAATCCGGTGAAAGCCTGTCTTGGTTTTCTGGAAGAAAATCCTACGGATCTGATCGTGTTGGCGGTTCGCCAGCACGAAGGAAACATGCGCTGGTTGGGGAAGTCGGTGGGCAAGCCGATCGCGCGCAGGGCCGGACAAATGACGCTTTTCACCCCCCACGGCGTGGAGGGCTTCGTCTCGCGAAAGGACGGCGCGATCTCGCTTCGAAACATCCTCATCCCGGTGACGATCAAACCCCGCCCACAACCGAGCGTGGAATCCGCTGAGCGTTTGATACGCAGCCTCCAGTTGCCAACTGGCATGGTCACTCTACTCCACGTCGGATCCACTTCCGAAATGCCCTTGCCGAGGCTCCCCGTCGTCTCCGACTGGACCTGGAACAGGGTGGCCAAGGTCGGCGAACCGGCCGACGTCATCCTGCAAACTGCCATGGAGCTTCGCGCGGATCTGATCATCATGACAACCGATGGTCCTGACGGATTTCTCGATGCTCTGCGCGGGAGCACATCCGAGCGAGTGCTTCGGCAGGCGCGTTGCCCCGTGGCCAACCTGCCGGTGGGATCCATGTTGGGCTGAAGTAAGAGCGAGGCTAGGTCTCTGAATTTCGAAAGCGCCGATTGCTTACATCGAAAGTCTGAAATAAATAGCCGGCGATCCTCCGCGCAAATTCTTACTCGTAGAACTCCATCGGCAGGCCCACATAATTTTCGGCCAGCGTCTGCGCCGCCGCGCGTGAACTCGTCACGTAATCCAACTCGGCAACCTGTCGCTTGTGATCGAATGCGCTCGCATCCGCGAATCGGTGCAGCAAAGAAGTCATCCACCACGAAAATCGCTGAACCTTCCAAACGCGCCTTAAACAAATGTCAGAATATCTCTCCAGGATCTGTGTCTTTCCGTTTTCGTAAAAGTCGCCGAGCGCTTGCGCCAAGACCCGCACATCCGCAACCGCTAGATTCAAGCCCTTCGCTCCCGTTGGAGGAACGATATGCGCGGCGTCGCCAGCTAGCAACAATTTGCCGTATTGCATGGGCTCGGTGACAAAACTCCGCATTCCGGTTACGCCTTTTTGGATTACTGGACCTTCTGTCAATTTCCCGCCATCCGTGGTCGCAAATCTTTTGTGTAACTCTTCCCAGATGCGCGCGTCCGGCCACTGCGCAATGTCTTCATCCGGTTCGCATTGCAGATATAGCCGGCTGATTTCCGGCGAGCGCATGCTCAGCAGCGCAAAGCCTCGGTCGTGGTGCGCGTAAATTAGTTCATGCGAAGAAGGCGGCGCCTGTGCCAGAATTCCCAGCCATCCAAACGGATATTCGCGATCGTAAATCGTCAGCGCTTCGGAAGGAATGGAAGTTCGGCAAACTCCGTGAAAGCCATCGCAGCCAGCAATAAAATCACATTCCAGCTTTTCCGCAACACCATTTGCACGAAAGTTAATGGACGGAGTGTCTCCGCCGAGACCATCCACGCTCACATCTTGCGCTTCGAAAATGATGGGCTTTTTTGCCTTTAGCCGCGCCGCAATCAGATCCTTGATGACTTCATGCTGCGCATAAATCGTGACGCTTTTTCCGCCGGTCAGTTCGCGAAAATCGATGCGATGGCCGCGCCCGCCAAACCGCAATTCGATTCCGCCGTGTTCCAATCCTTGCTTGTTCAGTCGTTCACCGATGCCCAGTTCGCGCATTAACTGCACGGTGCCGTGTTCTAGCACGCCGGCACGAATTCGTTCTTCCACATATTGTCGCGAATGCAGTTCCAGCACCACCGATTCAATCCCAATACGCTGCAACAGGAGCGAAAGGAAGAGTCCCGCGGGCCCCGCGCCAATAATTCCAACCTGTGTTCGCATATGTATTTCGGCCGTTGTTATCAGCCAGCGTGTCGAAGAAAAACGATACTCCACACAGCCATCCCTTTCCAACTTCTCTAGCGAAAATAAGTCTCCCGCGCCGCAACCGAATCCCATACAATGCCGCGCTGGTAACGCCGTTTGCCTTCTGCAGTTTTCCTAGCTAACGCGAATTTGCGTTTGCGAATTTGCGAAGTGAAATCGCAGCCAAGAAGGTGCTCGTCATGCAATTGAATTCCGTGCTGCTGCGCAGCACCGTGGTAGCCGCCCTGGGCGGCCTGCTTTTCGGTTTTGACACCGTGGTCATCTCCGGAACGACCCAGGCGCTTACCGAACTTTTCCACCTTTCGCCGTGGGCGCTTGGAGTCACAGTTTCCAGCGCGCTAGCCGGAACAATTGTGGGTTCGATGCTGGCCGGAATTCCCGGCGATAAGTACGGCCGCCGCGACAGTTTGCGCATCCTCGCCGTGCTGTATTTGATTTCGGCGGTTGGCTGCGGGTTCGCATGGAACTGGACGGCACTGGTGGTGTTCCGCGTGATTGGCGGCCTGGCCATTGGCGGTTCCTCCGTTCTGGGTCCAATGTACATTGCGGAAATTGCTCCGGCAAAATATCGTGGCCGTCTGGTGGGACTTTTCCAGTTCAACGTAGTGTTTGGAATTTTGCTGGCGTATCTGTCGAACTATCTGATTGGCACGTTGCAACTGGGAACGACCGAATGGCGATGGAAGTTGGGAATCGCCGCGCTGCCGGCGCTGTTTTTTCTGGTGATGCTATTTGGGATTCCGCGCAGCCCGCGATGGCTGGCGAAGGAGGGAAGAGTTGAAGAGGCGCGCGAAGTATTGCGGATCACTGGCGAAGAAAACTACGAACAGGAATTGCGGGAGATTGTGGCTTCAATTGATGCGGATCATTCCGCGGGCGATTCGCTGTTCACCGCAAAGTATCGTCTTCCGATTTGTCTGGCGGTTTCGATCGCCATGTTCAACCAGCTCTCTGGAATCAACGCAATTCTCTATTACCTGAACCAGATCTTTGCGCAAGCCGGATTCAACAAAGTTTCTTCGGATTTGCAAGCAGTGGCCATCGGCGCAACCAATTTAGTTTTCACCATGATCGCCATGAGCTTGATCGATCGGGTGGGAAGGAAGAAATTGCTGCTGACCGGGGCGGTGGGTACCACCCTGTGCCTGGCCGGAGTGGCCTACGTTTTTCTGACGCACTCGCATGGAAATCTGCTGGTCGCGCTGCTGGTGGTGTACATCGCGTTCTTCGCGTTCTCGCAGGGCGCGGTGATCTGGGTTTACATCGGCGAAGTTTTTCCGAACCGGGTGCGGGCCGGCGGGCAGAGCCTGGGCAGTTTCACGCACTGGGTGATGGCCGGGGTTATTTCGCTGGGATTCCCGACGGTGGCGGCGAAGTCTGGAGGTTATCCGTTTGTGTTTTTTGCGGTGATGATGGCGGTGCAGTTTTTCGCGGTGCTGTTCTGGTATCCGGAGACCAAGGGGATCAGTCTCGAGGATATGCAGAAGAAGTTGGGGATTGCTTGAGGAAGGGAGCACTAAGCAGCGCGATCAGAGAGCAGCGAGCAGAATGGAAGCTGCGCCAGGGCTGATTGGTTGCTGCGTCGGGTCTTGTGGGGCAGGGTATCTCCCCCGGTTCTTGTAGGTATTCATTCTCGAGGGCTAGCTATGCGGCTTCTGTAAGTATTGATTCTAAAGAACTTGTAAGTCGTTTAAGTGCTAGGATTTTAGTCGTGCGCCACCTGCCTGATGGTATGCCTTATTTCTTAGAAACTCTTGGTTTGAAATGAATGACAATGCGCCTTCGCGGATATGGCAAGGTGTCGTCAGGTTGGATGTTGATTGCGATGAATGCCGTGGCCATTGTCTCCGAGTAATTTAGGCCGGTTCCGTCCGCTCCTTCGACCTTGTCAAGCTGATCTCCATTCGAGACTTTTAATATGTATTCCTTGCCCGCTTTCCCCGAAACTTCCAGCACCAATTGGTCTTTGGACAACGACCAATTCTCGGAAATGATTCTTAAGCCCTCGCTCACGCTCCCCAATGCTGGGAGGGCGGAGTCTTCACCGATACTGAAATCTTCGGAGAGAAAAATTCTTAGGAAATTCTTGTGACCCTGTATTGGAATCCGAACCACGACGTGCTGATCCGTCGAATGCGCTTCAAGGCTGAACGGAATTGGCTTACCGTTTAACTCCGCCCTCTGAACTCGCGCGCGAGGGCTGACGGCGGGGCGAAATTCAAGGATGCAATCGTCCGTGCCATCGGTTCGATCCGCTTCGAGAAGTATTCCCTGTCGCGTCTTGTCGTAATTAATTAGCAGCGTATTTTTTCCAATCCGGATATTGTCGATAGAGAACCGCGACCAGCCCGTTGGCAGATGTGGCGAGAACTTCAGAAAGTGATCAAGGGCGTTCAATTCAAGGCCGAAGAGTCCGCGGAGCATCGGGCTGATGACCATCGCTGCCGACCATATCTGGTGCGGAGAGCTGGTGGAGAGCGGCTGGTAGTAATCGCCGGACAAGACTTCGGTGACGTGGCCCGGTGAACCATCGAGCGCGAGCAGCGCGTTGGCGCGCAGATTGTCGTAGGCGGGCTGCGGCTGGTGATAGCGATATTCGGCGACGGCGGCCCATCCGGTGAACAGCGGCCAGACCGAACCGTAGTGATAGCCGCCGCCACTGTATTTTGCGGCGCGGTTGGAAATGATGCGCATGCCCCAATCGGTTTGATGTTCGTGTTTGGAAAGTTCGGCGATGGTTTGCTGCGATTGGGATTCGTCGGTGAGGCCGAACCACATGGGAACGGTGGTCAGAACGGTGGGCTCTTCAACTCTTTTGTTGTCGCGATCGATGGCAAAGGCGAAAATCTTTTTTTCGGGCGACCAGAAGGCTTCGTTCAATTGCTTTTGTTCTTTGGCGAACTGATCGGTGAGCTGTTTTGCTTCTTCGATTTTTCCGGCGAGTCGCGAAAGGTGAGCCAGCGCACGGATCGCCGCTACCGCTGCGCCGCTTTGATAAAACTCACTTTCGATGGGAAGGAGCGGGCCGCCCTCGACCCAGCCGTGACCGTTGCCAAAATTCTTGGGGAAGCCATTGGAGTTGTACGTGGAACGCAGAAATTCATATGCCTTGGCGAGGCGTTGCCAGTTGGATCTTGCAAATTCGATGTCGCCGCTAGAGGTGACATAGTCATCGACGGCCGCGATGTAAAGCGGAGTGGCGTCGGCGGAAGCGTAGGCGTAGGGATAACCTTTAAACCAATCTACGAAGCTGGCGCCTTGAGCGATCTCGTGGGGAATTTTTCCGTCTTCGCGTTGAAACTTGGCGATGAATTCGAGAGCGGTCTTGGTGGTGGCGAAATCGCCTTCGCTGTTAAGCGCGAGATCGCACCAGAGAGAATCGCGGCCAAAAAACCAGGCAAAACCGGGGCGGTAGCCTTCGCCGGCAGTGCGATAGCCCGCGATCAGCCCGTCGCCCATGGTGGGATTCGAAACGAGGCCTTGGATCAGGCTGACGCGCGACCAATCGTAGGCGGATTGTAATTGCTTGTCCGGCAATTCGACACTGACGGTACGCTCCAAATAATCCTGGTAAAACTTTGCGGAGTCTTTCCACAATTTTTGATAGTCGGCGGTGAGCTGTTGGTAGGTGATTTCGGCTTCGGCGCGGCCGTTGATGGAACCAGCGAGAACGATCAGCTTGGTGTCTTTTCCTTTTGCGGTGGCGCCGAGCTTCATGGAACTGGTGTGCGAGCCGCCGTAGTTGGTTTCGTATTCGAGTTGGAGAACAGTTGCAGTGGGCGAGCCGGCAATGGCCGCAAATTTCTGATGGTCTTCACCAAAGAGAAATCCGTGTAAGGGCTCATTCCAACTGACATAGGTGCCGCCCATGGCGGCGGGCCATTCGAGCTGAAAATCGCGGATGAAGCTGGCCTGAATTTCGAGAGGTTGCTCGGTTTCGATTTGAATTTCGATGACTGCGCCGGGCTGATCGACGGGCACGAAGAATGTTTCATGAATAGCGAAAGTGTCGCCGGCGTAGACCAGGGTGGTGGATTCGGGACGCGCGATGACGGTGCGAACCAACGTTTCGGCGGAGATTTCGCGGCCTTCGGTGAGTATGGTCAGTCGCAGGTCGCGCAGAATTTTCATGGGATAAACCCAGGCTTCGACGCGGCCAGATTCGTTGCCAAGGAGGCCGGCGCGCTTGCCGACAGCGGAGAGAAATTCCCAGGGTCGAGCAGTGCGGGAGATTTCGAGAGTGGCGCGGGGTGCGGGAGTTTGCGCGGACAGTGTAGCGGAGAGGGAACCGAGGAGGAGAGCGCAAGAAATTGCCGAAAAGAAAGATGGCCATCCGGCCTTCTTAAGGCTGGCTAAAAGGGTGGTCGCCACAAGTGCGTGGGGGCGATTTGTGGGGAACAATAGATTTCGCATGGCAGAATGGTTTGAGTGTGCCGCTTGCAATGCGGTTGCGCACTCTCTATAACGGAAACGGGTGGAGTGTAGCACGCGTTTTTGTCAGGCCAAAGGGAAGGTAGCGTCGCGATTGCCATTTCCAAGGCGAAAATTTTTGCAGTCGGTGAGCCGTTCGGCGGTTGTTGTGTCGCTGGAGCAACTGTTTTCGGTGATGCGGCCTGCGCTTGGACGGGGGCAAGACATTTTAGATATTGACCAGAAGCCAGCCAACCTGCCCGCAACGGCGCCTGGACTTGGCGTGAAGTTTTTGAATGTGGCCAAAGAGGCTGGGCTGAATGCCAAGACGATTTTTGGCGGCGAACACAAGAATAAATATTTGGTGGAGACCACCGGCTGCGGCGTGGCTTTTTATGACTATGACAATGACGGCTGGCTGGACATTTTTCTGGTGAATGGCTGGCGGCTGGAAGGTTTTCCGAAGGGGCAGGAGCCGCACTCACATCTTTTCAAAAATAATCGCGATGGAACGTTTACAGATGTGACGGAGAAGGCTGGGCTGGTGCACTCCGGCTGGGGGCAGGGAGTCTGCATCGGCGATTACGATAACGACGGATACGAGGACTTGTTTGTCAGCTACTTTGGAAAAAACATTTTGTATCACAATAACGGCAATGGAACGTTTTCGGATGTAAGCGAAAAGGCGGGCATCACCGGGAATGGCAAGCGCTGGAACTCGGGTTGTGCCTTTGTGGACTACGACCGCGACGGAAAGCTTGATCTTTTTGTTGCGAATTATATTGATATGGATTTGGCTACGGCTCCGGTGCCGGAGTCTGGGCCGTGTCTCTACAAAGGCGTGATGGTGGCTTGTGGGCCGCCAGGACTGATTGGAGGAAAAAACATTCTGTTCCACAACAACGGTGATGGGACTTTTTCCGATGTCTCAGAAAGCGCTGGAATTCTTTCAGCGAATGGCACGTATGGATTGGGCGTGTTGACCGCGGATTTTGACAACGATGGCTGGCCAGATATTTATGTGGCGAACGATTCGACAGCCAGCGCGCTGTATCAGAATCTCAAAAATGGAAAGTTCACGGACATCGCGATGGAAGCGGGTTGCGCGTTGAGCGCGGACGGAAAGCCGCAGGCGGGGATGGGAGTTTCGGCGGCGGACTACGATCTGGACGGGAATCTGGACGTCGTCAAAACGAATTTTGCGGGCGATACGCCTTCGCTCTATCACAATTTGGGAAAGTCCACGTTTGAGGACACCACGTTTACCGGCGGCCTGGGGAAACACACGCAGTACCTGGGCTGGGGCTGCGGATTTTTTGATTTTGACAATGATGGCTGGCCGGACATTTTGATTTGCAACGGACACGTGTATCCAGAAGTGGAGCAGTTGACGACGGAGGCGGGCTACGCGCAGCGAAAGTTGCTGTACCGCAATTTGCGGGACGGAAGATTCGAAGATGTTTCGATGAACGCTGGGCCCGGGATTTCGACACCGTCGGCTTCACGCGGAGCGGCATTCGGTGATTTTGACAACGATGGCGACATCGACGTGGCGGTGAACTGCGTGAACGATTTTCCGCAACTGCTACGTTGTGATTCGACGGTGAAGAACAACTGGATCAAGATTCGGACCATCGGAACGAAATCGAATCGCACCGGGATTGGCGCGCGACTGCGTTGCGTGACGCAAGTGGTGGGCGAAGCCAAGCCGCACCAGCAGATCGATGAAGTACGCAGCGGCGGTGGCTATTTTTCGCAGAATGATTTACGCGTGCACTTCGGAATTGGCGCAGCGGAAAAAGTGGAGTTACTGGAAATTCGCTGGCCGAGCGGTTCGGCGGAAACACTGAAAGATTTGCAAGTCAACCGGCTTTATTACGTGACCGAAGGGCAGGGAATTACGCGGACGGAAAGCTTTGCCGCGGCCAAACGCGGGTGAAGTAAGCCGTCGCCTAGAACCCGTCCAACATCCAGGCATTCGAACCGCCAGTGGATTGCCATATTGCGAGATGTTTCCCGTCGCGCGAGGGAATGGCCCAGCCGATGTATGGTTTTCCGCCTTCGATTAACGGTTTGACGCTGCCATGAAGATCGATATTGACCAGCGAGCGGGATTCTCCTCGCAAAATCGCGCTGGCCCAAAAACTCTTGCCGTCGGCGGCCCAGTCGAAAGCGAGAATTGCCGTCCATTCTTTGATGTGAATTGCGCGCTCGGTCCCATCTTCCAGAGTGAGCAGGCGAATTTTGGTGTCTTCCGAGACGCGGGCTTGTTTGCAGAGCGCCAGCAATTTCCCGTCGGGCGAGAGGGTCCAGTTGTAGTCCTGCCAACCGGGATCGCTGGCGCGAAAGAGTTCGTTCATTACGCCGGTAGCGGGATCGAACTTGACGATGGCGAGTCCGTTGTCGGCAAACCTGCTGAACACGCATACCTGAGCAGGCGCGCGCGCGCATTGAAAATTATTTATTCCGTCGGCTTCCAGCAAAAGTTGTCCCACGCCACCGGAAGCAGCGGCGCGCAGCAGGCGAACTTTCTGGTGTTCGAGCTCCGGAATGCGCGGGCCGGGAGGTGAAGCAGCGCTGGCCGGATTCAAAGCGGCACTGGTGTACAAGATTTCCGAGGCGTCGGGATTCAAGCGCATGATGCTGGGCGAATCGTGCCCGTCCACCAGCAACTCGGGCGAAGCGGCGCCGATGCGCTGGCGAAAAATGTGAAATTCGCCGTCACGGTCGGAGACGTACAAAACTGCTTTGCCGTCGGGAGTCCATTCGTAGGGGCGGCTGCGGCTTTCGTCCAGAGTGAGACGTTGCAGCTTTTCCAGGGATTTGGTTTTCGGATCAACGTCGGCAACGTAGACGGTGGGCGCGATGTTGGATCGCAAGAACGCCAGATGTTTACCGTCGGCGGAAAGTTCCGGCGACGGTTTCCAATCGGGGCCACCGGTGTGGCGCTTCAAATCTCCACGCGATTCGCCAGAGGCTTCATCCACACGAATGGACCAGACGTTGGATTCGGAGTTGGAGGATTCCTCGGCGCGAGTAAAAAAGAGCCGGCCATCGCAGTTCCAGGTGAGTCCGCTGCGCAAGCGGAAGTCTGAAAGGATGGTGGAGGTCTTGCCGGAGGCGAAATCGAAGCTGTCCACCTGCACTTCCTCACTGTTGCCCGGCCAGTAGGTGGCTTTGAGAAAAGCGACACGCCTTCCGGTGGGCGACCAGGCCAAGAAATTTGAATATCCGGGAATCTCGGAGAGCTTGCGGACCAGGGAACCATCGGCATTCATTGACCACAGTTCGGAACTGTTGAATTTTTCGTTGCCTCGAAGAAAGACGATTTTTTGGCCATCCGGAGAAACCGCGCCGGATTCGGTCTGGTCAGAGAGTTTGCGGGGATCGCCGCCGAGAATGGAAATGTTCCACAGGCTGGACTGCTGTCCTTCGCCAACCGATCCGCCAACTAGAAGATGGCTACCGTCGGGAAACCAAGTGACCGAGTGGGCGTGAAAAGCTTGCGGAACAGGGAGTTGATGGGAATCGTCGCGCGCGACTTCACGGAGAAACAATCCTCTGGGATCGGTGTAGGCGAGCAGTCGTCCGTCGGGAGAGAGAGTCGCGCGAAAGACGGGAACGTCGCTAGAGTTTGCGGTTAGGCGAATTTCGCGAAGGACGGCCGGCAATGCGGTGCGATGGCCGATATGCCAGCCAACGGAAACACAAGCAGCAACCAGAGCAAATGTGGCAGCAACCCAGCGCGCGATGTACCTAAGCGGCGGAGCGTTCTTGATAACGACTGGTTTGGTTTCGGCCGGCAGAGAACCGGCCACCGGAGCCACGAAGCGGTAGCCGCGCCGGGCCAGGGTCTCCACAAAGCGGGGATTGTCGGCGGAGTCGCGCAGAGCGTCGCGCAAACGCTTGATCGCGGCGTTTAGGCTGTGGTCGAAGTCAACGAAGGTGTCGGCGGGCCAAAGGCGGCGCTGCATCTCCTCGCGGGAAACGACTTCGCCCGGTTTTTCCAGCAAGATGGTGAGCAACTGGAACGGTTGCTCCTGAAGCTTGACCTTGACGCCGTTGCGGCGCAGTTCGCCGGAGTGAGGATCGACTTCGTATACGCCGAACCTTACGATACCAGCCAAATTTTCGTTGAACGCGGTCGCCACTTAAGTTCACCTGTCTAAGGACTTAGACGCTCCGCATTGCTACTTCTCCTACATCTACGCACCAGCGAGCAATTCGTTCCATGCAACGTCCTCATGAATCGTCGATTTTCGTGTTACCTGCCGCGCTAAAGCGCTGAACAGATTCAAGTTAGTGCGTTACCCATGTTTGGGCGGCGCGTTACCCGCTAGGCCTTGAGGCACCCGGCCGAACAGCGCAACTTTGCGCCATTCCGCGCAGGGCAGGTAGCGATGAACGGCAAATTGCTGATGGCTTTGTTGATTTTGGCGACCTCGGGCTTGTATAGGATGGCTGCGCCGAGTAAAAGCGAAGCACCTGTCGATCTGACCGTGTCGGTATTTAATGACGCGGGAGTCTCGCCGGTCGTCTTGATGGCGGCGAAAAATCGGGCGACGGCGATTCTGGCCCGGGCGGGGTTTACTTTGAACTGGGTCGACTGCGGAGCGCATGAGCCGGACAAGCTGACCGATAGGGCGACAGAAAGCCAATGCAGTGCAATCAACTATCCCCAGCATCTGTCGATTCGGCTGGCAGGAACACTAAATAATGTAACTCATACGAGTAGAGAGACGTTTGGTCAGGCGTATCTGGATGCGTCTGGGCGAGGCAGCTACGTGACAATCTACGTGGAGCGGCTGACGAATTCGAATGCCACCGAAATTGTCCGGACCGGAGACTTGCTGGGTTGTGTGGCGGCACACGAATTGGGACATTTATTGTTGGGACGAAATTCCCACGCCCCGTTTGGATTGATGGCCGCCCTGTGGCAGCCGGCCGAGCTGCAGAGCGCCGCGAAGGGGAATTTTTACTTTACGGAGAGCGAGGGCGAGCGGATGCGAGCTCGTTTTGTATCACTCAGCGCAGAGTCGAATACGAGTGGTCCGAGCCCGCGGATGGGCAAGTAATTTCGAGCCGCGCAGGATGCTTAGTGCAAAGGGTTGCTGACGGGCGTGCCGGAGCCTTCTTTGAGCGTTTGGATTGCATCGACAAGAGGAACGGAAAATTTTTCGACTGAGCCACTGGGCCAGTGGACTTCGACGGAGTCGACGCTGGCCGCTTGGCCCAGGCCGAAATGAACGCGCAAGTCGTTGTTGGAAATGTAGCTGGAGCCGCTGCGCACCTCATCGACCAGCAGGCGATTGCCGGCTTTGACGCGAAGGCGTGCGCCGATGCCGTCGCGATTGGACTTGGTACCGACGGTCTTGAACGCGATCCAATGTTTTTCTGAGCGCGATTGATTGACCAACAGGCTGAGTGGCCCGTTCATGTTGTTAATCACCGCGGAAATTCTGCCGTCGTTCCACAAATCGCCGATAGCCAAGCCGCGCCCAGATTTGGCGATGGTGATCGCCGGTCCCGCGCTTGCGGAAATATCTTCAAACGTGCCATTTCCCTTATTGTGATAGAGAATCCGCGGCTCTTGGTAGTCGCTACCAAGATGTTGTTTGTCCACTTCGGGGTACACGTGGCCATTGACCAGTAGCAGATCGGGCCAGCCGTCGTTGTCCACGTCGAGGAACATGGTTCCCCAACCGAGATATTTGGTGTATAGGCCCAGTCCGGCGGCGAACGTAACATCATCGAAGGTTCCATCGCCGTTGTTGCGATAAAGGGTGGCGGTGTCGTCGGAAAAATTCGTTTTGAAAATATCGAGGTGGCCGTCGCCGTTGAAATCGCCAACGGTTGAGCCCATGCCAGCCTGCTCTTTGCCGTCTTCGTTGAACGCTGCGCCGGCGACGACTGCGGTGTCTGCAAAAGTTCCGTCGTGGTTGTTGTGATACAGAATGCTGGGTGTGCTGTCGCACGCGACGTAAATATCCGGCCAGCCGTCTTCGTCGTAGTCCACAGTGGAGACACTGAAGCCATAGTGCCCGTTGGTCTGATCGATTTTCGCCTTGGTAGTGACATCGGAAAAAGTTCCGTCGCCATTGTTGTGGTAAAGCTTGTTGGTATCCCATGGCAAGCCGCGTGGCCCGCACATCACCGCAACGCCTTTCCAGATACAGGATGGACGCTCACCTGGAGTTGGTGCCGTTTTAAGATCAAAATCAACGTAGGTGGCAACGAAAAGATCCAGTTTGCCGTCGCGATCGTAATCGACGAAGGCGCAGCCAGTGCTCCAGGCATTTTTGCCGGCTACGTGCGCTTTTTCGCTGACATCAGCGAACTTTCCGTCGCCGTTGTTGTGGTACAAAACATTCTTTCCGTAGTAGGTCACGTAGAGATCTTCGTTGCCATCGTTGTCGTAGTCACCCACGCAAACACCTTGCCCCCAGCCGGAGTGCGCGAGGCCAGCTTTTTCGGTGACATCGGTAAACGTTCCATCGCGATTGTTGTGGTAAAGGTGATTGGTCGGCTGCTTTCTTCCTGCGAGCGGCTCGAGCGTGGTTCCATTCACCACAAAAATATCCGGCCACCCGTCGTTGTCATAGTCGAAAATCGCGACGCCAGTGCCGGTCGTTTCAATGATGTATTTTTTGCTGTCCACTCCACCGAACGTGTTTTGCGCAGTGAGTCCGGCCTTGGCCGCCTCGTCCACGAAATAAGCGATCTTCTTTTGTTCGCCAGTGGAACTGTCTTGCGCCGATTGAGCATACCCGCTTGAAAATGGCGCGATAGTGAACGCGAGCAACGCAGCGACACATCGGGAATGGCTGCGCGTGACGCTTTTCAATTTGGCCTCAATCTCTTGCTCCTGATCCTTGCAGGTGCTCGCTTGCTGGAGCCTTAATGCTAGTATGAATTTCTTCAGATCGCACGACTTCCGGAGGCAGTGCATTGCGTAAGCGCGGTTGGAAACGTCGTTGGAAGCGGTCACCCGCGGCTGTGGCGTTTTTCCTATGTCCCATAAATCTAGCTGCGCAGTCGGAATCTAGCGGAAAGCGAGCGGAAGCTAACCCACAGTTTTCAGCGGGCGCCGCAGCACTGCAGCGTGGCGACTTGAACGGAGCACAACAAGCGTTTCTGGAGGCCGTAAGACTAAATCCGAAAGATGTGCAAGCGCACAACGCGCTGGGACTGGTGCTGCTCTTCAAGAATGAACCGGCCGACGCGGCGAAACAATTTCAGGAAGTGCTGCGGCTGAATGCGTCATTTGCGAGCGCCCATGTGAATCTTTCGAATGCGCTGCTACGCGCAGGAGACGTTCCTGCAGCGCTGCGTGAAGCGAACGTTGCAGTTAGAATCACTCCAAAAGAGCCCGACGCTTTTGTAGCGCGAGGGCGAGCGCTAGAAGCATCAGGTAAAATTACCGAAGCAATCGATTCTGTGCGCCAGGCCTTGCAACTTGCGCCGTCCAGAGCCGATCTTCACGACGACCTGGGAACGCTTCTGGTACGCGCGAATCAAGCATCCAGCGCTATAGCAGAGTTTCAAAAAGCACTCGCACTGAATCCGAAACTGGTCTCGGCGCAATTGCGACTTGGCGTGCTGCTATTCGAGCAAAAACAATTTGAAGCAGCGGAAACTCAACTAGCACACGCAGCACAGTCTGACCAGCGTAACTTTCTCGCATTCAACTATCTCGGAAAAGCTCGGCGCGAGCTGGGCAAGCTACCCGAAGCGATTGACGCGTTTGAAACTTCGTACAAGCTGAACGGCAATCAGCCCGAAATTCTGAATCTACTGGGGCAATCGCTGCAAAGGGTTGGCAATCCCGTGGACGCCGCGATAGCATTCCGCGAACTAGCGCGGATTCAGCCGCAAGATGCCGACGTGCAAAATAATTTGGGGCTAGCGCTGTTGCAGTCTGGCGACGCAGACGGATCCATAGCGGCATTTCGAAAAGCGCTGCAACTTCGGCCGCAGGATACCGGTTATCAAGGCAATCTTGGCGCTGCGTTCTTGCAGAAAGCTGATTTCCTGGCGGCAGAATCCGAATTTCGCTCCGCTATCGCGCGACAGCCGAACAATCAGTCGCTGCACTACAATCTGGGGCTGGCGCTCAAGCTTCAGGACAAATTGACGGAAGCCGTTTCGGAACTCCGCGCGGCGGAAGCGCTCGATCCCGGGCAGCCCGATGCTCCGTACACGCTTGGCGTAACGCTGTGGCAGATGGGTGATACCGATGGCGCCGCCGCGGAACTACGAAAAGCTATCGCTGCGAAGCCCGACTACGCGGAAGCGTTCTACACCATGGGCACCGTGCTGAAACAACAGTTGAAACTTCATGAATCAGCGACCGCGCTGCGCGAAGCCATTCGTCTTCAGCCAGATTTCGCCGGCGCGCACACCACCCTGGCGGCGGTTTTGCGGCAACTGGGCGATGCGCCGGGCGCTGCGATGGAAGCCAAACTCGGCACCGAACTCACCAAACAAAAGACCGATCTTCAGGCGGCGGTATTTGCCACGAATTCTGGCAAGCGTCTTCGCAACGTCGGCGATTTAAGCGGATCGATTTCGCAATTTCGCGCCGCCATTCAATCTGTTCCGGATTATGCACCGGCGCACTTCGAATTGGCGATCGCACTGCGGCAATTGGGAAAAGCAGAAGAGGCCGCGAGCGAATTCCAAAAGGCAGCAGTGCTAGACCCGAAGTTGGTGGCGCCGCACGAATAATTCGTCGGTTAGCCACTGGTTTCGAGAATTGACTATTGCAAGACACGCAGCGCCACCAATGACGATTCCACCGGGACTCCGCGCGCAACTTTTATTTGAATAACTGCTTCGAAAGGCTTCAATTCACCGGGCTGTGTCACGTTCAAACGTTTTAGTAACTCGGCCAAGTAATTTTCACGAGTGACGTATTCCACAGCGGCCTGCGTGCCGATCGTGGTGGTCCCCGCCAAAATTAATTCCGAGTGATCGGGGTTGATGCCTTTCACGTAGGCCACCACCGAATAGTCTTCAGCCAGCGTGACGTTTGAAGGACTCGCCAGCCACTCTAACGGTTCGTTCTGCTGGGGATGAACATTAATGATTTCCACATTGCCGGCGCGAGGCCCGGTATCCACTTTTTTGAACACAAACTCTCGGGTACTGGGTATTTCCAGCAACGTCAAGTTTTCCGATGGCGATCCGATAAAAATCAGATCGTTGTTTTTCGCGTCGTCCAGCGAAAACAGGCTGCCACGCTTAACGCGCAGTGCCTGGTGCAATTGTCCGAACACCAAGTCTAAGTTGTGCACCGCGAGCACTTCGCCAACCCCGGTATAGTGGTCGAGGATTGGCGCTTTGCCGTCTTTCGCCGGATCGAAATATCTCATCCCCGTATCGGGGCGCCCCACGAACGCAGCGTTGCTGAAAATCACCCACGGCTCTTCTGGGCCGCGAACAAAACCCTTCCAGAAAACTCGCACCGGCGCCGGCGCGACATTGTCAATTGCAGAGTTCGCGGACCGCGGGTCGGCATCTTTGCGGGTCCACAACAGCCAACCCGCCATCGCTAGTGCCGCAGCAAGTGCAACGCTCAGCCCGAGTACCAAGTAACGCCGTTTCGCGGCAGCCGCGGACGTTTCCACGGGACTGCTCGCCCATATCCCTGTGACACTTCCGTTTCCGTGCCCAGCGGAACCATTGACTCGTTCATGAAACGCTACTACATAGCTGCCTTTCGGCAGCTCGACCACCACTCGATCCGCAGCGCCTTCCGTGTTGTAGTACTCGGTCAGTTTGGTGCGGAGCCGCCCGGCCTGCACCCGCACCATGGAATCGAGCTGAGGGTCAAAATCGGCTTGCCGGCCAAAAACTTCCGTCGCAATTTGGTATTCCTTAACCGGCACGCCGGGGTGCTCAATCGCCTGCTTGCCGAGGTACCGTAAGAGCTTACAAAGCGACTCCGACCCGTGCAGCGCGTGGCTGGCCACGAGTTTCTCGATTTCTGCTTGAAATTGAGCTCTATCCGTCAAAGTGTCTCTGTTACCTTGATGTAACAGGAGCCTACCAACTCGCGCATCTGCTTGCAACCGCGACATTTACGCAATGTAACCGTATCAAACGCCTAGAGACTTGCCTCCAGCTTCGAAAATATTGATAACTCGCATCATACTTTTTGGCTCGTAGTGTCCTGGGTGCCATGGGACGCGGTGGGGCGTGTGTCGTTTGTCCAGAACTGTAACGATGACTTGGCCCAAAGTAGACAGATTGGCCTGATGTTATGGCCATCTGTTCGAGCTAAGCAGGTAATTAGTTTTGGATGTGGTTCTGCGAGATCCGTGCGTCTCGTGAATACGGCTGTACACCTCATAGCGTTCCCTGGTTTGAATTGTCGAGGCTTTTCAAGTTTTTTTGTTTAGCTTCACCGTCCGTCACTCGGCTGGGGTAGCTGACGTGATGCGGCGAGCAGGAAAATCAGGAGGGGTGATGAGAAGTCGCTTACTATTGGGGTGTTTTGTAGTCCTTTGCCTTGCCTTTGGATTGTGTGTACCGAATTCGTTGGCGCAAGCCGTTTATGGAAATATTTTTGGCACAGTTACCGACCAACAGGGTTCCGCAGTTGCCGGAGCAAAAGTTACTGTTACCTCGGTTGCAAAAGGTACGAGCGAAGAAACTACTACCAACGAAGACGGAAACTACAGCGTTTCCCACTTAATTCCAGACATTTACAACGTTCACATTGAAGCTACCGGCTTCAAGTCCTACGACGTCAAGGCCATTCAGGTTTCAGCAGACACGGGCTCGAAAGTCGACGGCAAGATGGACGTCGGTTCGGTTAGCCAGTCAGTCGAAGTCACCGGCGAAATTCCTCAGTTGAAAACAGACCGCTCGGATGTCTCTATCACTTTCAACGAAAAGTACGCTACCCAACTGCCAATTCTGAATCGCAACTTCACCAATTTTGAATTGCTGTCGCCGGGAACCCAGAAGCTTGTCGGCTGGAGCCATGCTGCGACGGAAAATCCTCAGGGCGGCCAGCAAATTTTCGTCAATGGCCAGCACTTCAGCGGCACCGCGTTCGAACTCGACGGAACCGATAACCAAGATCCAATCCTCGGCATCATTGTCGTGAATCCGAATCTCGATGCTATTCAAGAAGCAAAAATGTCGTTGCAAAATTACGACGCGGAATTTGGCAAAGCAGTCGCGGGCGTGGTCACCGTTCAGACCAAATCCGGTTCCAATGATTTCCATGGATCCGCCTTTTACGATTGGCGCGGCGATGGCCAGCAAGCTCGCGACCCGTTCAAGAACCCTCCCAATGTTCCGCTCCCCAACGCCAGTTTCAAGCAGTTTGGCGGTGCTCTCGGTGGTCCCATTTGGAAAAATAAGCTTTTTTTCTTCGGCGATTATCAAGGAACCCGGCAGACGGGTGGCATCACTAATCAGCTAACGATTCCCACCGCGCTTGTCCAGCAGACTTGCAATCCCGCTACGAACACCACCGGTTTTTGCGACCTGAGCGAATATCTCGGCGGGACAGGTATCAACGGCGGTGGTCAAGTCTTCGATCCGGCGACCGGCAGCTTGGTCGACGGTTCCGGTCGCACCGCTTTTAATGGCAATCGGATCCCTATCAACAGGATTTCTCCGCAAGCGGGCGCGATCCTGGCGGCATTCCCAGCGCCCACAAGTTCTGGCGTGCTGAACAACTTCATCGGTTCTGGTTCGGGTCCTTATAATCAGAACAGCTTTGATACCCGTATCGACTACAATGCCCCGCGTGCCTTCAACGTTTTTGGCCGCTTTAGCTTGGATTATTTCTCCCTCTCCGGCAACGGAACGCTCGGTGATCTTGGTGGGCCGGGGTTTGGGCCAGGAGGCTTGAACGGGAGTTCCACGGTACATAATTACAGCTTGGCCACCGGTTTCAACAAAGCAATCGGTACCAAGTGGCTGACCGACTTGCGCTTCGGCTGGTTCCGGTATAACCCGCAAACGGCCTACTCCGACAGCAGCTCGTCGCCGATGGATGCCTTCGGTATTCCAGGTTTGAACAGCGGTCCGGGTGTTGCCGGCCCTCCAACCACCGGCGGATTGTCCCGATTCCATTTCACCGGAAATGGCTTGAGGAATGGCACGGGCAGCAACGTGGCTGGCGCTGATTCTGGATCCTTCGGCGACGGGTTGAACGTTGGACGTTGCAACTGTCCCTTGACCGAAAAGGAAGACCAGTACCAGGTTGTGAATAACTGGACGCGCATCCAAGGAAACCACCAGATCAAGTTCGGAGCAGACATTCGCTACGCGAAGAACCTCCGAGTGCCGAGCGATTCTAACCGCACTGGTGAATTGGAATTTAATTCCGGGGATACGGCGAACGCAGGCAACGGCGGTCTTGACTTGGCCACGTTCTTGCTTGGCGATGTGACCCACTTTAATCGCTTTGTGAGCACCAGCCTCGACGCCGCCGAGCGACAAAAGCGGTGGTTCTTCTATGGCCAAGACACTTGGCGCATGACCTCAAAGTTGACCTTTAACTATGGCTTGCGTTGGGAAATCTACTTCCCCGAAACCGTGAATGCCAAGGGCAACGGCGGTTTTGCCAACATAGACGAGGGCGTCATTAAGGTTGCCGGTTTCGGCGGCATCAGCGATAACGGGAACACTGACAATACTCTGAAGGCTTTCGCGCCGCGTATCGGCATCGCTTATCAGGTCAATCCCAAGACGGTTGTGCGTATGGGCTACGGTCGCAGTTTCGACATCGGCGTCTTTGGTTCGAATTTCGGCCACGTCGTTACCCAGAACCTTCCAGTTCTCGCCAATCAGGATCTTTCTGATTCCAGCGTGAACGGCGGCACCAACGATCGCAGCGCAATATTTACTCTGGGCTGCCCCTCGGCCGCCCCTGCATACTGCACGGCCCTTACCCAGGGCCCGCCTGCCTTTACTCCGGTGGCGGTTCCTGACGACGGCATCCTCCCCCTCCGTGGCCCTTTAAACAACGTTGATCCGCGTGTGCGGCCACGCACACAGCGTTTGCCAACTCTTGACGCCTGGAACATCACTCTTCAGCGTCAGCTGACACCGACCATGAATATTGAAGTCGGCTACATCGGCAACAAGGGAACCCATATCTTTGCCGGCAACGGTCCTGCATACAATGCCAACGAGGCGGCTATTGGCTCTGGAACTGACACTTATGCCTGTACGCCGATCGCCACGGGAGCAAATGCCGGGAAGTTCGACTGCAAGGCAGGTTTCGCGCCTTCGATACCACAAGCAAATCGTCGTCGCTTCAACTTGAACGGTGTGCCGGCGTTTACTTACCCCAATTTCCCGGTGCTTGACCCAGTCACCGGACTTCCCAAGCTCGATGCCTCAGGCAACCCTATTCCGTTGACCTGCTGTTCAACCGACATCGGGAATTATTTCGGCAACGACGCCAGCAGTCACTACAGTGCCCTGCAAGTGAAACTCGAAAAGCGCTTTGCCTCTGGTTTGCAATTCTTGGGGCACTACACTTATTCCCATGCTTACAACTACGACAGCTCATACTATTCTGTCGATCCTCGCTTCGCCTACGGTCCGGATGATTTCAGCCGCAACCACGTATTCGTACTCAGCACCGTTTACGAGTTGCCGGTGGGTCGAGGCAAGAAATATATGAGTGACATCAGCCGTATCGCCGACTTCGTGATTGGTGGTTGGCAGATTTCCAATACCACCAATTGGAGTGGTGGCTTGCCCTTTACTCCTACCCTCGGCCATTGCGGCGAGATTTCTGACGCCGGTCCATGCCGTCCCGATCTCCTTCCTGGACAATCGTTCCACGTTGGGAAAACCACAGATGCTAACGGCAATATCTCCTGGTTTACGCCAGTGACTTCCTTGGATCAATCTCCGGAGATCATTTCGGCGACTAACATCACCGGCACAGATACGTGCCTCACAGCGCGTCCAACCTCGGGCCCTTGGGCGCTTCCGGCTTGTGGTCGCATCGGCAACGCGCATCGCAATTCGTTCCGCGGTCCGCACGCTTTCTTCTCCGACCTGTCGTTGGCGAAGAGCTTCAATTTCACGGAAAAGGTCAGAGCGCAGTTCCGCTTCGACGCTTACAACGTCTTCAACCATCCGGTACTCGGCTTCAGTTCCACCCAGGGTAACCTCTGCGTGGACTGCGCCGGCGCCGGACAGATCACCGCCATCGAGGCTGATGCTTCGCCCAACGCTCCGAATGGCATGCGCCAGTTGCAATTCGGTTTGCGGTTCACTTTTTAACCCCTAACACCCCAATAAAAACGGGGAGTCCGCTCGCGGGCTCCCCGTTTTTTATGTTCTAATCCTTTTTTGAAGTATGGTTCACCCTGAGCGTAAGCCAAGGGCGCCCTTTGGAGTGCGACGGTTCGACGCCGTCTTTCGGTTTATGGCCTTACAAAAAACTGGAGCTCCCGCGAACTCTGCTGCCATTGCTCTAGTGCTTTTTTTTCTTCTTTCAGTTTCCACCGCCGCGCAATCCAATCCCGCGCCTTCTCCTTCGCAACCCTTTGGTCAGATTCACCGCCTCACCGAACAAGGAAAATTCGATGAAGCCCTGGCCGCTTTAAACCAACTTTCCAATTCTCAACCTCCCCCAAATAACC
>Ga0157376_10000452_pt1 | contig 26533 bp, 23 predicted proteins | sample M45metaG_FD_121801 | JGI IMG/M metagenome (GOLD analysis project Ga0157376, IMG submission 121801) | Miscanthus rhizosphere microbial communities from Kellogg Biological Station, Michigan, USA - M4-5 metaG | ecosystem: Host-associated > Plants > Roots > Rhizosphere > Soil | place: USA: Michigan...
CCAGTGGCAACAGCACCATGGGTAGCCGCGAAATGGCCGCGCGCATGTCGCTTTCCGGCGACCTGAAGCGCACCCGCGCGATGATTCTGGTGGACATGGTGGCTGGCCGCGATTCGAAACTCAAACGCGATACCGATTCAACCCACTGGCTGAGCGATCTGGTCTGGAGCGTAGCAGCGCGTTTGGGCTACCAAAAGTTTTTCGTCAGCGAAATGCAAACTGTCGGCGGCGACGATCACTTCTCATTCATCAAACGTGGGGTTGCCGCGACCGATCTGGTGGATATGTATCCCTACTGGCATACGCCGCAGGACACGCTCGACAAACTCGATCCGCAGTATATGGGCATCACCGGCCATGTTCTGCTGGAAACGCTTCCTGAGCTGGAGAAAAAAATATCGCTATCGGATTTTTCCGCGGATCACGGTGATCGACGCGCGCGGTAAATTGAATTGCATATTCGGCTTGGCGTCGACCGAGGATTCCGCCGGCGGTCCGTCCGGATCGGCATGGCTCTTTGCGCCCTCAGGATGCCAAACGTATTGTTCCGCGCCGAAAGTAGTGACAGAAGCTCTTCCGGCGAACTCCTGAATCGTTTTTGCGCCGTCTTTGGCGAATTCAATTTTCACTCTGTGGGCATTAGTCGAATCCTTATTCACCAGCAAAATCGACCAGTCGCCATCCGGCCGGGCCACTGCGTACGCAGTGACTAGCGTATTCCCTGCATCGTCTGCAAGGTCGGAAACCGCGGGATGAAAGTGGTGCATTCCCGCGCCATGCTGCACCCAATCCAGATTGATCATCCGCCCCGCAAAGTATTGCGAAGTGTGCTGCTTGATGTTCAGCTCTTCGTCCGCCACAAAATTTCCGTAGGTGCTATAGCCGCGACATCCGGGACGCAGCGGCTCCGGCTGAATCGGTGAGTGGTAGTAAGCTGCACCCGGTCCACCGTATTCCAGAAACGATCCGACACTATCGGCCAGCCACAGCGCGGCAAAAACATCCTGCATCGGCTCTGTCAAATTCCAGGACAGATTGCTTTCGGTGTTCATCAACGGAATATCTTCCGGAACGCCGTCGGCGCGCCAGGCCTGCAAAACGGTTCGCGTCCACTCCGGCTCGCGGTACAGGTCGCTCCAGTTCACATCGCATGGTGCAATTGGATAGTGCTCGAAAGAAACGAAAGAAAGATCGCTCAGGCGATTGTGGGCTTTGAGATAGTCCACAAAACGTCCGAGCCACGAAGTCTTGCCGTTGGCATCGGGCCATACTTTGATGTCGTCATTCACGCCTTCAAACACCGGGCCGCCGAGTTTCACTTGCGCGTCCACTTTGTGCAATGCCGTTGCCCATTGCAAATACAGCGCGGCGTAATCCTCCGGCAACATGTTCTGCCCGTCCGGCTCTTCGCCCATCTCCACGTAAGAGATTGCATAGCCACGTTTACGCAGGTACGCAAGCTCCGCGGCACTGTCTTCCGGAGTTCCATACAGCATGGAAACCGGAATCATCGCCGGAAGGTGATTTGTATAACCGCTGCTAAAGAAGAGATCGAAGCCGGTTTGAATTGCATGCGAATCCAAATCGGCTTCTGAGTGCCACGGATCAATGGAGGAAACTAGTGTTACAGTCTGATTTTCTCCGGCGATATGTTTCACCAAGTCGACAAACTTGCCGTCCCTTGAAAAAATTCCCGCCGAAACTTCGTTCACCGCAAAACCCACACAGTTGCGCGGGTCGCCGGCTCCGTGCGTGTCGCAGGTATTCGAAGATTCGGTCATCCAGATCCGCACGAATCGAGTGCTCACCGGCACCGTCGCCAGCCGCAACACCGGCGCACCGCCTTGGCTGTCGGCATATTCGCCTTGCGCAAACGGCATCCATCCGCCGCTAAGCGGTTTGTTCATCGCATCGTCGGCTCCCATCCAGTATTGAACGCTGAATCTTGTGGCGTACGGAGTGGCCCACGAAATCCGCAGCGCGTCGATCGGCTGTGGCGAACCGAAATCAATCACCATCCATTGTGGATGCAGTGCATCGCTCTCTGCCGTGAATTTCGCGGATAGATATGGATTGCTTTTCCAATAAGTTGCCGCATCGCCGTCGGTCAGCCGCGAATAGCCGTGCGAAGCTCCACCATTGCGAGTGTTTCCGCGATGCGGCAGCGGATAGCCAAACGAAGTGCGCAAAGTCTCTTTTGGTTCGGCGCTGCCGCTGAAGTAGCCGCTTTTGTTCGCAGCATCACTCCACGCACCATTCGGATTCCAGTGCCACGCGCCGATGGTCAGCTCCGTGTTCTGGCGATAAGTAATCGGTCCCCATCCGGCCGAAAGCGATTCCTTGACCATTTCCGGTGTAAAGACTTTTTCAAAAGTTCTCGCCGGCAAAATATCCAGCGAGCTGCCCAGCGATTTGTCTGGATCGAAAGGGATTGATTTTCCGGGTGAGATATCGACGCGCACTGTTTGCGCGGCAACCACGCCAGCGAACCAGCAGAATAATGCGGCAAGAAAGAAATTACGAAGGATCAGTCTCATAGACGATGCGGAGCCTATCTTATCGTATGGAAAGCCGTTCGGGCTGGCCCAGTGTCAAATGTAGGACTATGCTGACTTCTCGATACCAAAGCCAATGGCGCTAATCCGAAAATGGTGAAGGTGATTGAACCGGAAGAGTTCATCAAAAAGACCGGCTACACTAATTTTAAGATCCGGAGGCCAGAATCATGTCCACGTTTGGATTGATCGAATATAAAGACGCCAGTCGGGAAGTGCGCGCGGTCTATGACGACATTATGACCACCCGCAAAACCGACTGGATCAATAATTTCTGGAAAGCCATTGCTCACGATCCCCCACTGCTGAAGCGCACTTGGGAAGGCATCAAGGAAATCATGGCCCCCGGAGCAATTGATCCGCTCACCAAAGAACTGATCTACGTCGCAGTCAGCGTGACCAACAACTGCTACTACTGCATCGCCTCGCATACCGCATCCGCCGTGAAAAAGGGAATGACTCCGGCGATGTTCAAGGAATTGCAGGCCGTCATCGGCATGGCCAACGAAACCAACAAGCTGGTGACCGGCTACCAAGTCGCGATTGATGAACAGTTCAAATTGCCCTTCGGACCTACGAAGTAAGACTCCGCCAAAAAAAAACGCCGCGCGTACGGGTCATCTTTATCTCAACCTTTCACCGAGCACGATCGATCGCAAAACCGCGGTTCTTTGCCCTAAAAAATTTAGCGTCAATCCTCTTCTCCCACCTGTCCGACCGGACAGGTGTTTCCACTGTAGTACGCGCGTACTATCGCCCGCTTCCCTGTGCACCGCCATTCTATAAAGGATAGGTGGCGTGGAAGCTGTTCTCCCGTAAACCGTCAACAAACTCAACAAAGGCAAGCAGGTAAGCCATGGCTCCAATCGCAAACGATCCAGAACTTTCTTCGCAATCGACTGCGGGGGCAGGCGCCAAGCCGCAGCCCGCGGCGGTCGAGATTCCGGTCACCGTAAACGGCGCGCGGACCATCGAAGGAAGCGCCAAACGCGAGCCATTTTCAGAGACCACGCAAACCGTACTGGTTTTCGGCAACGGCGCGGTAATCAGACTCAATTCTCCGGTGGCGCCTGGACAGTTGCTTTTTCTCACCAACGAGAAATCAAAAAAAGAAGTGGTCTGCCAGGTCGTGAAATCCAAAAACGATCGCAGCGTTAGCGGTTACGTCGAGCTGGAATTCACGGAAGCCGCACCGGGATTTTGGGGCATGCGCGTTGCTCCGTCGGCGCCTTCAGCAAATTCGTCCAATGCCCCTAAGCCTGTCGCGATTCCGGCGCAGCCGACCAAATCCCTGGAAGAAAAACTGGCTGAAGTGAAAGCTATCGCTCCGGCAGTTCCTGCTGCGAATACGCCCAAGCCGGCCGCGAACTTGGCTGCGGCGATTCCCGATCCTGCTCCGGTGAAAGCTTCGGAGCAACCCAAAGAGATTAAGGCCGCACCGATTGTTCCCGCGCAGCCTCCAGCAAACGCATCGAAGATTCCCTCGCTTTCGGAATTTCTGACCCAGGGAGCGAACGGTGCGGAATTGAAGGTTCCAGAGAAAGCGAAACCGAACCAGGCAAAAATTTCGCCGGCACCGCCAAATCCTGCTCCGGGAGCATCGACATTCGATTTCGCCGCCGACGAAGTAAAAATTCCTTCGTGGCTGGAGCCGTTGGCACGAAATTCTGCGCCAATCGCCGAATCGAAATCCGCGGAGTCAAAACCGGTCGAAACGAGTTCAACCGAAAATCAGGCAGAATTTCTTCCCGGTTTTATCGCGGAAACCAAGAATGCAGCGGAAGCCGCGGCTTCCTCCACTGCGGCGCTGGGGGCTGATGCCCATAACTCAGATTCGCAGGCAAGCACTTCTGGCTCCGGGCCGACGCCGAATTTTGGATTGTCGCTCCCGATGGATCGGGCTTCGGAGTCCTCCGAGGGAGCTCCGAAGCGTTCGCGCAAGTGGAGCATCTTTGGATTATTTGGCTCCGGAATCTTGCTGGCCGCGGGTGGCGGCTGGTATTGGTATTCGCAGCAGGCCACCAATGTTTCGGCCAACGGAAATAGGGCACCGGCGCAAAACAATTTCGCAGTGAGCACTCCGGCGAATTCCCCGGCTGATAACAATTTTCCCGCAGCCGAGCCAGTAAATCCGGCGCCCGCAGTTGACCGGGCATCTACGACGCCGAATCGTAATCTAGCAACTCCACCGGTTGCACCTGCGACGAACCACCCTGCCGCGGCTTCCGCGAGCAACGCCTCCAGAACTTTTGCGCCGCTGGAAAATGCAGCGCAGCAAGCGCTGGCAGCCGCGGAACCCGCCGCAGAGCCGGTGAAGAAACCGACCTTTGGCGCCGTTCACCTCGCTGCGCCGGTCCTGCATCATCGCTCTGCGACAGACAACAATTCCACTGCAGATGTTGCGCCCAGCCTGGGCAGCAACACGACCTCGCCTGGAGATGCCGGCGGGCTGAATCTGCTGGCCAGCAAAGGCAGCCAGCCAACCGCTCCGGTGCCCGTGGGCGGCGATGTGAAACAGGCGCGGCTGATTTCTTCGGTGCCTCCGATGTATCCCACACTGGCACGCAATCAGCGGCTTAGCGGAAACGTGGTGATTGACGCGTTGATCGATGCGACCGGACGCGTGTCCACCATGAAAGTGATTTCCGGACCGGCGTTGCTGCACCAGACCGCGATGGACGCGGTGCGGCAGTGGAAATATCAACCGGCAACTCTGAACGGCCAGCCGATGGCGATGCACTTGACGGTAACCGTGCAGTTCAAGCTGCAGTAAGCAGCAACAAGAAAAAGAAGAGAAAAATTCAAGTAGCGCCCTTCCCGAGCCTCCAACACAAGCTGCTACATGGTGAGGACTACGCGGAATTGCGCGTGACCGCTTTCCATGCGCGCGTAGGCTTCGGAAACCCTTTCCAGCGGGAATTTGTCGATCATCGGCCGCACGCCGGTGAGCGCGGCAAAGCGCAGAGTGTCTTCGGAATCGCTCGGTGTTCCGGAAGCCCAGCCTTGCACGCGCTTGCGGCCGTTGATCAGTGCGGCGCCGGGAATTTCCAGGGGCGCCATGTCCGCGCCGACGACCAAGAGCGTGCCGTTACGGCCGAGTCCGTGGAAAATTTCAGACATAGCTTTGGAGCTGGGAGCGGTAGCTAGAATTACTTTTGCTCCGCCCAGCTTTTGCAACTCCTGCGCGGCGTTGGAATTCTTGCTGTCAATGTAATGGTGCGCGCCAAGTGTTTTGGCCAGTTCGGCATTTTCCGGGCCGCGGCCGACAGCGGCGACGCGAAAGCCAAATTTATTGGCGAACTGCACGCCGAGATGGCCGAGACCGCCGATACCCTGCACGGCGACCAGGTCGCCGGGAACGGCTTCACTGTGGCGCAAAGCGTTGTAAGTGGTGATTCCGGCGCACAGCAGCGGAGCGGCTTCGGCGGGATCGAGGCCATCGGGAATGCGGGCTACGGCTTCGATGGGCGCGACCATAAATTCTTCAAAGCCGCCGTCGTAGGTGAAACCAGTGATGTAGCCGCTTTCGCAATTGGCGAAATCTCCGGCGCGGCAGGCGGAGCAAGAGTTGTCCTGGCCGCCATGCCAGCCTACGCCGACGCGATCGCCTTTCGTCCAGGTGGTGACACCGGCGCCGACTTCGTCGATGATGCCGGCGACTTCGTGGCCGGGAACGCGCGGGAATTTCAAGCCGGGCCAGAGACCCTCTTTCACGTAGTAGTCACTGTGACAGATACCGCAGGCCTGGACTCTGATGCGGACCTGGCGGGAATCGGGTGAGGGGATGTCGCGTTCGACGAGTTCGAAATCACCAGTGGCCTTGGAAATTTGAGCAGCTTTCATCTTCGTTCTAGAAGCGGGCATGACGGAGTTCTCCTGAGGTGAGGCGGGCAGGAGTTGGATGCGGGACGGGCGCCAGCGGTGACTGGAGAGGAATCATAGTTCCGAATTTGTGGCGAAGGGCGGTTAGAGCGGAGTGCGGGAGCAGGGCTCCCAACCATCGATTGGCGAATGGGCTGTGATTGAAAAAGCGGCAGCTGGGCTGCCGCACTCCAAAACAATTGCGAGGATCGTTCTTGGTTGATGGCGAGCGACGGGGGACGACAGCAAGTCGAAAGACGTGGCGAAAGTGGCGGCGGCCAGGAAGTTGGCGATTCGATCCTACTGGATGCTGCGCACGAATACCGAGTATCCGATAGACCGTTCGTGTCGAAAGCGGCTGGCGGCGGCCTCCGAGTCGTGCGCCACGACGCATAGACCGTAGTGTTGTCAAGCCGAGCGCAAACAGAGGGAAGGAAGACTCCACCCGTCGGCGGTCCGTTACCGGAGGAAGTTCGGAACGGAGCTTTAGTTTGACTCACGGCAAGGATAAGTCGAGGACCGCGGGAGGGTCGTGGCGCAGCAGTTACGGCGCCAGCGGAAGAATTGAAGCAGCAGTTCTAGGAATACAGATTCGGAATTTAACTTGGTTTGGCGGATTTGGGAAGTGCGTCTTTTTTGGGAGCGACGTAACCTCTGCGGGCCTGCAATGTAAACCCCTTCTTGTCCAATTTGACTTTGAGCGGATGGTAGCTTCCATCGTGCTTCACGTTTTCAAGCGATATTTCCAGCAGGTACACATACTCTGGAGCTTCGGCAAGGCTTTTCAGTCCGGCGTCTAGATCATTGTTGTTGTGAAAGAAGGTGCCGCCGGTTCCATCGGCGAATTCGGACATGACGTCTTCATTGAAATTCATTTGGTCGGCATGATATTGGGCGTGTTCGCCGGACATTAAGTCCCGGGTAGAAGAGCCGCCGCGCTCGCTGGCGTCTAAGCCCGTGGTGTACAAGCCACGAGCATCGATGGAGCTAATGGTGACGTTGCAGCGGGCGGCAAGGTCAAGAATCGATGATTTCTCGGACGTGGCCGAAGCGGTCTGCGTAAAAAAACCAGGCGAGATCAAGATGAGAGTGCGCTGTCCGGCCAGAGTTCCCATCTTTCGGACCACCTCGCGAATATTGGTAAGAGAGATGGTCATATCATTTTCACCGTTCAGGAGAGACTGCGAGGCCGCGGAACGGACCATGGTCTCGACCATATTGGGCGGTTGGCCGCCGAGGTGGGCGCAGGTGACGTAGTCCGCAATCGCCAGTTCGAGAGCCGATTGGGAGTGTTTGTTCTGGATGAGATCCGCTTGGTAGTAGTCGATATTCGGGCAGGAGTGGTCATCGTGACGGAAGATCTTCTGGACTCTGAGCTTCTTGATGGTTGCTTGCAGCTTCGCGAGATCGCGAGTGAGGCCGCTGTTGATTCCGGAAAGCGAAACGACGGCCGCGATATCGGCCGGGCTTAACGTTTCAGCGAACAACTTGTTGGCCGCCGTTTGAACGCGCATAAGTTCGCCGTAGTCGAGATGGAGATCGTCGAAAAGAAAAATAATGAACCGCTTTGGAGCGATGACAGGCGGCGGAGGCGCAGGGTTAGCAATATCGGGTGCGGCAGGTGGAGGCTCCGCGGATTTTATGGCGTAGATCTCTGCGCGCTTTTCCACCGCAAAGCCGGAGACCGAAATCGGATTGCCGCGGTCAAAGACCTGGAAGTCATCCTTGGTCAAGTCGCCGATGGGATGGCCTTGCGCATCGCGGACGACAACTGGCACCAGGGCTGAATTGACGCTTACGCGAATGGCGGGAATTTTTTGAGGAGCTGAAGGTTCCGTTTTTTGGGCGGGAATCGGAAGGAGCGCCAGAGGAATGAGGGGCAACAGCGCGGCCGCCGACAGATACCTGGTGGATGGACGTCTCACGATCTATCCATTGTAAGCGATGCGAAGAGAAAGCTTTCACGAGCTAGAGCGACATCAAAGTTGCCGACTTGCGTCTGGAACTCGGGAAGAATCAGCTCTCTTGCAGGCAAGCGGAAAGGATTCGTATACTGACGACCCGGGCTGGTGGCGGCGCGGCGGGTGGGTAGCCCGCCGAAAACACCACGTCACAAGCCAATCGTAGAAAAGAGCAGCAAAGCAAGTCGCGTCAGGGTGTGCGCAGCGGCGGAGCGGAGCTATGTGTTTCCGCCGGCAAAGGAGAGTTTGGGATGTCGCAAGGGACCGGACCGAAAGAGATGAATGTGTATCAAAACGCGGAAGCGCGTTTTGAAGAAGCGGCGAAGAAGCTGGGGCTGGAGCAGGGCATTTACCGCTATCTAAAATATCCAGACAAAGAAATTACGTTGTATATTCCGGTGGGCATGGACAACGGGACGCTGGAAGTATTTACGGGATACCGTGTGTTGCACTCGACCGTGCGCGGACCGGGCAAAGGCGGAATTCGATTTGCGCCGGACGTGAGTTTGGATGAAGTGCGGGCACTGGCGGCGTGGATGACCTGGAAATGCGCCGTAGTGGACATTCCATTCGGCGGAGCGAAGGGTGGAATCATTTGCAATCCGCAAAAGATGTCGCGCGGAGAGCTGGAACGGCTGACGCGGCGGTATACAGCGGAGCTATCGAGCTGGCTGGGTCCAGAGCGTGATGTGCCGGCGCCGGACGTTGGCACCAATGAACAGACCATGGCATGGGTGATGGATACCTACTCGATGCATGTGGGGCAGGCGACAACCGCGGTGGTTACCGGCAAGCCGATCGAACTGGGTGGATCGCGCGGACGCAAGGAAGCTACTGGCCGTGGGGTGATGATCTGCGTGGACAAAGCGGTCGAGAAATTGGGAATGAAAAAGGAGGGCTGCCGTACGATTATCCAGGGATTTGGAAACGTGGGATCGATGGCCGCGGACTTGATGCTGAAGGCCGGATACAGGATCATCGGGCTGGCGGATATCGGCGGCGGCTTGTACAACGAAAACGGTTTCGATGTGCCCAAGGTGATTGATTGGGTGACTAACCAGAAGAAGCCGCTACAGGAGTTTCCCGGCGGCGGAAGCAAGATGAGCTCGAAGGACGTCTTGTTTCAGCCATGTGACGTGCTGATTCCGGCGGCGATCGAAAATCAGATCACCGAACAGAATGCGTCCAACGTTCAAGCCAAGATTTTGTGTGAGGGCGCGAACGGCCCCACGACTTGGCAGGCCGACGCCATACTGGACAGCAACGGCGTGTTCACCGTGCCGGATATTCTGGGCAATGCCGGAGGCGTGACGGTCAGCTATTTTGAGTGGGTGCAGGACCGCCAGGGCTTCTTCTGGCGGGAAAGCGAAGTGAATGAACGGCTGATGGACATCATGGTGAATGCGTTCGACGTTGTGGTAAAATATGCAGAAACGCATAAGGTCAACAACCGTATCGCCGCCTACATGGTGGCGATTGACCGAGTGGCAAAAGCGCTGAAGCTGCGCGGCATCTACGCTTAACCTGGAAAGCAAAACAGCGTGAGCAGGCAATTCTGGCCGACCCTGCCGAAGCAAAAATAAGCAGTTGCAAAATCGCCTACGCGGTGGATAATGCCGCGCGAGGAAGGAGTCCGTACCTTGCGGAGGGACTCAATGTTGGCCGGAAATCACAAGAGTGAAAAGCAGCACCGGCAAGAGATATGCCTGGCTGGCCGTTGGATGTACGAGCGCGGGTACATCGTGGCGTGCGAAGGCAACTTGTCGGTACGCCTGACGGAAACGCGGATTCTGACGACGCCTACGTGTATGAACAAAGGGATGCTCGAGCCGGATGATCTGGTGGTGGTGGACGTGGACGGGCGACATCTGCAGGGCGACCGCAGAGCATCATCGGAAGTACTCATGCATCTGATGTTTTACCGGATGCGAGCAGATGTGCACGCGATTTGCCATGCGCATCCTGCCACGGCGACGGGATTTGCGACGGCCGGACGGGCGCTGGATCAGGCGTTATTTCCGGAAGTGGTGATCGGGTTGGGACAAGTGCCTTTGGTGCGCTATGCGACCCCGGGGACGCCGGAATTGAGCGCGGCAATTGAGCCATACGTGGAGAATTATGATGCGCTGCTGCTGGCAAATCACGGCGCGGTGACTTGCGGACCCGACCTGCTGACGGCTTTTTATCGAATGGAGACGGTGGAGCACACGGCGAAAATCACGCTGGCTGCGGAGGCAGCCGGAGCGCCGAAGCTTTTCTCCAGCCGGGAAGTGGCAAAACTAATGGCTGCGCGGGCCCGATATGGAGTGCAACCACCACCGGGCGGCGGCGCGCAACTTCCGATCACCAGCGACGAAGAAGAAAACGTCACCGACGAAATTACATTGAAGCGCGACGAGCTGGATGCCTTGATTGAAGACGCGGTGAGAAAAGACCGAGCCCGGCGATAAGAGCGAAGTTAAGAACTTCTGACACTGGACCCATCTAACACTTCTCGCACTTTTCGCGCCAGAATCAGCGGTGTGAATGGCTTCTGCAAGAACGGCACGTCCTGCTGTTGAATTCCCTGACGAAGAATATCGTCACCGATGTATCCCGACATAAATAACAACTTCATCTGAGGATTCCTGGCCGCTAGGCGTTTGGACAGTTCTGCACCACTGATTTCCGGCATGACCACGTCGGTAAGCAGGAGGTGGACGCGACCATGATTTTCTTCGAATGTTTTTTCCGCGTCCAGCGGGCGCTTCGGTGTTAGGACGCGGTAGCCGTGGGAGTTGAGCACGGCGCTGACAAATGCGCTCACCGCAGGGTCGTCTTCCACAAGCAAGACGGTTTCGCTGCCGTCCAATGAGGTGGTCGATTCGATGGAGAGTGATTCGGCTAGCTGAAAAGAATCTGTGCGCGGCAGATAGAGGCGAAAGGTGCTGCCACGGCCCGGCTGGCTGGTAAAAGTGACGAAACCGTTGGATTGTTTCAAAATTCCGTAAACCGTGGAGAGGCCAAGGCCGGTACCCTTGCCAACAGGCTTGGTGGTGAAAAAAGGTTCGAACAATCTGGTTTGAACGTTCAAGTCCATTCCGACGCCGGTATCGCTGACCAGGAACTCGACGTATCGTCCCGGTTTCAAATTGTTGGCAGCGGCGATGGCGTCGCCGAATTCGACATTTCTGGTTTGAAAGGTCAACCGTCCGCCCCCAGGCATGGCGTCGCGCGCGTTGATCGCCAAATTCAAGATGACCTGTTCCATTTGGCCGGCGTCGGCAAAGACCGGTGCCAAATCCGATGCCAGATTTGTAACGATAGTAATGTGTTCGCCGATCAGGCGCCGCAACAATTTCTCGATGCCGCCAATGACTTGGTTGAGGTTCAGTTTGCCGGCTTGAATGGTTTGTTTTCTGCTGAACGCGAGCAATTGGCGGGTGAGGGAAGCGGCGCGCTCACCTGCTTTGAAGATTTGATCGGCGTGTCCGCGCAAAACATGATTGCCGGAGAGCGCGTCGGAGAGAACCGAGCTATAGCCGTTGATGACCATCAGCAGATTGTTGAAGTCGTGAGCCACACCGCCGGCGAGAGTGCCGATGGCTTCCATTTTCTGGGACTGGCGAAGGCGCTCTTCCATTCGCAGATACTCGGTAACGTCGCGCATCACGCCGATGACGCCGACAACCTTGCCAGTAGCGTCGCGATGCGGCGAGATGGTGGTCAGAAACGAATGGATGCTATCCGGCAAGGTCAGCTCGTGTTCGATGAATTTGCTGATGCCGGATGAAATTACCTTAGCATCAAGTTCCATCAGGGCTCGCGCCGATTGCCAGTCGATGAGCTCCAGCGTGGATTTGCCGATTGCTTGGTCAACGGTGGTGCCACACAGCGTCGCAAAAGTCTGGTTGGCGATGATGCAGCGGCCTTGCAAATCCTTAATGAACAGCCCGTCACCAGTGCCTTCGAAAACGGATTTGAGCAACGCGTTGCTTTCTTGCAAGTCCAGAGCCGCGCGCCGCAATGCGTTTTCCGCGAAAACGATCCTGGCCACCGAGCAACTGAAAGAGAGCACCACCAAAATTGCGGCGGTGAATAACTGCTTTTCAGCGATGCCTGCGGCCATCAGCAGAATCACTAGAGGAAAGATCAGGGATGCGGCGTGTGCCACGGCCCAGTTTCCAGAAGGGTGGACTGCGTCATTCGAGTAGGAGGATGTTTGAACCTCCGCAGCCGGGGAGTCCGAATAGCCAGCCAACAGGGCGGCGACGAGAAAGGGAACACTCCAAGCCAGGTCCCAGGGAGAACCGGTGCGCAGGTTTTGTGTAGATTGCAAAATGAGGTACGGGAATTCTCCGCAAAGATAGACCAGGAAAAAGAGAGCCATGCGACGGTACAAATGTCGCGCCGGCTTTTTTGCGCCCCACCAGGCGGAAAGAGAAAAAGCAGAAAGCAGGATGACGTCGCGGGAGATTTCAGGAATCCACGCGAGCCGGCCCAGAGCGCCCCATCCGTTTCGCCAGGCTTCCGGGGTGTCAAAGGTGAAAAGATACACCGCCAGCATGAGTAGAAGCACTTGTGCGAGGTCAAAAATGCGCGGCCACTGTTTCCACTCGAAGCCCAGGTCGCGGTCGATGAACAGAGTCATCAATGGGGGCGACATGCTTAAGAAGAAAATGATGTCGCTGGGCCATGGCTGCTGTGTGGGAGCGTGCAGGATGCTGTCGTAATAAGTTGCGACGGTCTGGGCCAGACTCCAGAAGAGAAAGCCTGCAGCGAACAACAGCCAAAAATGTTTGGCAAAATTCTTGGCGCGGCGCGAGGCGAAAACACAAGCGATCACTGCCAAGATCGAACTCGCGAGCTGAATCAGATTTGAAAGCAGCGGAACGGCAGAGTAGGTCGGCACCACCAGCAGCAGCGCCGCATGGAGCAGAAAGAGCGCGACGGCGACAGAAACAAAGAGCAACCGGTCACGCAGAACGGTATTCGGCTCTGGCAAGTCCCACGCCTTTCGTTCAAAAGCCAAATACAGCGCGATTTAATTATAATGCGGCAATTGCTACCGATTCAGTACTAAAATGCCGGAATCCGTGCTTCGGAAGTAACCGAAGCAGGTTGCGCCGGTACGGCCGCGTACCCGCCGAATGATCGGCGGTCAATCGAGCGCTCCGCGGGAAGCCTGTGAGGTTGGCGTGAGTAATCTAGACGCACTATTTGAATCGATTCGTACGGGAGACTATCCGGCCGTCGCGAAAGCTCTGGACGAGGACCCTGAGTTGGTGAACGCGCGGAGCGAGCGTGGAGTGTCGGCGGCGTTGATGGCTTGCTATACCGGACAAGCCAAGATTCGCGATCTCCTGATCGATAAGGGTGCGCGTTTGGAGTTGCATGAAGCGGTGGCCGCGGGAAAATTGGCGAAAGTGAAAGAGTTCGCCGACGCCAAGCCGGAGCTGGCCCGAAGCTATTCGCCTGACGGCTTTCCGATGATCGCGCTGGCGGCAGCATTCGGCCATGAAGACGTTGCGCGGTATCTTCACGAAAAGGGTGCGGAAATGAATGCCCTTGCAACAAACGGAACCGGGTACAACGCACTGACCGGGGCTGTGGCGGGGCGCCACTCTACCATCGCGAAGTGGCTGGTGGAAAATGGCGCCGATGTGAACTACCGCTACGCACAAGGGCACTCACCATTTCTGGAAGCGGCCGCCAACGGAAATCTGGAGATCGTAAAACTCCTGGTCGCACATGGCGCAGACGTGCACTCGCGAACCGACGCTGGAAAAAGTGCACTTAATTTTGCGCAGGAAAAAGGCCATCAGGAATTGGTCGGATACTTGCAATCAATGGGTTTGACCTCGTGAGAATTCAGACGTTGCGGCCGTCCACACACATCACCATGACCTTTCCGGTCTACATTCACTTCGGTTCCTTCCGGCTGCACCCACATCTTCGATTTGAACCTGCTGCGTAAGCGATCGCCTTTCGTCCTGTCCCCAAGGGAGATGGGCTATTTGGATTCGAGCACTTCGCGATGGTTCAGCTTCTGGGTGGGGCGATTATCGTGCGGATACAGCTTCGTGATGGTAGCCAATTGTTCGTCAGAGAGGGTGGAGGTGGACTTCAAAATGTACCAGGTCACCCCCTCGGTGCAGGGCGGCGTGGTGAGCGAGCCGCTATAAGTGTAATAACCGTGTTGTCTGGGCAAGAGTTCTTCTACGTTCACAGAGACCGTAGAACTTTCGATGGTTTTGTCGAGCTCTGGAGGAACATTCTTCCAGAGAGTTTCCAAAAGCGGATTGAGCGCGCCAGCCTTGAAGAGAATGGCTACGACGGCGAGGTGGCCGTCTGAGTCGGAATGTACAAGATGCGCGACCATATCGAAGCCCTTCCCGTTGACGTGCTCCTCGCTGGGGTGGTGGAAATGAAATTGTTTGAGAGTATAGGTCTTGTTGCCGGCTCTAAGGGTGCTACCTGGCGCGTAATTGATCATGATTGTGTGGCCGTTGTTGATGATGCTGAGAGGGACGGCTTGGTATGCGAATTTTAGCTCAGGAAGGTCGGCGAGTTTGGGGTGGCTGATGTCGACGGGCGACTGGTTATGGCCCATCTTGCATGTGGCGAACGCAGGATCGAGCGAACCCCAGTGTTTCGGATCCCCATTGCCTTCGTAGCTCCAATGCGGAGCGTGTGATTCTTGGGCGCGAGAAATCGCAGGAGCGAGCAAAATGCAGAGGGCCGCGACAAGCCCCCATGTCTTCCTTGTAGTTAAACGAAAAATCATTGGAAACCTCGAAAGGATAACGCCCGAGCGGATGGACGGGAGAGAAACTAGTCCCGCATTCTAAACTTTGCGTAACTCGCGGTGCCCAGGAATTTCTTCTTTGGCTTCGAAAACCACACTATCGTACACCCTCTCGCTCGTTCGCAGCACTGTGAACGTGTCCGAAAAAGCTACGCGAAATCCTCAAAATCGAAGGCGCAAACTTTCTAAATTCCAATCCTAACGAGCGTTTCCCTCAGCTATTCGGATACGCAATTCCAGCAATCTGTGCAAGCAAGTAAAGGGCGTAGGCCTCTGCGCCACTTGCGAGGCAGGCACGAGGATCGAGACTTATCCGCGAGAGGAGATGCGGTCGAGGATTCGCGTCTTGCTGCGATCGATTCTACAAGCGTAAACTGCGGCGGGATTCGGGAGAAAAGCCATGCCAGGGACAAAGCAAGTTCGAGATTCAGTCTTACAAGCGATTGGGAATACGCCGGTGGTACGGCTGCGGAAGGTCGTATCGCCGTCTATGGGCGAGGTTCTGGTGAAGCTGGAGTACTACAATCCCACCGGCTCTTACAAAGATCGCATGGCGTTGGCAATGATTGAAGGGGCTGAAACGCGCGGAGAGTTGAGGCCGGGCATGCGCGTGGTCGAGTGGACAGGAGGAAGCACTGGGTCGTCGCTGGCCATGGTTTGCGCGATCAAGGGATACCGCTTCACGCCCATTTCCTCGGATGGTTTTGCGGACGAAAAGCTCCGGACGATGCGTCTTTTCGGCGGGGACCTGGAGATTTTTCCGGCCGAAGGCGGCAAACTTGTGCCGGAGCTTTACCAGAGGATGAAACGACGAGCGGAAGAATTGGCACAGCAGCCTGGCACGTTCTACACCAACCAATTCAACAATGCGGATGCGCTTCGCGCTTACATGGGAATCGGCAAGGAACTAGTCGAACAAGCAGGCACCTGTCTAACCGCGTTTTGTGGCGGAGTGGGCACGGCCGGGATGATCATGGGCGTGTCGCGCGCGCTTAAGGAGGCCGGATGTAAGGCGCGTATCGTGGCGCTGGAGCCAGCATCTTCGCCCGTGCTCACTACGGGAAAAGGAGGTCCACACCGCGTCGAGGGGATAGCCGCAGGCTTCCGGCCGCCGCACTTGAAAGAGGGCGAATACGATGAAGCGCGCACGGTGGAAGAAGGAGCCGCGCGCGAGATGGCGCGACGCCTGGCGAAAGAGGAAGGAATATTCGCGGGGACCTCCTCCGGCCTGAACATCACCGCCGCGCTGCAACTGGCCCAGGAACTGGGGCCAGGCAGTACCGTCGCAACGGTCGCAGTCGACACTGGTTTTAAGTATCTCGCAGGGGACCTTTATCGAGACTGAACTCGCGCTTTGTGCTCGAAGCCATCCTGTTCGACCGTGTGCTTAAATGCGCTGCCCGCGTTTGCATCGCCCAAACTCAATGAGGGGCCTCGGCCCAACGCGCCGACGATCTGGGATAGTTACGCTCTGCCCGACGCTTGGCGGCGTCAACCGATTCATAGTCGGCAGCCACTCCGTCAAGTGAAACGCAGTCTGAAAGAAAAGTGGAGAATTCTCCGGGAAGGTCTGGGGAGTGGGAACACTGCCGGGACCTTCTCGACCCGTGCTCTTTATGGGACCACGGTCGTATAGGGCCGTGTTGTCTCGTATTGTGCCGTTTTGGATGCCGGCGGAATCTGCCCATTCGGGAGAGTCGACTCAACACTTGCTCGAAGTCTGGTCGCAGGAGTCTAGTAACCTAAATTCCTTCTGGGACGCTGATTTAGATCTCCAAGTGCAAACAGCGTTTTGCCCGAAAAATTGCCAAGGATGGTTTTGCGCACGTGCCCTCCTTGGCAGGCTTCGATGTCCGCCGTCAAAATCTTTGTTGGCAATGCAAGTCGCCTTAGAACCGTAAAGTCAACCCCGCGGTAGCATCGAATTCCTGAAGAAAATGGGTGTCCCCTTGGGCCCAGCAACCACCCCAGAACGGATCACACCAGTAACCGGTGGTAGTCGTAGTAATGTAGGTCGGCGACCACTTTGCCTGAAGACGCAATCCAAGGCGCTTGCTAAAATTGTATTTTGCCCCGCCAGCGAATACCCATGCAAAGCGAGTGATGCTTCGTACGTCACTTCGGTCGGGAGAAAGATTCGAGACACCGGCGCCAAAGAGGACGAATGGCCGTAGTCGGCTCTCGCGATCCTTGAAGTGCATCACAAAGTCTCCAAGGTATTGGTTGGTATTGAGGTTGAACACCTTCTGGTCGGGGCCTCCGCTTATGGGTTGAGCCAAAGTGCCGGCTTGGTTGTGGTTCCACATGAATTCGACGCCGGCATTCTTACCGATCAAATAGCCCGCGCTAACCCCATAGTTCAGCCCGTTTTGGACATCGATACGCTTGAAAAGGGTTGTCGAGATATCCAATCCACCATTAGTCTGTCCTCCGATGAAGGGTGTAATTTCGATACCCTTCTGGGCCCGTACCGTCGGTGCCGCCACAAGGATCCAGACAATTGCTACCAATAGCAGATTCGCTTTCATTTTCGTCTCTTCTCCCGCAATCGCATTCCGGGCACAGACGGTGGCTGGCCTGCGATTCCCAGGCACCAATAATGAGTCAAACGTATGGTGCGATGTCGCTAAGCCGTTGATAAGACGGTCTGAAGGGAACCATAACTTTGTCCCGATATAAGAACCACTGGGGGAATCCCTAGGAGTGGCGTCTTTACGATCCGCCACAGCCGTTCTCCGACAAAACAGAGCTTCCCTGAGGCGGACGCCAAATTCGAGATTTCGAATGACGGGGGTGATTGCCCGGTGTGGCAGGACGACGGGAAGGAGCTATTTTGGAGGCAGCAATTACATTGTGTCTGTTCCCGTGGAAAACGGTGCAACTTTCCGAGCAGGCTCCCAGCAGGCTCTCTTTTCAGTGCCAACAGAGCGCTTTGTCCGGGTCCTGCTCGGTATTCGCTCTTTCATCTGACGGTCAGCGCATGCAGGTAAATCAGTTGTTGGAAGAATCCAATCGAACGCCGATCAGCGTTGTTGCAAAATGGGACGCGGAGCTAAACAAAAAATGAGACTGGCGAGTGGGAGCAAGCTCGGAGCGCCGCTGTGCGCGGGCGGGATGGGGCCAGCTCCCGATTCGCATAATCGGAAATCGAATCCAGATACCGATGGCTCCTAGGCTTCGCCGCCTTCTTCTCCAGGGGGCACCATGCAGGGATGCCACCGCTCATCCTCAGCGTGAGCATCGCAGAACCACCTGGTGCACGTCGCGCAATGTACGGTCGCCGGATAGTCGCACGGCTCGTCGTTAGGCGACACCCCTTGGCACAAGCGTTCCAGGTCCTCGCTCTCGTCTTCCGTTTCTCTTATCGACACGACACACCTCCCCCGGCCATTCTAGACTCATTGGTCAGCTTGCAGGAGTTAGCTTAGATTGGCCCATTTTTTATTGAATCGCGTAAGTTGCGAAAACATGACTGGCAACGGCCCTCCTTTTTGACAAGGGCATCGGTCGCACGCTCCTGGGAGGTGAAATCCTGCCCCATGAATTTGCCTTTGGTCCTTGTCAGCGCCGTAGCTGTATCTCCCGACGACATCCGCATCATTCTTGATAATTGCCTGCCCGAAATCCACGCCTAGAAAGCGGGCCTTAATTTTTGACCGACGATTGGATCATCATCGGCGCTCCTCTCCTGACCAAGAAAAGTTCCGCCAGGATGATTTCAGAGACACCAAGGAGGCTCCCCATGGAGACTCTTTGCTGAGTTCGGCCGTTGTACACCAAACGCTCCTCCTTCGACGTATACATTCAAACTTACCCGGACTTGGCGTTCTTAATTTCGCTTCGTCAACCAATTGATTGCCTCATCCAAGGCACGGTCTCGTCCGGCTTGCAGGTCTTTTTTGCTTAAAAAGGGCACACGAATGTCAGGGGGAATTCCAACGGCGTCAAAAGTGTGACTATGGGCTGTGAAATACAATTCATTGGGCAGACGAAAGCGCCAGCCATTTGGAAGGGAGCGATTAAGAACATCGGAGAACACTCCCTGAGTGTTGAGACCGATACGCATGACATGCGGCTCTCGACCCATTAGAGCCATTGCAAATGTCTCTCCCGCGCTCACTGTATCCGGACCAATAAGCAAGGCAACTCTTCCTTTGAACCCAGGTCTTGCGCTTGGAACAACCCAAGTTGACTGCTGCTGTGTCAGTTGAATATGCAAATCCAGGCTGGTGTTCCGGCGTGCAGCTTTCGTGTAGGCCAGATATTTCCTTCCTGTCAGACGTGACGCGATTTCGATTCCGAGAGGATCGTCACCGCCATTATTTAGGCGCACGTCAATTACCAGCCCCTTCAGTTTCTCGGAGCCACCGAAGATTGCATCCAGATTTTGTTGAAGGCTGCGTACTTGGTTCGCGTAGCCTCCTTCTGTGTAGTCATAAAACGTTGTAACTCGCAGATATCCAATCGCGTTTCCCACCATTGCGAACTGAACATGTCCATTGCAATAAGGTTGCAGAGGTCCATGTACATACTTCGATTCAATAATTCCGATCGCTTTTTTCCAGTCGTTGTGTTCCAGATGATTGGGATCGCTACGCCGACCGTCGAACTCCTTATTAATATCCTCGGCTTCCAATCCTGTATGCGCGTCTTGGAGCGGTTCAATCATCTGTCTGAGGATTTCGAATAACCGTGTTGGCGTAGCGGTCGAGGTAACGTCAGGCCCAAACTTTGTGTCGATCGCCTGCCAATCCACCTTGTGAAGCGAAAAGAAGGGATACTGCTCTGCGAACGTTTGCCAGAAGACTCTGTAATTCTCCTGAGGAGAATTGATCGGATCACGGCCACATGCTTCCGGACGCGTTAAGGAGCGATGCAGAATGATATCCGAGGCTACGCCATCCGTATGCATGGTTGCGATGTCAGGATCCGCAGTCCGTGAAATCGTAATTATCGCGTTGCCGGATACGAATGCGACACTGGGATTTTCCGAAGCGTTGTCGCTCCTCTTTGCCTGCCGAGCAGAAATGCAGCTTATAGATGTCAGCTGATACGTCTGAAGTCCACCCGGTTTTATTTCGATCAGCAGGCCGTATCCATCGGATAACCACAATCCCTCAAGAGGAGGCGCTTGCGGCGATTCTAGTGGAGTCGTTGGCAATAAGAGAAACCAGATCAGCGCTCCATGGAACAATCGACTAGGCATACGCCCCGCCCAAGCAACCCACGTAGTGTATATGGAAATCCCAGTGCTTGATTCACACGCTTACCGTAAGTATTAGCCATCGTACGGGGGTTTCGCAGCTAGGCTGCACGAGCGCCACAACGTTGTATTTTCGGTCTTTCAATACTGAAATTGGAGGACAATCGCTGAGAGAGCCGCTCAAGTAGGTAGCCGCGCATGCCCAAGAAAGACTTACGCATTCCTGAGTTTCTGACAAGATTGGAGTCCTTTTACGGCAAGCAAGTGCCGTCCTGGCCAACCGATCCGTATCTTTTTTTGGTGTGGTGGCATTGTGGCTACCCACCGAGTGACACGACTTGTGCAAAGGGTTGGCAGTCATTGAAGCGGGAGATCGGCGTGGATCCAGAGGAGTTACTCGCGGCGTCGCCTGCGAATCTCGGACGCGCTTTACGCCCCGGCGGCATGGTCCCGGAACGAAGAGCGATGCGGCTCAAAGAAATCGCCGCCAGAGTGAAAGATGAGTTTGCCGGTGACCTCCGCTCAGCCCTTGTCGGACCGATTGTGAATGTCCGCAAATTGCTCAAGAAATTTCCGAGTATCGCCGATCCCGGCGCAGATCGAATCCTGCTGTTTGGAGGCATCGCGCCCGTAGCTGCTATTCCCTCAAACGGTCCGCACGTCCTCGTGCGAATTCAACGCGGCCTGGAACGCGAAAGCTATGCAGTGACGTACCGTGAGGCACAGCAAGCCATCGCGGCCGAAGTTCCTGATGAGTTTGATGCACGTACCCGCGCCTATTTGCTCTTGAAGCGCCACGGCCAGGAACTCTGCAAGCGTACCAAGCCGAAATGTTCGGAGTGTCCCATTAGCGCTTACTGCGCATACTTCTCCGGCAAAAGTCGCGGGCGAAGGACCCCGACATAATCGTCTAACTCCCGATCAACGCGCTATAATGAGCACATACATACTTTGTTGCTCTCCGCTGGCAGGAAGCTTCCGACTACAGGAACCGGTTTCAGGCGTGGATAGGCGCAGGAGGAAGGGTGAGGTGTATCGCGCCCGCGACATGCGGCTGAAACGCACAGCCGCGATCAAGATATTGCCTGCCGATTTATCTTCCTGCCCTAATCTGAAACAGCATTTCGAGCGTGAGGCTCGCGCCATCTCGTCATCGAATCACCCGCACATTTGTGCCTTGTATAACATTGGCGCACAAGACGGCGTGGGCTCATGCTGATGGAATACCTGGAGCCGATCGTCAGCAGCAGGGAGCACTACTCATTGAGCAAGTGTTGAAGATTGGGGTGGAGATTGCCGACACCCTGGACAAAGCCCACCTCCCAAGGAATCACGCATCGCGACCTGAAGCCAGGCAATATCATGCTGACGAAGTCTGGAGCCAAACTGATGGACTTCGGTCTGGCTAAGACCACTGCTTTTGCTGAACCCATCCGCGCCGACAATGAGCGCCACTACCCTTACCTCGGTTCCGGCTCCCGTCAGGGCAGGACCTGAATATCAAGTTCCACCACACGCCCATGCCGGATTGAAAATGCCCGGATGGGCGTGGCTGCGTACGGCCGGGGCGTGACGATGAAATAGATCGATTCAGAATAGTGGGCCAGCGCGATGTCTTTGGGCGAAGGTTCGTTCGTATCCAGCCAATTCGGATGCGAGTGGTAGATACCGAGGAATTCTAGCCGCCGCTTGCGGAGTTCCCCCATCAAGCGCACGATCTCCTTGGGCGCAATCTCGTAATTCCTGATTGGATCAGCGGCGACGTTTTTCGCAGGGAACGCCTGCGTGATTAGTCCGTCCTGCCCGGCCAGAATTCCGCAGCATTCCCGGTGCGGCTGGCGGCGGGCATGCTTCAGGAGTTGCCCGTATACTTTGCGGCGACTTCGAACGGTTTTCTTCACTGCGGGAGTATATAACGGGGCGAATTCGTGAATCGAGTGACGGACGCGGAGAGACTACCTCATTAAAACGCCGAATCGTCCATCATGTAGATTATTTTAAGTTCCGATCATGCGAATTACCCAGGAGTTAGGAGTCTCCAATGTTGTCAAAATCTAGATCGCTCGAGATGACGAGCTCCATCGGATAGTCAGAGCCAGCGCTTCAGCATTGCTCACTTCTGAGCTTTCTCTCGCACCATACTGATGTGCAACCGCAAATTGTAGAGCTGCGGTCTGAAGGACGATGGTATCCACAAATGGCTGACGCGGCCTTCCAGTCGGTCTAATCGCTCGATAAAATCCTTGTTGGCTTTGTCGGAGCTGCCAGAGGCTAACTCCTCTTCGAGGAGCCTTAGTTCAGCGTAGAGCCCGTACACCCGGCGGCTGGCAACCCACAAAAATATCCTTGGTGAAATTCGCAGTAAGGGGTACAGCAGTCCCGCCACAGGAATAAACAGCGCCACGACCTGCTGGACCAGCACTGCCAGCCAGAAAGGCAGATGGCGCTGCAGGAACGGCGATCCTGTCTTGTAGAACTGACGCGCATCAGTGCTTAGCGGAAGCTCGATTGATTCGGGAGCTGGAAACTGACCCGCTGTGCGGAATAACCCCGGGTCAGAGTGGACCTGTGATGCCGCTTTAAGCAGCAGGTACTGAATGGATGGATGAAGATCGTCGCGCACCACTAGGCTGGCTTTAGGTGCGAGCAGCTGCACATCGGTTGGGGGCCGGTTTTCAGCCATGTTCGCTACGCCGGCGGGCAACACCAACTTGTTTAAGTAGGGGTACAAGGCCACGAAAGCGTCGGCCCTGCGAATATTTGTCAGGCTTATTTCTTTGGCTGTCAGAAGCTGCTGCACAACAGGGGTTTCCCAAGCGTCCATGAGAATTGCGACGTCAATATCTCCATTGAGTAGCTTCGCAGCAGACTCCTGCGGGGTCTGCGGTAGCAACGTTGCGGATTTCTGGTCGATTATGCCAACCCGCGCTAGAAACTTGAGCGACAGCGCACGGCTAGCGCTGCCCTCCGGGCCAATTGAAATGCGCAGGCTGCGAAGTTGCTCGTGCTTTGTCAGAAGTTCGCCGCGAGAGAAAACCCAAAGTGGTTCGTAAAACAACGTTCCGAGTGAGACCAGACCGAGCGACTCTTGCTGATTGCTGATACCGCCCGGAATAATGGAGATGCTAACGCCCGACTTTGGATCCCGCAGGCGAGCCATACTTTCAACGGCTCCTGCCGTCGGCACCAGCCTGAGATCGATCCCGTCGCGTGCAAGAAGCTCACGGTAGCGCTTCCCCACTTCGGCACTGAAACTGCCCTCCGGGTCTATGGCCATCGCCACCGAACGCGGCGGCGTCGGGCGCAGCAATGAGAACGTCAGCCAAATCCCAATCGCCAAGAGCGCTGCTGTAATGATCGCTGCGATCACGAGAAGGCGCCGGTTCATGTGTTCACGTGTCAGAATGTTCATCGCGCCGCTTTATCTAGGCTCTGGTAGTGTCTACGATTCGGCTCCACTGGCGAGGACCAGGAGCATTCTATGCGACCTCCGAAATAGCTGGAAGACCGTAACCGCCGAGTATCGAGAAGAAAACCGAGCTCAAGCCTGGCAGCTATGACCTCTCTCACGCCACTGGAGGACGAAGCCGCCGCGAACTCTGTCTGGGTAAGTGCCTGGCAGCACCAGGAGTTGACCTGACAGACCCTGGACATTGTGAGACCATTCGACCAGGACCGCAGGAGGTGCAACATGAAATACCGAACCGCGATATGCGCTGCTGCGGGCTTGCTCGTTGCTAGTTTGTGGGCGGTTAAGGAAAACGTTCAGATTCAAGGAATTACCGGTGCCAGAGCCTAAAGCAAACATTCTCGTAGTGTTTTACTCTCGTGACGGCTCCATAGAAACGCTTGCTAAAGCCATTAGTGAAGGAGCCCGTGAAGCCGGAGCCGAAGTCCGGCTCCGCCGCGTCCCCGATATCGTCTCGATGGCGGTTATGGCCAAAGTGCCCGGCTGGGAGGAGCGCAGCAAAAGGATGCTCGCCGAGTACGGTGCCCCAACGCCAGCCGATGCAGAGTGGGCCGATGGAATCATATTTGGCACTCCGACGCGATTTGGTAATACGTCGGCGGAATTGAAGGCATTCATAGACAGTCTTGGTGGCCTGTGGTTCCAAGGGAAATTGAATGGAAAAGCGGCTGGTGCCTTTACTTCCACGGGAGGGCCGCACGGAGGAAACGAGACGACAATAGTCTCGCTGTACATCCCGATGGCGCACCTTGGATTCATCATCGTGCCGAACGGCTACACTCACGAGAAAGTTTTTCAGGGCCACGGCACGCCGTACGGATCGTCGTCGATTTCCGGACAGAACACCGCCCCGCCGACCGCGGACGAACTAGTGGTCGCGAAGCATCAGGGTTCACGCATGACGCAGGTGGCCGCAGCTCTGAAGGCTTCGCGGTAATGCCAGCCTAAACAACCCATACAAGTGTGGTTCCTGACCAATTTTGCGATAGTTGACCGACTACGGTATCCGTAAGTAAGCCACATGATTGAGGCCCTAATCGTCCAGTTCAATTTCGACGCAGGGAACGCATTAAAAAGGGCGTCCCTTTGGAGTACGTTTTGAGTGTCTTGCTCAAACCTCTCCAAAAAAGAGCACGCCTTTATGACTTGCTGAAGCAACACGTCACGGAAGTGCTGGCGTGTGATACTGGAAAAAATAGTTCGAGAAGAGGCAGTAAGAGTGACCGGATCGATGCACGCAAGCTGGCCGAACGGTTGTATATCGTTTGGATCAGCTGAAAGGCAAATCCAGCCCCTTCGGGTTTGTCTTACATCCTCGAACGAGTGACAAACTGAAGCGCCAACAGAAAAGCAGAACCCAAACAAGAGGCACGCTGCCATGATTCTCAGGCCGGTGAGGAGAATTGTGCGGAGGGCCACGGTGCCTCCTGGAACCCGAACCGTTCCAAAGACCTGATGGCAATACGCGCCTGCAATTTCAAAGATTTCGCGGCGCCAGCTACGTGACCTAGACCGCCCTTATGCCATGACGCATGCGATTTTCGCGTCGCGCAATGCGGGCTTCGTTATCAGCAGGTGCCAAATACCGAGGCTTTTGGCCAACTCTGATAATCGCGGTAACGCTAGCACGGTTACGGGTCCATGTGGGTACTGGGCCGAACTTTTCCGATTTTCCGACTACACGTCCAATTGGCTGCCGCAAAACAGTATCGGTCTAACTTTTCCCGGCTTGCAGCGTCACGATAGGAGCTAAGGCTTCTGTTTCAATTGTCTTTCCGCTTCGTCGATTGCCTTGCGAAATTCTGCGACTGCGGGCACGTCCGGAGAACGGAGCGCTTTCTTGGAGGTAAAGCGCCACACGGGAGAACGGTCAAGCGGATTCGTGACATTACCTTCGTAGACGAGAAATGAGTCTTCGGTCTGGCCGACTTCCACTTTTGGGCTCGGAGCGGTCTCTTGCGGCGTGGGTTGGGTTTCGCCAGGCGGCTGACCTTTCTTTCCACCCAAACGTACGCCGCTATCGGTTGGTTGAACAATGACCGGGCGGTCGTTTGTCGGCAAACCACCAATAGTGGGCTGTACGATTTTTCCGTTTCCAGTTCTTACCACTATTACCAAATCTGCGGACGCAACCTCCATAACCAGACTCAGCCTGCCCCATTTCATAAGAGCTTTTTCAACGTCATCTTGCGCTTTCTTATTGGCGAGCGGGTTCTCAGCAGAAGTACCCGCATCCGGGTCAATTAGCACCCGAACTGTTCGGGCTTTCACGACATAAGCTGGCAACAAGTTCTTCTTGTTGGCGAGCGCGACGCAACAACATAGGAGAGTGCAAACAGCAATTGCACGTTGGCTGATTCGCATTTGGGACCTCCCAACGTCGCGGGAAGTATACGCCTAAGCGAAAATTAATTCTTGGGAGCGTGAATTTGAAATCTGCGCTAAGTCTTGAAGAGGACACTATCTTTTTCGGCGGCACGGTTTGTGTTCTTGATTAGCCAATTTCGCTGGACGCGATTGACTATTCTCGTTCCGCTGGTTGTTGGTGGCTTTTTCCACGGTCGAACTCGCGACGTCCTGATTGATGTCTTAACGACGCCGGCCTCGCGACGGCCCGAGTAGACTGTTCGGTGTTCACCCTACAGAGCTCGGACCGAAGGAGGCCGAGGTGAAAATTATAGGATGTGATTTACATGC
>Ga0157376_10000456_pt1 | contig 26374 bp, 17 predicted proteins | sample M45metaG_FD_121801 | JGI IMG/M metagenome (GOLD analysis project Ga0157376, IMG submission 121801) | Miscanthus rhizosphere microbial communities from Kellogg Biological Station, Michigan, USA - M4-5 metaG | ecosystem: Host-associated > Plants > Roots > Rhizosphere > Soil | place: USA: Michigan...
CTCGTGAGAATGATCGCCAGCCCGAAATAGACCAGAATGAAGCCGATATAGATCGGGTTGCGCGTAACCTTATAGGGGCCTGAGGTGACAAGGGCCGCCGCCGGGTCGCCAGGCACGATGCTCGTGCCGGCTAGATGGAAGACCCGCGCGGACCAAGCTGCGAGCGCAAAGCCGATAAGAACGAACGTGAGTCCGGTGGCCAGGGGGGTGCCGTTTGCCGAACCAAGCCCAGGCCCGATCGGCACGACGAGGCTTAAGAGACAGCCGATGGCAAGCGCACCGAGGAAAAGAAAGGGCGGCTTGATCGCCACATCGGCATGATCGGTCGTGTTCATGAATAGGTGTCCTAAGCTCGCGCGGGTTTCTTTGCCGCAATAGGCTGCGATACTCTATAAGGAACCGGGAATAGAAGGCTAATCGTCATCTCCTCGTCACCCTCCCGAGTGCATTTGCCCCTTGCGCTGATGCGCGATGCCGCCTATTTGAGTGGAAAGCATTGCAGGGCCATTCGCAGCGGTGCTTTGTAGTCGAGTCTTGCGCAAGACCTGCGAATCGTTGCAGCAAATCTCTGCGCCTAAAAAGAGACGCGAGGCGCTTCGGGCCTCGCGGAATTTTTGCTAACGCATGACCTTTTCACATCTTGGCTTAAGCCCAAAAGTTTTGTCTGCCGTTGAATCGGCAGGCTTCGAAACTCCGACCCCAATTCAAGTCAAAGCCATCCCCGCCGCCGTCGCCGGCCGCGACGTTCTCGGCATCGCCCAGACTGGGACCGGAAAGACCGCCTCCTTCGTCCTGCCGATGCTGACGCGGCTCGAAAGAGGGCGCGCCAGAGCGCGCATGCCGCGCTCGCTGATCTTGGCACCGACCCGCGAGCTTGCCGCCCAGGTCGCCGACCATTTCGAAACCCTTGGCAAGAACCACAAGCTGACCGTGGCTCTCCTGATAGGCGGCGTCTCCTACGAGGATCAGGACCGCAAGCTTGATCGCGGCGCCGACGTGGTGATCGCGACTCCGGGCCGCCTGCTCGACCATTTCCAGCGCGGCAAGCTCCTGCTCAATGGCGTGGAAATCGTGGTGATCGACGAGGCGGACCGCATGCTCGACATGGGCTTCATTCCCGACATCGAGCGCATCTGCAAACTTCTCCCCTTCACCCGGCAGACGCTGTTCTTTTCGGCCACCATGCCTCCAGAGATCCAGCGCCTTGCCGACAAGTTCCTGCACAGCCCCGAACGCATCGAGGTCGCACCGCAGGCAACTGCCGCGGCGACCATCGTGCAGCGGCTCAAGAAGGCCCCTGATGATCCCGCCGGCAAGCGCGAGGCACTGAGGAGCCTGATGCGTGAGATCGACGTCAAGAACGCCATCATCTTCTGCAACCGCAAGAAGGACGTCGGCATCCTCTATCGCTCGCTGCAGCGCCATGGCTTCAATGTCGGAGCCTTGCATGGCGACATGGACCAGCATCAGCGCACGGCGACGCTCGATGCTTTCAGGGCCGGCACCATCGCTTTCCTTGCCGCAAGCGACGTAGCGGCGCGCGGCCTCGACATTCCCGAAGTCAGCCACATCTTCAATTACGACGTGCCAATTCATCCCGAGGACTATGTGCATCGCATCGGGCGCACGGGACGGGCGGGACGCGAGGGCTTCGCAGCTACGCTGGTGACGCCCAAGGATTTCAAGGCGATCAAGGCCATCGAGAAGATGCTGCGCCAGGACATCCCGTGGCTCGACGGCGCGCCGGAGCTCTCAGAGGCGAGTGAGGCCGGAAACGAGCAAAGATCCAACGGGCGGCGTCGCAGGGGCGGCAGATCGAAACCTAACAAGCAATTCAACGGGCAGGCACAGGGTCCTCAGGCGAATGGGGCGCCGCAGAACGGCAATGGGGGAAGTAACGGCGGCAAACCAAGGGAAGACCGGCGGAGGGATTTCCGGCACGACCACCAGCATCAGCACAAGCACCACAACACGCCAAAGCCGGCGCACGTGGCCCATGCCACTCCAGCCGACCGGCCAGTGAGCGAGGCAACCCATCAGCATCAGCCCGCGCGACCGAAGCAGCAAGGTATGGGGGACCATGTCCCCGCCTTCATGATGCGCCCGGTGCGAGTGACTTAGGTTCTATCCCTTTGATTCCGTCATGGCCGGCTTGGCTTGGCCATCCACGATTAGACCTCAAAACCAAGCTCTAAATCATGGATGCGCGGACCAAGGCCGGGCATGACAAAGTGATCGTTTGAGGCGGGAAGAACTACGACGGCTTCTCGGGAGTGGCAGCGCTCTCGGTGCCGGCAGGCTTTAGCGAGACCGATTCGCCGCAGCCGCAGGCGCTCGTCTGGTTCGGATTGTTGAAGACGAAGCCTGATCGCAGGCGGTCGGTGCGGTAATCCATCTCGGTGCCGAGCAGGAATAGCACGGCAGTCGGATCGATCAGGAGCTTGACCCCCTTGTCCTCGACGACCTCGTCGTGCGGGCCCGCGGTTTGCGCATACTCCATGGTGTATTCCATGCCGGCGCAGCCGCCGTTCTTCACGCCGATGCGCACGCCTTCGACTTCCTTGCCCGACGCAGCGGTCAGCGCGCGAATGCGCGTTGCGGCGGCTTCGGTCAGGCTCATCACTTGCGGGCGGGGACGTGCGGTCATGGTAATGATGTGAAGTTGGGGCAGATTGGGAGGCGCTGCAAGACTTGACTAGAACATGTTGAGCTCGAGTTTCGCCTCGTCCGACATGCGGCTCATGTCCCAGGGCGGGTCGAACACGAGATTGACCTTCACCTGGCCGACGCCGGGCACTGAAGAGACGGCGTTCTCGACCCAGCCCGGCATGTCGCCGGCCACTGGGCAGCCGGGCGCCGTCAGCGTCATGTCGATCTCGATATTGCGCTCGTTGTCCACATCGAGCCGGTAAATCAGACCAAGCTCGTAGATATCGACTGGAATCTCAGGATCGAACACCGTCTTGAGCGCGGCGATGAGATCGGTCCGGAGCCGCTCCAGCTCTTCCTCAGGAATGGCCGAACCGTCACCCTTAGGACCTTCGATAGGAGCAAGGGTCCCCTCACCGCCTCTGGCCGCGCCGACGCAGGCCTTTATCTCGGCACGCTCCTCGGCCGCTGCCGTTTCAGGCTCGCCGCCGCTCCGGGCAATATCCTCTTTTTGAATCTTCTCAGTCATTTGGCTCAACACATTAAGCGAACATCTCGCGCGCTTTATGCAGCGCCTCGACCAACCGGTCGACCTCTTCGACCGTATTATACATGGCGAACGACGCCCTGCATGTCGAGGTGACCCCATAGCGCGCTAGCAGCGGCTCGGCGCAATGAGTTCCGGCCCTGACGGCCACGCCATAGCGATCGAGGATGGTGCTCACGTCATGCGGATGCGCGCCGTCCACGTTGAAAGCGACGATGCTGCCCTTGTTCTTGGCATGACCGAAGATTCGGAGCCAATTGAGCTCACCGAGGCGCCCCATGGCATAGTCGAGCAGCACATCCTCGTGGGCTTTGATGCGCTCGCGTCCCACACTCTCGACGTAGTCTATGGCGGCGCCAAGCCCGATCGCCTGCACGATAGCCGGCGTGCCGGCCTCGAACCGGTGCGGCGGGACGGCGTAGGTCACCTCATCCTTGGTCACATAGCCGATCATCTCGCCGCCGCCCTGGTAGGGCTGCATGGCCTCCAGGTGGTCCTTCTTGCCGTAGAGCACGCCGATGCCGGTCGGGCCGTAAAGCTTATGACCTGTGAAGGCATAGAAATCGATGTCGAGGTCCTGGACGTCGATAGGAAGGTGCACCGCGCCCTGCGCGCCGTCGGCGAGCACCGGAATGCTGCGCTCATGCGCGATCTGTACCACCTCTTTCAGCGGCACAATGGTGCCCAGCACATTGGACATGTGCGTCAGGGCGATCATCTTGGTGCGCGGGCTGATAAGCCGCTCGAACTCATCGAGCAGGAACTCGCCAGAGTCTGATATCGGTGCCCATTTCAACACGGCTCCTTGGCGCTCGCGCAGGAAATGCCAGGGCACGACGTTGGAGTGGTGCTCCATGATGGTTAGCAGGATCTCGTCCCCCTCGCCGATATTGGGAGCGCCATAGGACGAAGCGACCAGGTTGATCGCCTCAGTGGCGTTGCGAGTGAAGATAATCTCTTCATCGAAGCGGGCGTTGATGAAGCGCCGCACAGTCTCGCGCGCCTTCTCGAAATTGGCAGTCGATAGGTTGCTCAGATAATGCAGCCCGCGATGGACGTTCGCGTATTCCTCGGCGTAGGCGCGCTGGATGGTGTCCAGCACGACCTTGGGCTTCTGCGCCGAGGCGCCATTGTCTAGATAGACGAGCGGCTTGCCGTGCACCTTCTGCGACAGGACCGGGAACTCGGCACGGATTGCCTCAAGGTCGTAAGCCTTAACCACCTTGAGATCCTTTGGGGAAGGGGTGAGCACGGTCATTGCCTGCTCCTTCAGCCGGCCTTGGCGCCGAGCCATTCCACAGAGGCGTTCGTAAATGCTTCCCGCAGCCGCTCGTCCTCGATGCGCTCGAGCGCCTCGCCGACAAACGCCTGAATAAGGAGCGCCCGGGCCTCAGGCTCAGGAATACCTCGGGCCTCGAGGTAGAATAGAAGGTCCTCATCGATCTGGCCCGACGTCGAGCCGTGGCCGCACACCACGTCGTCGGCGAAGATCTCGAGCTCGGGCTTTGAATCGAACTCTGCACTTTCCGACAGGAGCAGGGCCTGCGCCATCTGCTTGGAGTCGGTCTTCTGCGCGCCTCGCGCCACGACGATCTTGCCCTGAAACACGCCGCGCGACTCCTCATCGAGCACGGCCTTGAGCAGCTCGCGGGTGCCGCAATGCGGCACCAAGTGCTCCACCAGGATCGTCGTATCGCAATGCTGGCGGTCGCGCAGGAGAAAGGCGCCGGAAATATTGGCTTGCGAGCCTTCGCCTGTGAACTGCGCATAGATCTGATTGCGGGCAAGTGCCGCGCCGAGCGAGAACTGAAAGGCTTCATATCGGGCGTCGGCGCCAATCTTCACCAGCCATGTCGTGAGGTGGAGGGCGTCGCCTGCCTCAAGCTGCAGCTTGACGTGATTGACGGCTGCCTTGTCCTTGATCACGACCTCGGTCACCGCATTGCGTTGCAAACCCTTCATGCCGAGGCTGCCATAGCTCTCCAGGAGCATAACGGAGCTTCCAGGCTCGGCGACTACGACATTGCGCGTCAGGGCAGAGACGTACTCGCCCTTGCCGTCGAGCTGGATGAGATGAATGGGCTTGTCGAGCGTGAGGCCTTCTGCGATGCGCAGGGCGACTCCCCCCGTCATCAGCGCCGTGTTGACCGCAACGACGGGGTCGTCTTCGCGGGGATTGACCTGACCCAATGTCTTTTTCAACCAAGCAGGCGGCTTCTCAAGGGCCTGGGCCAGGGAGGCCACCTCGATACCGGCAGTCTTCAGTCCCGAAAGGTCCGACAAATCGGCTCGGAGGTCGCCCTCGACGACGACCAGGCGATAGGCAGGAAGTGCAGCGAAATCGCTGCCGATGGCTTTGCTCAGCTCCGCCTCGCCAAGGGCTACGCCCGTCGGACTGAGCAGCGGATAAGCGTCAGTCAGCCGCGAACGGAGGTCGGTGTATTTCCAGGCCTCGATGCGTCGATGCGGCAGGCCGAGCCGGCCGTATGCCTCGATGGCTTTGCGCCGCAAGCCGGACACAAAGGACTCGCGCGCGCCGGGGAGCGCATCCGCGGCTGCCTCGAACATGTCGAGATAGCCCTGCTCCCCCTTGGTGCGGAACTGCTGGACCGGCAACTCCATGTGGCGTTGCTCCCTTACGCGGCCTCAAACTCGGCATAGCCGGACTCTTCAAGCTCGAGCGCAAGCTCGGGTCCGCCAGAGCGCGCTACCCTGCCATCCGATAGCACATGCACACGATCAGGCACGATGTAGTTCAGGAGTCGCTGATAGTGCGTGATGACGAGCATGGCGCGGTCAGGAGTGCGCAGCGCGTTCACGCCCTCGGCCACGATGCGTACGGCATCGATGTCGAGGCCGGAATCCGTCTCGTCGAGCACGCAAAGGGCCGGTTCAAGCAGAGCCATTTGCAGGATTTCGTTGCGCTTCTTCTCGCCGCCGGAGAAGCCGACATTCAGCGGGCGCTTCAGCATCTCGGGATCGATCTTGAGGAGCTTGGCCTTCTCACGCACGAATCTTAGGAAATCGGGCGTGGACAGCTCGGTCTCGCCGCGCGCTTTGCGCACCGTATTCACCGCCGTGCGCAGGAAAGTCATGGTGGCGACGCCGGGGATCTCCATCGGATATTGGAAGGCGAGGAAGACGCCCGACGCGGCACGCTCCGACGGATCCATGGCGAGCAGATCCTCGCCCTTCCAAGTGACGGTGCCGGCCGTGACTTCGTACTCCTCCTTGCCGGCAAGCACGTAGGCAAGAGTCGATTTGCCAGAGCCGTTTGGGCCCATGATGGCGTGCACCTCGCCTTGCGGCAGAATGAGGTCGAGGCCTCTTAGGATCTCGCGACCTTCGACATTGACGTGCAGATTCTTGATCTCAAGCATTAGGGCTCTTCTCTAAGCCTCTGATGATGACTTTGGTTTCACGTCCTCGCCGTAGTCGGCAGGCTCGACGTTAGCCGACGCTTCCCTCCAGGCTGATGCTGATCAGCTTCTGCGTCTCGGCCATGAACTCCATGGGGAGTTGCTGGAGCACGTCGCGCACGAAGCCGTTGACGATAAGCGCTACCGCTTCCTCAGCCGAGAGTCCGCGCTGCAGGCAGTAGAACAGCTGGTCGTCGGAGATCTTGGAAGTTGTTGCCTCGTGCTCGAACGTCGCCGACGCGTTCTTCGCCTCGATATAGGGCACGGTATGCGCCCCGCACTTGTCGCCGATGAGCAGCGAGTCGCAGTTGGTGAAGTTCCGCGCATTGCTTGCCTTGCGATGCGCCGAGACAAGCCCGCGATAGGTATTATTGGAATGACCTGCGGCGATGCCCTTGGAGATGATGCGGCTCGACGTGTCGCGGCCGAGATGCACCATCTTGGTCCCTGAATCGACCTGCTGGTAGCCGTTTGAGATGGCGATCGAGTAGAACTCGCCGCGCGAGCCGTCGCCGCGCAGGATGCAGCTCGGGTATTTCCAGGTGATGGCAGAGCCGGTCTCGACCTGCGTCCAGGAAATCTTGGAGCGCGGACCGCGGCAATCGCCCCGCTTGGTGACGAAGTTGTAGACGCCGCCCTTGCCCGCGGCATCGCCCGGATACCAGTTCTGCACCGTCGAGTATTTGATCTCGGCATCGTCGAGGGCGACCAGCTCGACTACGGCCGCGTGCAGCTGGTTCTCGTCGCGCATCGGCGCCGTGCAGCCTTCGAGGTAGCTCACATAGGCGCCCTTGTCGGCGATGATCAGCGTTCGCTCGAACTGGCCGGTCTGACGCTCGTTGATGCGGAAATAGGTGGAAAGCTCCATCGGGCAGCGCACACCGGGCGGCACGTAGACGAACGAGCCGTCCGAGAACACTGCGGAGTTCAGCGTGGCATAGAAATTGTCGGTACTGGGCACGACCGAGCCGAGATATTTGCGCACGAGCTCGGGATGCGTCTTCACCGCCTCGGAGACCGAAGTGAAGATCACGCCGGCCTTGGCCAGCTCCTCCTTGAAGGTGGTGACCACGGAAACCGAGTCGAACACGGCATCGACCGCGACTCGCGCGCCATCGACGCCAGCGAGAACCTTCTGCTCCGACAGAGGGATGCCTAGGCGCTCATAGGTCCTGAGCAGCTCTGGATCGACCTCGGCCAGGCTCTTCGGCCCTTCGGTGCTCTTCGGCGCGGAATAGTAATAAAGCTCTTGGAAGTCGATCTTGGGGTACTTCACGTTCGCCCATTTCGGCTCCTGCATGGTGAGCCAGCGGCGATAGGCTTCGAGCCGCCACTCGGTCAGCCACTCGGGCTCGCCCTTCTTGGCCGAGATGAAGCGGACGATGTCCTCGTTGAGGCCCCTAGGGGCCTTCACCGACTCGATATCGGTGAAGAAGCCGTACTTATACTTATCGACGTCGATCGCCTTAACGCGGGCGACGGTTTCCTGCACTGCGGGCATTTCTACTCCAAGTTCCTTTCTCTAGCAGCGGGTTAAGCTGCCACCTTCCGGCTCTGCTTGAGCCGATTGATCAACTCACCGAAGGCCCGGAGGAAAGCCTGTATATCGGTATTCGAGGTCGCAAAACCAAGGCTTACGCGGATCGCTCCTTGCGCAAGCTCAGGCGCGACGCCCATGGCGCTCAACACGTGGGAGGCCTCGACTTTTCCCGACGAGCAGGCCGAGCCTGAGCTGACGGCAACACCCGCCAGATCGAGCCCGATCACCAGCGTCTCGGCCTTGGCACCGGGAACGGCTAGGGATGTGGTATTCGGGAGCCTCGGCACGCGTGACGAAAGCACGACGGCATCGGGGGCTGAGGCCAGCGCACCAGCCTCTAGTTCATCGCGGAGCTTGGCGATTTCAGGGACCTCGGCGAGATCTGCCGCAGCAAGCTCAGCCGCCACGCCGAAGCCCACGATGCCACTGGCATTTTCGGTTCCGGCGCGCCTGCGGCGCTCCTGGCCTCCGCCCTTGAGTAGAGGCTCGACATGAACTCTCTCGCGGAGCACCAGCGCGCCGACGCCCTTTGGCCCTCCGATCTTGTGGGCCGAGAGACTCAGCATGTCCGAGCCAAGCGCGCAAATATCGAGTGGCACGCGTCCAGCCGCCTGAACGGCGTCGCTATGCAACAGTCCACCGGCCACATGAACGATCTTTGCCGCCTCGGCGACAGGCTGGATCGCACCTGTCTCGTTGTTTGCGGCCATCAGAGAGACGAGGGGACGCCAGCCGCCTGGGCGATGCTTCTCCAACTCGCTGGCAAGCGCATCGAGGTCCACCACCCCCTGAGAGGTGACAGGAATGGTCGTCGTGGTCTCGCGGTAGAACCTCCCGCCTGACAGGACTGAAGGATGCTCCACCGCGGACATGTAGCAATGCCACGCTTCTCCCGCTTGTGCCGCCAGCGCGAGCGCGTTCGCTTCGGTGCCGCCGCTCGTGAATATCACGTCCTCGGCCCGCGCGCCGACGAGCTTGGCTACCTTGACTCGTGCGACCTCGATGGCCGCCCGCGCGGCCCTTCCCTCCGCGTGCACCGATGAAGGATTGCCGTAGAGCGCAAGCGCTTCGATGACGGCTTCGCGCACCTCGGGCCTAAGCGGCGCGGTGGCGTTGTAATCAAGATAGGAGCGCTGGTTCATGCTCTGCCGAAGCTTGCGGCCCGATGCCGCCGGTTAGCGCTTGCACGAGCCCCCATCGCGCGTGCTATGAAACACGGCCTGACATTGAACCGCGCCAAACGCCCAGCTGTGTCGGCGCGATCTTGTTTGGAACAATTCTAATCTCAAGTTCGGTATAGGATTCCAGAGCGGCAGAGTCAAGTTTTGCAGCGATGGTTCGCGTTTCCCTTTGGCTGGTGCGAGCAGGTGCCGTCCCAGGACACGGTGAGAGAGTGGTGTTGAGGCCAAACCTACATGCCTGAAGTCAATATCAGCGGCCCCGCCGGCAGAATCGAGGCCCGCTACCACCACGAGCGCGGCCCAAACTCCCCCGTAGCGCTCATCCTCCATCCCCATCCGCAATTCGGCGGCACCATGAATAATCAGGTGGTGTATCACCTGTATTACGCCTTTCAGCGGCGCGGGTTCTCGGTGCTGCGCTTCAATTTCCGCGGCGTGGGGCGGAGCGAAGGTCTATTCGACAACGGGCCTGGGGAGCTGGCCGACGCCGCCACCGCCCTCGATTGGCTGCAAGCCTATAACGCCGATGCCCAAACCTGCTGGATCGCCGGCGTGTCGTTCGGTGCCTGGATTGCCATGCAGCTGCTCATGCGGCGGCCTGAGATCGAGGGCTTCATCTCGGTGGCCCCTCCTGCCAATCTCTACGACTTCACTTTCCTCGCCCCCTGCCCCTCTTCTGGCCTCATGGTCAACGGCGCGAAGGATCGCGTTGTGCCAACTGAAGCCGTGCGCGGGTTGGTCGATCGTCTCAAGACGCAAAAGGGCATCGTCATCGACCATGCCACGGTGCCCGACGCCAACCATTTCTTCGAGGGCCGTATGGATGGGCTGATGGAAGTGGTTGACGCCTATCTCGACAAGCGGCTCGGCAAGATCAAGAAGAAGAAAGAGTCGGCAGCCTAAGCGGGCTCTCCGCTCCCGTGCATTCGCGGCGCAAACCTGATACAGGCTCTCGCGAAATGCGAAACTTCGCCGGCCCCCGCACATGAGCACCGTCAAATCGGATTTCCAGCGCGAGCTGAAGGCGCGCGGCTTCGTTCACCAGACGACCGACGAAGCCGGCCTGGACAAGCTGCTGCGGAGCGAGCGTGTAACCGGCTATATCGGCTTCGACTGCACCGCTCCAAGCCTCCACGTCGGCAACCTGCTCGGCATCATGATGCTGCGCAAGCTGCAACAGGCCGGGCACCGCTCGATCGTTCTGATCGGCGGCGGCACAACCAAGGTCGGCGATCCGTCCGGCAAGGACGAGTCGCGCAAGCTGCTGAGTGATGCCGAGATCGCCGCGAACATTGCCGGCATCGAGTCGATTTTTACCAAGTTCCTAAGCTTCGGCGGCGGGGACAGCGGCGCGGTCATGGTCAACAACGCCGATTGGCTTGGCTCGCTCAACTACATCGACTTCCTGCGCGACTACGGGCGCCATTTCAGCGTCAACCGCATGCTGACCTACGACTCGGTCAAGCTCAGGCTCGAGCGCGAGCAGCCCTTGAGCTTCATCGAGTTCAATTACATGGTGCTGCAGGCCTATGACTTCCTTGAGCTCTACCGGCGTCTCGGCTGTCGTTTGCAGTTGGGCGGGTCGGACCAGTGGGGCAACATCGTAAGCGGCATCGAGCTCGCGCGCCGTGCCGAAGGAGTGGAGCTGTTCGGGCTGACCTCCCCTCTCCTCACCACGGCATCAGGCGCGAAGATGGGCAAGACGGCCTCAGGCGCGGTGTGGCTCAATGCCGACATGCTGTCCTCATACGACTATTGGCAATATTGGCGGAACACCGAGGATGCCGACGTCGAGCGGTTCCTCAAGCTGTTCACCGAGCTTTCTCTCGATGAGATCGCGAAGCTCGCCGGGCTTAAAGGCGCCGAACTGAACGAGGCGAAGAAGATCCTCGCTACCGAAGCGACCGCACTCGTTCATGGACGTGATGCTGCAGATCGCGCAGCAGAGACGGCGCGGGCGACCTTCGAAGAAGGCGAGATCACTGCATCCCTACCCACGTTGGAAGTGCCGCGAGCCGACCTCGAAAAGGGTCTCGGCGTACTCAATGCGAGCGTGCTCGCGGGCTTCGTTCAGTCGACCGGAGAAGCGAGGCGGCAGATCAAAGGCGGGGGCATCAAGGTGAATGACGACCCGGTCACCAATGAGCGGCAACTGCTCACGCCGTCAGACCTCACGCCAGACGGGGTGATAAAGCTCTCGCTCGGCAAGAAGCGGCACGCGCTGATTAGGCCGGTGTAAAGCTATTGCGGCGGCGGGGGTACGAAGTTGCCCCTCAATTGCGTGGACGGAGGCATGTACTCCCCTCCGGATGACGCGGCAGCAGCATCGGGCACCGAGCCCGTGAAATCGAAGATCTGCCGGAAGATACCGGGTGTGATCGCTGAAATGGGATTCACGAGCACCTCGGGATCGTCGAGATTGCCCTTGATGGCGAAGGTGATGCCGACCACTCCCTCGCCCTGGCGGCCGACAAAGACCTTACCGAGGATGGGAATAGCGCCGAGCGCGGAGTTCAGCCCGTAAAGAGGCACGTAAGTGCCGCCGAGATCGACGGTCTGGGCTTTGAAGTCGACCGTGCCCCGCATGGTGGCGCCGAGCTGGGAACCGTTCATATAAGCGTCCCTCAAGCGGAACTTGCCGCCCCCGACCGTGAACGGGGCGCGCAATTGGTCGAACGCGATGCGCTGGCGGGTGACCTGCTGTTTGTTCTCGCCAAGGACTGCGGCCGAGTTCGGATCGGTGAGCACGTCATTGACCACCGAGTCGCCGAGTACGGTGAAATTGCGGGCCCATAAGGTCCCGCTTTTCGAGCCTACCGCGCCCGCATCCAGGTTGACCTGGAGGGATGCTTCTCCGCCTTCGACGCTTGGATAAAAGCCGATGAGGCGGAAGGCGGCGCCGGCATCGTGCGCCTCAGCCCTGATCAGGCGCGCGCCTTCGCTCTGCCCGAGATCGACCGCCGCAGGGCTCGTGCCGTTCAATTCGGCGCTGGCATTGAGCGCTACCAGCCGCCCGTTGCGCTTCTTAAGCGTGACCTTCACGTCTTTCGCGATGGTGTCGTAGAAGCCGGATACGGTACTGATGTCCGCCGAAAAATCGACGCCGAACGGATCGGCTGGCTCGGCACCGTCCTCAGCGAGCTGACCCGCTGAGAACAGAGACTGGAAGAACTGCTTGCCGTCGAAGCTTGGCCCTTGAGCCTTGATGTCGAGGACGTTGTCGCGCACCAGGGCAGTAATCTCGACATGGGTGCCCCGATTGACCGAGAAGTCGGTGAAATAGAACTCCTTGAGGTGCTGCTCCGCATCCAGCGCGATTGCGCCCTCCACCGCGATGTCGTCGCCTAAGATCTTGAAATTGTCGAGGTCGGTCGAGCCGTCCTCCTTCGAGATGACATCGAATTGAACTCTCGCCGTGCGGCCCACCGGCTTGGTCCAGCCCATGCTGCCGAAAAGCAGCCGAGCATTGGTCAAATCGGCCTGCATGCTCATGCTGTGAGAGCCTTCGCCGAGCCCCGAGATCGAGAGCGCGACGGGCGTCGGTCCCTGGACCAGATGATTGACCTTGATGCCGAGCTTGTCACGCGTGGCCGCATCGAGAGAAGCCGTGACCCTGATCGGCGGCTGCCGGTCAGCGGGCGTATAAAAGATGTGCTGCCAGGCAAGCTCGGCAGGGACGCCCTTGATGGTGATCGGCCCTTTGGCCTCGACCGCCTGGTCGGTAAGGTTCACGTCGAGATTGCCGCCCTCGACATTAACGTGTCCGGCAAGATTTGAGGTAATGGCATCGTTGAGCCGCGCCTTGCCGGCTAGCTTGATTTGATTGAATTGGAGATCAGCCTTGAGCGGCATCGACAGGGCAAAGTTGCCACTCGCCGTGCCCTCCAGGAAGTTGGGCTTCAGCCCCACACTGGAGATATAGCCAAGCGGCTCTTGGTCGAGGAGTTCGAGCACCGTCGGGGTGGCGCCGTCAGCCCTGAACGTGATCTCTCCTTGCTGCGGATCCTTTCGCAAATCCGGGATGAAGAAGCGGCCTTGGCTCAACGCGATCTCTTGCCCGGAAGGGACGACGATCTTGCCTTGAGGAATGTCGACGGCGAATTGGATGCCCGAGACCGTAAGCTTGGCGTCGCCAGTCTTCACGGGCGGCATCTTGGGTAGGTAGGCGATGCTCATGCCGGAAATGTCGAGTTCGACGTTTACGGCTTCGGCAGGAAGCGCTCCTCCGGCCTCAACTTGCGCGAGCTCGCCTGGAGCAAGGCTCACGTTGAACTTGCCGCCTCGGACTTCTCCCCCGGCGACGCGCTCCAGCACCCAAGCCCGCGCCTTGCCCGCAAGGAATTTCGGCCAAAACCGCTTCAAGGTATCGACCGGCATCGGGCTCACTTCGCCTGTCAGATGAATTCCGGGCGACTCCGGCGCGTCAGCGAAGCTGCCAGAGAAAGAGATCGAAGCGGTCCCTGATCGAATGATGAAGTGGCTGACCGTCACGCCCTGCGGGCTGATGCTGCCCGTAGCCTGCCATTCATCCACCTTCATCGGTGCAAGCCCGAATTCCTCGACGGCAAGCGTTGCCTCGTTTGCCCTCAAGGCGAAATCCCAGAATGCCGGCGTGCCGCTTGCATCGCGTCTGGGATGGAATTCGCCACTGATGGTGGCCTTGCTCTTCCCCCACACAAGCGTCGAGGGCGCAATTTCGACGATGTCCCGTTCCTTCAAATAATGAACATGGAGATTGCCATGGTCGATGCGCATGGCAGTGTCAGGATCCCATGGGGGCGTGATCTGACCGCCCTCCAATTCGAGCCTCGCCTTACCCGCCAGGAACTCGCCCGAGTCAGAAAGTTCGACGTTGGTCTCGCCGTTCACCACCAAGTCGAGGGCTTTGAGTGCGCCGATCGAGGGGAAATTTCCGGCGATGCCTGACGGCACGAGATTCTGAATGAGCGCGGTGATGCCGAGGCTCTGCCGCCTGACGCGCTGCTCGGTACGGACCTCGAGCTGCCAATCGCCCTTAGACGAGGCGATATTGGCTTGGCCCACCAGGAGGGTTTTCTGGCTGTTCTTGTGCTCAAGATCGATGGCGAAATCGGGCACCTGCCATGACGTCTCGGTGCCGTTCTGATTGAGCACAACAAGAGCGTTCTTAACGCCGAACCGCGTCAGATACGACGTGTTGCCGCTACGCGCGCGCTCGAACACCTCGGCTACGGTGCTGGTCACATCGAGGACACGGCCGCCTCCCGCAGGAATCTCTTGTCGTTTGGCGATGATGGTCTCGGGCGCCGTGGCCTGAGGTTGGCTGTTGGCAATAGGCTCACCGGAGGGCGTAGAACCTTGGAGGGCCGTTTGGCTTTCCGCCGCCACAGGCCGCGAAAAGGTCAACGCCAAGCCGCCCTTGGAATCGTAGAAAAGTAGGAGCCGGGGGCCGATGAAGTCGACACTGCCCGGGGCGACGCGCCCAGATAAAAGCGCGCTTCCGCTCATGCCAATGGCGGCGAGCGGCGCCTGTGCCAGGATCGCGCCGTTCTTGTCGATCAGCCTGATGTTGCGCAAGCGGAACAGCACGCCGGGTCCGTCGGGCGAGCGCTGAAGGATCGCGTCATCAATCTGCACCTTCAGGTCCGAGAGCTCGCCATTGATGGCGTCCTCGATGGTAGGGACGAGGCTCGGAAGCGAGATCGGACCGCGCGCAAGCCGGCCGTACCCGGCAACGATGATGACGAGTCCAACCACCAGAATGCCGGCGAAAATCTCGCGGCAGACATGGGCGCTGCGAGTGGAAAGCTTCTTGAGCTCGATTTGGACCGGCGGCGGAACGCGCTTCACCAGCGCCCTGCCCCGCTCAGGCAATGCGAGAAGCGCCTTACCACCTTCGGCGGTGAGCTTGGCGAGAGTGCCTGAAAGCGGCTCGTTCATCCAATCAATGGCCCCGCCATGACGAAGGCCGTTCGAGCATTGCGCCGCCCACTCCATCGGTAAGTCGCGAGCAGCCGAACGCGCTAACGGCCCCGCCTCTCATTCGAAAGCGACGCCCCACTCTACTCATGGCCCGTTGTCGGCATCCCCCTAACACTAAGCCCTCGACCCCACTTTTGCCGCCTTGTGACCACCGCGCCAATGCAAGGCTAAGGGCTTATGGCATAGAAGGGGCTAAAGTCGGCTAAAGGAAGGCGGTTCTTCAAGTCCTTGCCGGAACTTAGCCCAATCGCATGAACACATCCCGAACCTTCACGAGATCGCCAATGACAAGCGGAAAGCAAGGCGATATTGTCAAGGAAGGAGTGGGCGCTGGGGTGTTGACCCTAAGACGGGAACCTCCGCGACAATCCCTTCAAGCGGCTTATTCCTGTTTGAGTCGCGATTCCAAGCGCCGAGGAGGTCTTCGGTGCGGCGTACAGTATCATGGGGAGATGCCAGTATGTTCACCAAGAAACCCGAGCCGGGTGAGAGCGTAACGAAGATGGGGGAACGGTCGGCGGGCGAAATGAAGACGCCCTTTACCGAGCGGCCCACAACTTATGCTGCCAAGAGCACAAGCCCTAGCGCAAGCAAGATGGTCCCTTCCATCATTGGCGAGGACCTCTCGATCACCGGCAACGTCACTTCCAAAGGTGAAATCCAAGTCGACGGCGAGATCCAGGGCGACATCCATTGCGGCTCGCTTCTGCTTGGCGACAAGTCGCAAGTGATCGGCAGCGTCATCGCCGAAGACATCGTGGTGCGCGGCCGCGTCGTGGGCTCGGTGCGGGGCCTTCGCGTCACCCTCCAGGCTCAGTCGCATGTCGAGGGCGATATTTTCCATCAGAGCCTCGCCATCGAGCAAGGCGCTTACTTCGAAGGAAAATCGCGGCGTTCCGACGATCCTCTAGCCGAGGTCAAAGCGATCCCACCATCGCTCAGCCGGGCCGACAAGCCAGCGGGCTTCGAGGCGGGAAACGGCTCAAGCACCGTAACGACCCGCGCTGCTGAATAGCGGCTCGTATTTTCGAAGGATGTGATGGGGACCCGCGTCTGAAACGCGGTTTCTAGACCTTTGCGTCGGCGTGAATGCGCTCGACGAGGGCCGCCTCGATGAAGCGATCAATGTCACCATCGAGCACGGCGGACGGGTTGGTGCTTTCGACCCCCGTCCGGAGATCCTTCACAAGCTGGTAGGGCTGCAACACGTAAGACCTGATCTGGTGACCGAAGCCGATGTCGGACTTCGCATCGGCCGCGGCTTGCGCCTCCTCCTCGCGCCGCTTCAACTCCGCCTCATAGAGGCGCGCGCGTAGCATTGCCCAGGCGGTCGCACGATTCTTGTGCTGCGAGCGTTCGTTCTGGCACTGCACCACGATCCCGGTCGGAATGTGGGTGATGCGTACCGCGCTGTCGGTGGTATTAACGTGCTGCCCGCCTGCGCCAGAGGAGCGATAGGTGTCGATACGCACATCCTTCTCATCTATGTCGATATCGATGGTGTCGTCGATCGCGGGGTACACCGAGACCGAGGCAAAGCTCGTATGGCGGCGGGCATTTGAATCGAACGGCGAGATTCGCACCAGCCGGTGCACGCCCGACTCGGTCTTGAGCCAGCCATAGGCATTGGCCCCCTTGACCAGCACGGTCGCCGATTTGACGCCGGCCTCCTCACCATAGTGCTCGCCGATGATTTCGACTTTGTAGTCGTGCGCCTCGGCCCAGCGGGCATACATGCGCTCGAGCATCTGCGCCCAATCCTGGCTTTCGGTGCCTCCAGCCCCTGCATGGATCTCCACATAAGCGTCATTGGCGTCGGCTTCGCCGGAGAGAAGCGCCTCGACCTCGCGTGTATGCGCCTCATGACGCAAGCGCTTCAGTGCATTCTCGGCCTCGGCTACGACACTTTCGTCCCCTTCCTCCTCGCCAAGCGCGACAAGCTCAATGTTGTCCTCGAGCTCGCGGGCGATGCGGTTGAAGGTGGCGAGCGTAGCCCCGAGCTGCTGGCGCTCGCGCATCAGGCTTTGCGCGCGCCGTGCGTCGCTCCAGAAGTTGGGGGCTTCAGCTTCGCGGTCGAGGACCGCTAGTCGCGCCTTGGCCTGGTCAGGGTCAAAGATGCCTCCTAAGCAGAGACAGCGATTCTTTGATCTCGTTGACGACCGACTCAGTTTCGGCGCGCATTGCTTCCTCGATGGAGCGAAGGGATGGAATAGCGGCCGGCGGGAGCAAGCCGCCCGCAACTCGCGTTGTCCGACTATATGGGAACTAGTAGAGGCCGCCGGTACCCGATGTCAAAGCATGGTCATTCCCGGGGGGCGGACCCGGAGGCGGACCGAGCGCAGCATCGGGCGGCGGGCCGCCGAATCCGTCGGAGGCAACCTGACCGCCAAGTCCTTCGTCCTCAGGCACCGAGCCGGCAGGCTCCTGGCCCGGCTTGAACGCCTCCAACACCGCCGTCTTGTCGCCGGGTCCTGCCGGTAACCCGGTCTTGTGGTTGACGCGCACCAGCTTGATGCCTGACGGTGCCCGGAAAGGAACCGGAGGAACATCGGCAAGCGTCTCTCTCATGAAGTCGCGCACCACTGGAGCCGCGAGATTGCCTCCGGTCTCGCCGTGTCCAAGCGAGCTCGGCTGGTCGTAGCCGATATAGACGCCGACAGCGAGATCAGGCGTGAACCCGATGAACCATGCGTCTTTATAGTCATTGGTCGTGCCGGTCTTGCCGGCGATTGGCCGGTTCAGCACTTTGAGCTTCTGCGCCGTGCCGCTCTGAATGACGCCTTCCATGATATTGGTCATCTGGAAGGCCGACATCGGATCGACAATTTGCTTGCGATCGTCGGCCAGCTCGGGTTCGGGCTGTCCCGACCATTCACGCGCCGCGCATGTGCTGCAATCGCGGCCATCGTGGCGCCAAATCGTTCGGCCGTAACGGTCCTGAATGCGGTCGATGAACGTCGCCTTGATCTGCTTGCCGCCGTTATCGATCATCGAATAACCGGTGACCATGCGCAGCAGCGTGGTCTCGCCAGCCCCAAGCGCCATCGAAAGCGCCGGCATCAGGTTGTCGTAAACGCCAAAGCGCCGCGCATATTCGATGATGATCGGCATGCCCATGTCACGGGACAGGCGTACGGTCATCAGGTTGCGCGAGTGCTCGATGCCGAAGCGTAATGTGGAAGGACCAGCCGCCGAACCTGCCTCGTAGTTTTTCGGACACCATTGCGGCATGCCCGGGCCCTGCTCGATGCAGATCGGACCGTCGACGATGATGCTCGACGGCGTGTAGCCGTTATCGAGAGCGGTTGTATAGATGATTGGCTTGAACGAGGAGCCTGGCTGCCGGCGTGCTTGCGTCGCGCGATCGAATTGGCTCGCTGCAAAGCTGAAGCCTCCGACGATGGCCAGCACGCGCCCGGTATGCGGATCCATCGCAACGAGCGCACCACCGACCGCAGGAACTTGCTGAAGCGACCATTGTCCCTTGAGGCTGTCGTCGGACGCTCCTGGCGTGCCGTCGGCGGCGGGGGCCGGTACGCGCGGTGAGACATAGACGACGTCGCCAGGCTTAAGTACAGCGCTGACAGATGCCGGCGTACCACCGAAACCGGCGCCGACTTTGGGCCGCGCCCATTTCACCTCGTCGTAGGGAATGACTCCCGTATCGCGCTCCTTCAAGAGCGCCCCTTGCGGGTCGCGGCCGGGCCTAAGACCGATGGTGGCTTTGTCCTTCGCGACGTCGAGCACCACCGCAAGCCGCCAGGGTTCGATATCGCTCCACACCGGCAGGGCGCCAAGCGTCTTGCCCCAGTCGCCCTTGGTGTCGATGGTCTTTACCGGTCCGCGCCAGCCGGTATGACGATGATCGTAGGACACCAGTCCATTTACCAGCGCCTTGCGAGCGATGCCCTGGAGGCGTGGATCGAGCGTGGTGCGCACCGAAAGGCCGCCGCCATAGAGCTTATCCTCACCGAAGCGATCGATAATGTCGCGCCGAACCTCCTCGGCGAAGAACTCGGACGCGAAGATCTTGGGTCCGATCTGGCGCTTTATGACGCCGAGCGGCTGCGCCTTGGCCCTCTCGCCTTCATCGCGGGTGGCAAAGCCGTTCTCAACGATGCGGTCGATGACCCAATTGCGCCGTGCGACGGCGCGGTCACGGAATTTGAACGGGTCGTAGTTGCTGGGCGCCTTGGGCAAGGTGGCGAGATAGGCGCAATCAGCAAGCGTAAGCTCGGGCAGAGCTTTGTCCCAATAAGTCTGGGCCGCGGCAGCTACCCCGTAGGCGCCGGCGCCGAGATAGATCTCGTTCAAGTAAAGCTCGAGGATCTGCTCCTTGGTGAAGGCGCGTTCGATGCGAATGGCAAGGATCGCCTCTTTCAGCTTGCGCTCGATGGTCTGGTCGCTCGTGAGGAGGAAGTTCTTGGCCACCTGCTGAGTGATGGTCGAGGCGCCGACCACGCGCCGTCCGGATTGCATCGCGCTCAGATTGGTGACGACGGCCCGCAGGATACCCTGAATGTCCAGGCCGCCATGCTGATAGAAATTCTTGTCCTCGGCGGACATGAAGGACTCGATGACACACTGGGGAATGGCGGTGATCGGCACGTAGATGCGGCGCTCGCGCGAGAACTCGGCGATGAGAGAGCCGTCATTGGCGTGAATGCGGGTCATCACCGGGGGCTCGTATTTGGCCAGCACTTCGTAGTCCGGCAGCTCACTCGATACCTTCCACAGCACGAAGGCTGCAGCGCCCGCGACGGCGATGAACAGAATCATGCTCGCAGCGAACATGAAACCCAGAAAACGCAGGAAAAAGCCGCCGCGACGCCTGCGCCGCCGTTGCTCCGGCGGCTTGACTGGAGCCGTAATGTCCATGGTTCAGACCCGTCCCGTTCCCGGTTTTAGTCCGCGCCGGGCACCCGAGGCAACCCTAGCGAAAATTATGGCGAAATCAGGTGTCCGGTCGGTCAGCCTTCAGAGTGTCACCGGTCAGAACGGGCTGCGTGCGACGCGTTTTGCAAAATATCCGTCAATCGACCCCACCACGCCATCGGCGATGCGATCGCGCCAAGCGTCGGAGGTCAGCCGCTTTTCGTCATCGGGATTGCTCAGGAAGCCGAGCTCGAGCAGCACTGAGGGGACATCGGGGGCCTTGAGCACGCGGAAACCGGCCGAGCGCAGCCGCCTCGTGTGCAGCGCAGATCTCGACGCGAGCTCGCCGACGATCGAGCGTGCAAACAGCGTCGAGCGATTCTGTGTCTCGCGCTGGGCAAGGTCGATGAGGATGTTCGCTACCACCTCGTCTGAATCGTTTGGCAGCTCGATGCCGGCTAGCGCATCGGAGAAATTCTCCTTGGCGGCGAGCTCCTTCGCCTCCTCATCGGATGCCTGCTCGGACAAGGTGTAGACGGTGGCACCAGTCGTCTTCTCGGTCTGGTTCGGGAAATAATCGGCGTGTATCGAGAGGAACAGCCCCGCCCCTTTCTTTTGCGCAAACTCCACGCGTTCGCGCAACGGCACGAAGGTATCGTCTTCGCGCGTGAGATAGACTTCGTAACGCCCGGTGGCGGCGAGCTTCGCCTTAAGCACCTTGGCAAACGCCAAGACCACTTCCTTCTCCGGGACACCGTTCGGATTGGTTCCCGGATCAATGCCGCCATGGCCGGGATCGAGCACGACTACGGGCTTTGCATCTGGCGCGCGAGGCAGGGCTTGCGGAATGACGGCAGGTCCTTCGCTTGCCGGCTGAGGCGGCTTGGTCTCCTTCAGCTTGGCTTGAAACGTTTTTTCGTCGGTGGGCACGAGATCGATGACGAGGCGCGCTGGCTGGTCGTCGCGGGGCTCGAGCACGAACGCCTTATCGATGAGGAACGGCCCGCTCACATCGATGACGATGCGCGATTTCCCAGGGGCGAACAGGCCGTAACGATAGGCCGTGACAAGGCCCCGCTTTTCCTTGCCGATGCCGTCCGGCATCTGGAAATTCACGTCCGGCGCGTCGACGATGACCCGATAGGGATTGCCCAGGGCAAAGACATGAACATCGACCTTCTTCGATAGATCGGCGATGAAACGGGTGCGCTCGCGGTCTCCGGCCACCCGGGCGTTATTTGCAACCGTAGCGTTGGATCCGGCCTTGGCGTCGACACTCAAACCTCCGGTCAACGCAATGACGAGAGCGGCAGCGGCTAACGCTCCCACCCGGACAGAGGCTGGCAAGGCGCGCCTAACTCGCATTGTCCCCCACATGCTCGAAGCTTAAAGCGGTTCTTGGTTACGCCGGAGGCCGGGCGGGCCGCATCTGGAGGCCGCGATGCCCCAAAATGGGAGTGGAACGAGCGCAAATCTTAACCACGTACCCGTTAAGCGACCGTTGTGACCCTTTTTGGGGCATGCCTAGCCGAGAGGCTTGCCAAATCTCCCGCCAAGCCCGTAATAAGGGTCAGGCTCGATTTCGAGCCGGAGCCCTTGGACGCCAAACGGCGATGGGGCGAAATTTGTTTCGCGCGTCGGGGCTTATTCGAACGGCTTAGACGCAGGAAGGAGCGGCGGTTCAGGTGACAGACAACCGCCGGTTGGAAACTTCTCAAGCCGCGTCTAATGCGCGGCTGCGAGGGCTGCGATGCAGTATCAGGATATCCGGCTAAGTCTCGGGAAAGAGAAGGCTTTGCCTGAAGCGCTGATCAGGTGCCGGCCGGTTTCGGCCGCGGCTCGCAGCGAATCATGGTCTATTGGTCATTGGCGCGCGCGGGCCTTGGGCGCGAACCCGGAATGGCGGACTTCTTCCCCGCCTTCTAAGGCCTCAGCGGCGGAGAACAATCAACATGGCAAGCAAAATGCTGATCGATGCAGCGCATCCGGAGGAAACCCGGGTGGTCGCGGTAAGGGGCAATCGGGTTGAGGAATTTGATTACGAATCTGCGAGTAAGAAGCAACTTCGGGGAAATATCTATCTCGCCAAGGTCACGCGCGTAGAGCCGTCGCTTCAGGCCGCTTTTGTCGATTACGGCGGAAACCGCCACGGCTTTTTGGCCTTCACTGAAATTCATCCCGATTATTACCAGATCCCGGTCGCTGACCGGCAGGCTCTGCTCGAGGAGGAGGCCGCTGAGCAAAGCCGTGCCTCTGCCGAGGAAGCCGCCGAGGACGATGCCGCGGCCGGACGGCGCCGCCGGCGTGGCCGACGCGGTCGAGGACGTTATGAGGGACGGAGGGACGCAGAGCGCGCAAACGCTCCTGCCTCCGAAGCCCTACCGATCGCGCGGCTTGAGACCGATCCCGAGGACGAGATCGACACGACCCCTCGCGAAGAGAGTTCGAGCGTTGTCATGGAAGCAAGCGAGCTCGTCCATGAGGTGTCGGAGCCGGCCCTCCCCGCAGAGGAGCAGGATACGGCCGGGCTAACCGAGGTGCGCACCGTAACCGAGGTCGAGGATGACGAGGACGATGCCGAGCCTGCTGAGATCATCGGCCAGCCGGTTGCTCCGAAAGAAGGCGCTGCCGAGGTCGCAGCCGAGACCGTCGAGTCGGTCGGCTCCGAGGATGCACTGGAGGAGGTGCCGGAGCGCGTACGCCGCCGACGCGGCAGACCCTACAAGATCCAGGAGGTGATCAGGCGGCGCCAGATCATCCTCGTTCAAGTGGTGAAGGAGGAGCGCGGTAACAAAGGCGCGGCGCTCACAACCTATCTTTCACTTGCCGGCCGCTATACCGTGCTCATGCCAAATACGGCGCGAGGCGGCGGCATCTCGCGCAAGATCACCAATCCCACCGACCGAAAGCGCCTGCGCGAGATCGCGGGCGAGCTCGAAGTGCCGGAGGGCATGGGGCTCATCATTCGCACAGCCGGTGCGCAACGCACCAAGACCGAGATCAAACGCGATTACGACTATCTGCTCAGGCTATGGGAGAACGTGCGCGATCTCACGCTGAAATCGACGGCGCCCGCCCTCGTCTACGAGGAAGGCAGCCTGATCAAGCGCTCGATCCGCGACCTCTATAACAAGGACATCGATGAGGTGCTGGTCGCCGGCGACGACGCCTATCGCGAAGCCAAGGACTTCATGCGCATGCTCATGCCGAGCCATGCCAAGAACGTGAAGCCCTACAAGGAGCCCGAGCCCGTCTTCATCCGCTACCAGGTCGAGCGGCAGCTCGCGGCGATGTTCTCGCCGCAGGTAGTGCTGAAATCCGGCGGCTACATCGTCATCAACCAGACGGAGGCGCTCGTTTCGATCGATGTTAACTCAGGCAAGGCGACGCGCGAGCACAACATCGAGGACACGGCGCTCAAAACCAATCTCGAAGCCGCCGAAGAGATCGCGCGCCAGCTCAGGCTGCGCGACCTCGCCGGCCTGATTGTCATCGACTTCATCGACATGGACGAGCGGCGCAACAACCGGCTTGTCGAGCGGCGACTTAAAGAGGCACTCCGCAATGACCGTGCGCGCATCCAGGTCGGGCGTATCAGCCATTTCGGTTTGCTCGAGATGTCACGTCAGCGTTTGCGGACGGGCATGCTGGAAGGCTCGACCAAGCCATGTCCGATGTGCCAGGGCACGGGCATGGTGCGCTCGGTCGAATCGGTCGCGCTCGACATTCTCCGCTCCATCGAGGATAGGCTCATCACCGATGGCGTGGCGCCGCTCGTCGCCACCACGGCGGTCGATGTTGCGCTCTATATTCTCAATCAAAAGCGCTCGCATCTGAACGACATCCAACAGCGCTATCAAGTCCCCATCATGGTCAATGCCGATGAGGACATGCATATCTCGCAATTCGTGATCGAGCGCGTTGCCGAAGGCGAGATCACCAATGGCGGAGGCGCGGTGGTGCATATGGATTGGGCACATCATCAGGAAGAGCCGGCCCAAGCGGCCGTTCCCGCTCGCGCGCCAGCGCAAGCGGCCGAAGCCGAAGGCGAGCAAGGCCACCGCCGGTCAAGGCGTAGGAGGCGGAGAGGCGGCGGACGCCTTCATGAAGGTGGCGCCGAGCACGCGCACCGTGCGCACGCTCCCGAGACGCGGCAGTCAGAAGAAGAAGCCGTCGCGGCTGAAGGGGAAGTCGAGGAAGCGGCAAGCTCCGAGGCCCGTGCCGAGCCGCAAGTTCGCAAAGGTTCGCGCCGCAGAGGCCGCCGTGGGGGTCGCCGGGGAAGGTCACGCGAACGGCAGCTTGGCGGTCAAGAAAGCGCCGAAGCCCCGCGCGAGAGTCATGGCGAGGTTCAAGAGAGGAAGCCGGCTTTCACCCAAGCGCATGTCGGCGAGACCGACTTTGAAGCCAGACTCCGGCAGAACGGCTCAGAGCATTCTGTGCACGAACACGCAGAGGACACTCCGGCACGAGAAGCTCCCGAGCGGCGCCATCGCGAGCCAGAGCGCGTCTTCGAGACGGTAACCACGTCGAGCGAGTCGCCGGCTCCGCCCAGTGAGCCTATCAGCAAAGATCAAGATCAGGTTGAACGGTTGCCCCGCCGAGGGTGGTGGCGGCGTTAGAGGTCAGGGAAGCGCGCCGAGTGCGCTTCCTATTTCCCTTTAAGCCAGCCGGTGATGCGGCGCGCTGCCTCCCGCATCTGCGCCTCGGCTCCCGCATAACAGAAGCGGATATAGTTCCGGCCGCGATCCGGATCGAAATCGATGCCCGGCGTGACCGCGACGCCGATGTCCTTGAGCATGGTCTTGGCGAAGGCTTCGCTGTCGCCAGTGAAGCGGCTGATATCGGCATAGAGATAGAAGGCTCCATCGGCTGGCAGGATGGATGAGAGCCCGGCACGCGGCAGCTCTTCGAGCAACATGGCGCGGTTTCGTGCGTAGCTCGCCTTGATCGCCTCGAGCTCGTCGATCCCATCGAAGGCACCCAGCGCCGCCACCTGCGAGATGGCAGGCGGCGAGATGTAGAGGTTCTGAGTGAGCCGCTCGATGGGCCGGACGAGCGGCTCGGGGACGACGAGCCAGCCAATGCGCCAGCCTGTCATGCTGAAATATTTCGAGAAGCTGTTGACGACGATCGCCTCGTCGGAATGGGCCAGCGCCGTCTCGGCCGGAGCCTCGTATTCGAGCCCGTGATAGATCTCGTCGGAGATAAGCCAGAGGCGATGCCGCCGGCAGGTCTCGGCGATCTCGGCAAGGCGGCGGCTGAGTGCCATGGTACCGGTCGGGTTATTCGGGCTTGCGAGCAGAAGGCCTGCGGCTCCCTCCCCGGCGAGCCGTTCGACATCGGCGACAGTCGGCATCCAGCGCCCTTGGCCTGATGTCTCGATCAGCGTTGGGCGAACGTTCAGAGCCTTCAGGATCTGGCGATAGCAGGGATAGCCGGGCGACGGCAGACCCAGGCTGTAGCCTTGATCGAGAAGGGCGAGGAAGGCGAGCACGAATCCTGCGGAAGACCCTGCCGTCACCACCACGCGCTCAGGCCTGACGCCCACGCCATAGCGTTCTGACATGTGGCGGGCAATGCGCTCTCTGAGCTTCGGCAGGCCGAGCGCCTCGGTATAGCCGAGTCGCTGATTTTCCAACGCTTGCCGCGCGCGCTCTCGTGCGGCTTTCGGCGCGGGTGACGCGGGCTGACCGACCTCCATATGAATAATGTCATCGCCTGAGAGTTCGCGCGCATTGGCCTCGCCCATCACGTCCATGACAATGAAGGGATCAATGGCGCTACGCTCGGCGAGAGGCCGCGGCAGCCCTTTGGCACTCTGTGCGGTCACTGGCAACTCGTTCATATAGCTGGGACTGGCGGTATTTCGAGCTGTTGGCAAGCGACACCCGTCACGCTGTCGCCGTATTCAAACGCCAATCAAAAGCCAAGTTTGGCAAAGACGTGGCTCGATGGGTTAGCTCGGCATTCGCCCCCGGCCGGGAGAAGCCGGCATCTTTGCCCGTCTTCGCGAAGCTACTCGGTCAAGCTGACCATGCCCGCTCTGGCTCAATCCCGCTCCCGGCCTGCCCTGCAGCGTCTCCGCACCGGGCTCGTGACGGGGCTTGCCGCCGCGCTGATTACCTCGACCTCGGCCGAGGCAGCGGGACTGATCCGCGACGCCGAGACGGAATCGCTGGTCCGCATCTACGCCAAGCCGATC